>Ga0209066_10000489_pt1 | contig 58262 bp, 42 predicted proteins | sample All_14_2_FD_187198 | JGI IMG/M metagenome (GOLD analysis project Ga0209066, IMG submission 187198) | Freshwater microbial communities in response to fracking from Pennsylvania, USA - Allegheny Zone_MetaG_DW_15 (SPAdes) (version 2) ...
TCTTTCCATGAAGAAGCGATGGCGGCGGCAACGGCTAAGTCCGCGGCGGGTTCGTCGATCTGAATACCGCCCACGACGTTGACGAAAACATCCTGCTCAGCAAGTTTCAAACCAACACGTCGCGTGAGCACAGCCGTGATGAGCAACAGACGATTGAAGTCCACGCCATTGGGTGTGCGGCGAGCATTACCGAATTGCGTCGGTGAGGTCAACCCCTGTACTTCCACGAGGATGGGACGAGTCCCTTCCATGGTCACTGCAATCGCAGACCCAGCCGCATTGACCAAACGCTCTGCCAAAAACGCCTCAGACGGGTTGGTCACTTCGATCATGCCGCCTTCGCGCATTTCAAACACGCCCACTTCAGAGGTCGCGCCGAAGCGGTTCTTCACCGAACGCAACAGGCGATAGGCTTGGAAGCGGTCGCCTTCCAAATACAGAACCGTATCGACGATATGCTCCAGCACACGTGGACCAGCGATCGCGCCTTCCTTTGTAACGTGTCCGATCATGAACACGGTCACGCCGCTGGACTTCGCCAACTCACGCAACTGCGACGAACACTCGCGCACCTGCGAAACCGAGCCCGCCGACGAGTCCAATTCAGAGAGGTATGTGGTCTGGATGGAGTCCACGATCAACAGGTCCGGTTTTGATTCGCGGACGTGACTGAAGATCACTTCGAGATTCGTCTCCGTCACCAACAGCAATTCTTTCGGCAGGTCCTTCCCACCGTTGAACAGACGCGAGGCACGCATCTTGATCTGCCGTTCCGACTCTTCGCCCGACACATACAGTACGCGCTGTACCTTGCCCATTTCCATCGCCATTTGAAGCATCAACGTGGATTTGCCAATGCCCGGGTCGCCACCGACGAGCACGATGGAACCGGGGACAATGCCGCCGCCGAGCACACGCGCGAATTCACCGATGGGCAGGTGAACGCGATCTTCCGCCTCACCACTGACCTCGGAAATGGGGCGCGGCTCCGAGCGCCCGGTCAGCCCGCGGACGTTGACCGCGCCTTTCTTCGCGACGGGTTCATCGTGGATGACTTCTTCAACCATGCTGTCAAACGCACCGCACTGCGGGCATTTGCCCATGTAGGATGCGGAGACTCGTCCGCATTGTTGGCAGACATATCGGGTGTGAGTTTTGTTTTTTGCCATTGGATACCTCTATGTAGGGGCGAGTCGCGACTCGCCCCTACATTTATTATGGTCAGTATAACAGAATTTTTGTTCTGTTTTAACAAACCACAAAGACTCTAAGACGCAAAGCCTCAAAGATTCTTGGTGACTTTGTGCCTTCGTGTCTTGGTGTTAACTTCCTGCTATACTCCCCTTTTCCAAAGGAGAATCTCATGAAATTCGTCTCGGATATTCTTATTGTGATCGTTGCCCTATTGCACTTTTATTTTCTCTATCTTGAAATGTTCCTGTGGGATAAGCCGCGCGGGATGAAGTCTTTTCGCATGACGGAGGAGCAAGCCAAACAGTCGAAGACTCTCGCCATGAATCAGGGACTTTATAACGGCTTCCTTGCCGCCGGTCTGCTTTGGGGATTATTCGCAGGCGACCCGGTGAAAATCTTTTTCCTGAGTTGTGTCATCATTGCGGGAATCTTTGGCGCATATACCGTGAGCAAGCGCATCTTTTACATTCAGGCTGTCCCTGCTATTTTGGCGTTAGTGATTTTGTTGGTGTTTTAAAATTTTTACCGCTAAGCACGCGAAGAACGCAAAGATTTAAAGCTCTTCTTCGTGCTCTTGGCGGTCTTAGCGGTAATAAATAAAAAGGGCGACTTCAAAGGTCGCCCCTACATTATTTATTTCACGATATTCACAAAATCAGCGAATAGACCATAAGCCGTCTCGACCGGTCCACCGGTCATGCCGGGTTTCTCGGAGAGGACGATCGAATAATCGAGCACCATATCAGTTCTAAAGGTGATGCCTGTGCTGGAGTTCATCATGCCATATAGCGATGAGGACGAATCAACCAATTGGGGTGAAACACTGGCGACGATCTTTCCCTCCGCTTTTTCAGCAGAGCAAACCAACTTATACCGCTTGCCCTCCGCTTTGGCTTTGGCGATCATATCCGAAGTGATGCCGCGAATGCCGGTGGGATTAACTTGCTGTGGCGTCATGGGTGTATCCCATAGCACAGTGACAAGCGCCGCAACTTTGATGGCGGCATCCCAACCGTCCACATCGTTGGTGGGGTCGGTTTCAGCGAGTCCGATCTTTTGGGCGTAGGCGAGTGCCTGTTCATAGGTCTCACCGCTTTCCATGCGGGATAAGATGACGTTGGTGGTGGCGTTGAAGATGCCTTTGAAGGATTCCAAATCCGCAAGCGGAAACGCCTCACGCATGACCGAGAAAACGGGTGCGCCACCCAAAACCGCGGACTCAAACCGGAACTTTTTCCCCTTCGATTCCGCTAGCGCGGTCAACTCGCGATAGCCATGCACGACCGGACCTTTATTCGCCGTGCTGACATGCATACCCAGATTCAACGCCGTGCGGATGTGGTCCACTGCGGGCTGACCCGTCTGTGTGTTGACGGGAGAATTTTCGAACATCATATTTGCGGCAGAGTTGTTGATGACCGCAATCGAACTATTCACAGGGAAGACGGAAAGCTCTGAAATGGACTTTCCACTTTCAACCAAGTCCAAGGCTTTTTGAATATCCAAACCATTCTGATTAACAGCGTATCCATGACGACCTGTGGAGATGCCGGTAAACGAGAAGGTGACATCATGCTTGGATTTCAAGACATCCTGCTTGCGGACAAGAAGGCGGGCAAGTGAACGGGCAACGTTTCCGAAACCAATGAGGGCGAGGTTGTAATGCATGGGGGAACTCCTTTGGGTGAGGTTACTTACGAATTACTTAATTCGTAAAAAGCTAAATAGGCGGATACGGATATGCCCTTCGTCCCTGTAGCGGGCGTGGGAAGACTTTCGACTCGCATAATTCTTCGGCGCGGAAGAGGAGGGCGTCGATCTCGCTTGGGCTGAGATAACGTTCAAAGAGGGCAGACCAGTTCCCGATCGAGGAGAGAGGCGCGAGTAATTCGTCGGGAATGGCTTGACCGGCGAAGTCCCATAGCACGGTGCGGAGTTTATGTTCCTCGTGGAAGCAGATCCCATGGTCGATGGCGTAGAGGCGATGGGTTTCATCCTCGAAAAAGACGTGGCTGCCTTTGCGGTCTGCGTTGTTGGCGAGAATGTCGAAGAGCACAACGGGTCGGAGTTTTTGTTTGTCTTCAACCGTGAAGTTGAAGTAGTGATATTCGATGTCGTATTCGACGTATTGCTGCAACGAGCCGGGTCCATGCGGACCATCTTCACGATAGACAGTGACAGGGACGATGTGCAAGCCAAGTGCTTCACTTAATTCATAGGCTGCAACTTCACGCAAAGCAAGCGTGTTGTCAGGGAAATCCCAAAGCGGCTGCTCACCTTTGCTTGGTTTATACACAGCCTTGATGACCTCGCCTTCATGGTGAACGTCAACGAGAAAGGTGTAATTGGAACCAAGCATGAACTGACCACGAAGTTCGTAGTTGCCATTGGTTAAGATGGTTTTGATGCTGGGGGAATTCATAGAGTCGAAGGTCGAAGGTCAAAGGTCTCTGACTTTGGACCTTCGACCTTTGACTTTGTATTAGTGAAGGTGTCCGTTCTTCTTGGGGCAGAAGTGACCAGTGGGTTCCATCGGTTGACCACACTGCGGGCAGATGGGGCGTCCGCGTGAGGAGACTTCCTGTCCCCAGCGGGCGAGTTGACGCAGTTGGGTGCGCGTTGCCCAGAAGCGGATCTGCGAGGCTTCTTCGGGGTCTTGTTCTTCGGTGATGAGTTCTTTGGCGAAGACGACCACACGGTCGCGGTCTTTGTCGTAGCCCAAGCCGATCTCTCCAGCGCGGAAAAGCGGATCGACAGGCGGGTTGATGCGCATTACATCTTCGACATAATCACCAGAAGCTTCTTCAAGGTCGGGATATTGCTGGCTGAGTTGACCGAGGAATTGTTCGATGCCAATGGCAAGCGAGAGCAATTGCGCTTTTTCGATGATGATGGTGAAGGTGCGATGCTCTGAGTAGGCATGCAGATAAAAAACGCGTTGACCAGGTTTGCCAATCGCGTCAGCGGTGATGTGATCACAGGGGTCGACGTCAATATCATTGCGGGACATAATGTTACCTTTTTTGAGAGTATACCAGAATAGACTATTGACCATGAACGATGGACCATGGACGATGGACAAGGGTGTTAAAAAGATGTACAAGAAGCACCACAGAGATCACAAAGCACACAGAGATTTATAAAGTTGTAAGACAGGTCGTTTATCTATAGTCCGTCGTCCGTCGTCTATTGTCCAAGCAGGTATAATCCCATCAATTCGCCAAAGGAGATGCCATGTACGATAAAAAGATGCTCGATGAAATTCAGAAATCGCTTTCCAAGTGGGAAGAGACTTCCCTCAAAAAAGCTTTAAATCAACTTCCTGAACGTGCCGACGAATTTATCACTACCTCATCTGAACCGATCAACAGACTTTATACACCGCTCGATATTGCAGACCTTGATTACAACACTGCGCTCGGCAATCCGGGTGAATATCCATACACGCGCGGTGTTCATCCAACCTTGCATCGCTCCAAGTTGTGGACGATGCGCATGTTCGCGGGCTTCGGCACTGCGGAAGAGACGAACCAACGCTTCAAATACTTACTTGAGCAGGGTCAAACCGGCTTGAGCATTGCCTTCGACCTCGCCACGCTGATGGGCTACGACACCGACCAACCCGAAGCGCTCGGAGAATTTGGCAAATGTGGCGTGGCTGTCTCTTCGTTGAAGGATATGGAATATCTTTTAGATGGTATTCCGCTCGATAAGGTTTCTTCGAGTATGACCATCAACTCACCTGCCGCCATCATCTGGGCAATGTATCTCGTCGCCGCGGAAAAGCAAGGTGTGCGATTCGATCAATTGCGCGGGACCTTGCAGAACGACATCCTCAAGGAATTTATTGCACAGAAGGAATTCATCTTCCCGCCGGAACCTTCGATGCGCCTTGTAGTGGATACGATGGAATACGGCTCGAAACACGTGCCGCAGTGGAATACCATTTCCATTTCGGGCTATCACATCCGTGAAGCGGGTTCGACGGCTGCGCAAGAACTGGCGTTCACCCTCGCAGACGGTATGGAATACGTCCGCTGGGGCATTGCGCGCGGCATGGACGTGGACGAATTCGCGCCGCGTCTCTCGTTCTTCTTCAATGCACACAATGACTTCTTTGAAGAGATTGCGAAATACCGTGCCGCCCGCCGTATTTGGGCACGTGAAATGCGTGAGACCTTCAAAGCCAAGAATCCGCGCTCATGGTTGATGCGCTTCCACACACAGACGGCAGGAGTTTCGCTCACGGCGCAACAGCCGGAGAACAACATTGTCCGCGTGGCGATTCAGGCGCTGGCGGCGGTATTGGGTGGAACGCAGTCCCTGCACACCAACTCGATGGACGAAGCTCTTGCGCTTCCATCTGAACATGCAGTAAAGGTTGCTCTACGTACTCAGCAGATCATTGCCGAAGAATCCGGCGTGACGAATACGGTCGATCCGCTTGGGGGTAGTTTCTTCGTCGAAGCGCAAACAGACCGAATGGAGAAAGATGCGTACGCCTACTTCCAGCGCATCCAAGACCTGGGCGGAGTCATCCCCGCGTTGGAAAAAGGTTTCATGCAAAGCGAAATTTCCGATGCCGCATATCGCTATCAGCGTGAGATCGACGAGAACCGCCGCAAGGTCGTGGGCGTGAATGCCTATCTCGATGACAAACCTGCCGCCATTCCGATCCTCAAAATGGACCCGAACGGTTACAGCCGACAGTTGAATCGCCTGAACGAAGTCCGCAAGACGCGTGACAGCGGACGTGTGGGGCAAACCCTCGATGCTTTGCGGATCGCCTGCGAAGGGACCGAGAACACCATGCCCTATATTCTGGATTGTGTGCGTGCCTATTGCACCTTGGGAGAGATCATCAGCGTAATGACGAAGGTCTTCGGGAAGTACGAAGAACCGACGATGATTTAAGTAGGGGCGAGGTCTCCTCGCCCTTTAGAAAAAAGCGGAAACGGTTATGCCGTTTCCGCTTTTTTGTTTCGGCGAACCGCCAACAGTTTTTGGATCTTCTGATACTTCTCGCGCGTGAGCGGATACGACCACGCCAGAATGATCGTGCCCATCAAGATCGCTGCGCCAATGAATGAGTCCATTAGGCGGATCATGAACAAGGCGGAGTCTGGCTGCTGGTAGGTGGTGACATTTTCAGGCGGCGCCTGATACCCCGACCAGCCTAAAATCTGCAATGTGATAAAGATGACCAACGCACCGGTCAACTTGCGGATGAGAGTACGGATGCCGTAATAAATGCCTTCCTGTCTTCGCCCTGTGCGGAGTTCATCCCATTCGATTACATCCGGCAAAATGGAGTCGGGCAAAATATATGCCGCCGAAACGCCAATGCCTGCAAATGCAGCAAGGGTCAACATATAAGTTATTTCACCCGGCTGAATGGTGAAGATGAGCAATTCAACAATGATCCATGCCGCCATACCGGCTATATAAGCGCGGATCTTATTCTGCCTTTTTGAGATCCACAGCCAGAACGGCACGAACAAAACGCAGGTTCCCATCAACACGCCAAAGAACGCAGACTCCAACGCAAGGTCTACCCCAAAGAGATTGATCTTTGCCAGCAAATCTCCTTGTGCCACCCAATACAACAGAAAGAATGGGAAGGTGATGGCAACCATGTCCACTGCCGACCAGTTGAACATGTAAATGCCAACAGCATAACGGAACGGCACATTCTGCCAAGCCAACTTCAATGTCTCGCGGAACGAAAGCGCTTCATGCTCGATCGCTTCTGACGCAAAACGTTCCCGAATGAACAAGCCGATAATGAACAAAGGCAATGCGCCGATCGCCCCAAAGACGGCGCCCGCGGTCATAAACCCTTGTTGCTGGGTGCCGCCGCCTGCGATGACCGCATCCACAATCATGGGGGCAGAAACTACGACCACCATGGCAGAAAGCAATTGAAAGACCGAACGAAAACTTGAAAGCGATGTGCGCTCATCGTAGTTTTGAGTCAACTCGGGGGTGAGCGAATAATACGGAACAGCCACCAGAGTTGTGAGCGTATCTGAAAGCATGAACGCCAATGTCACATAGATCAACAGAGCGACCTGACTATCCCAGTTTGGTGCTGACCATAACATTACAAAACTCAAACCAAACGGGAAAGCAAACCACAATAAAAACGGTCTGCGTCTGCCAAGTTTTGATTTCACCCTGTCGCTCAACATACCGATGATCGGGTCATTGATCGCATCCCACACAATGCCCACCAACGCGCCCAACGAAGCCAGGCGCGGCTCGATGCCAACGACATCCGTGAGATAAATTGCGTAGAAAATAGAGCGCATCATACTGATGCTGGCAATTCCCCAATCTCCCGAACCATATAAAGTCTTCAACCAAAAGGGAAGTTTTCTGCTCATCAAGCCTTCAAAGTTTCGCGCAAGTGTAACATGGATATAATACCCGTATGCCTTCGTTAGCAGATAAATTAAAGTCGCTTGGCGTGAAGACGGCGAACACGCTTCCTGCTCCGCCCAAGCCTGAGAGCCAGTCTATAGACTCGGTCGTCGCTGGGAGTTTTATCGCCACCCCCCGTGGTGAAGCCTTCGTGGCAGAACAAGCCTACGACTCCACCTATCTTCACGGACGCTTCTCACCGTTCTCGTCTTTCCCGCTTTCTTTTATTTCGCAGTGGGCGAACGATCCACGCATCGACCAGTTACCCATCACAAAATACGCCTTCCTCGACACCGAAACCTCCGGCGTCTCCGGCGGGACGGGCACCTATGCCTTTCTCGTTGGCGCTGCCCGCTTTGTGGATGGGAAGTTCACGCTCAAGCAATTCTTCCTACGCGACCCCGCCGAAGAACCTGCCATGCTCGAAGCGCTCATCCACTTTCTCGCACCCTGTGAGGGATTGGTGACCTTCAACGGCAAAGCCTTCGACGCGCCACTACTCAAAACGCGTTACTCGCTACACAGAATCCCTGTCCCTTTTAATGAATACGCCCACATCGACCTTCTCCCTTTGGCTCGTAGACTCTGGCGAGACCGTTTGCCTTCACGCGCGTTGAAATACATCGAAGAACATGTGATGGGCTTCACGCGTTCTTCCGATGAAGTGCCCGGCTATGAAATTCCCTGGCTGTACTTCGATTATTTGCGCACCGGTGATGCCCGTCCGCTTGGGGGCGTGTTCTATCACAACGCAATGGACATTGTGGCGATGGCGGCTCTGCTCGGGCATGTCAGTGAGATTCTTGCAGACCCGTATGATGGACGTGTGGAGCATGGTCTTGATTTCATTGCGCTCGGCAAGTTGTTCGAGGATCTCGGTCACTGGGATGAGGCGGCGCGTCTGTTCGAGCGTGGACTCGAACTTGGGTTGGATGAATCAGATTTCGGCGTGGCAGTGAAGCGGATCTCCATCCTGCAAAAGAAGCGCGGAGATATGGACCGAGCCGTGGAGTTGTGGAAGGCGGCGGCGAAGAAAGGTCATATTTACGCTCATATTGAGTTGGCGAAGTATTACGAGCACAAACTGCGCGATGCAAAGTCTGCGGTGAAATGGGCGAAGTCGGCACGCGCCGAAGCAGAGAAAGCGGACTTGCCGCCTTACATCCGCAAACATTGGCTGAATGAAATTGACTATCGTCTGGAACGGTTGACCCGTAAAGCGGGTTTATAATTGAAAAAACAACGACCAACGTTTGGAGAGGAAACATGGAGATACATATTTCACAAGAACAGGGGAAAGTGCCGGTCACCGTTATCAAGGTGGCGGGTCAGCTTGACGGGCAAACCTATCAGAAATTGATCGCTTCTGCTCAAGACGTTATCAAAAATGGTACCAGTAACATTCTGCTGGACCTAAGCGACCTGACGTTCATTTCCAGTGCGGGCTTGGTCTCTTTGCATGTGATCGCCCTGCTTCTGCGCGGTGAAGCCATGCCAGACCTTGACCACGGCTGGGCGGCTCTTAAGTCGGTGGGAAAATCGCGTGAGAGCGGTATTCAGCAGCATGTGAAATTGCTCAATCCGCGAGAAGAGATCGTCAATGTGTTGGAGATGGTTGGCTTTTCGACCTTCTTTGAGATCTTCAACGATAAACAGAAAGCGCTCGAATCGTTTTCATAAGATTTTGAATACAACAGCGATGCAGGCACGCCTGCATCGCTGTTGATTTATATTAAGGGTATATCGTCATGAAACGCAATTTTGGAAATATTCTATTCGTAGTTTTGGTTTTGGCTACCATCCTTGTGTGGGTGATCTTTCCACCTCAGAGTGATGGAGTGGAGCATTACGCCCGCTATCACATTGGCATGACCATCGGCTCGCTGTTGATCGTGCTGATGTCGTTTTCCTTGTTCATTTCCACCCGTCCGCGTTGGGCAGAACCGTTCTTCGGCGGCTTGGACAAAATGTACATGACGCATCGGCATACGTCCACGGCGGCTTTTCTTTTGTTGTTCGTCCACTTTTTGACCGTGCCTCTGCGGCTGACAAATTTTTTGCTTGGCAATTATCTGGCATATATTGCGTTCGTTGGTATTGTGGTCATCGTCCTGCCGACGCTTGCGCCGCGTATTCCTTTCCTCAGCAAGTTGACCAACAGCACCTATGAAGGCTGGAAGAAATTACACCGCTTCATCGGCATCTTTTTCATCCTTGGTTTCCTTCATTCCATCAATGTGAAAGCGCCAAGTGCTTTCATCGCCATCACATGGACGCAGGTCTTTTTCATCATTGGAACGATCTCGTATATTTACACCGAGTTCCTTGGCGGTCTGGTTGGCAAGTACGTTCCCTACAAAGTGGAAGCGGTCAATCACCCCAACAACTCCACGACCGAAGTGGTGCTGCGCGCCAAGGGCAAACCCATTCAACATGCACATGCGGGGCAGTTCCTGTTCGTGCGTTTCAAAGGCGATAAATCTTTGGATGAAGCGCATCCCTTCACCATTTCCAGTGCGCCGCATGAAGGTGAGTTGCGGGTCACCATCAAAGCCGTTGGCGACTTCACCCGTCATCTTTTCCAGAACATCAAGCCCGGCATGGATGCGATCGTGGAAGGTGCGTATGGGATGTTCAATTACAAGAACGGCGGCGACAAGCAGATCTGGGTCGCAGGTGGAATTGGCATTACTCCCTTCCTTTCGTTCCTACGGGACCTCAAAACTGATCTGGCTCAAGATGTGCATTTTTACTACACTGTGAGGCATCCCGAAGAAGCTGTTTTCGCGGACGAAATCGAAGCTATTGCAAAGAAACATCCGCGATTGAAGGCGCACATTCGGTTTTCATCCCAGCATGGTTCTTTGACCGTGGATGAGATCGTAAAGAACACGGGCGGTGATGCATCCAAACATCATGTGTATATGTGTGGACCTTTGCCCATGGTGCAAGCGTTCGCGGCAAAATTTGTCGAAGCGGGCGTAAGCAAGGATAACGTCCACTTCGAAGAATTCAATTTTAGATAACAGGAGCTACCCATGCAGATCTCTTATTCCAAACAGGAGCACGTTACTGTCTTGCATCTCATGGGGGATGTAGACTCTTCGAATTACACCGATGTCATCATCAAGGCGCAGGAACTGTATGATGACGGTACCCGCAATCTGCTGCTGGACCTTGCCAAGGTTCCATATGTCAGCAGTGCCGGGTTGATGGCGTTTCACACCATTGCCCGCATCTTTTCGGGGCATTCCATTCAAGGCGGCGAAAGCGGCAGACCTACCTTCCGTGCAATCAACCCCAAGGATGATGCGACTGCGCGTGAGCATGTCAAATTGTTGAGTCCGCAATCTGCCGTGGAGCAGGTGTTGGATGTGATCGGTTTGAAGCAGTTCTTTGAGATCTACACCGACCTGAACGCTGCAGTGCAATCGTTCAAAAGTTAAGATTTGCTTTCACACCATTCAAAGCATAATAGATCCCGAATTTAATTTGGGACGCGGACGAGCGCAGATTTACGCGGAAAGGAATTAAATATCCGCGTTTTTCGTGTAATCCGCGTCCTATTTGATTTTGTAGTCCTTGTAACTTTTGGCGGGGCTTGACATCAAAAGAGAATAAATCTATTGATGTGAGGACAGAATGTCTAATAAGAAGAAATCTACTCGAAAAACGAGTTCCATGGCCCAAGGCGGACTGAACGGTTTCCTGCGCAAACCAGCCGGTCAGTTGACCGTCCTTGCCGTTGTGGCATTGGTCGTTTATCTCATCGCCACCGGTTTGACGGGCGGCGGTTCTGCTTCTGGTTTGGCGAGCGAGATCAGCGTGGACGAGGCTTACCAGAAATATCAAGCGGGTACGTTCGTGTTGGATGTCCGCACACCGGAAGAATGGGACGAGTATCACGCCCCGAACACCACCCTCATTCCGTTGGATGAATTGTCCGCCCGTTTGAATGAACTGCCAAAAGATCAGGAGATCGTGGTGGTTTGTCGCTCTGGCAACCGCAGTCAGCAGGGACGTGACATCTTGTTAAACGCAGGCTTCAACGCCACCAGCATGGTGGGTGGATTGAAGGAATGGTATGCGAAGGGGTATCCGACTGAAGGACAACCGGCGCAGTAGTGATGCGTGATAAGTAATAAGTAATAAGAACAGCCCCTAAAGTTGAAAACTTAGGGGCTGTTTCGTTTTGTAGGTCAGATAGGGTTTTATGGCACTTGGTAAATGATTGTATTCCCCTGCTGGAAAACAGGTTTGAGGTGCATCGCAAACTTTTCTTCGCTCACGCGCATGGATGTGCGTTCCAAATTCCCGATGAAGATGTAGCGGATGTTGTATTTTTCGATGACGGCTCTCGCTTCTTCCCAGCGGACGGTGGAGTAGAGGAGGTTGATATCTTCCTGCCTTGAGCCTTGCAGTTCGGTTCCTCCGCGCCATTGGGATTCGTGACCAGGCCAGCCGAGTACAGTGGGATAACCCGTGTAAGTCGCGATGCGCCCGTAATAGCTATAACTTCCGCCGATCGCTTCGGCGATGACGCCTTCGGGTTGGGTCAGCAAAAATTCGATTCCGGCGGCATCGTCTGCGTTTTCGCGTTGGACGCGGGCGAAATCGTCGAGGTTGTATCCGAAGCCGGGTTTGAAGTTGTTGGTCTTGGTCATCACGCCGAAGACGGGGTAGAGCAACCCGCAGAAGATGACCACACCAATGACGATACGAACTGCAACATCGGCAAGTCCGCGCAGGGATTGGAGCAGATAGCCCACACCAAAGGCGGCGACGAGACTCCAGAGAATCCACGCCTGATAGTAGAACTTGAAGATAGTATTGATGCGATACCCGAACTGGTCACGCAGATAGACGAATTCAGGGGCGAGGACGAGAAGCGTGCCGAGGGTGAGCAGGAGGAAGAGGAATGGGAGAGAGGAGTGATGAGTAACGAGTGATGAGGTCTGTGGGATGAGGTCTGTGGACACAGAGGCAAGGTTTTCCTCGTTACTTGTCTCTTGTTCCTCATTTCTTGCAAACACGAACGCTACTGCGGGAATGAACACTGCCAACAATGTGATCAAGCTGCCAATGTGTGTCAGTCTGCGCAGGGAGGTGGCGGCGAAGAATTGTCCGACCGTCATATTGTAGGAGGCGAGCATGGCGTTGGTGAAATCTTTTTCGACGACGAGCGCCAATGCGCCGAGGATGATCGTTAGCAAGAAAAGGATAAGGGGAGTGCCAAGCCCGATGGTGAATCCCAGTTTCCAGTTCGGGCGAAGCGGGCGTTTCGTCACAATATAAAGTAGGAAGAGGAAGATCGGGATTAGCAGTGTTCCCCACATCACCCAGAGATGCATCCCGCGTGTGATGTACATGAAGTTGGGGAGGATGCCGCCTGCTTGCGAGGAGAAGCCGAGATAGAAGGGGAAATATAAAACGAGGGATAAGATGCTAAGTGGTAGGGCAAGCAGGAACAAGTCTTCGAGGCGAGACCAACTCCAGCCGTCTTCGTTGGCGCGCCAGAGGACGAAGGCGAAGACGATCAGTGCTGCGGCGACGAGAATATCCCACGTGTTGAGGAAGGCGAGTCCGCCGAGGACGAGAGCAGCGAAGAGAAAGCCAGTTGGTGAGATGTGCAACTGCGCTCCCATGAAGTTGATTTTGCTGCCTTTCCATCCGCCGAGGAAGATGTTCATTGCAACGGAGACGGCAAGCAGACCAAAGGGAATTGCCAACACATGCGGATGCAAGTCGCCGAGCAGGAAGGAGAAGAAGGGAAATTCGTCGATGGCTTCGCGGAAGCCGCCGTTGATGTCGTAGTCTTGAATAACACGCGAAGCACGCCACCACCAAAGATAACGATTTGGTACCCAGCCCAACGGTTCAACAGGCGGCTGGGAGAGTTCTTTCATGTCGAGCCATGTCCAGAAGGGACCTGTCCATGCTTGGGTTTCGGGGTCTTTGGTCCAGCCAATGCCGCGGCGGTGAAGCACTTCGAGCAGGGCTTCGACGTTGGAGACGAGGAGCAGGAAGAGGGGCGCAAGCAGACCATAGACGATGGACGAAGGACGATGGTTGTTCTCATCGTCTGTGGTCTGTCGTCCGCGGTCTAATAAATTGTAGACAATGCCAAACGAGCCGAGTGCGCCCAGTGCAAAGATGAGTGAGGTCATCAGGTTGTGGGCGGTGCTGCCGTTGATGTCGGAGAGGCGGGCGAGCATCGCAGTGAGCACGTAGCCGAAGTAGTAATACGAGATGGCGTAACCTGAGAGCCAGGCATCTTGTGGCGGGAACGTTTCGGAGCGCAAAATGCTGTTGATGAACATCAACTCCATTGGCTTTTCGGTGCTGGCGAGTTCGGGGTTTGCTGAGCGGACGAAAGCGAGGAAGGCGAAGGCAGCAAGAAAAAGAATTTCAGTGGTAATGATTAAAGCGATGTTGGATCTTAGAAAATTTACGATTTCAGATTTACGATTTACGATTACCCAAAGACTTAGAGCGATTGGTATTGCTAATGCAAAGACGATGCCGCCGAGGTCGTTGCGGGAGAAACCGAAGGAGGTGAAAAGCCAGAAGATGTAGCCCCAGATCAACAGACCAGCCGTCCGCGCAAGGGTGTAGCCACGGTCGCTGAGGGCAGGCAGGAGATGATAGACCAGCGGAAAGGTCAGCCAGCCAAGAAGGGTGAGGATGAAATACCAGGAGAGAAAAGCGGTCATCAGTGTTCAGTAACCAGTGGGTTAGTTGCCAGAATTCAGTTTCGGGAGGGTGAAGGTTCCGGTTGTAGAGTCAGGCTGAAAGTCCAGAACGGAGGCGACGGCATCCAAGTTGAGCGGACCGTAGAGATGGGGGAACAGATCCGCTTGGGAGATATTTTCCGCGGGCGGACCGGCGGGCGCCTCCCACTTAAGCTCGGGCTTGAGTTTGCTTTCATCGACCACCAGCAAGACCAAATCGGTTCGTCCGCGATAGAAAGCGTTGGCGACGTTGACGGCTTGCTTATCGGTGGAAAAATGGATGAAGCCTTCAGTGGCAAGGCTTGACGCAATGTATTCGCCCTTCGCTTGTGCGTCGGACCAATCTTGTTTGGATGTGATGTGGAGAATCATGAGGGCTCCTCTTTTATAGTGTAGGGGCGACCCTTCCAGCGGGATCAAGTCACCTGACCAAACCAGATGGGTCGCCCTTACGATTACGGTTTTACTTGATAAATGGTCGTGTTCGTGTCTTGATAGACGATGTCCCAATACGTTCCTTCAAGCTCAGTAAATTTCAACAAGCCGTCGGGCGTGCCAGGCAGGAAGGGATAGACATTGCGTTCGAGTTGACCGACCACAATATACTGTACATCATATTTCTTGAGGAAGTTCAATGCGATCTGAACATCGGGGGTGGTGTAGAAGGTGCCGACTTCGTTGACGCGTTCCTGCACTTGCGGAGCGAAGATACCGCGCTGCTGGCGCTGATGCCAGTTCCAGCCGACCACACCGGGCAGACCGGTATAAATGGTGAAGCGCGTACACCAGCGATATTCGGTGCAGTTCGCTTCCACGATGACAGGTGAACCTTCGATATTATCCTGCATCCAACGGATGGCACGATAATCTTCAGCCAACTCCATGATTTGCCCATCCCAAAGTTGGGAATGCGCCATGAATTCCATCGCATCGAGAGAGTGAGGTGCATTGGTGTTGATGCGGTCGCTCATCTTGTCGGTGGAGGCGGTGAGGGTGAACATGAAGGCACAACCCAACAAGATATACACACCCACTTGATAGACCGCGCGCCATTTTATGCGCCATTGAGTGAAGGCGGGTAACGTCCAACCGAAGGCTGCGGCGGCGCTGACTGCGAACATCATCCACGCTTGCAGATACAACTTGAAGATGGTGTTCATGCGTCCGATGTCGCCAACGAGGGCGATGAACTCCACGGCGATGGTGATGGTGAGCGCAGTGCCGGTGAGGAACAGGATGAAACGCTTGGTATCTGGCAAGTCCGCGCGTAGGATGAGGACCGCACACCAGAACGCCAGCGGAAGCGCAAGGAAGCCGATATACGCTTTCTCCACGAGGAAGAAGACGAAGAACGCGATCAAGGCTGCGATGACGATCTCCACCACGAGCATGTACGGCTGTAAACGCTTCAAATGCGAGACGGGCGTTGCCGCCATCCATTCGCGGGTTTCCCAGATCAGCCATGCGGTGATGATGAAGAGGAACAAGCCCCATTGCGTGAAGTAAGACGATAAGGGCGTGCGGCTTGCATCCCAGAATGCGACTGAGTTATACGCCTGCCCGAACCAATGTGAGAACGGCAGATAGAAGAGCGAACCCAATACATATAAAAGCCCGGCAGCGGCTACGGCAAGACCTGCTTTCCCTGCCCAAGCTGGGATGTTGAGATAATTTTTCCAATCGAAGTGTCGATAGATGGTGTAAATGACAGCAATTGCCGCGAGTAGATAATACGTGTACAAGTCCCACGTGTTGGTTGGTTTCAATGCGCCGATCATCAAGGTGCCAATGCCAAAGGATGCGATCCATTCACCGCGGGTCAACTGCGCGCGCGCGAGGACGAACGCCAACGCCCACGCAATGATGAACAATGCCAGCGGCATCACCAACATGTGTGCATGCATGTCGCTGTATAAGAACGTGAACAGCGGGAACTCCGTAATTTCGTTACCGGGTCCCGGTGCGATGACGCGGCTGGGGAACCAATACCAATCTCCACGCCCAATAGGCAACGCGGCGCCATTCGTCACGATCTGCCACAAACCTTGGAATGACCAGACCCATCGTTGGATCAAGCCCGTGTCTGCGGGGATGATTCCGCCCGGAGCGGCAACACGCTGCATGGCGCTGAAGATCAATTGAATCGTTCCGAGATTGCCGAGGAAGATGGTTAGTAATGAAGCAGCAAGACCGGCGACGAGTCGAAGGTCTAAAGCGTTGTCCTGAGCTTGTCGAAGGGTCGAAGGTCGGTCATCATCAACTTTCGATACCTGACTTTCAACTGCACCATATCCAATCGCAAACGCACCCAACGCCACCAACGCAAACCATGTTGGCAAAATAAAGTTATATGCAATGGACGGAACGATGCCAAGCAATTTCACCGGCGTGCCTGCCAGCACAAAACCGTAATAGTAGTAATTGATATAACCACCCGTATACCACGGGTCGTACGGCGGAAAACTCGTGCTCTTCAACACCGCATTGAAATATGAAAAGTCCATTGGGCGCTCGCCGCCTTTTGCGGGATGCCACATATCAGGGTTGCCCAAACGAATCAGCAGATCGATCAGGAAGAAGGACAGGAAGACGATCTCCGCTAGAACGAAGAACTGACGATGCGACGTCCAATCTTCCTTGAATTGTTCCTTACGCCTCATCCACAAGCCGACGCCTGTTACCACGACCAAAGCGAATGCCACGCCGATGCTGACTCGCGTGTACGGCACGCCGACCGAACCACCCATCCATGCCAGCCACGCCATCAGCACCAAGCCGACGATCCTGCCCAAGGCATACGAATATTGCTTCAAGCCGGGCAACGCCAAGCGTGCGATGGGATAAGCGAAAAGTCCCAGCACGAAGATGAAGGCATACCAGAATAACAAACCCAGACCGGGAACTTTATTTTGCAGCCAGTCGTAATCGAACAGATCAGACCATGTGCCGCCCGCGCGTTGACTTGCCAACTTCGTCTCCGGCAGCATCAAGGTCTTGAAGTCGCTGAACTGCGTGGGCGTGAGTTGAACAACCTTGGTCAAATCCACGCTGCTGAGAATAGCGCGGACGCGGTTCCCATCGTATGAATCAGATTTCTTGAAGATGAGCACCTTGGGGTGATCGTAGAAGGTGAAAGCTTCTTCTGCACGTTGGTCATTGATGACGATATTCCCAAGAGTGGGGTACGACTCAAAGACTGCCGCCAATTCAAAACCGAGGTTGCCTTCATACATGCCCGGTTGCGCCAGACGATAGCACTCGATGATTTCCTGCGCAGATGGACAGCCGATCAACTCGCGGTAATACATAGTCGTGAGCGGATAACGCTCCGGCACGCGAGTGATCTGCGCATATTGATGATTGGTGGGAATGACGATGTAATCTGTTCTATTCAGAATATCCAAATAGCGGTTGAGTTTGTTGATGTCATCTACCCAATAGACTTGCAAGACGAGATCGTCTGTTTGAATAGAGGGATCATCGTATTTATACAAGCCGCCAAACGGATCATAGCCATCGATGCGGAAGGGTAAGCCCCAGTCGTAATCCGTTTCGTTGGAGACGGCAGAACCTTCGATGTGAAGAATCTGCCCAAGCGTTTCGATGCTTAGGGTGTACGACTCATCCTTTGAAAGCGGAATGACCGTGTCGAAGGTGAAGGTCAACGGCACGCCGCGCGGATCATCTGTCGGCGTGGCGTTAAGCATGGTGGAAGCGCGACCCAGCACGAGGTCCGGTTGAGAGGCGGAAGTGAGAGTCAACACAACGGGGGCGGGCAGACCGGCTTCGTCGCGCGCATAAGCAAAGGTTACTTCGGTCAATGTCCCATCAGATTTGGGGAAGAATGGCAAGGTGTAAGGAGAGCCAGCGACGATAGGGAAGTCGTAGAGAACCGCAAGTGGTTGGTTGAGCTTGCCTTCATCAGTTTCGATGGAGAGGTTGACCGCAGATGGAACGTTCTGGAACATCCATCGTGAGGCTGCCATGCGGGGTTCGTCGCGCAGGTAAATGCTTTGGAAGGCGAATGCCCAGATGGCGGTGAGAGTGAGGACGGTGAGAGCGACAGCGGACGATAGACCACGGACGATGGACTGTCGTTTGCGGTCTGTGATCAGTTGTGGAATTTCGAACACTACCCATGCCGCCATCATCGCCAGCAGCGGATAGATCGGCAATTGGTAGCGCATAGTGGGGTTGAACTGCATCGACTGCCAGCCGAAGTAAAGTGCCGTCCAGCCCCAGAGCAATAGATGATGATAGTTGCCTTTGAGGATGCGCCAACCCATGAAGAGGAAACCCACCCAGGCGAGGATGCCAAGCGGAAGACCCAGCCCCCAAACGGTTAAGTTTTCAAAGGAATATAAATGCGTGCGGCGCGCCCATTGCAAATTCCACGGAAGGTCCGCTTTGCCGGTGGCTTGGGTGCGCTGTTCGGCGATACCTTCCACCCATTGCTTGCTGAGCAAGATGCCATCAAAAGCATAAGGCTGGAAGATGCGGAAGGAGATGATGGTGGCGAGTCCGCCTGCTATTAGAAAAGAAGTGACCAGTAACCAGTAATCAGTAGCCAGTTTTTTGTAGCGGTCATAGATCAACCAGCGCAGGAAGAACGCGAACGGCAGGACGAGTGCCATCACCGCCGCATTGATCTTGGATGCCATCGCCATGCCCAATGCAAAGCCAAAGCCGATGGAGAGCAGGGTGAGTGGATGTTTGAGGATGCCAGGGATTAGTGACAAGGGATTAGTGACAAGTTTTTCGTCATCCCTTGTTCCTTCCTCTTCATTGCTCACTTCTTGGGTATCGTTACTGTTCTTCTCTTTCCCCCATTCCAGGATTCCCACAGCAAACAACAACGCCGCGAACAAGAACGTATTGACGAACAAATCGACAGTGAAGAAATGAGATTGCTGAATCTGCATTACTGCGAGAGACGAGAACGCTGCCGCCAGTACGCCAACTTTGCGTCCATACAAACGCGAGACGAGCAGATACAGGAAGAAGATGCTGAACAGGTCTGCAAGGGCAGACATTTGCCGCGCAAAGAACTTGGATGAACCAATGACATCATTGCCGAAGGCTTCCATCAGAACGCGGGTCGCTGTGAGAGGCAGATTGCCGTAGACGTAGAAACCAAATCCGCGGTTGAAGGGGTTGAGCGTGGAGGTTGAGCTATCGAAATATTCGCCGGGAGTCATCCAGCGGCGATTTTCCGGCAAACACGAATCGACAGGGATGCTGGGATCTTCGCAGGTCTTGGCACGCAGATTGTCCAACACGCCGGTTAGAAAAAGTTCATCGGGATGTTGATGATAGCCTTCGCCCCATTGAATGCCAGTGAGTCGCAAATATCCCGCCATGAGCAGGACGAGGATGAATAAGATGTCGTACAGCCACCAATGTTTTTCGTTGGTCATAATAGTTAATGATGCTCAGCCGCCGTCCCCGGCGGCGAGGACGCCGCCGAGAGCTGCTAATTGTTATTACTGCTCCACTAAAAAGATAAAAAAGTCTTTACCGGGGAACGCTGAAGTATAGCGGTTCACTTGTCCATCCGGGTAGAGTTCTTTGAGAATTCTCTCAGTTTCCGTATCCGCATTCCAATAAATGAACAACTTTGGCGCGGGGTATGCCAAACTATCAGCGAGGCGATCCTGCCACATGGCAAAGTCACGGTTCGGGATGCCCGCCCAACTACCCGGCAGGCGCGTGTCCACCCAGTAGGGGTATGGCACGATCCAGACCGTGTCCGTTTGCCCATGCTTGTTCTCAAAATCTTTGATGACCTTCCCCATCTCCGACGAATTCCAATTCACCGCCGCAAAAGCAGGACCAAATTGATTGAAGACGAGATCGTAGTTGGAGCCAGCAATGCCGAGGAATAAGATTCCCACCATGCTGTAGGCGATGACCTTCCGCTTCATTTCGGACCCGAAGCTGGATACCAACCCATCAAGCGCCAACGCCCCGATAACGAACACCACTACCGACGCGCCCCCCGCGCGGTTCATGGCAGGATTCTCATTCGGGAACGCCAACGACAACACCGACGGCAGGATCAACACCGGAATGGAAACCAACAGGAACATATCGCGCCAATCTCTCTGGCGGATGTATCTCACGATGAGGAAGAAAACACCGAGCAGGAATAATGCTGCTGTGAACAAGTCCAATGCCGGGCGGTGGAGAACCGAATGGGTTTGAATTTCACCGTCATCCCAGTTGAACATCAACAAGCCTTTGTACATGTTCGAGAGGAATATCTGCCAGGCAGGTCCCGGCAGCGGAGTTTCGACACTGCTCAAACGAGTGAACGCGCGATACCCAAATTGTTCCGGGTGACCAACCCAATATCGCAGCAACGGTGAAAAGACGAAAACAGAAACAATGACGATCAGCAACAACCAGAAAATGGCTTGCTGTCTGTCTTCTTTGGAACTGGCATGGAGGTAATAGATGCCAAACGCGATCACCACCAGAATCGGCACAATGCGGAAGGGACTGTATCCATGCAAGCCGAGTCCGAGAAAGATACCAGCGAGGATAAAGTCGTTACGGTTATGTGTCCGCAAGCCGCGGAGTAGGAAAAGAAGCGTGGGCGCAGCGAAGAGCGGATAGAGCGGGAAACGAAGTCCGATCCTTGAAATGATGTTGGGCCAGCTGGCAACTCCAAACAGGAAAAGCGCAAAGAGGGCAACGCGTTCATTGCCTACTTCCTTGCCGAGCATGTAAATAAATGGAATGGTTAGGATGCCGAGGATGACCGTGCCCAATTTCAAACTATAGAACGTGAAGCCCGTGTTGAAGATGTTGAGCACGAACAGGGTCCAATACATCTGAAAGGCTTCGCGCCCGGTATTGCGCTCGAAGAAGACCATCGGCTTGCCTTGCGTGATCTCGTACACATCGAGAATTTTTTCAGCATGGTCACTGAATGGCTCAACAGGAACCGCATCCAGTTGCGTGAGGCGGAAGAAGACCGTAATACTGAACAAAGCCAGCACAAGCCCGACCCACCACCAACGGATGGGTTGAGGTTCTCGCTGCACTTTCGGCGCAGGGACCCATAAGCTGTAAACCAACAACGCAATGGAAATGAGCCACAGCGAAACGTTCAACGCCGAGAACATGCCGCTTTCAAAATTCAAGAATGCGATCACTGCAACGATCACCGCTAACGCCAACGGCACAAGACGCATGGTCAACGGATCGTTGATGCGCCACATAGCAGGCATGGCAGGTAAATGCCATTCGTTCGAACGGTATGACCAGATCGCCACACCAAACGCCGCAATATAAAGGACGACGGAGATCATTCCCAACCGCAGCGGCGGCTCGACAACTGCCTGTGCCAGCAGTGCCAGCACGAGTCCCAGCACGGCGCGCCACGGGAAAGTGTTTGCGCGCGCTGGCTCAACGACTTCTTCTATAATCACTTGCTGCGAAGCTTCATACGCCAATGCCTGATTGAATTCTTCACGGCGGCGCGCATCCCAAACGGATTGGATAAAGTTAAAGAACGAAGCCCAGTCCTTTGTAACAGATTTATAAAGGTCGAGGACGGTAGGCTCTTTTTCGGGAGAGTTGGTATCGTTTTGCATGGGTTCCATGTTTTGCTTAATTACGAATTACGGATTACGCGTAGGATTGCGTAATCCGTAAGATTGATTCTATACCATTTTCGATTATTTTTTTCTTGCGATCACAAGAATACTTTCCCCCCAACGCATTGGCAAAAAAACCCAGCCTGTAATGGCTTGAAAGCCGCCGAGCGAGCCGAAGAACAATTTCTGAATTTGTTTCGGCACGAATCGAATATACGGCACATCCCAAAAGCCATCAGAAAAAACGCGTACAAATTCAAAGCCTGCATCTTGAATTAACGTCAGCCATTCTTCGGGCTGCTTGAGTGAAATATGGGTCGGGTCTTGATAACCGATCCATTTATCGCCCTTCCACGGTTTGAGCAGCGAGCCCAAATTCGGCGTAGCAAGAATCAGAATGCCGCCCTTCTCGGTCACACGCCCGATCTCGTTGATGGCTTTTGCCGGGTCGGGCAAATGCTCCACGATGTGTTTGATGATGACCACGTTGAACGCGCCATTTTCATACGGCAATTCCTGCGCGGATGCGGTTTGGAGGGATGCCTTCTCGGCAAACTCTTTGGACTTCCTGACCGCCCAATGATTCAAGTCCATGCCGTACGCTTCGAACCACGCCGACAATTGACCAACGAGATGCCCCATACCTGATCCCACCTCAAGCAGACGCGCTCCGCGCCGCCCATAACGTTTTGCAAGAGTCGCAAAGAATCGGTTAGACCACCAATACATGCTGTATTTGGCGAAGGTGATGTTAGCGTACGTGTGAGTGGAGAAATAATTTTCGTCGAAGGACATTTTTTAGACCGTGGACGACAGACGATGGACCATGGTCAATGGTCTATCGTCTATAGTCGTTTTCTTGCAATATAGAATGTGAACGTCCCATCATCAACCGGTTCAGGGGAGGCGTATTTTTTCACGTAAGCAATGGTGGGAGCAAGGTTCCACCTGGTGGGCGAGATGATCCACTTTCCGGTTAATGCTTTTGCAACCACAGAAGGCAGACCAAAATAGTGTCCCCATTCTAGCACACGCATCGAGGAAGGCGAGAAGTAGTGCCACCAACGTTCGAGGGTAAAGCCTGCATCGTTCAAACGCTTTTCCCAAACATCAGGTTCATCCGCGTGATGGACGCGTGAAATTTTGCGGAACCAATTCTCATAAGCTTTGCCGAAGACCTTGGTCAACGAGAGGGCGGAGAAGTAACGTGTGTTCGGCACGCAGAAATAAAACGGCGCGCCGGGCTTGAGCACGCGGGCAGTTTCTTTGAGAACTGCATCGATGTGCGGAATGTGTTCAAGGACGGAGTTGCTCAGTCCGCTGGCGAAGTGGTTGGAGGGAAACGGAGTCTGCGAACCGTCCGCTTCGACAAGGGATTTGTATGCGTTGTATTTCTTCGCCTCTTTCATCGAGAAGCGCCATGGGTCTAGACCCACATCAAGCTTGTGGTCGAAGGTCAACGAAGCGAAGTGACCATCACCGCAACCTACGTCATAGACGGGTGAGGGCAAGGGTAAATCTTGATAATACGAAGACTCCACTGCACGCAAAAATCCGCGGAAGTAGGGCAATGAACTGATCTGAAGAAAAAGAAAATCTTTTTGATTTGCGATTGATGACATAATGTCCGAAGGGTCTTGAAGATTGGTCACTTCTTCCTCATAAGGCTGGTGAAGAGTTTTTCGTATTCCTGTGCAATGGAGTCAGGGTCATACGTGGTTTTGATGGCATCCACATCACCGCGATATTTTTCCTTGTTATCGAGCACTTCAAGAATGGCGTTGGCGAGGCTTTCGGCATTGCCGATCTCAGAGACAACACCCATGTTATGCATCTTCACCGGTTGGCGCACGCCCGGCAGCGCGGATGGCACACTGGGCACACCATTCATCATCGCTTCGATCTGCACCAAGCCAAAGGCTTCGGTCGAGTTGAGCGATGGGACGGTGATGACGTCAAGGTTGGGATAGTACGCCGCCATTTGAACGGGGTCGAGATTGCCGAGGAACTTCCAATTACCATTTAATTCATATTCATGAATGCGCGGCATAAGCCTGTCGGAATAGGCTTGTTCGCCCATCACATATTGATACGTTCCAGCGAAAAGGACCTGCGCCTTTGGATATTTCTTTAGGATGGTAGGCATGGCGTCTAGCAACACTTCCACGCCTTTTTCGGAGGCAAAACGCGCCGCCATACCGATGACCGGTTTGCGGTCCATGGTGTGATGGTTTTCCGCGAAGGCAGAAACAGCTCCGGGGATAGGTCTCGGCAATTCGACGGGAGGCAGGATCGGGGTCAGTTTTGAGGCGTAGCGTGAAAGGAAGGGAGAATTATCTGCATAATCCTGTGTGTAGGTCACGATGTGATTCGCAAGCATCCCAGCCATGTTGTTTTGAAAATTCAATACAGTGTTGACGACGCGGTTGAAAAGTCCCTGCGGAAGTTGTACATCGCAGTGATACGTGAGGACGGCGGGTTTGCCGAAGAGACGCGCGCGCAATGCGACACCCGGCGCGTCAAATTGCGGAAGGTGTAGTTGCACAACATCGTGTTGCAAAACAAGTTTGGTGGCAACAAGTCCGAACGTTGGGGCAAGCACCCCTTTGCTGACTCGCGCAATGACCGGTACGCGGACGATATTGACGCCCTCCAGAGTTTCTTTGAACGGTAGGGATGGGTCGTAATGTGTGGTCATCACGGTCACTTCATGACCACGTTTGGCAAAGGCGCGGGCAAGGCGTTCAGCGTAAATGGTCAGCCCGGAGGTATGCGGACGGTAATAGGTTAGAACGGTAAGTATTTTCATTTTGTCTTTCGTTTTACGGGTTTTCGAACCGGGTTCTTGATCACCTGTGCAGGATAGGGAACATCCACGCCGAGGGTTTCAAAGGTATGCTTGATCTTCGTCAGCGCCAGGTCTTTTGAGATGTTGGCGTCGGTAACGCGGTTGTTGATCCAAAACAAGACGTTCAAGTCAATGGATGAGTGCCCAAATGTATGATACAGCACTTGAGGCGCAGGAGTTTCAAGACAGCCGGGAATGCTTTTGATTTCTGCGAGAATGATCGCACGGACCTCTTCAGTATCTGCTTCATAAGGAATGCTGACAGGCAATTCCACACGGAAGCCATTGGCGCGGCTCAAGTTGAGGATGGGCTGGGCGAGCACTTCAGCATTTGGCAGGAAAGCGAGCAGACCATTACGCAATCGCACTTCGGTCGTGCGCAAACCGATCTTCTGTACATTGCCTTCAAATCCGCTGATGTTGACATCATCGCCCACTTTGAAAGGCTGCTGTACCAACAAGATCACACCAGAAACAAAGTTCTGCATGATGTTCTGCAGGGCGAACCCAATGGTAAAACCAATGATGCCCAAGCCGGTGAGAAAAGCAGTGACATTAAAGAATCGTTGAAGCGCCGTAATGAAACCCAGCGCAATGATCGACCACTTGAGGATCTGAGAGAGCAGGTGAGATACACCCGGCTCTGCATTCTGACGAGTTAGAACACGGTTTAGCAAACGGCTCAGCCAAACCCCGGCGTAATAACTTATGGCAAAGATGAGCAGGGCTGTCAGAACATTAGGTAGAGCGGCAAGTACACCATCTGCGAAGGACGAGAATTGTTCAGGCATAGGAAAGATTTTACCCAATAAATACGGCTGTAAAAATTCGGGTTTGAATTTTTACAGCCGTATTATTTTAGAGAATATTTCTTGGGTAAGAAGATCTGAAAGCTTAGAAAAGGTTCTTATTCGCTTGAACCCATTCGAACAACATGTTCACGCCTTTGTCCACGTTGATCTTCGGTTCCCAGCCCAGTTCTTTTTTGGCTTTGGAAATATCGGCGTAGAACACACGTTGGTCGCCGGGGCGCCAATCGCCGCTTCCGGTTTCGATCTTCTTTCCAAGCAGTGCTTCAAGCTTGGGTTGAAACTCTGCCCAAATGGACATCACGTTCGAAGGTCCGCCGCCGAGGTTGTAGACTTGTCCGCGGGCTGTGTCGATCTTTTCAACGGCAAGGTCATACGCTTGGATGAGGTCATGTACATGCAAAATGTCGCGCACTTGTTTGCCGTCACCGTAAATGGTGATATTGCGTCCCATCACAGCGGCGATGATGAACCATGCCACCCAACCCTGGTCTTCAATGCCAAACTGGCGCGGACCATAAATGCACGACTGTCGAAAGACAACGGTTGGCAGGTCATACATTCTTGCATAATCGCGCACATATTGGTCGCCTGTACCTTTCGAGCAGCCATACGGCGAATGAAAATCAAGCGGCTGCGTTTCAGGGCAGCCATTTACCAAATCCTTGTATCGCCAGCGCGTGGGTTCTTCATATAATTCCACATCTTCCATGCCACCATACACTTTGTTGGTGGATGCGTAAATGACGATGGGATTTCGTCCCGAAGCGCGCGCGGCTTCAAGCACGTTGAACGTGCCCAACGCATTGGATTCAAAATCATCTCTGGGATTGGTGACGGAGGTGGTCACCGCAACTTGACCCGCCAAATGCACGATCACATCGGACTTTGAAGCTGCTTCGGTTATTCTGTCAGCTTCTCTTACATCCCCAACCACCACGTTGAAGGCTTTCTCGCCAAATTCCGCTTTGAGCCATTCGAGGTTGCGCGGTGCACCTCCGCGGGAGAAGTTATCGTAGATGGTGACCTTCTCTCCACGTTCCAACAAGCGGTGGACATAGTTCGAACCAATAAAGCCTGCACCGCCAGTGACAAGATAATGTTTGGTCATTCTTCGTTTTCCTCTTTTGTTAGTAGTAACGTCTTTTTGCGAATAGGTGAACGGCGAACATGCCGAACAAAAATCCACCAATGTGAGCCCACCAGGCAATGCCGCCGCTAGCGGCTCCTTGCAAGGACTCCCAGCCTGAGAACAATTGTAAAACGAACCAGATACCAAGATAGATCACCGCTGGAATTTCGACCAGCGTAAAAATGAAAAAGATGGGAACAAGGCTTGCGATCCGCGCGCGGGGGTAGAGGATGAGATAAGCGCCCAAGACACCCGCTATGGCGCCGCTTGCTCCGATCATTGGGACCTGACTGGCAGGCATGAGGACGCTTTGCAAGATCGCAGCCGCGGCTCCGCTAAGCAGGTAAAAGATGAGATAGTTGCCATGCCCCATGCGGTCTTCGATGTTGTCGCCGAAGATGAATAACGTCCACATGTTGCCGAGGATGTGCAGCCAGCCACCATGCAGGAACATGCTGGTGAAAACCGTCAACCAGCTTTCGGCGTAGTTCGAGGTCAACTGGGCGGGGATCAAGCCCCAGTTAAGAATGAAGCGGTTAAGTCTATCCTCGCCTAGTGTTATTTCGTAGTAAAAGATCAGCCCGTTCAGCAGGATCAACATCCAATTGATGAACGGGAACCGGCGCGAACGCACGGTGTCATACAAGGGGAACATTTATTTGCTTTCTTCAGCCTTCTCTTTATTTCTAAAATTCATGAGTTGTTTGTAAACGCCTGAAAGCGTTTGACCTTCGCTCGATAGACCAATCATACCAATAACTGTACTGTTGAGATAGTTGTAAAGACGCATGGTGAGCGCCGCCGCAAATGCAGTGGACTCATCAGTGGTGAGGCGGGTGAGGGCGAAGACGACTGCCCCTTCGAATGTGCCAACTGCTCCAGGCGCGGAGGGGACCGCGCCGCCAAAGGCAGCCATGCCCAAGCCAAAGATCGCCCAGATGGGTTGGGCTTCGGGAAAGAAGGCAAGAACCATCAAATAGTAAGCGACGAGCGCGATCGCCCAGTTGAGGATCATCCAAAATAAAAAGCACAGGAAGAGCCAACCATTGGTGAGTACACCAAGGCCTTGAAAGAAGGATTCAAGGAAGTTGCCGCCCACTTTTTGCAGGGCGGGGATGCGTCCGCTGAGTTTGTGGAAGAGGTCTAATGCCCATTGGTTGTTGCGGGCAAGGATGTACATCAGCACCAACCCGAAGAGCATGATGCCGCCGATGACATACCCAAGTGTGGGGGAACTTTCTGAATTTACAACGTAAGGCAATGCGGCAAGGAAGACGACAGCAGAAATGATCAGGTCTACGACACGTTCGATGACGATGGTGGGGATGATCTCGGCGAAGGTCAACCCGCCTGATTTGCGGCTGAGTAAGAAAGCACGCCCGATCTCTCCGAGGCGGAAGGGCAAAAAGTTATTGAGTAAATATCCTTCGCCAACGGTGTAGAACACGTCTTTATATGTGGGTTTGTCGCGCAGTAATGTACGCCAAACGATGGCGCGTACTGCCAACCAGACGAAAGACAGCGAAAAAGCAATTCCGATCAGTACATAGTTCGCTTTGCTTAATGCTTCCAATGTGGTTTTGATATCCACAAAGTAAAGGATGATGGCAATGAGTGCAATGCTGACCAGCACACCGGGAAGGATACGTTTTAAATTGTTTCGTGATTCAGACATGGGCTTCCTTACAAATTACGCATTACGTATTGCATAATACGTAATGCGTAATAATTATTCGTCGTCCAGCTTTAAGACCGCCATGAAGGCGTCTTGTGGAATTTCAACGTTTCCAACCATCTTGAGACGTTTCTTGCCCCGTTTTTGTTTCTCAAGCAGTTTCTTTTTGCGCGAGATGTCGCCGCCATAACATTTGGCGAGCACATCTTTGCGGGTGGCTTTGACCGTGGCGCGGCTGATGATGCGTCCGCCAGATGCAGCTTGAACTGCGACATCATACAACTGGCGCGGGATCAAATCTTTGAGTTTGGTGATGAGGCGCTGACCTTTGTGGTATGCGTCCTTTTCGTGGACGATGGCGGCAAGTGCATCAACCTGATCACCATTCACAAGAATCTCCAACTTCTGAAGTTTGTCGGCGCGGTATTCGAGGAATTGATAATCGAGCGAGGCGTAGCCCTTGGTGCGCGATTTAAGGTGGTCAAAGAAGTCCACGATGATTTCGGAGAGTGGGATTTCGAAATCCAACTGCACACGATGCGGGGCGGGATGTTCCTGCTGCTTGAAGATGCCGCGACGCTTCGTGACCAAGTCCATGATGGGACCGTAGTAGTCAGTGGGAGTGATGATCTCGATGTTCATCCACGGTTCGCGCACTTCGACGATTTTGCTGGGGTCGGGCAATTCTGCGGGCGAATCCACTTTGACGACTTCGTCGCCAACGGTCAACACTTCGTATTCCACTGAGGGGGCGGTGAAAAGCACATCGAGCAAGTATTCGCGTTCGATGCGTTCCTGAATGATCTCCATGTGGAACAAGCCGAGGAAGCCGGCACGGAAGCCGAAGCCCAACGCCTGCGAGGTTTCAGGTTGATAGGTCAATGAAGCATCGTTGAGTTGTAATTTTTCCAACGATTCGCGCAGTTCGGTGTAATCATCCGCTTCGACGGGGTAGATACCCGCAAAGACCATCGGCTTGGGCAGGAAGTATCCGGGTAGAGGTTCGGCGGCAGGAGCGGCGGCGAGAGTCATCGTGTCACCGACGCGGCACTCGTGAACGGTCTTGAAGCCGGTCGCTACATAACCTACTTCGCCAGAGCCGATCACTTCCACGGGTTTCATGCCCGGAGCGAAGATACCGATCTCCACCGGGCGCAGGTCGTTGCTGGTTGCGAACATGCGCAAGACATCATTCGCTTTGATCTTGCCTTCAAATACGCGGATATAGGCGATGACGCCTTTGTAGGAGTCGTAATGGGCATCGAAGACGAGCGCGCGCAGGGGGGCATCATCCGCATCTTTGGGTGCGGGGACACGTTCCACGATGGCTTCGAGAATGGACTCAACGTTGATCCCTTCTTTAGCGGAGACGCGCAGAACGCTGTCGGGGTCTACCCCAAGCAGGGAGCCAACATCTTCCGCCACTTCGTCGGGACGAGCCGAAGGGAGGTCAATTTTGTTGATGACGGGGACAAGTGTCAGGTCGGCATCGAGCGCTTGATAGAGGTTGGCTAAGGTCTGGGCTTCGATGCCTTGGGTGGCATCTACAACGAGGATGGCACCTTCGCAGGCTTTGAGCGCGCGGCTGACCTCGTAGCCGAAGTCTACGTGCCCGGGAGTATCGATAAGATTGAGCTCGTATTTTTGCCCATCTTTGGCGGTGTAGAACATGCGCACAGCCGACGCCTTGATGGTGACGCCTTTTTCGCGTTCGAGGTCCATCGAGTCGAGTGCCTGGTCGGTCATATCACGCTCGGAGACAGTGCCTGTCAATTGCAGGAGTCTGTCTGCGAGTGTGGATTTTCCGTGATCTACATGGGCGATAATGCAAAAGTTTCGAATATGGTCGGTCATACTGCTTTCAATTTTCCGTAAAATGTCGATGTTTGGCTGGTTTTTTGCCCAACAAGCGAACGAAGTATACCCGATTAAGCTGGAAGAATCTTCGCAGCGGAACCCATGAATACCCTACTTAATCATCATGGCAAAAGTTTGGAGTGGGGATACAATTTATTTATCTTATCAGGAAAAAAGACATGGAAACTCGATCAAAAAACTATAACTTGTTCTTCTTTGTATTTGTTGTCGGCGCACTGAGTGGGTTGTTCTTAACCACTCTCGCCACCTGGGCTGACTTGGAAGCCGCCTACTATGGATTTTCCCGCCGTGCCAGTACGCCCTTGAAGGGGTTTAGCTGTCCCGTTTTGATGACGGCAGGTGAGACGAATGCTGTTTCGCTGAAAATCAAGAATTCGACAGGCGGAAAGATCTCTCCAACCGTTTTGGTGGAAACCAGTTCTCCAGTGAGTGCCAATGAGTTCACCGAAAACATTGAACTTGCTGACGGTGAACAGGTGACCCGTGAATGGTCGGTCGGACCGGACAACCTGGACCTGAAGCGCTTTATCTTTGCGAAGGCACTTGTCTATTCAGCGTATCCCTTGCCAGATAGTGAGACCACCTGCGGGATCTACGTCCTGAAACTGCCCGGAAATGGAGCGGTATTTACGTGGGGGTTGGTGTTGCTGAGTCTGCTTGGGATGGGGATTGGGCTGTATGGGGTGTACCAGACCCAAGGTCCGGTTAAGGGAGGCGTGGACGTCGCCCGCCTGTTGCTGTTCTTTGCCATTGTCGTCTTGTTGTCGTTGGTGGCGGTCTTCATCGGGTCATGGCTGATGGGACTCTTGCTGTTGGTGGTGTCCATTCTGTTGGTTTTGATAACCATTGGTATCTTCATCGGGCGCAGTACCCGGGTGTAAAAAGGGAAACCAGAAAAGATCATGAATCGTATTTAGAAGGTGAAGGAGACAAAATGGAAGTATTTGTAACGTTATGTTTAGGTGGGTTAGGCGTTCTTTTTCTGGTCATGCTGACAGGGATCCGCTTTATCCCGAACAACCGGATCGGTATTGTGGAAAAGCGTTTCGGCGGAAAGTCTCTGAAGTCGGGCTTGATCGCCCTGAACGGTGAGACGGGTTTCCAGCCACAGGTGCTGCGTGGTGGTTTGCATTACCGTGTCCCTGTGCAGTATGCGGTGCATATCGCGCCGTTGGTGACCATTACTCAAGGCAAGATCGGGTACGTGTTTGCCCGTGATGGCGCTCCGCTTGAGCCGGCACAGGTGCTGGCTTCGAACGTGACCGCGAATGACTTTCAGGATGTGACCGCGTTCTTAAAGAATGGCGGGCAGAAGGGTCCGCAGCGATTGATCTTGCGTGAAGGTACCTATGCTTTCAACTTGATGCAATTCGTGGTCATTACGGAAGAACGCGTTTATTCACTGCCCTTGAGCCGTGATGAAAGCGCGGTGATCGTGCGCATGGCGGAAGTGATCAAGGAACGCGATGGATTCCGCCCGGTTATCATCAAGGATAACGATGACAAGATCGGCATTGTGACCGTGCATGACGGTCCGTCTCTGCCGCAGGGTGAGATCATTGCACCTGTGGTTGGTGACAACCCTGAAAAATCAGATGAATATCACAACAAATTCCAGGATGCCGACCGCTTCTTGAAGGCGAACGGTATGCGTGGTCGTCAGCTGCAGGTGTTGGTGGAAGGTACGTATTACGTCAACCGCCTGTTTGCAACTGTGGAAATGATCCAGAAGACCATTATTGACGTTGGAAATGTGGGCGTGGTGGTTTCTTACACAGGCGAACAAGGAGCAGACCTTTCCGGCTCGGACTATCGCCACGGTGAATTGGTCACTCGCGGGCAGCGCGGTGTGTGGAGCGAAGCGCTCCTGCCGGGTAAGTATCCGTTCAACACGTACGCGGGTAAGGTCATCCCTGTGCCGACGACCAACTTCATTTTGAAGTGGATCAAGAACGAAGTCGGCTCGCACAACTTCGATGAGAATCTGACCGAAGTCTCGCTCATCACCAAGGATGCGTTCGAACCGTCCCTGCCGCTTTCGGTGGTGGTTCACATCGACTATAAGAAGGCTCCGCTGGTCATTCAACGCTTCGGTGATATCAAACGTCTTGTTGAACAAACCCTCGACCCGATGGTAGCGGCGTACTTCAAGAACATCGCGCAGACTCGTACGCTCATTCAATTGCTGCAGGAACGCAGCGCCATTCAACAGCAATCCAGCATGGAGATGAAAGAAAAGTTCGCGCACTACAACCTTGAGCTGGAAGAAGTGCTGATCGGTACCCCGTCCTCGCCTGCAGGTGATAAGCAGATCGAAACCATTCTGACGCAGTTACGTCAGCGCCAGATCGCGGAAGAGCAGGTGGAAACCTACTCACAGCAGGAAAAAGCCGCGGTGAAAGAACGTGAACTGCGTGAAGCGGAATCGCGTGCTGCCATGCAGACCAAGATGACCGAAGCTGAGTTGAGCATCAGCATCCAGTCGAACCAGGGTAAGGCGGAGTATGAACGCTCCATTCAGCAGGCGCAGCAGATCCGTGCCTTGGCAGAAGCCGAAGCGGAGAAGGTCGCTCGCGTGGGTATCGCTCAGGCTCTTGCCACCGAAGAACAAGTCCGCGCGTATGGTGGTCCGCAATTCCAGGTGACGCAGCAAGTGCTTAACCGCTTTGCGGAAGCCATCGAGCAATCCAAGGTGGATGTGGTTCCGCGTGTGGTGGTAGGTGGCAGTAACGGCGAGAAAGGCGGAAGCCAATCTGCCAGCATCATGGAAGCCCTGCTGACCATGCTGCTATCCGATCGCTTTGGTGCGCTTGCTAACGAAGCTGGTCAGAGTCAGCGCTCGCCCGATGTGGAAGCGATGCGAGAGAAGATTTTGAAAGACATGCAGAAGAAAGACGAAGGAAAGAAAGCGTAGTTGTTGAATCAAAAGAGGCTGATGCTCAAGCATCAGCCTCTTTTTCTATTGAATATATCCACACTGGGTAATCGATACCATTCACAGGCATTTGAACTTTCTTTTCCAGCCACATACCCATTTTCTCAGCGACCTTTTGAGAACCGATATTTTCTGGTTCGATCAAAGATACAAGCCGTGGTAATTTCAGGGTCTCAAAACCATATTTCAAAATTCCCTGTGCGGCTTCGCTAGCTAGTCCTTGTCTCCAATATTCTTCTGCAATGGTATATGCCACTTCCACCTCGTGGACGCCATCTACTTCCCACGGCAATAATCCACAGCGACCGATAAACTTGCCATTTTCTTTTAAGATCGTCGCCCATAAACCCAACTCAGGGTGGCGCGGATGTCCGTGCATGTGCCATTCCAATTCCTCTTGTGCTTCTTCGCGTGAGCGCGGCGCATCGGGAATGTATTTGATGATATTTGGGTTTTGATACAACGCCCAAAGCTCATCAAGGTCAGCAAGAACTTGATGACGCAAGATCAAACGTGGCGTTTCCAAAATAACGGTCATATTATTCTCTCACGATCGCGTACATTTCCAGATCGCTGGGCTTGCCCTTCCAGACTTGATACTTCCTTAACAGACCTTCGAACTGCATCCCAATTTTTAGCAGGACTTTGGATGACGCTTTATTTTCAGGAAGGACCACCGCCTCGATCCGGACCAGGTCCAGAGTCTCGAACCCATACCTTATCAACGCCTGAGCCGCTTCGGTGGCGAGTCCTTGCCCCCAGTATTTGCGCGCAATAGTGTACCCCATCTCGGCGCGACGGTCTTCTTTAGAGATGAAACCGAAGTTGGTGATGCCGATCAATTTCTTGTCGGCGCGATGTTCGATGCCCCACGCGCGGAAATGTCCCTGCTCGTAGCGGGCAATGTAACCACCCAAATCCTCACGTGCTTCATCCAAAGATTTATAACGATCCCACGGAGTGTATTGGTCAATTTCGGGGTCTGAGGCGTACTCGTACAAATCGTCGAGGTCGGTGGGGCGTAGGTCACGCAGAATCAGGCGCGGGGTAGAAAGAACCGGGAAGTCAGGGAAGCGAGTCGTTGTATCCATCCCCACATTATAGATTCTCCCAAAAGAAAAAGCCCCGGGACATAAGTCCCAGGGCTTTCCAGATCAATACGCTTTTTCTTCGATCTTTTCAACGATCCGTGATTTTGGGTTTGTCATGATCTTGCCTTCAACACGGCTCCAAACAGCGCGCATGGCATTCAGCAATGCCTCAGCTTGCTCCACCGTATCGAACTCAAGGTCGATCATGACATAGTTTGGGTCATCCGCTGCCCGAAGGATCTGGTACTGGCGGACGCCCATCTTCTCACGTCCAACGGGGTCACTGTCAAATGCTTGTTTCCAACCCTCGAAATTTGGAACGGCATGTTCGATGCGAAGCAGATACATTTTATTCTCCTCTTTATTCTTGTTTATAAGCGGGATGCGAAACGTCAATGAAACTGCATAGGTAAATTGGATACAGTTTTACTGTATCCAATTTACCTATGATAAAATCAATTCAATTACCTGTCAAGAGATATGACAAAACGCATCCCCAAAAAACGCAAATACGACTCAAGCAAGCGGCAAGCCCGTGCCCTCGAAACTCAGACTCAGATCATCGAGGTGGCAAAGCAATTGTTCATCCGTGACGGATATACAAGGACTACCATCATTGCCATCGCAACAGAAGCTGGGGTTGCGCCAGAAACGATCTATTCCATGTTTGGGAATAAGCGCGCGATCCTGATGGGCACGATGAACGGTTTCATCCCCGGCGATGGCAACCCGGTGCCGGAATTTGTCCGCGCTTCGATTCAAGAAGTGGAATCGGAACGGAATCAAAACCGGCAGATTCAATTATTCGCACAACGTATGCGCCGCATCATGGAACATTCTGCTTCCCTGATCGAGGTTTTGCGCGTGGCGGCAAAAACCGAAGCGGATATGGAAGCCCTCTTAAATAAATACTTGAACGGCAGGTTTCAGGGCATGGGTTATTTTATAGACTGCCTGTTAGCCAATGGACCATTACGCAGTCGTATGGATAAACTGAACGCAACTGAAACCATCTGGGCATTGACCAGCGCCGAGGTCTATACCTTGCTCGTCGCAGAGCGCGGTTGGTCTGCTGATGAATATGAAATCTGGCTGGCAGAGACATTAACCAGACTCTTGCTTCCATAAACAAAAAGACCGACTTATGTAAGTCGGTCTTTTTGTTTATGGCTAAATTACTTCACCAAATTGCGCAGCACCGTGTGCAGGATGCCGCCATTGCGGTAGTAGTTCACTTCCACGTCGGTGTTCAGCAGCGCGGTGGCTTTGAACTCGATCACCTTGCCGTCGGCTTTCTTGGCTTTCACGGTCAACTCGGCTTTGGGCTGGATGTTGTCGCTCAAGCCTTCGATGTCGAAGACTTCGCTGCCGTCGAGGCCGAGAGACTCGGCGTTCTGACCTTCAGCAAAACGCAGCGGAAGCACGCCCATGCCCACCAAATTGGAGCGGTGAATGCGTTCGAACGATTCGGCGATGACCGCCTTCACGCCCTGCAGCATGGGACCCTTCGCCGCCCAGTCGCGGCTCGAGCCGGTACCGTATTCTTTGCCTGCGAGGACGATACTTCCTACGCCTTCGCTTTGGTACTTCATCGCCGCATCAAAGATGGACATCACTTCGCCGGAGGGTTGGTGCTTGGTCCAGTTGCCTTCTTTGGGCGCAACCATGATGTTCTTTAAGCGGATGTTCGCAAAGGTACCGCGAGCCATCACGAGGTCATTACCACGACGAGTTCCATACTGATTGAAGTCCTTGGGCTGAACGCCGCGTTCCTGCAAGAACTTGCCAGCGGGAGAGTCCGAGGCGATATTACCGGCGGGCGAGATATGGTCGGTGGTGATGGAGTCTCCGAACACACCGAGTACACGCGCATTCTTGATGGGCTGAATAGTTGGCACATCAAGCGAGAGGGTTTGGAAGTAAGGCGGGTGATGAATGTAAGTGGATTCTTCGCTCCACTCGAACAGGTCACCTTCTTTGATGCTGATGTTCTGCCACTCACTCGAGCCGGAGAAGACATCAGAGTATTTTTCCGAGAACATTTCGGCGGTGACGTACGCGGCAACCGATTCCTGAATTTCCTTCTGGGTGGGCCACAAGTCCTTGAGATAGACTTCCTTACCGTCGGAACCCACGCCAAGTGGTTCGTTGTTCAGGTCAATATCGACGGTACCAGCGAGCGCATAAGCGACCACCAACGGAGGTGACGCAAGGAAGTTCGCCTTCACGAGCGGATGCACACGTCCTTCGAAGTTGCGGTTACCGGAGATAACAGCCGAAGCGACGAGGTCGGAGCCGGTGACAGCCTTGGCAACTTCGCCGGGCAGTGGACCGGAGTTACCGATACAAGTCGTACAACCATACGCAATGACGTTGAAGCCGAGCTTGGAAAGCGGGTCGATTAAACCAGCCTTCTTGAGATACTCGGTCACTACACGTGAGCCGGGGGCGAGGGAGGTCTTCACATACGACTTGACGTTCAAGCCCTTCTCAACAGCTTTCTTGGCAACAAGTCCTGCCGCAACGAGCACGGACGGATTGCTGGTGTTGGTGCAGGAGGTGATGGCGGCGATGACAACAGCGCCATGCTTCATCTGAGTGGAGCCACCGTTCGTCCCGAAGGTCGCTTCTTTGGTGAGTGCTTCTTGCGAGAGTTCGAAGCCGCGTTCCTTCACGGGAGCGGTGAGCGCCTTGCGGAAGGTGTCCTTCATATCGGTCAGTGCGACACGGTCCTGCGGGCGTTTGGGTCCAGCAAGAGAGGGGACGACAGATCCCAAATCAAGTTCGAGCGTGTCGGTGAACTCTGGTTCGGGGCTGTTGGCTTCACGGAAGAGTCCCTGAACGCGGAGATAAGCTTCAGTGCGGGCAATGACTTCTTCGGAGCGACCAGTCAATCGCATGTAGCGAAGCGTTTCTTCATCCACAGGGAAGTAGCCCATGGTAGCACCGTATTCAGGAGCCATGTTGGCGATGGTGGCGCGGTCAGTCAGAGACATGTTGTTGAGACCTTCGCCGAAGAATTCGACGAACTTATCAACGACGCCCTTCTTGCGCAGCATCTGCGTGACGGTGAGTACGAGGTCGGTGGCGGTCACGCCTTCTTTGAGTTTGCCGTACAGTTTGAAACCGATCACATCCGGGAGCAGCATGTCCATGGGTCGACCGAGCATGACGGCTTCGGCTTCGATACCGCCTACACCCCAACCCACGACACCCAAGCCATTGATCATGGTGGTGTGCGAGTCGGTGCCGACGAGCGTATCAGGGAAGGCGATGGTCTCGCCGTTCTCTTCCTTGGTCATCACCGCGTCTGCGAGATATTCCAAGTTGACCTGATGTACGATACCGGTCATCGGCGGCACAACGCGGAAGTTGCTGAAGGCTTTCTGTCCCCACTTGAGGAACTCATAGCGTTCGCGGTTGCGCTGGAATTCAACTTCGGTGTTGCGGTTGAGCGCTTCGGCTGTGGCGAAGAAATCCACCTGCACCGAGTGGTCAATGACCAGGTCAACGGGCACGAGCGGATTGATCTTCTTCGGGTCGCCGCCCAAGCGGGCCACGGCGGCGCGCATCGCGGCGAGGTCTACGACCGCGGGCACGCCGGTGAAGTCTTGCATTACCACGCGACCCGGCAGGAATGGAATACCCGGGCGAGCGCCTTTGGGAGTCCACGAGGCGATGTTCTTCACATCTGCCTGTGTGATCTCGCGGTCATTGCATTGGCGCAGTGCCGCTTCGAGCACGATACGAATGGAATAGGGGAGTTTGCTGAGTTTGGTCAGCCCGGCTTTTTCGAGCGCGTCGAGCCGGAAGTAGACGTATTGCTTCTTGCCCACGGTCAATACGTCACGGGACTTAAATAGATCGTTCATAGTGTGTCTCCTTTGGAGTGTGATTTATCCCGATCCTTTGAAAGGGAAAGGGGTCACACCACAAGCCTGCAACACTTGCACCTGTATGCAAGTGCAGGTGAGAACACAAAGGAGCGCCTTTGATATCCTCTTGCTAATGTGGTGGGGGTTACTTGATGAATTTCAGACCGGAATTATACTAATTCAGGGGCGTGTATGGAAGTGTTTTTCCAAAATCACGCCAATACGAAATGGACTGTCTTAGCGGTTCAATTCTTTCTTGATGGTTTGAACCAATTCCGCTTTTTCTGCATCTGACAGGAAAGATGCTTCTGCCGAGGTTATCACAGACTGTTTCAGCACATCCATCGAAACATTCAACCTCTCGTGGATGGTCTGGAACTCATTTGAAAGTGTGATGCGCGAAACGCTCGGGTCGTCGGTGTTGACCGTGACTTTAATTCCCTTTTCGAGCATACGCGGCAGCGGATGTTTTTCCACGTCGTTGATCACGCCCGATTGGAAGTTGCTGGTCACGCAGACCTCAAAGACTGCGCCTCGTTCCATCGCCAAAGCTGCCACAGCTTCATCTTCCAACACGCGCACGCCATGACCGATCCGCTCCGCGCCTAAATTCTCGATCGCATCGCGGACATTATCAGCAGGTCCCCACTCCCCAGCGTGGATGGTGATGCGCAACCCTGATTGCTTGGCTTCCTTGAAAATATCGCGGAAGGGGTGAGACTTAAACTCCGCTTCATTTCCTGCCAGATCCAACCCCAGCAAGCCATTCTTCATATGCTCAACCGCCAACCATGCCACCTGCTCGGCAAGTTCCGGGCTTTCATGTCGGTTCACCGAAGCGATCAACCCGATCTTGATCTTGAATTCTTTAGCGGCTGCCTGTGCGCTGGTCATCACCCAATCCATCACATCATGAAGCGGAAAACCCTCCGCGCGGCTCAATGCCACGGGCGTAAAACGCAGCTCCATATAGCGGACGTTGTCGCGGGCGGCATCTTCCACTGCTTCACGAGTGACACGGTGAATAACATCTGGCGAGCGATAGAACAAACGCAGGGTTTTGAATTTTTCAAGGAAGTTCGAGAAGGTCATCGGGTCCTGGTCTTGCACTTGCACCAGCCCGCTTAAGTTCAACATCGAAACTGGAACCGTCACCCCATGTTTGCGAGCAATATCCAACATGGTGGAGAGACGCAAAGACCCTTCCAAATGGCGGTGAAGTTCCACCTTTGGAAGGGCAACATATTTATTAAAAGGGGTTGTGGTATCGTCTGCCAAACGCTTCCTCATTACGAGTTACGAGCGGCGGCGTTTCTTCTTTTTACTATCACCGCCGATTTGCACCGACGTTTCACTCGGTGTCGCAGCCGTCTCTGTGGTCTCGATCGGTGTGATCTCTACCCGTCGCGGTCGTGCCGCAAACGCACGGCTGATCACAAGTCCGCGCACATCTTCGAGCAATTGCTGGAACATCTCCGATGCACTGCGTTTGTATTGTACCAGCGGGTCACGTTGGGCGTAAGCCTCAAGACCTATCGAAACTCTTAAGGCTTCGACCTTGGTGAGGTACTCCACCCACAATTCACTGAACGCGCCCAACAACAACTGGCGATGGACTTCATTCAACACATACTTGCCCAATGCAGAGGATAGCTGCGCCGCCTCTTCCGCGCTCAGGCTGGATGGAGCGTTATTAAGCTTTTCCTCGCCGAAAGCGATTCGCGCCGCCGGACCAAAGTCTGCAAGCTTCGTGGCGTTCTGACTCAAGCGCATGAACTCGCTCTGACCCCATGTCTCGCGCAAAGCTTCTTCCGCCGCTTCAAGATGATTCATCACATCATCTGCGATTTCTTCGGCTTCGCGTCCGTCTAACAACTGCGCGGCACGGAAGGCATATGCAAAACGCGTGAAGACCTGCTTGATCTGCTTGTGGGTGCGTTGGTCGAAGGCGGTGCGTGTACCTTGTGAGAGGGTGATCAACAAACGTAATCTGCCCGACTTGGTCGAGACATCTTCGCGCTGTAACAACACGTCAATATCACGCGCTACTTGAGCATTCAAACGTTCACGCTTTTTATCGAAGGCATCGCGTGAAGTATTTAGCAAAATATCTGAGAGATCATCCCAATCCGAAGGGAGCGGGTTCTGCCACTGGATCTGTTCGCCGATGCGGTTTTGAATGGCGCCGATCACACGGGTTGCGCTGATAATGGTCAACTGACTGGCGATCATTTCCTGAATATCGTCTTTTGCATCATCAGGGTCATCTGCCAATTTCTTGAGCAAGTCATTGCTTGGGCGAATCGCCAAGCGGGTCAGGCTGTTGATCTCTTCCATCAACTTCTGTGCTTTTGGTGCATCTTCACGGTCGCCCAAGGTTTGGAAGAAAGCATCGAGGCTGTCTTCTCGTTCCGCGATCTGCATTTCAAGAGACTCACCGGTTTTTTCGATCATCGTCTCGATGGCGCGCATCGCATGAGCGTATTCCGCTTCGATGGATTTGGCAACCAAATCTAAAGTTGATTGTCGAATGTCGGAAGGATTAATTTCATTTAACAGGAGTTTGAACCCGTACGAGGGGAACAAGCCGTTCTTTGAATCGAAGGCAGGCTGAACCTGGTCTAACCACGCCAGCAATCGCCACGGACCTTCTTCATCTGCCAAGCCAACTTCCACACGCTTGGTCACTTCATTATCAAGCATTTCTGCCACATCGCCGCTCAAATCTTCTTTGACGAAGATCTTGTCGCGTTGCAAGTAGATCTGCTGACGCTGTGTGTTCAACACATCATCATATTCCAAGAGATGTTTGCGGACGTCAAAGTTCGCACCTTCGATGCGATGCTGCGATTGTTCGATAACGCTCGCCACAATGCGGGCTTCAAGCGGAAGTGAATCATCCACTTTGAGGCGCTCCATCAAAGCGCTGACCTGTGCGCCACCTTGAACACGCATCAAATCGTCTTGCAAAGAGAGGTAGAAGCGAGAAGAACCGGGGTCACCTTGGCGGGCGGCACGACCACGCAACTGATTGTCGATGCGGCGGGCTTCGTGGCGCTCCGAGCCGATGACATGCAAACCGCCCAATTCCTTCACGCGTTCCATGTCGTCGAAGTATTGCAGGAAGTTCTTAACCTCGGCTTCATACAAACCATGATCCGACGGGTTGATCTTCTTCAAGGCTTCGCGGCGTTCGTCGTGGGTCATATCAAATGGGTCTTTCAACCCAGCTTTGCCCAACACACGATTGACCGCCGAGATGACTTCTTCTGCCAACTCGCCGCCGAGTTTAATGTCCACACCACGACCTGCCATGTTGGTGGCAATGGTCACTGCACCGAAAGCACCAGCACCCGCAATGATCTGCGACTCTTCCGTGTGGCGGCGGGCATTCAAGACTTGATGCAATACACCACCCTGGAAGATCTTCTTCAAACGTTCCTTGGTATCGCTTGGCAACCGCAGGATATCAAGCAAGGTTTGCAGGTTTGCATCATCATCGAGGCTGATGTTGTTGAGACCGTGGGGTTTGATGAAGGCGCGTAAGGCGTCGGGGGTGATTTTTTCGATGGGTTCGTTAAAAGGCACGAGGTCCGCAATGAGGCGCCCGTCTTCCTCAATATTGTTGGCGCGGATGTAATGATCCCGCACCAGAAGGTATTGCATCAACCGGCGGACAGGTTCCGCTTTGAGCCGGTTTGAGAGGCGTTCCGATGATTCAACGGAAGTGGTACCCACGAGTAATGGGCGTCCCAACGCGTTGAAACGGACGATCTCCTGCACGATGGCACGCAGTTTGGCTTCAACTGTGCGATAGATGACATCGGGATAATCTTTGCGGCGATAAAAGAGCGGTGCGGTGTCGCCAACTTTTGCAAAATAGGAATACGTGTAACCTTCTTCATCTTTTGCTTTGATCTCGGTCAGTGTGGCAGTTTTGCCATACGAGAGATATTCAAGGTTGGGCGAGATCGGCGCGACTTCGAGCTTGTAAATTTTATTGAATTCTTCAGCTTCGGTGAGCGCGGTACCGGTCATGCCTGCCAGTTTTTGATACATACGATAGTAGTTCTGCAAGGTGACCGTAGCATAGGTGACCGACTCAGGCTCGACCTTTACGCCTTCTTTGGCTTCGACAGCTTGATGCAACCCATCGCTCCAACGGCGCCCAGGCATGAGACGTCCCGTCGACTCGTCGATGATGATGACCTTACCGCCCTGCACCAAATAATCTTTGTTGCGCGTGAAGAGGAATTGAGCGCGGAGAGATTGCTGCAAATAGCCCATGAGACGAGCCTGCTCAGGGTTGAGGTCTTCAGGGCGATCGGGATCGAGTAATTGCACACCCAACATAGACTCAACACGGCTAACGCCGATCTCGGTCAGATTGATACTGCGAGACTTTTCGTCCATTTCGAAATCTTCGGGCTTGAGCTGTTTAACGATCTGAGCCATGCGCCCATACCACTCCAAGTCTCCAGAAGCGGGACCGGAAATGATGAGCGGAGTACGCGCTTCGTCAATGAGCACGTTGTCGACTTCATCGACCATGGCGAAGTAATGTCCACGCTGCACGCGATTCTCAAGTTTCATGGCCATGTTATCGCGCAGATAATCGAAGCCAAACTCAGAGTTGGTGCCAAAGGTCACGTCGGCGCGGTAGGCTTCGACACGGTCCACGAGGCGCATGTGACGTTGATCTTCTTGGGGAGCATCACGTTCAAAATCAACGATAAAAGCTTTCTTGCCATTCTCGGTTGCTGCTGCCATTTGCAATACACCCACGCTCAAACCCAACGCATGATAAATGGGCGCCATCCAACGGGCATCGCGCCGTGCTAGATAATCATTGACCGTAATAAGGTGAACGCCGCGTCCAAGCAGGGAATTGAGATAGACCGGCATGGTGGCGACGAGAGTCTTACCTTCACCAGTGCGCATCTCTGCAATGGAGCCGCTGTGCAACGCCGCGCCGCCGATGATCTGTACGTCATAGTGGCGCAAACCGATGGTGCGCTTTGAAGCTTCACGCACTGCAGCAAAAGCTTCAGGCATGATCTCGTTCAGTGCATCCTGTTCGGCTTTTTGGCGTTCTTTCTCCTCCAAGCTTTCTACATTACCAGTAAGTTCAACGATACGCTTCTTGAATTCATCCGTTTTGGCTCGTAGGGCATCGTCACTTAAAGACACAAACTGCGCCTCCAAGGCATTGACCTGCTCCACGAGCGGGCGGTATTGGTCTACGGTTTTCTTTGTGGGGTCGCCACTGAATAATTTTACGAAGTTCTTAAGCATGAAATCCCTTTCAACGGAAAGGGATTATAGCACGCAGGGTATTGGAGGAATGTTAGAGAAAAAGTGAAGGGTCAAGCCTCATTTTCTCAATAACCTTCCACTTTTAGATTCTTAAAATGAAGACATAACAGCCAGATTGTGTCCTATAGCGTCCCTCCGCAGAAGAATGACGTTGTAAAAATAAGGGAAATCATGTATTGACTAATTTACTCGTTTATATAGAATCGAAAAAATTAATACCCTTAAATTCCCCTTTTGCAGTGCCATCAAAGTTGTCTATTCGTGTGAGGAAAAAGAGGAACGAGTTAAGGTCTTTAGAGTTATTTGGTAAAAAATCTAAATTCTTATATCGAGTAAAACAATGAGATGAGTTCTCTGGGGCGATAAAAAGCCAAAAAAAGAGCCTCATACTCCATGAACATCAAAGCGATCAACAATACTCGAAACCTTTGGGCAACCATCATCCTTGCTGCCCTTTTTTTTATCCTGACCATTACTGTACTAAAACAAGCCAATCCCGGTACTGAACTTCCCAACCGTGATTATGGCTTTTACATTTATATTGGAAAACAAATTCTCAAGGGCAATCTACCCTATCAAACCGCTTGGGATAGCAAACCCCCTGCAATTTTTTATCTGAATGCTTTTGCCATAGGGCTTGGACGCGGACTGCGTTGGGGGGTATGGCTTGTGCAATTTGCCTTTTTGTTTTCTGCCATCACCGCTTCATATGTTTTGATGAAAAAACTTTGGGGCATAGCGCCTGCATTGTTCGGTGTCTTTGTTTGGGTTTGGGGAATGAACGCCACTCTTCAAGGCGGCAACTATACGGAAGAATATCCCCTGGTCTTCCATTTCCTTGCATTGATCCTCCTGCTATACCTGCTGCAAAACCCCAAACAACGCCTCTTGAACCTGACTTTGGGCTTGCTCTTCTCCATGAGCTTTTTGTTCCGCCCAAACAATGCCATCGTAGAAACGGTGACCATTGTTGTCTTTGGTGTAACCCTTTTGTGGAGGCGGGATCTTTCAGCATTTTTTACAGCCGTCCTCTGGGTAACCTTGGGCATTGCCATACCATTGATAATCACTTCAGCTTACTTTGCATATCACGGATTATTCCAAGCCATGTTGGAAGCGTCCATTTTTTATAACTTCGCTTACAGTGCGGCGAAAATGAGTGCCACCTCTCCGTTGGAGGTTGGATTTACATATCTGACCTTTGCCGCCTGGCTGGGTTTGATCGGCTATGTCTTGGTCGTTATTCGTTGGAAGGAAACCCTCAAAGGGACATATGCTCCGTTATTTGTTGTTTTGCTCGTGGGAGCGCCTGCTGCCGTTTTTCTAAGCGATTTAGCCAAGCGTAATTATGGTCACTACTTTATGAATTGGCTGCCATTCATTGCATTGCTAAGTGCCTACGTTTTGAAAACAGCAATAGAGAAGTTCCCATTGAAAAAAGAACAACAGTCATTTACTGACACCCAGACAAACTTCTTGCCCATAACCTCACTAGTTATTGCTTGTGGCATCTTCATCGCAAACGGACATGCTTCCACGTACATGAAAGCCGTGGATCGCTTTTTTACTTCTGCGGATAGAGAATTGCGTTCACCCATCGCAGTGTATGTGGATAATCACACCAACCCTGGGGAATATGTGTTGTTCTGGGCGACAAACCCTGGCGAATATTTTATGGCACGCCGAAATGCACCAAATGCAGCTTTGTTCTATCCCTACCTGGTGGGCTCTGAAGTTGCAGACCAATTGAATGAAGATTACCTTGAGGGGATCATTCGCAATAAACCGGTTCTGATCGTAGACCTTGGGCGTCTTTCCGTTCCTTCCCTTGACCCTGCAAAAAGGGAAGAGCAAAAAAAGATCGGAGTCTATCCTGCAGACCCGCCAGAAAACCTGGATGAAGTTTTGAAATTCATTGAAGAAAACTACTATCTTGAAGCGGTTGTGAAAGAAAAAGAAGTCTATCGTCTAAACGGTTCGAAAGCCCCTTAAGTTTTACGGCAGTTAAAACATTACACGCCGGAGCCATGACCGGCGTGTACCCCTATTCGCAGTAGGATTCCCCATTAAAAACCCCATGCGCCTGTAAACAAAACTGAAACAATAGGATACCTTTACCCCGGTTTCAAAACAGGCACCAAACTCTTGTTTGGTGGATTAAAACTTTAAGCCACTCGTAGGGGAATAACCTGAACATGCGTGCTATAATGCCCGAGTAGTTCGGTAATTATGTAGTCTCCTTTACCCGAACCCACCCACCAAATACAAATCTACCAACCCATGTCCTTCGCCCATCTCCACGTTCATACCGAATACTCCCTGCTCGACGGCTTCTCGAACATCAAGAAGCTGGTCAAACGCGTCAAAGAAATGAACATGGACTCGGTCGCCATCACCGACCACGGCACGATGTTCGGTGTGATCGATTTCTACAAAGCCGCCAAAGCGGAAGGCGTCAAGCCCATCATCGGCTTGGAAGCTTACATGGCGGCACGCGGCATGAAGGACAAAGACTCTAAACTCGACCGCTCCTCCTTCCATCTATTGCTGCTCGCGGAAAATGACACTGGTTACCGCAACCTGTTGAAGATCGCCTCTGCCGCGCAGTTGGACGGCTTCTATTACTACCCCCGCATCGACCATGACTTTTTAGCGGCTCACTCCGAAGGTCTGATCTGCACCTCGGGCTGTATGTCTGCGGAGATTCCACGCGCGCTGCTGAACGACAACCCCGAAGAAGCCGTCCGCAAGTGGAATTGGTACTACGACGTGTTCGGACCAGACCGCTTCTTCGTCGAGTTGCAGGAACACAACATCCCTGAAATTCTCGACCTGAATCGCGCTATTCGGCACGCTATGTCGCCACAAACGATGTGCATTATGTGAATCAAGCGGATGCGAAATTGCAGGATGTGCTGCTGGCGATCCAGACCAACTCCACGCTGGCAGACCCAGACCGCATGCGCATGACCGATGACTCGTACTTCCTGCGCTCGCCGCTTGAGATGAGCAAGCTCTTCTCTGAAGTGCCGGATGCGATTTCGAATACATTACTCATTGCTGAACGCTGTAACGTGGATCTCAGCTTCAAAGGCTACCACCTGCCTGAGTTCCCCGTGCCGGAAGGTCACACTGCGGAGTCGTATCTGCGCTCGCTGTGCGAAGCCGGAGCGGAGAGAAGGTACGGGGACGATTGCGACAGCCCCAAAGTCCGCGAGAGGCTGAACTACGAGTTAAGCGTCGTCCACACCATGGGATTCGACGCCTACTTCCTCATCGTGTGGGACCTGTGTTCCTTCGCCCGCGATCATGGCATTTGGTACAACGCCCGCGGTTCGGCGGCAGGTTCCATTATTGCGTATACGCTTGGCATCACAATGGTCGATCCGCTCGAGCATGCGCTTATCTTTGAACGCTTCTTGAACCCGGGACGCGTGTCGATGCCTGATATTGACCTCGACTTCCGCGACGACCGCCGCCATGAAATGCTTGAATACTGCGCGCGCAAATACGGCGATGACAAAGTGGCGCAGATCATCACCTTCGGCACAATGGGCACCAAAGCCGCCATCCGTGACGTGGCGCGTGTGATGGAAATTCCGTTGCCCGAAGTGGACAGGGTCGCCAAGCTCGTTCCGTTCTCAGCGGGCGGCACGACCGTTGCCGAAGCCAAAGAAGTAAAAGAGTTCAAAGAAATTTATGACACCAACCCGAAGATGCGCGAGGTCATTGATATCGCCGAACGCATGGAAGGCACGGTTCGCAACGCGGGCACCCACGCCGCAGGCGTGGTGATCTCGGATAAACCCATCCTTGAATACCTGCCGCTTCACCGCCCGACCTCGAACTCGGAAGATACGCCCATCAAGTCGGTGACCCAGTTCGAAATGGGTATTCTCGACTCGCTTGGCATGTTGAAGGTGGACTTCCTCGGTCTCATCACGCTGACCGTGATGGCGCGTGCCTGTGACCTGATCTACAAACGGCATGGAATCAAATTTGACTTAACCAACATCCCCATCGACGACCCGAAATCCTTCGAGTTGATGGGCGCAGGTCAAACCGCTGGCGTGTTCCAAGTCGAAGGCGGCGGTATGACGCGCTGGCTCGTGCAGATGAAGCCGCAGAACCTCGATAACATCATCGCGGCGCTTTATCGCCCGGGACCGATGGCATTCATCCCCGATTACATCGCGCGTATGCACGGCGAAGCGGAAGTGGAATACCGTCACCCCGCGATGGAGCCGATCTTCAAAGACACCTTCGGCATTCCGGTCTATCAAGAACAACTCATGCGTGCCGCAGTTGAACTCGCCGGGTACACGCCCTCCGAGTCGGATGAACTGCGCAAGGCGATCTCGAAGAAGAAAAAAGAAGACATCGAAAAGCACCGCAATAAATTTGTGAAGGGTGCTGTTGAAAAAGGCATGGAGCAATCCACGGCTGAAGCCATCTATGCGGACTGGGAAGAATTCGCGCGTTACGGCTTCAACAAATCTCATGCCGCCGACTACGGTGTGATCGCGGTTCAGACCGCCTACCTCAAAGCGCATTACCCCGCCGAGTATATGACCGCGCTCATGTCAGCTTCGGCTGGGCAAACCGAGAAGGTCGCTTTCTACGTGGCAGATGCTCGCAGTATGGGCGTGCCCGTTCTGCAACCCGACATCAATCACTCCGAATGGGACTTCAGCATTGAAGATGTGAATGAAAAGCCTCACATCCGCTTTGGCATGGGCGCCATCAAGAACGTCGGTGAAGGTGCAGTGGAGCCGATCATTCAAGAACGCATCGCCAACGGCAAGTTCAACGACCTGAACGACTTCGCCCGCCGCGTGGACCTGCGCTCCGTCGGCAAGCGTGCACTCGAAGGTCTCATCAAAGTCGGCGCGATGGATTCCTTCGGCAACCGCGCCTCACTCCTCGCCGCGCTCGACCGCATCGTTGCCATCTCCAGCAATCACTTCCGCGCCGCCGATGCGGGACAAATGAGTCTCTTCGGTGCGTCCACTGGCATTGTGGAAGAGATCACTCTGCCCGAAGTCAAAGATGTGGATAAGCGCGAGATGCTCAACTGGGAGCGCGAACTGATCGGGCTGTACATCTCCGACCACCCGCTCAACGAATACCAAGCCACGCTCGCCAAGATCGTCAGTTATTTCTCCGGTCAGCTTGGAGAATCGAGCCACGAAGAAAAAGTCCGCATGGCAGGGCTTATCACCGGCGTGCGCCCCTACACCACCAAAACCGGCAAGCCCATGGGCTTCGCACAAATGGAAGACATTCAAGGCACGGTCGAACTCGTGCTCTTCCCCAAAACATGGGAAGCCTCGCGTGAAAAACTCACCGTCGGCCAGATCGTCATCGTCGAAGGCAAACTCGACCACGGCAGCACACCACCCAAATTGCTGGTCGATACGGTCAAGACCGAGATTCCCGTGACAACGTCGGCGGATGATCCCTTCATCACAGGCGACTCTTCTCCCAAGCCGCTTCTCGCTCGAACCGAAGCGCAATCTCCCCGCCGCCCGGATCAATCCAAGCCGACACCTGCCGCAACACCCAAGCAGACTCCCACGCCGAAAACGAGTAACGAGGCACCGAGGCAGCGAGTGGACGAGGTCAAGCCGCAAGTGGCTGAACCCGCGCCCGCGTACGACATTGACGACGATATGCCCCCGCCGCCCGATAACTTCCCCGACGGCTGGGACAATGAATGGCAACCCTCCTTCGACGAAGCCGCCATCGCCGCGAAACCTGCGCCGAAGTTCAAGAAAGATGAACCGATCACACCTCCACTGGTGACTCGTGCGGTGACAGCGTTGGCTCAAGCTGAAGTGTTGAATCCGCTCGAAGACAGAGATGATCCGGTCATTCCATCCTTGTATGTTCCGCTTGCCAAAGAGAACAAGGACAAGGATCATCCGCCGCGGCAGATCACAATCACCCTGCGCTCCACCGGCGACAAGGAACGTGACAAGCGTCGCATCAAGACCTTGTACGGCACGCTCATCTCGTATCATGGACGCGACAAGTTCAGTTTCCAAATTTTCGAGAACGGCAAGGGACACCTGATCGACTTCCCCAACGACACCACGCGTATCTGCCCCGAGCTGCTCGAGCGCCTGAAGAAGCTGATGGGCGAAGAGACCTGGCGCGTGGAAGAGATCACGTTTCAGTAACCCGTAGGGGCGACTCGCAAGTCGCCCCTACTCTATTTAAGGAAGGAGAGAGAGATGAAACCAGATTCCATTTTCCCCCTTACCCGCATCATTGCGGGAGTTGTCGTCCTGTTTTTAGTGATTGCCTTTGGTATCTTATTTTTTCTGCCAGACCAAACCGGCACATTGTTCGCCTGGGCGATAAAACCGCATATGTCGTCCATGTATTTTGGCTCGGCATATTTGGGCGGCGCATGGATTCTTGCGCAGGTCGCCGTCGGTCCGCGTTGGCATCGAGTACAGGCGGTCTTCCCGGCTGTAACCCTCTTCACCACTGCCATGCTGGGCGCTACTCTCCTTCATTGGGACCGTTTTTCTCTGGGCACAATTCCATTTATTACCTGGCTGGTCTTGTATATTGTCTCTCCATTTTTGATTCCCGCCTTGTGGGTATATAACAGAAGAACCCATATAACAGAACCGGAAGAATCGGATGTCACCGTCCCAATTGCGGCGCGACTCATTGCCCGCTTCATTGGTGGGTCGATCCTGATTCTTGTTACGGTCTGTTACTTTCTCCCAGGCCTGATCATCCCGATCTGGCCCTGGGAGTTGACTCCGCTCACGGCGCGAGTCCTCTGCGGCTGGCTTTCGGTCATTGGCACACTTCCATTCGTGATCTCCTTCGACCCGCGTTGGACGGGTTGGCGAGCCAGCTTTGAGGGCATTGGTATTGCATTCAGCCTGATCTTCGTCGCCGCAGTGATTAACCCCGCAGAATTCAAAACCGGGATCGTCAATTGGTACACAGTGCTTATGGGCGTAATGCTGCTCACAATCATCATCTTTTATGTGGCTATGGAAAAACGCAGACGCAAAGCGTAGAAGATATTCCCCACCATGTAGTACGATACAATCCAAAGTAAATAACACAGCGAACAGGAGAGAAGCATGAAAACAAAAGTAGTGGTATTGGGTGCAGGTTTTGGCGGATTGGAATTGAGTTCGATCCTTTCCGCAGAGATGGGAAATGATCTCGACCTGACCTTGATCGACAAGAACGATTCGTTCTTCTTCGGCTTCTCGAAATTCGATGTGATGTTCGGACGCAAAACCGCAGAGGCGGTCCGCATTCAATATCGCAACATTGTCAAACCCGGGGTGACGTTTAAGCAGGAAACGGTCACAGCCATAGACCCAACTGCGAAGCGTGTGACCACAGACCGGTCCACGTATGAAGCGGATGTGTTAGTCATCGCCCTTGGCGCAGATTACGATATCAGTCACACGCCCGGGCTGGCAGAAGGCGGCAACGAATTCTATTCATTCGCAGGCGCCGAAGCATTGCGCAAGGTGCTGCCTGCCTTCCAAAAAGGACGCGTCCTTGTGGGAGTCACTTCGACCCCGTTCAAGTGTCCGCCTGCGCCGAGTGAGGCGGCGCTTCTGACCCATGATTATCTTGTAGAACGCGGCATCCGCTCAGATTGTGAGATCAGCCTGGTGATGCCGTTTGGGATTCCCATTCCGCCTTCACCGGAAACATCGCAAGCGCTGCTCAAGGCATTTTCAGAACGGGGCATTGCGTTCGTACCCAACCGGCTTGTGCGTTCGTTGGATGCGTCGCGCCGCGTAGCAGTTCTTGATGATGGCAGTGAAATGCCCTACGACCTGTTCCTCGGTATTCCAAAACATCGTGTGCCGCAGGTGGTTGCTGATAGTGGGCTCACCGAAGACGGCTGGATCCCTGTGGATACAAAAACGCTCAAAACAAAATTCGAGAATGTCTTTGCCATTGGTGATGTGAACAGCGTCGGCACGCCCAAGGCGGGTGTCTTTGCCGAAGGCGCAGCCCGAACGGTGGCGGAGCAGATCATTGCCCAGGCACGCGGCGGGAATGCTGCTCCCTATCGTGGAATTGGCGCATGTTATATCGAGTTCGGTTCGCAGCGTGTGGGCAAGGTGGAAGTGGAGTTTCTGGCGGGTCCGCCCACAGGGACGTATACCGAAGCTTCAACAGAGATGGTGAAAGATAAAACGCTTTTCGGCTCGACCCGCCGCACAAAATGGTTTGGGCTGTAACGGATAAACTGTCTGTAGACAGTGATGGAAATGTTTGGATAAGATCTAAAATAAATATTTCATAATCAAATGATATTTCCTTGCATAAGATGCTATACTTTTATAAAGGAGACTTTATCATGGCAACACTTAAACAAATCGAAGGTATTGGTCCCGCACGTGCTGCGAAGTTGGAGAAGGCGGGTGTCCGTGGAACGAACGGACTGTTGAAGATGGGTGCCACCCGCAAGGGACGCCAGGAACTCGCCAAAGCCACCGGCTTTGATGCCAAGACCATTCTCGAATGGGTCAACCGTGCTGACTTGTTCCGTGTAAAAGGCATTGGAACCCAATTCTCTGATCTACTTGAAGCGGCAGGCGTGGATACTGCTGTGGAACTTGCCAACCGCAAACCAGAAGCGCTGCTCGAAGCCATGGCGAAAGCAAACGCCAAGCTTAACAAGGTCAATCAGATGCCCGGCTTGAGCAATGTCAAAGCATGGATCGCGAACGCGAAGAAACTCAAACGAGTGGTTGAATACTAAAACGAAAACTTCCGATGTGATGAGCATCGGAAGTTTTTTTATCAGGCGGCTGCTTTCAAGACTCTTAGCGCTCGTAACGTCACCCATTTATTCGGCATCTTTGGCTTGCCGTAGCTTTGCCAGGTCTTGCCAGTGTAGTCGTATTCCATCAGCCAGCGACCTGCTTCATCCTGTTTCTCACGAATGAATTGAATGGTGTTCGCCAGCCGTTTATCTTTCCCCATTCCCAATCCCACAAAGGCTTCGGCGATCTGCAAAATATCGGTGACGTAGAAAACGGGGAAACCGAACTTCCACCAATTGCCGCTCGGTTTTGCCGCCCAGCCATTCGGGTAATCTGCTGTGACCGGGTCCACTGCAAAGAAGAAGTCTATGCCGCGTTGAATGGCGCGTTTAATGAGCGGTGTTCGTTTGCTTGCAGGAAGATTGCCAAATGCCAACAACACCTTGCATCCGCCCCAGGCGCAGGGAAGTTTGTTGTTCGCCCCGCAGGCAAAATCTGGTCCGCATTTGCCCGCATAATAGCGGATAGGCGCATGCTTATCTTTCATCGGTGACACGCCTTCACCTGTGGTGGTGCGTGCCATCCATTCGTAGGCGGATGCAAGGCGCGGATCGTCGCAGCCTAAAGCTGTCAGCGCCCACAAAAGGTTTCCTTGCAGGCAATCAATTGTCCCTGAGGGAGAGGCGTTCGTCATCGCTGAGAATTGACTGCCCTCGGTCAGCGCATGGTCGAGCAAATAGTCGCAGGCTTTTTTTATCCGCTTCTCTTCTTTGATGCTTGCACCAAGCTGTGCCAACAAGAGCAATGCCCAAACGGTGGATTTGTATTTTGGTCCATAGCCGGTGCCGGGTCTTGCCCAATAGCCCTCTTCGTTCATCCGCGCCAGCACCTTTGCGATTGGTCCTTCCTTGTGAGCCGCCTTCCGCGCATACTTTAATTCTTTATCGTCATCATTTAGTTCCATCAGATCGCGCAATGCGAGATAACGCACACCGGGGTCTTCTTTTTCCAGTACCCACGTAACTGAATCGCCGTGTAATTGATTTTGCCAAGCCATTGATTCCTCCTTTGCATTTTCACTATAGCACTAAAATGGATTTGATACAAAAAACTTCCGATGTTATTCATCGGAAGTTTTTCTGTTACTTGATCTTCGCAAATGCGCGGACGGGAAACGTCCCGGCTCCTTTGACCTTTGGCGGGGCAGCCGTGAAGGAGAAGTTTTCTTCGGGCAGGCTGTGCAGATTGCAGAGATGCTCAGCGACGATGATATCGTTTCGTAGCAGCACCGAATGGACAGGTCTTGCGTTGCCGCGGGTATCGTCGATGTTGTGTGAGTCAATGCCGACGAGTTTTGCGCCGTTGTCACGCAGGTAGATGGCGGCGTCTTCGGTGAGGAAAGGATGATTTTCAAAATAAGTATCCGTTCCCCAATGTTCTGCCCAACCAGTGTGGACCAAGACCGCGCGCCCCAGAACCTTCTTCCCTTTGAAAGCCTCGGCAGTGACAGCCAATCCTTTGCGATAATCCGCGTGGATGGTGATGCCTTCAATATCTACAAAATGCTCAAGTTCCATTTCAGAGAGGTCTTTGCCATCGGCATAACGATGAAAGGGACTATCCACATACGTGCCAGTGTTGGTGACCATTTCGATCTTGCCGATGTGAAATTCCGTGCCGGGGGCGTATCGTCCGCGCGAGGCTTCGCGGCTAAGGTAATCGCAGACGATGGCGGCGGGCAGTCCCTTGTAGGTGACAAGCCCGTCATGGATGGTGTGGCTGAGGTCAATGTAAGTTCCTGTCATGTTGGGTCCTTTATGCTCTAAAAAATGGTCTAAGTTTAAAGTTACGATCTCTTTGTTCTATCAGATGAATGAATTTCTTCACGACCTGCGGGTCGAAGTGTTTGCCCGATTCGGCTTTGATGAATTCCAACGCTTTTTCGTGAGACCAGGCTGGGCGGTAGGACCGGTCACTGGTAACAGCATCCCAAACGTCCACCACGGCAAAGATGCGGGCGGTGAGGGGAATCTCCTCGCCTTTCAATCCGCGTGGATATCCGCTTCCATCCCATTTTTCGTGATGGCAGTATGGAATATCGATCGATTGCTGCAAATGTTTAATGGATTGCAGCATTTCCAATGCATAAGCGGGATGACGTTTCATCATCTCCCATTCTTCAGGTTCAAGTGCTGTCTCTTTAAGGAGGATGCGGTCTGGGACGCCCAGTTTGCCGATGTCGTGCAACAAGCATCCGCGGCGGATGTGGATCAAAGCCTCGGCGTTGAACCCGAATTCTTTTGCCAACTCAAGCGTCAGTTCGGTAACGCGGCGGGTATGTCCTTCCGTTTCTTTATCACGCAGGTCAAGGGCAAACGACCAACCTTCGATTGTTGAATCATACGCTTTGAGTAGTTCATCATTACTTCGTTGTAATTCTGAAAGCAGAATGACATTGCCTATTGCAATGGACGCCTGCCCGGCTAATGATTCTAAAAATCCAAGCCATTCATCATCCGATTGAATGTGGGAGCGATGAAAGATCTCTAAAACGCCATTGACCTCATCTTGTGTGATGAGAGGAACGGCAAAATAACTGAGGAAGCCTTCTTTGTCTGCTAACTGTTTTAATGAAAGTGCCCGTGGGTCGTTTCGCAGGTCGTGAATATAGATGATGCGCTTTTCTTTTGCAGATCGTCCAGCAAGCCCTTCGCCGATGGGGAGTTTTTCATCGCGAAGAGAGCCGTCATCCAGACCTCGCCCAGCAACATATTCAAGTTCTTTTTCTTCCTTGTTGATGATGAGAACAATGGCTGCATCTACCCCAAGTTGATGAGTAACCTTATCAAGCAGGACACCCATGGTTTCAGAGAGGTCACGTTTTTTTAGAATGGATACGTCAATGGCGCGCAACGCTTGTAGGTTTTCAAGCCTGCGTTGTGCATCCTTGTTCAATCGTAAGTTGACGATTGCCAGGGCTGCCTGATCTGCCAATCCTTGCAAGAGTAGGAGTTCATCTTCTGTGAATTGACGATCTTCATTCGTTCCAAGCCCGATCAGATTCCCGATCAACTCATTCTCGTTTTTCATGGTGGCAACTGCCATGGAGCGAACATCCAGCTTGCGAGCGAGTTCCAGATAGCTTTGTGGTGTGGTGTGTTGTATGTCCGATACCGAAAAAGATGTATCCAAATTCGGTATCAATTGCTCGTACAGTTTTCGAGGAAATGGCGGGATGCTTTGCAGAATGTCTGGTTCGATGCCCCATCCCTGCACGGCAAGGAGGGCATGTTTTTGTTTGTCGTAAAGTGTGACCACCGAATGGCTGAGTTTGAGGGCTTTTATAACTTCTTCAGACAGAATGTTCAACAGGGCATCAAGGTCGAGTTGTTTGTTTAATCGAGCCGCCACACGCAAAAGGATCTTGGTCCGCTCGGCTTCTTCACGACTGTGCTTTTCACGGTCTGCAAGGTCTTGTTGGCGATCCTTTTCTAAAAGGTCGCGGTGACGGGTCATCAGGAATAATAGAATCGACGTGACAAAGATGAAGCTGAATGGTCCAACCAGTATGTCGTTGAAACTGACGGCATCTGTTATGAGGGGAAACAGAAGTAACCCGATCAGATTGAATAGTAGGAATACAACCAATTCCCAAAACCGTAGATACAGGCTTGCCAACCAAATAGGCAGGATCAGAAAGTCAAAAAGCCCTCCCAACACTCCCTTCGGTTGATACCACCCTGTGACAAAGTTCATCACCGAGATCAAAACGACAGCGATTCTTGCCGCCAGCATGAAATACCGTGTTCGGCTGATCAAATAAACGATAAAAAGAACAGCCATTCCGGTGAAGGTTTGATAGTACCCTGTGTATTCCTCCCATTGAATGGTTGCGATCGTAAATAATTCAACGATAACACCGGTGACTATGATCGTCAGCAGTAATGCAGAAAGCAACGAAGCTTGTCGGCGCGCTGCTTGTTCTGTGATATGTTGAGACGGCTCAATGAGCCAATTTCGAAGTTTTTCCATGGGTATTAGGGACAGGTTGTGCAATCATACTACTTTCCCCATTTTTGGGTGTTTCGTTGAACAACTTGTACTATTTTTACTATTCTTGCAAGATATTAAGAAAATTGCCTCACAACTTTCGTTGTGAGGCAATTTCACTATATAAGATTACTCGGTTTCGAGTTCGTGGTCGTGATCATCGTGCAATCCGCCTTGGCTGGATGAACTGTCATTCGGTTGATAGTCTCCATCGCTGACTACAGGGAAGTTTCCCTTGCCTTTGACGGCATTGATATCCGAAGTGTTCATGGCGTATTGGAGGATCGCAAATGCGACTGCATCCGAGTTGACATCCAACGCAGTATCGTTGTTGTTGGCATAGGTGTCGCACGCAAGGTGGTAGCACGGATCATATTGCTGTCCGGCGGTGCCGCCCCAAAGTGCGGCTTCGGCTGCGGTTTTAATGCCTTCAGCGCCCGTAAACAGACCGCCAGAAGGAATGCCATTTGCAATGAACGGACCGTAGTCTGAGCGCCCGCTGAAATCGGTGCCCTTGAATGGAATTCCACGCATGGTAAAGTAGGCTTCGAAGGTCTTTTCAATTTCAGCAGACCCGGCAGGTCCGGGTCCGGCACCCACCACGTCTGAATCGTCTCCATCGTAAATGAAGAAACCATGGTTGGGCGAACCGATCATGTCAAAGTTGAGATACAGGGTGATCTTTGCTTTTTCCTCGTCACTCAAATTATTGACATAATATGTGGAACCAACCAACCCGGATTCTTCAGCACCCCACCAGGCAAAACGAACTTTGTTCACCGGTTTGACCTTGGCCATTTGTTTGGCAACTTCGAGGATCGCGGCAGAGCCTGAACCATTATCGTTGATGCCGGGTCCTGCATTCACAGAGTCAAGATGCGCACCAGCCATAACGATATTGTCTGGGTTGCCACCCTTGGTTTCAGCGAAAACGTTATATGTTGTGGCAATACCGCGGAATGTATCTGTTTTGAGGCGCACGATAAGTCCGGGTGTGGCTGCTAATTGCGCACCGACAACATCCGATACCGATGTGACCCCAATGTTGAGTGTAAACCCATTGCCAAGCGTACCATTAATGCCGCCAGGAGCATTGTTGTAAATAATAACGCCAGACGCACCAGCACTGTATGCGTTTGTCGCCTTGATGGCAAATGTGCAGCTGCCGCGGCGAATCAGAGCGATATTCCCTGCCGGGAAACCTGCAAAATCTGCAGCTTCACAACCGGGGGTTGCATCAACGGGAGGTGCCGCAAGGGCGGTCACTGGTGCAGTTACGTCTCCGCTTCCAGAATAGGAGAAGATGGTGTTTACGACAGGACCGGCAGGGGCTGGTGAAACCTGGGAAAGTATCGTGGATGAAAGGACAATGAATGTCTGAAATTCAAACGGCTGGACAGTAACATTGTAGCCATACTCAGTTAACTTGGCTACAACATAATCCTTAGACGCATCGTATCCCGGTGTGCCTGATGTACGGATGCCGTTATTCGCATCGGCAATCGCCTGGAGTGCAGCCTGATGCCCGCGCACGCCTTCCAAGGTTACACATTCGAGAAGTTTTTCAATTGTATTGTTGACACGGGTATCACAAGATGTTCCCCCAGCAAAGACAGCCGGAGCCGTCCCGAACGACGCGATCATTACAGCAAAAATAGTCAGTACTCTTAATACTTTGCCAAACATAACATTCTCCTGTTTTTGTTCATTACATAAAGACGAATAAAATGAATTGAATGAACACGGGCAAATATTGGTGAGACACCTCCTAACTAAAAAAAACTGCCAAAGAATACTCTTCGGCAGTTTGGCGATCTAGAAAGTAGACCCATAACTTTGCGTCCCCAACTCGCGATGGGTTTGCGTTTTCGGCATATTTAATTGGATTAATTTTACCTTAATTAAGTGGATTTTAGGGGTTGAGATTCAATAC
>Ga0209066_10000490_pt1 | contig 58135 bp, 48 predicted proteins | sample All_14_2_FD_187198 | JGI IMG/M metagenome (GOLD analysis project Ga0209066, IMG submission 187198) | Freshwater microbial communities in response to fracking from Pennsylvania, USA - Allegheny Zone_MetaG_DW_15 (SPAdes) (version 2) ...
TGGGCTATTTTCAATAGCCTTCACCGTAATGTAAAAATCGGAACTTTAAGTCTTTCTTGCCTTATCGTTACCCTTCCCGGTAAAACACAAAACAAACCTGACACCACATCCATCAGCAAAATAATGCAAATGGATAGCGTGGTCATTAGTGCAAGAAGAACACCGGCAATCAGCTCAAAACTTACTCGACCAGTGCAAATCTTAACAAAAGATGAACTGTACACCCTCCCCGGGGCAACCATTAATGAGGTCCTCGAATTTGTCCCGGGGGTTGATATCAGATCAAGAGGAGCATTTGGAACACAAGCCGATGTCTCTATAAGAGGAGGATCATTTGACCAAACAATGGTTTTAATTAATGGCATTAACTTTACTGATCCCCAAACAGGACATCATGCTCTCAACCTTCCAATCGACCCTCAAGCAATAGAGAGAATAGAGGTATTAAGCGGCCCCGCGGCTCGTGTGTTTGGAGCAAATGCTTATAATGGAGTAATCAATATCCTAACCAAACCAACTAAACAGAACAAAATCACTGTATCTCTCGCTGCCGGTGATTTCGCCTGGAAAAAAGCCTCGGCTACCCTTCACTTTGGTTCCTCTAATTTCAGACACCTCTTCTCTGGAACCTTCAATAATTCAGATGGATTTACCAAGAACACTGACTTTCAAACCTATTCTCTGTTTTATCAAAACCAACTCACACTGAAAGATGCATTCTTTGAGTTACAGGCAGGCTTCTCTGACAGACAATTTGGAGCAAATGCGTTCTATTCTCCCAAGTATCCTGATCAATGGGAAGAAACCAAGACCATCAACAGTAGTTTAAAAGGGTCTTTCGGTAAAGTGATACTCATCAAGCCTAGCATTTACTGGAGAAGAAATTACGACCATTTCGAACTCTTTAGATATGATGCGGCATCATGGTATAGTGGACATAACAACCATCGAACAGATGTTATAGGATCACAACTTCAGGCATCGAAAGAGTGGTGGGCAGGAACCACAACAGCTGCTGTAGACTATCGATACGAATATGTTATAAGCAATGTTTTAGGTACTCCTTTAGCAGAACCAGTAAGTGTTCCAGGTGAGGCTGGCAGTTTTTATACAAAAAGTGACTTTAGAGATTTATATAGCCTCTCTGCTGAACATACCTTGGAGATAGGAAAATTCAGTTTCTCTGCTGGATTGTTAGCTCAATACATTCCAAAGATGCTCGACAACATACGGTTTTACCCTGGAATTGATGCTGGTTACAAACTTTCAAACATCCTCTTCCTGAAGGCCGCATTCAATCGTACCCTTAGGTTACCCACTTTCACCGATTTATATTACACTAGTGCAACGAACATCTCAAATCCAAATCTTAAACCTGAAGAGGCTTCAACATGTGAAGCAGGTATCAAATTAAACCATCATAGCCTTAACGCTGAAATAAATACATTTCTAAGAGATGGTCAAAATATGATAGATTGGATCTATCGAGAATCAGACCAAAAATGGTTATCCGTCAACTACGGTTCAGTTGTTATAAAAGGCATCGATGTCATGGCCAATTATACCTTTTCTTCTCCTCTTAAAAAGCTCAAAGTAGAAAGAATCAGAGCTGGATATACTTATCAAGATGCTGGAAAAGACGAGGGAAAGGAGATTTCAAAGTATGTCTTAGATATTTTAAAGCACAAAGCAGATCTTTCAGCAACCTTCTCTTATTTAAATCGATATGAACTGACAGCTAAAGTAAGCTATCAGGAGAGAACCGGTGAATACATTGCTTATCCTTCTGGTGAAACAATTAAATGGAAGGGAAACTTTTTAGCCGATCTTCATTTTCAAGCAAAAATAGGAAAAACAACCCTCTTCGCTGAAGCAAGTAACTTATTCGACACCAAGTATGTAGATCATGCCAATGTACCTCAGGCAGGAAGATGGTTCAGATGTGGATTAACCTTTAATTCGAACCTCTAAATCTGTTAGGGTTTTTTTTACACTATGTCCTGTTAATCCATCTAAAAGCATTAAATTTGTACAATCAATTGAATTAGTAAACCTAATTATCAGTTTTATGTCAAAAATTAAAGTTGGAATCAATGGCTTCGGCCGTATCGGAAGATTAACTTTCCGTGCATTGCTTAAGAAAGAGGAAGTAGAAGTTGTTGCGATCAACGACCTTACCAATCCCGCTACACTGGCTCATCTGTTAAAGTACGATTCAGTTCATGGCAGATTCCCCGGAGAAGTAGCTATTGAGGATAACTATCTTATCGTAAACGGAACAAAGATCCGTATCTATGCTGAGAAGGATCCTGCAAATATTCCTTGGAAAGAACTTAATGTTGATGTTGTAGCTGAGTGTACAGGTGTCTTCCGTAACCGTGAAAAGTTACAGAAACACATTGATGCAGGTGCTCGTAGAGTTCTCTTGAGTGTACCTGCTGATAAGGCTGAAGATGTTGATATCACTATCGTTAAGGGTGTTAATGATGATCAATTGAAACCCGAACACATCTTCGTTTCGAATGCTTCATGCACAACCAACTGTCTTGCACCTGTTGCAAAAGTACTGAATGATAACTTTGGTATTGTACGTGGATTAATGAATACTATTCACTCTTATACCAATGACCAGATCATTCTTGATGCCCCTCATAAAGACCTTCGTCGTGCTCGTGCAGCTGCAATGAGTATTATTCCTACCAGCACCGGTGCTGCTAAGGCTGTAGGTCTTGTTATTCCTGAATTAAAAGGTAAACTCGACGGTTTCGCAATGCGTGTACCAACTCCTGATGGCTCAACCATTGACTTAACCGTTGAATTAGCAAAATCAGTTACCAAAGAAGAGATCAATGCGGCGATGAAAGCTGCTGCCGATGGTAAGATGAAGGGTGTTCTTGAATACTGTGTTGACCCTATCGTTAGCTCAGATATCATTGGAACTACCGCATCAAGCATCTTTGATAGCCTTCTAACTCAGGTTAGTGGTGGTAACTTCGTTAAGATCGTTAGCTGGTATGACAATGAGAATGGGTACTCAAACCGTATGGCTGATATGCTCGTTCTGATGTCAAAACAGAAATAATCAATAACATTCATACCTCAGATGATTTTTTCGTAAATCATCATCGAGTGTTAATAAAAGAGCCGACTAATAATCGGCTCTTTTTTTATCCCATGTAAATCAACTTTTTTATACCCTATCCCGGGTTCAATACTGTTAGAATCGTGCTTAGACTAGCTCTCTTCATTTTCCAAGCTGTTCGCTAAAACTCAATCCAGTTATTGAATAACATCTTATCATCTACCCTATCAGATAGGGATGATCCTAGAATGTCCAGTGAGGAGCATTTTATTGACAAAATCCAGCTAGTTATTTTTAACACTCTCCAACTTAAAAGAGGCTTGTCGGAGAATCGTTTTCCCAATAGGAATCAAATTCACCTCTTCAATTTTCTGATTGTCATGATTTCTCAACTTAGCTATAATCATCCCGTCCTTAAAAATGGCTGAATGATTTCCATAGTAATCATATTGTTGTAGATCTTTTGCCTTATATCCAAGGTCATTGAAATTATGAGCATAAACCCTGCCGAAAGATTCAATAGCCTCAATGGGTAAAGCGTACAGAAGAGCTCCATATCTAAAGTACATCTCCTGATTGTTATCTTCAACAACTCTGACTTCCGTTTTAAACTCCAGCTCAATCACACTATCTGATACCGAATCGTAATTAAAAATGAGAAATCCATCTTCTGATTTAAAAGATTTATTTGATTCAACAGATGTAGCCCACTGGGGTCTCCTGATTTTAAGTTTAAAGCTAGCTTCAGATTCAGATTTAATATTAAATACAACCCGATTACTGTATGGATACTCTGTACTCTCCTCAATCGAGACAGGATGACCGTTGATTGAAGAAGTAACATTGCAAGGTGCAATAAGAGGGGCAACAAAAGTAAATTCTCCCTCTTTAAGCCAACAAGTTTGTATAAAATAAGGGGTAATTCTACCAGCATTGGGCACACAACAAACGGCAACATCCTGATGAACAGGAGAGTATTTATATCTTGTTTGTTGGTGTTCCCCCTCTTTCAAACCGTTTTTACTTCCTTCCATTTCGAAGGAGTTATCGGTTTTAAGATAGGCTATACACGAATGATCGGGATTACGACTGCCTTGGGCTACATTAAAAAATATATTCTCAATATCGCTGGCTACCATAAGATCACCACTTTTCTGAAGCAATACAGAATAGCTATCCATCAATTCATGGATGGAACAATATTCATAACCCGTTATTGTAGCATCAGCTTTTCTTCCAGCAATCCATTCATCCCCTATTGGGCCACCTGATTGGGTAGTGCATGATCGGATTCGTGAAAGATAAATATCCAATGCCTGTATGAGGTCAGGACGACCTGTAGCATAAGCGGAGACAATCAGCGGTCGAAGATGTTCATATGTATGAACACCGTGCGATTGAAGCTTAAAATCTTTATCTAGAATATTAGGGAGTTGGGCATCTTTCTCTGATGAGAAATTCCTTGAGAAGTTATCATATAGAAAAGCGGCATAGATTAGATAACGTCGATCACCAGTAATTTGATATAGTCTATCAAGGATATCCGTAAAAGTAAGTCCGTGAGCTACACCCCCTGCGAAATCAGTCCCAGCAAAAAAAGGGTTTGAATTATTGACCGGATAATTAGTCATTACATTCTCAACCGCCTTAATAATTGAGTTCTTTAAGGCTGAATCATTTGAATAGTCGTAATAGGCAAGCAATCCTCTAAGAAGAGTACTTTTAGCCCAGAGTTCACCATTTTCAGAGACGAATTTGTAACGAAGCTCATCATCGTAGATACCAAGATAACCATCCTCGTCTTGGGTTTTTAAAACACCATATATATAGCTTTCTATCTTTCCAAGAGCCTGATGATCATCTAGTAAAATAGCATTTCTGATAAAACCATCCCACCAGTTTGACTGCGTTTCAGAGTTCCACCATTTGTACTGCTCATCGCCTGCGGCATCACCGGCCTTAAGATTTCCAAGATCCTTTACTTTACTATGCTTCCTTAACCTACCTGATCCATAAATCGAGTCATTCATCAACGCTGGTACTAACTGGTCAAGATTTCCTACAAAACCTTCCATATCACTCCTCATCTGGGTTCTAAGCCATCCCGACGGCTTGATGGACCCAAAGGGAAGCCGTGAATATTTCTCGTGCAATGGCGTCATTTGTCCTTGAGTCATATCCGCAATTATTACCAATAAAAAGAAAACTGAATACCTAATATAACTAGCCATATCATTCATTATCTAATTCATTTATAAGTAGTAAACAACTAACATTTATCATCATTTCTTTACTGACATTAGTGACTATCAGGCAAGCCTGTCAATGCCTTCATTTCAAAAATCAAACTCCCGCCTTTTTGAATATCCTGAAATGTAATAATTGGTCTTTTAATGAGATTACCATTCAGAAAGACCTTATCAGAGAAGATATTATTATCAGAGATATTCTTAGCCTCAATCGAAAAACTCCTTCCATTAGCCAAATGCAATCTAGCCTTTCTAACCTGAGGTGCCCCAAGCACAAACTCACCAGAAGCAGGATTTACAGGATAAAACCCAAGAGATGATAAAATATACCACGCTGACATCTGACCACAATCATCATTACCAATCATACCATCAGGAGTATTATTATGAAAATTATTAATAACCTGATGAATATATTTTTGTGCATTTAAAGGCGAATCAGAATAGGCATACAGATAAAGTATATGATGGCTTGGTTCATTACCATGAGCATACTGACCGATCATAGCCTCCTGCCCCAAGAACTTATCTGGATTCTCAACATAAAGATTAAAAAATGTATCAAGTTTTTTCGTAAATGAACTTTTACCACCTAACATAGAGATGACGGTATTAACATCATATTGAGCAGGAGTCCAGAAATATTGCCAGGCATTAGCTTCGGTATAGTCACCCGGATTATTCATTGGTGAAGTAGCTTTTAATGGGTCAAAAGGGTTCCTCCAATTTCCCTTTGAGTCTTTCCCACGAAACAGTGATGATTCTGAATCAAAGAGATTTTTATAATAATTAGCACGTTTTAAGAACTTCTTAGCCGTCAGATTACTATCAAGAATAGACGCCATTTGAGAAACACACCAATCGTCAAATCCTGACTCAAGAGTTCTTGAGACAGACTCGTTATCAAGTAAATCGTACGGATAATACCCAAATTGATTATATATCTCCCAATCTGAATTAATATGACTTTCTGTTGATGTTTTAACCATGGCTTCCAAGGCTAATGACCGATCAAATCCTTTAAATCCATTAACAGTAGCCGATAATATCATAGGTATTGCATGATTTCCTATCATACAATAGTTATCTTGCCCCCAAACGGTCCAGATAGGCAAGAATCCTGCAGCTTCATGGTGCAAAAGCAAAGAATTAACAATGCCGTCGATCTTTTCTGGAACGATAATCTGTAATAAGGGAAAAGCACCACGATAGATGTCCCAAATAGATAATGTAGAGTAGTACTCATTATTTGGGGCAACACGTATCCTATTATCTGCTCCCCGGTATTTGCCATCAACATCAGCTATATTTGAAGGCTGTAAAAGCAACTGATAAAGAGAAGTGTAAAATATCTCTTTTTGTTTATGGTCAGCCTCGATATCTACTCTGTTCAAATAATTACTCCATGACAATTCGGCATCTCTTCTCACGTTGCTAAAATCCCAATCATCCATTTCAGATTTCAAATTACGTTTAGCCCCCTCAACACTAACTGTTGATAATGCAACCTTAATCTGAAGAGACTTCGTATCATCTAGAATGAAATTTAAAAGATATTTAGGAGCACCTTTACTACTCTTACTTTGATTCGTTTCAATCTTTATAAATGGCTTGTCGAAAACTACTGTAAAAAAGTACTTACGTTCTACCCAGTTTTTCGTATGACAAAAGCCCGATAAGGTCAAGCTATCCTCGATTGTCACCTTCGACTCCAGAACCAAACTATCCGTTAAAAATCTTAATCCATGATCAAAATTGACAATAACACCGGCATTATTCCCCGGGTATGTGTATTTATGTAAAGCAACCCTTTCAGAACATGTCAGCTCTACCTTTATGCCATCCTTTTTAACGTGTGAATAGTACCCAACACTTGCCTTCTCAGACTCCTTAAAATAGCTTTTAGCAAGGTGTTCTTCTCCACCAATAACAACTGGCAATAACAGGATATCGCCTAACTCATTAATACCAGTACCACTTAAATGTGTCTGAGAATAACCTAAAACAACCGAATCCTGATATTGGTAGCCGCTAGTGTGATTCCATCCCCGGTCACAATTATCAGGACTAGGCTGAACTAAGCCAAAAGGCATTGAAGGGCCAGGAAACGTATGTCCTGTACCATCGGTTCCTATAAAAACATTAACAAAATCTATGTTGCTTTGAGCTGATATAGAGGTTGTAATCAGAGAAAAAAGAAAGAAAATAAGCTTGTTCATTTTTGATAATTATTCAATTTCAAAACTCTTATAACTAACCCATTGAGACTTCGCTTCAATTAACTAAAAAATGTGTAATATTAACCTAAATTAGGATTATGTTGATATAGGCTGATAATTAAAGAAAAGAATGAAAGCATCACTTGAGCAGATCATCGGGAAAGAACAAAGTTCAATAACGATCACTAATCTTAATAGAGAGCAATTTGATGGTCCATACCATTATCATCCTGAGTTAGAATTAACATGGATAAAATCAAGTGTAGGAAAAAGATATATTGGCAGTGATGTTTCAGATTACACGCATGACGATCTTGTATTGGTTGGGTCAAATACACCACACTGTTGGAGAAGTACAAAAGGAAATTTTGGGGAGCGCGCAAAGGCTATTGTTATTCAATTTAATATCGGATTTCTAGGAACTGCTATTACTGAGGTTCCAGAGTTCCAGCAAATAAAATCATTAATGGAGACACTAAATGGGGGAGTAATTATCATTGGAAAAACCAAAGAGAGAACGATCTCAAAAATGAGATCACTTACAAGATATAAAGGATTTGACCGATTAGTAAAATTTATAGAGATTCTAGACGATATAAGTAGGTCAAAGGAGACGACAGCCATTAACCATTTTTTAGCTAAAACGAATCATTCTACTGCTGAAAATGATAGATTTCAGAGAATCTACACTCATATAATAAATAACTATCAAAGAGAAATGAGTCTAAAAGAAATTTCAGACATTGCCAATATGACTCCTCCGGCGTTCTGTAGATATTTTAAAAACGTTGCACGAAAAACATTTACTGAAGTAGTTTTAGAATTCCGAATAAATCATGCATGCAACCTACTTAAAAACACAAACTTGTCAATCAGCCAAATTTGTTTTGACTCAGGTTTTGGAAATCTATCATACTTCAATAAAACCTTTAAAGCTAAAGTAGAGTATTCACCTCTGCAATACAAAAAACTATTCTCTAATTAAGAGCACAACAAAATACGAGAAAGGAATCCTTAAATCCTTGAATCCTTGAACAACTCCCCCAGTTCCACATCATAATAATAAAAAAGGGCACCTTACGGTGCCCTAAGGATTTAGGAATTGTCGAAGCCTCCCGGCACGTCGCATCCTGTCCCCAAGTATTTTTAGTCGCCAAGATAAGCTTTAAGAAGTCTGCTTCTTGAGGTATGTTTAAGTCTTCTGATAGCCTTTTCTTTAATTTGACGAACACGTTCACGGGTAAGGTCAAATTTAGCGGCAATCTCTTCCAGAGTTAAACCATGGCTCATCCCGATTCCGTAGTACAAATTTAGGACTTCTCTCTCTTTCTCCGACAAAGTATTCAAAGTTCTTTGAATTTCATCGTTAAGAGATTCTTTAATAAGCCCTTCATCCGCATCGGCGGTATCATCATTGACAAAGACATCTATAAATTTAGTCTCTTCATCCTCCATGAGAGGAGCATCCATAGAGACGTAGTTAGTCGAAATCTTTAAGACAGCATCAATCTTTGACTCGGCCATATCTAGCTTAACAGCGATCTCTTCAGAAGAGGGTAATCTTTCAAGTTCTTGTTCAAGTCTAGAGGTAACCTTTTTGATTTTATTCAAAGATCCAACCTGATTAAGAGGAAGACGAACTATTCTGGATTGTTCAGCTAGAGCTTGAAGTATAGATTGTCTGATCCACCACACTGCATAAGAGATAAACTTAAAGCCTCTAGTTTCATCAAACTTTTGAGCAGCTTTAATAAGGCCTAAATTGCCTTCATTTATAAGATCAGGAAGACTTAATCCCTGATTTTGATATTGTTTAGCAACTGATACTACAAACCTTAGATTCGCTTTTGTTAGCTTTTCTAAAGCTCTAGCATCTCCTGCTTTAATTAGTTGAGCCAAACGAACCTCTTCCTCGGCTGTAATCAACTCCTCTTTTCCAATATCCTGAAGATACTTGTCCAATGAAGCGGTCTCGCGGTTTGTTATTGATTTAGATATCTTTAATTGTCGCATAATTGATTACTTGCTTTAAGTATAAAGTCCTTTTGGCCTCTATTTGTTCACTTACCGGAATTATTTTCATTGCTGTTGTGGCGTAAATATACAAAACCAGTTGACTTTTCCAAAACAATTCCGTTTTTTTTACAAATAAAAAATATTAAAGACCAAGTCCGTAATAGGCTCTAACCCCATTTGGGTATACCCCTTCTATTAAAACGCCACCCCGAACATCTTTTAACGCTTTAGCAATATCAACAGAAGAAGATACGATGGTTCTATCAATTCTAGTGATGATAAAACCCTCCTTTATTCCAATGGAGGCTAATGCGCCCTGTCTTAGTTGAGTTACCTCAACACCTTGCTTAAGACCAAGCTTCTTAGCTTTAGAGGCATCAATTGGTTTAAACGAGGCACCTAATTGATCAATAAGGAAGGTATCATCTTTTTTGACCAACGCCTTGGTTCCTTGTTCATTCATTAACGTAACGGATAGATTTTTTGTATCTCCATTGCGCTCAATAGTAACATTTACTTTATCACCAGGGCTATAGGTAGCGATTTGCTCTAACAGTTCAGATGTTCCGGAGACAGGAAAATTATTGACAGCAATAATAACATCACCGGTTTTCATGCCAGCCTTTTCAGCTGCACTATTATCCATCATTCCACTAACATAAACCCCATTTACACGGGAATAGCCTTTCTCTTCTGCTAAATTAGCATCAACTTCTCTAATCTGAACACCCAAGTAAGCTCTTTGAACGGCTCCATACTGGATCAGATCAGCTACCACCTTTTTTACAATATTAACTGGAATTGCAAACGAATAACCGGTATAATACCCATTTCCGGATGCTATTGCAGCGTTAATACCAATCAATTGTCCTGTAGCATTAACAAGAGCCCCACCGCTATTTCCTCTATTCACAGCAGCATCGGTCTGAATGAATGACTCGATAGAACCACCTGCCGATCCATTTTCTAGGATGTTAATATTTCTAGCCTTTGCACTTACAATCCCGGCGGTAACCGTTGAGGCTAAGTTAAAGGGATTTCCAACCGCCAGAACCCATTCACCTACTTTGACATCATCAGAATTACCATAGACTAAGGCAGGAAGTTCTTTAGCATCAATCTTTATTACCGCTAAGTCTGTAGAAGGGTCAGTTCCCACAACTGAAGCGGTATAGACCCTTTTATCATTCAACGTCACCTCTAGTTTAGAAGCATCTTGAACGACATGGTTATTAGTTACTATATAACCATCGGGACTGATAATTACTCCCGAACCAGTGCCAACCACAGGGCCACGTTGTCTTCCTAATCCTCCCGGATTGAAAAAATTGTCAAAAAAAGAATCATAATATGCATTTTTTGTTTGCCATTCGGCACTGATATGCACCACCGCATGAACAGATATAGAGGCTGCATCCACAAAATCAGGCACATTGGCCGGAATAGCCGTGGATCCCGTCCGTGTTACAGGTATCGTATTCTGTAATACATAACGTGGTTGATTCTTCTCTACCAACTTCCATCCTGCAATTGCCAGAAGCCCTCCGGCTAAAGCAACAAAAAATAAAGCTATGTACCTCTTCATATTATTTTATTGTTTATTTGTGTTTTGATAGTATTACCAAAATCAACCATCCTTGAGGAGAATGATTTATCCCATTAACACTATCAGACGTGTATTGTTTCTCTCTTATTCCATCTGATATCATGCCGAACCCTTATCATCACTCTGTAAAACTTTGGTTAAATAGTGTTAACAACTTTTTATCAATCCTGAAAGAAGCAAGCAAAATATTTTAATTACCCTGTAAAATCAATTACTTTTGTAAATCATTAACAAGAAATCAGCTTGTTTGAACTGGTCTAATTACGCTGAATAATGAAAATACCCTTCTCTAAATATCATGGTGCCGGAAATGATTTCGTCATGATTGATAACACTTCTGCCATTTTTTCAGCCAATAAACTTCCCGTTAAGTCAATTTGTCATCGTCGTTTCGGAATAGGTGCCGATGGATTAATCCTTCTGGAATCATCTAAAGAGTTTGATTTCAAGATGCTATATTTCAATAGCGATGGAAATCCAGGCACCATGTGCGGTAATGGAGGTAGATCAACTGTGGCTTTTGCACATCGATTAAAGCTGATAGGGGCAACAACTACCTTTCTGGCAAGTGATGGACCGCACACAGCTTCCATCGATCAAGACAGAGGCAAGATCAAACTTATCTCATTAGGGATGTCTCCGGTATCAGAAATAATCCAAACAGATGAAGGAGGCTTCTTTCTTAATACAGGTTCACCTCATTTGGTAATCTTTAGTGATAACATCGATGATCTTGATGTCTATAAAGAGGGGAAGAGATTACGCTATGATAAAAGATTTGCCCCTGGAGGTTGCAATGTTAACTTTGTAGAGATCATCAACCAAAATCATCTCTATGTCAGAACTTATGAACGAGGGGTAGAAGATGAGACCTACGCTTGTGGAACCGGTATCACAGCCTCAGCTCTCTCTTTTGCAAATAAGAACCATTTAGATGAAGGTACCCTTTCAATGAAAGCCAAAGGAGGTGATCTAAAGGTCTCTTGGCAGAAAATCAATTCAATTTATAACAATATCGTTCTTAGCGGCCCGGCTGAATGGGTCTTTGACGGAATCATAGAGATTAATGATTAAAGGAAAGGACATTTTACTTCGTGCAGTAGAACTTTCAGACGCTGCTACCATCTTTGATTGGGAAAATGATTCTAAACTCTGGCATATCTCGGGTACACGCCTACCCTATTCCATGTATGAGATTGAACAATATGTATTAAATGCTGGCTCTTCGATCGAAACTACAGGTCAATATCGATTTATTATCGAACAGAACCGAGAAATGGTGGGGATGCTTGATCTTTTTGATTATGAACATCAACATCGAAGGGCAGGAATTGGAATTCTTATTAATGATAAATTCCGAAACAGAGGAATTGCCCAAGAGGCTCTTAACCTGCTTTGCAATTATTGCTTCACAGAATTAGACTTTAACCAGCTTTGGGCAACTGTTAGTATTGAAAATGAAACCAGTCTGTCCCTTTTTCGTAGAATCGGTTTTAAGGAAATTGGGATAAAAAAGAGTTGGACTTTCTATAAAGGAGAACTTCACGACGAGGTGTTTCTTCAACTATTGCATCCAAAACTCAGATAGAATATAGATTATCATGAAGAATTATTATCATGACAAGTATGGCCCTGATAGGCGAAAAAAAATTCGAACAAGACGTGTAGTCTTTACTTTAAGCATCGCAGTTCTTTTTCTGGCTATCGGATTAGGAATTTATGGTTATCGGGCTCTCTTTAAAGACAATGTATGGATAGCTGATGGATCTTCTGACTTCATTTACGTCAGGTCTAACCCCGATTTTCAACAATTTAAGAAAGAGCTTTATGCTAAAGGATTGATTGTTGACAGAAGTTCTTTTGAATGGGTATGCAAAACATTTCATCTAAATGATAAAATGCGTCCTGGAAGATATGAACTTAAAGAAGGAATGGGTAACCTTGAGATTTGTAGACTACTCTCTTCCGGAAGACAAGTTCCTGTTAGGTTGATATTCCATAACATCCGTACGAACAAGCAATTGGCCGGAAAAATTGGAAAGCAAATAGAAGCTGACTCAACAGAACTTCTCTCTTTGCTTACAGATTCCATTTATCTAAAGAAGTTCAATCAAACCCCTGCCACGGCTGTCAGCCTCTTTATCCCAAATACCTACGAGATGTGGTGGAATACTTCAGCTGAAGAATTTATCGATAAAATGGTAAAAGAACATGATAAGTTCTGGTCTGATGAGAGGAAGAAAAAAGCAGCAAGCTTAGGGTTCTCTGTTGAACAGATAGTGACAATTGCGAGTATCGTTGAAGAGGAAACGAATAAAAATGATGAGAAATCACGCATTGCCGGTGTCTATATTAACCGACTTTCAAAGGGAATGCCTCTTCAGGCCGACCCTACTTTGAAATTTGCTGCAAACGATTTTACATTAAAACGAATCCTTAATATACACAAGGAGATCAATTCACCTTACAACACCTATAAGAATGCCGGGTTACCACCAGGCCCCATCTGCATTCCATCTATCGCCTCAATCAATGCTGTTCTTGACGCTGAAAAACATTACTATTACTTTTTCTGTGCCAGACCTGACTTTTCAGGATACCACGACTTCGCCTCTTCATACGAGCAACATCAAATGAATGCGGCCAGATATAGGGCAGCTCTTGACAGACTAAATATTAGGTGATTAGCTCATCAAGTTCAAGCCAGCGCATCTCTTTTTCCTCGAGTTGGGCTTGTACAAGCGCATATTCTTCAAGTAACTTATTCAATTCCGTGCCATCTGAATTCTGTTCAGATGAAAGTATTGATTCTATCTCCATCTTTTTCTTCTCTAAAACAGGGATTTCGGCAGAAAGCTCCTCGAACTCTTTTTTCTGCTTATAGGTTGCTTTAGGTTTATCAGAAATCGATTTAGAAGCTTTCAATACTTCTTTAGGAGAGGCTATCTTACTTTTTTCCTTTTCAGCTTGTTCCTCCTTCTTGACCCATTCAGTATAGGCTGAATAATTTCCTGGAAAGTCTTTGATATTACCTTGACCATCCAAAACAAAAAGATGCTCGGCCACCTTATCAAGGAAATATCGGTCATGCGAGACGACCAGAACACATCCAGGAAACTGTAGGAGAAAATCTTCGAGGAGGTTCAAAGTTTGGATATCCAAATCATTGGTGGGTTCGTCAAGTATCAAAAAGTTAGGATTCTGCATGAGAGTGAGAAGAAGACTGAGCTTTCTGCGTTCGCCTCCGCTGAGCAAAGAGTAAGGTGCATACTGCATTTCATAGGCAAAACCAAAATGGTTGAGGAACTGAGGAGCCCCCATAGATCCATTTTCCATTTTAACCTCCTCTGCGATCTCCTTCACCAAATCAATGATCCGTTTATCTGATGGAGGAAGAAGTCCATCTTGTTCGAAATAACCAGGCACTAGCGTCTCCCCCATTTCAACCGAGCCAGAGTCAGCAGGGATCTTCCCAATTAAAAGCTTTAAAAGAGTCGTTTTCCCAGCACCATTAGGTCCAAGTAGCCCTATTCTCTCTCCACGTTTGAAAATATAGCTAAAATCCTTTAAAATAGTTTTAGTCGTGAACGATTTACTAAGATGCTCCACCTCCATTATTTTCCGACCCAAACGCTGCATAGAGACCGAGAACTCAGTATCCTTCTTCTGAGAGGAGACCTGTAGTTGAGACTCAAGCTCAAAAAAAGCATCTTCTCGATATTTCGCTTTAGTAGCTCTAGCTTGGGGCATTCTGCGCATCCACTCTAGCTCTCTGCGATAAACATTCATAGCAGATTCACGCCAAGCAGCTTCATTGGCCAAACGCAATTCTCTGTTTTCAAGATATTTCGCATAATTACCTCTATGGCGATATATCGTTTTATCCTCAAGCTCTATGATTTCATTGCAAACAGCATCTAAGAAATAACGATCATGAGTAACGACTAATAGGCTCAGTTTTGAACGGTTAAGATAGTCTTCGAGCCATGATGTCATCTCAATATCCAGATGGTTAGTTGGTTCATCAAGAATTAGTAAATCGGCATCACTAAGTAACATAGCAGCTAAAGCAACCTTTTTACGCTGTCCCCCACTAAGAACATCCGTAGGTTGATGCAAATCATTGATACCCAATTTCCCTAAGACTTCTCTAGCTTTATTTTCAAAATCCCAAGCCTGATGAGCCTCCATCATGGCCATGGCCTTATCTAACTCCTTCTGAGCCTCCAGCGAGTGGTCAGTATGTAACTTTTCCAGAGCCGATTCATAAACCCTAACCGTATTAGCAATAGGAGTATCTGAGGCAAAAAGATACTCCGAAACAGTAATTCCTTTAGGTATTGGGGGGTTCTGTCTTAAAAATGAAATATGAATATCATTTCTCTTTGTCACTTGCCCCGAATCAGGAGAATCTATTCCTGCCAGAATATTAAGCAACGTAGTCTTTCCTGTTCCATTTCTAGCAATTAGAGCCACCTTCTGCCCCAGATCAATACCAAAAGTGATGTTTTCAAAAAGAAGTTTTTCACCAACACTGCGGGTGAGATTTGTAGCCAGAAGAAGATTCATAGAGCTAATTTATAACTTCAAAGAGAGAGTCAAACCCGCTCCTGATGTGGTGAAACTTTCGTTACTTGAGAGCCTAGGATTAAGTAACGGTTGTGAGGTAATATTAACAGAAAGATTATCGGAAACATCGAAACCAGAAAGATGGGCATCAACGGCTGCGTCTACAATATTTAAGACATACAACAATGTACCAAGCAGAATAGTTACTTCGAAGTTTCGGCGGTAGTAATTCTTTTGACTTAAGAGCTGATCAGCTGTGTATCGAGTAGGTAGATCATTTTTATAGGGATAAGTTTGATTAGTCACCTTATACTCATAGGCCTCATCCCATTTTTTGTACTCCCCGTAGTTGTTAATACCAAAGTAAGTCAAAGCTCCGACTCCGGCATAGATAATAGGAATCTTCCAGTACTTTTTATTGTAAGCCTGTCCGAGACCCGGTAAAGCCATTGAGTACAAAGAGGCTTTACGCGGAGATGGTTTAAAAGGCTTAGATAAAGAATCAGGCCGTGCAGCCCTCAAAGGGGAGGTCACGGCCGTCAGTACTATGATTAAAAACAGAGAAACAAATTTAATCCTCATTTTGAAAGAAGGAGAGAATCTTTTTAAACTCATCATCAGAACGGAAGGTGATACTAATGGCACCACGACCTCTGACGTTACGTGAAATCTGTACTTTAGTTCCCAGCTTACGAGCCACCGCATCTCTGGCAGCAAGAAACTTCTCGGGGATAGCCTCTTTTTCGGTAGGTTTTTTCTTTTCTACCGGTATGACAGGCATATTGATGACTCTGGCTCGTTCTTCAACCTCACGAACAGAAAGTTCTTGTTCTATGGTATCTTTAAGGAGTAAGAGCTGATCTTCAATGTTCTCAATGCTAACAAGAGCACGAGCATGTCCCATTGAAATCTGTTTATCACGAATAGCCACCTGGATTTCAGGAGGAAGCTTAAGGAGGCGAAGATAGTTTGCAATAGAACTTCTACTTTGACCAACTCTATCAGCCATGTCATTAACGCTTATACTGCACTCTTCGATCAGACGTTGATAACTGATAGCGATTTCAATGGCATTAAGGTCTTCACGATGGATATTCTCTATAAGAGCCATTTCGAGCATCTGCTGGTCGTCAGCGATACGAATGTAGGCCGGAATATCGGTCAAGCCAGCAAGTTTAGAAGCTCGTAATCTTCTTTCACCCGAAATCAACTGATACTTGTCAAAGCCAAGCTTTCTAACAGTAACAGGTTGAATTATACCTTGTTCGCGGATTGACTGACAAAGGTCATTAAGTGCTTGTTCTTCAAACTCATTTCTTGGTTGAAAGGGGTTTGCTTCAATCAAATCAATACTGATATTGGCAATAGCACCTGCAACAAACTCTCCAGAGTTATCTCGTGAAGTTATATCTGTATCAGGACTCTCCAAAATAGCACTGAGACCGCGTCCCAAAGCATGTTTTTTAGTTTTCATGGATGACATTATTCTCCTCCTGCTGCGTATTGAGTTTGGTCAGGTTATTATTTTGTAGGATCTCTCTGGCCAGATTGAGATAATTAACAGCTCCGGTGCTGGTTGCATCAAACATGATGATACTCTCACCAAAACTAGGCGCTTCACTTAATCTGGTATTTCTAGTTATCATGGTATCAAATACCATCTGCTGAAAATGGGCTTTGACCTCCTCAGCAACTTGCTTTGAGAGCCTTAATCGACCATCATACATAGTTAACAAAATACCCTCTATGTCTAAAGCCGGGTTAAGCCTACTTTGAACAATTTTAATGGTATTAAGCAGTTTGCCTAATCCCTCAAGAGCAAAGTACTCACATTGAACAGGTACAATTACTGAATCGGCAGCAGTAAGAGCATTCACTGTGATTAAACCTAATGAAGGAGAACAGTCAATAATAATAAAGTCATAATCTTCAGCTAACTTGCTGGTGACCTTCTTCATCATCCGCTCCCTGTTCGGTAAGTTGATCATCTCAATCTCAGCACCGACCAAATCGATATGTGCTGGAATCAGATCTAAGTTAGGAGTATTCGTACTAATGATAATCCCTTTAGGATCAACATCATCAATGATGCATTCATAAATGCTGGTCTTGATTGCCTTAGGATCTAACCCAACCCCTGAGGTTGCATTAGCCTGCGGATCGGCATCAATAATCAGTGTACGAAATTCTAGTACAGCCAAACTGGCTCCAAGGTTGATGGCAGTTGTAGTTTTGCCTACACCCCCCTTTTGATTCGCTATAGCGATAACTTTTCCCATAGAGGTATGTGCTCAAGTCGTTTTCCACAAAAGTACGACTTTTCACCCTTTTCTATGCATTTGAAAAAAAAAAGTAAGAGTGTAAATTTTATTCAGTTTACTTGCCTCCTCTCACTGCTACTTAGTGAAATTGTATTAATTTTGCAGCCCATTAAATAATTCGTTCCTTTAATACATATTATGCTTAGCCGACGCCATTTACGCATCAAAGCACTCCAAGGATTGTACGCCTTTCAGCAATCAGGTAATGACAGAATGGAACTTGCCGAGAAACAATTGCTGCAAAGCGTTGATAAAATCCTCGATTTAAGCATGCACCACTTCTCTCTCATGTTTCAGTTGGTCGATTTTGCTGAAAGAAGAATTGAAGAGAATAAGGTAAAACAGCTGCCAACTGCTGAAGACCTAAACCCTAATCTGAGGTTTGTTGAAAATCCCTTCCTAAAAAAACTTAGATCCAACCGAGATATATCAAGAAACATTGATCAGCTTAAAATCTCTTGGATTGAACATGAAGATCTAGTTCGTAAAATATACAACCTGCTTCGCGATTCTGACCTTTACCAGAACTACATGGCAGCCGAAGAATTATCATGGAGAGACCACCGTGATTTTACGCTCTCCCTCTTCTCTGATTTTATTGTTAATGACCATGTTGTTGAGTTTATACTCGAAGAAAAAAATATCTACTGGGCCACCGACTACCACGAAGAGACCCTTAGAGTAAACAGACAAAACGTCTCTAACAATGAACTCTTTCGCTTTATTGACCAAGATGTTGCCATCAAACTCCTCAAACAGAATGCCGATGAAGAGAATGGCTCTATTGAAATCCACTGCGAAGAATCTGGTATCTATAACGAAAACGACTACTTCATTGCTCAATATGTTACCGAAAGAATCCTTCGTGATGTCAATGAAACCGACGATGATCTAAAAGCTTTACCAAGAATGATCAAAGTCGATCTCTCTGTAGAATATGACGACCGCCATTACCTTCTCGAACTCTTCAGAAAAACCATTATTCATCGCGAGGAAACCCTCGGAATGATCGCTAAAAGAGCCGAAAACTGGGAGCCCGATCGTATCGCAGTCATTGATATTATCCTCATTCAAATGGCTTTAACCGAATTAATGTTCTTCTCTTCTATCCCCATTAAGGTCACCATGAATGAGTATATCGAACTAACAAAAATCTACAGCTCTCCCAATAGCAAGATGTTTGTTAACGGATTACTGGATAGGCTTGTTGCCGATTTAAAAGAAGAAAACAAAATCATTAAAACAGGTAGAGGTTTAATTGACTAACCCTTTACCTCTTCGCTCCCTCTTCGTTCCCTCTCCATATATATCCTCAATTGTTTCGGATAATTTGGAATTACAGTAGTGCCTCTACTGATTTTATCCGTTGGCTTTCTAATTCATAGAAATGTAGAACCTAAATTATGAAATGAAAGCCATACGGGTCTTTCCTCTCATATCAAGTTTCAATTCAACTATTTCAAAGTCCAATCCTTGAAATAAAGAAACAACCTCCGAGCCTAAATTCTCGTTGATCTCCAATGCTATGATACCCCCAGGCCTCAGACACCTCTTTGCGTACAATCCAATGGATCTATAAAAAATAAGGGGATCTTCATCGGAAACAAATAGAGCTAAACTTGGCTCCCAATCTATAACTCTAGATTCCATCAACGCTATTTCAGATTCTCTGACATACGGGGGATTACTAATAATCAAATCAAACTGATCATTAGGTAAAGAATCAATGTTTAATACATCTCCCTCAATAAAATCAACCCGAGCTGAGAGCCTTTCAGCATTTTTACGTGCGTAACCGATAGCCGTCTTATCAATCTCAATGGCTTTTACCCGAGTATCCTGACGCTCCAATGCAATGGTTGAAGCAATACATCCACTCCCTGTACACAAATCAATAACCATACTCCCCAAGCCTATTCTCTTTATAGCCTCCTCAACTAGCTCCTCCGTTTCCGGTCTGGGAATTAGTACGCCTTTCCCAACTTCATAACTACGACCATAAAACCACCCCTCTCCCATCACATATTGCACAGGCTCTCCCAGAGAAACCCGCTTACATAAAAAATGAATCTTCAAAATCTCAGATTCACTCAAACGTCGTTGCGTATCTAATAAAACCTCCGCTTTTGTTAAACCTAAGGCTTTTTCTATTAACCAATATATGACAACAGCCGACTCTTCCTCCGATAGTGCCGGTTGCATAAACCTACGGTAGTATATAAGGATGTCTTTTAAAAGATTAGAAGGAGACTGAATTGGCATTTTAAATAGTTTATAAAGGTTTTGATAGTTTACTTATAGAAGCGTTCAAAAGCTCTATTTTCTCCTGATCTTTTGCCTCACGTCTTAAGCGCTTTAATAATGGCAAAGACTCTCGAAAATCTCCATTGGTGAGAAGCCTTATTGCATGCTCTTGAACCGCAATGTCACTGCTCTTTAATGCCGCCATGATCAATTGTGAAGCCATCGGAGGTTGGGTCACCCTTAACCAACTAAGAACATCTATAACCTCCTCAGGAGATCCGGAAAGATGACTCTTTTGATCCAAATACTTCCTGCAAAATAGAGAATCTACCTCAGCATATCGTAAAACCTCACTCCTTACTGACTCCTTCCAAACCGGCTGATCCAACTGAAGCATAAACCTTACTAAACGGTTTAATAACCATTGCCGCCCTGCTGTTTGCCATGGAGTAACTAAGCTTTGATAATACCATCCTTTACCCACAGCTCTTCGAGAGAATATAATTGAGGAGGTGTTATTTGGACGTGAGGCTAACATAAGAGGCTCTCCAGATAATGAGCTAGTTCCAATTAGATAATGAGAAAACAACTGATTAACAGAAGCCTCCGGAATTTTACCCTGAAGGTCACTTACGGGCAATACCATACCCCGAGCCGAAGGTTGACAATCATCTTTAGCCATTTGAAAGAGTGCAAATTCAACCACTCTCCCTCCCTCCGCCATAAAGGTTGTTAAAACTTGCCAGTTAATATCATTATGGTCAGAAAAAAGATCATTAACACTCCCAGTTACTATTACCAAATCAACTTTACTTCGAAGTATCGTGTCAGTTTGATCAATAGTAATACAAGATAGATTGATATTTACATCCGCTTTTAGCCACTCCTTAATCGCATCTAATTCATCAGAGGCCTCTCTGTTATCAATGAGTATCACATTTTTAATAGACTCTTTCATACCCAACGCCTTATCCGAAGAAGTCAGACGCATCGTAAGCCTGAACATACCAGTTATTGCCAGGAAAAAAATAGCTAAAACAGCAAGAATAATCAACCACTGCTTCATTTGTATTCAATTAGATTTTCTATTTATTAAACTTCTGTTTTGTTTGCATCAACAAAAGTAGAACAACACCTTAAAGTGCACAAAGATCCATTAAAATAAGATAGATACAGGTGATTTAGTAAAAATGGGTTGATACAACAGGATGCCATTTATTAATATACAAGTCACTGGTTACCCCAGAACAAAAGGTATCAAAAATACATCGTTCATGACTAGCTAAATCTAAAGTAATAGTAAGACTGCATGGATGCTTGCTACACACTCCCGATTTACACAATGGGGACTCCAAACAACAACTTCGTCCAAGCATATAAAAAACGTCATTCATACGTAATATATCCACGCCAGCTCTTTTTGAGATCAGCTTCATAGCTTTGATGCATTCTGTTCTGACCACCTCATCAGAATCCATAGCCTTACGTGAAATTAGCTGTTCCGTAAGCTCATCATCAGTAGAAACGATACCTGTTCTAAGTAAAACTCTCTGCATATGATAATCCATTACAGGTATAACATTTTCATTGTCTTTTACCATGAATAGCTTACTGTCACATAGAAGTTTTAACAGGAATGAACTCTTCTTTCGATGGTTATCACTAAAAGCCTCAATAGGTTGAAGCACCTCATAATAACCATTACCATTATTCAATAACAATCCATTGGTTGAAGCTAATAATTCCAATACACTCCCTTTAAATTGTTTTGACAGCAAATAAGCCGCATCAAACATCAATCTAGCCCTCTCTGTAATTCGATCAAGAGTGCTATTCATTACGGTTCCGTCAGGAGAAAACCATGGAAGAAGAGCTTGGGATAACTCGGCTATTCCAAAAGAAATAATAGTATCAGCCGATAGTAACTCGGGGGATTCTATAGCCATCCTAAGAAAGCCATCTTCTAAGTAATCCCAACCATACAGATTCCTTGATGGGTCTTGTAAAGCATAAGTCTGATGGCAAATAGAAACGGCATAATAGAGCATCGCTGCTTGAAGTTCAGCATCCTCTATCTTCGTTAAAAACGGTCTATTATGAAATTCTTCTTTAAAACTTAGCTTAGAGATGCATAATCCAGCCCTCTCCAAAATATGATCATTTATATATGCCTCCATTATTGTTGGGATTAACCATTTGATTTCTCACCAACAAAGTAATCCTCCTTATTAGCAAAAAGAATATTAAAGGTGGTCAGTGAGCCATAAATCCTTGTTATATATTGTTGCAATTCAACCTTCTCAGCATCTGTTAAAACCTTATGACTGTTGATATTCTGTTCAAGAACCCTGAGTCGGTCACGTAACATTACAATCTTATGAAAGAAAGTCTCAATTGGAATATCCTTACCTTTAATTGAAGGATTAGCAGGCTGAAGTATCATGGTTCCCTCTTTCCATTTCTCACCTAACATGATTTGAGCCGGAAGCAACCCATATTGATCAAGGACATCTCGGATAGAGGTGGCCAGATCGTGCGTATCAATCTGAATTGTTGTAACCTCTCGATCTGAAGCCTCTAAAACTCTAGCTTGGAAATTATTTTTTGAAAACTCCATTTTACCGCCTCTTGCAAAAAAGACCTCAATACTCGTTAATTTATTTCTGGAGATAACTCCTTCTCCATATCTTTCATGGTCAACGATGGTTCCCGGAAGCCAATTGTTCTCTGACATAGTAGTAATAATTTGTTTGACTGCAAAAATAACAACTGTAATTAACGTAGGCTTAATCTTTTTTTAAAGGATATTATGAATATTGAATACGCTCAACATTTTTCTTCTATTTAGCTTTAGGAAAATGGCTCCAGATTCAATAATATCTCCCAATTTTCGATTCTTAATGAACCTTAATAGTATTAACCTGTTCACTACCTTTATCACAAATTTGTCAAAGGAGTAATAGAATTTCTGAAGAATAACATCAAAAAACTACGTAAAAGTGACAGACATTTTCAATAGCAAGAGTAAGCGAATCATGCCCTTACTCTTAATTGGAGTCTTAATGGCCGCCCTAGATATATCAATTGTAGGGCCAGCCATTCCATCGATAGAGAAAACACTTTGGGTAGATGAGCAACTACTCTCCTGGATATTTAGTATTTATGTCTTAGCTAATTTAACCGGTATACCATTAATGTCGAAACTTTCTGATGTTTATGGAAGAAGAAACATTTATATTTTATCGGTTCTTCTATTTGGTCTTGGCTCGATCATAGTAGCCATCTCAGATACCTTTTGGACCCTCATGGTAGGACGTCTCATACAAGGATTTGGTGCGAGTGGGATCTTACCGGTAGCAAGTGCTGTCGTAGGTGACATCTATCCTATTGAGAAACGGGGAAGAATGTTAGGACTTATTGGAGCAACTTTTGGAATAGCATTTATGTTGGGGCCTGTTATCGCTGGAATCTTTCTCAAATACTTTAGCTGGAATGCCCTCTTCTTAATAAATATCCCCATAGCTATCTTAGTTGCATGGGGTAGTTGGCGGGTTTTACCAACCGCCCGGTTCTCTACTTTACATGATTTGGATATAAGAGGGATCCTTACTCTATCGGGCTTTCTATTTTTCTTCACCATGACACTAAGCAAGTTGGAGCCTGGAGCATTTCATACCATAGATTATTGGCTCCTTACTGGCGCATATGCATTTTCAGCACTCCTCTGTTTATCCTTGTTGATAAGAGTTGAAAAGCAAGAGTCCATACCCGTTGTAAGTGTATCTCTATTACAGAGACGTCAGGTATTATTAGTTGGCTTTATATCCATAGGGTTAGGCCTTTTTCAGTCGAGTTTCGTTTTTGTGCCCCATATGTTAGTAGAGTTATATCATGTCAGTTCATCGACGGCAAGTTTTATGTTGATCCCAGTTGTCTTAGCAAGCGCCATTGCTGCTCCAATTTCCGGACTCATTACCGACAAACTGGGTTCAAGAATTGTAATTCTGATAGGATTAGTTCTAGCCACATTTGGATTATTCATCACAGGTATGCAACCTGAGTTAAAGTGGCAATTTTATATAGCTGGAGGGTTAATTGGAGTAGGTTTTTCAATGAGGACATCCTTAAACTACATCATGTTGTTAGAGGCCAATCCGCAGGAGAGGGCGATGGCACAAGGACTACTTACCATTTTTGTAGCTTTAGGTCAATTAGCAGGAGCATCAGCCATAGGGGCAATAGCATCTGGACAGGGGGCATTATCTGGATTTGGGCCAGCATTCATTATTATGGCTATTCTGGCTATGATAATGACCATCTCCTCTCTGTTTTTAAAATCTAGACAAAAAGAGATCAGCGAACAGTGAACAGGTTTAAATGAAAGAGGGCATCCAATGTTGGATGCCCTCTTTCTTCGTTTAAATTCAGAAAAAGATGCTAGCCCAACATGACGGGCATGACCAACATAAGCAGATTTTCAGCTTCATTAACCTTTTCTGTTGGGAGGATAATTCCGGCTCTTTGTGGAGCAGAGAGTTCGATCTTTATTTCAGAAGAATCGACATTCTGAAGCATCTCAAGCATAAACTTCGAGTTGAAGCCTATCTCCATATCATTTCCATAATACTCACAAGGAAGCTCCTCTTTAGCATTATTGGCAAAATCTATATCTTCAGCAGAGAGACGTAAGGTTTGACCCGTAATCTGAAAACGGATTTGGTGAGTAGACTGATTAGCATACAAACCAATACGACGAATAGCATTGAGAAGCATGCCACGATCAATAATCAACTGATTTGGATTATCTTTTGGAATAACTGCCTCGTAATTAGGATACTTGCTATCGATAAGCCTACAGATTAATCTGAAATTATCGAAACTAAAAGAGGCATTGGTTATATTAAACTCAACGGTTACAGGCTCATTAGCTTGATTTAAAATATTCTTCAAACTTGTTAAAGGCTTTTTAGGCATGATAAACTCAGCTAAATCATTGCTTTTAACATCTGTTCTTTCGTACTTCACCAATTTGTGAGCATCAGTAGCAACAAAGATAGAACCCTCATCAGAGAACTGGAAGAAAACTCCCGACATAGCTGGTCTTAGCTCATCGTTACCGGTAGCAAAGATCGTTTTATTTATACCTGTTATAAGAGCTTCAGGATCTATCGATATTACAACCGGTTCTTCTAAGGTTGGAGGAGTTGGATAATCAAGAGCATTATGCCCTGACAGTCTAAAATTCGCATTACCAGCCGAGATATCAATACTTTGGTTTTCTGTGTCTATTAAGAAAGTAACAGGCACATCGGGGAACGTTTTTAAGGTATCGATAAGAATTTTCGCAGGAATGGTAATACTCCCCGGTTCATCTAACATATCTAGGTTCAACTTAACTGAGAGCCGGGTCTCCATGTCAGAAGCTGTAATCTCGATAGAACTCTCTTCGGCAACAAAGAGAAAATCATCGAGAATGGGTAGCGTGTTGCTTGAATTCAAAACACCGCTTAGTGCCTGAAGGCTTTTTAACAATGTGTTGCTTGAAATGATAAACTTCATATGCCAGGGATTATTGGTTCTAGGGCAAAATTATATTGAAAATCAATTTGTAGAATTACTGATACAAAAGGTTTGTGTAGATTCTCAGACTGCTTCTTAAGCAAATTTACACATAAAAAAGTTCAATGTTGCTTTTTATTTTTAAGATTTTCTGCCGATTCTGAGACCGACTTCTTTAGTTTAAATTTTTGTTCTGTCCCATTTAACAGTCGCTTAATATTTTTATGATGTGTAGCAGGAACCATGATTGCAATGCCTATACTTAATAAAACCAATGGTAAAGATTGTGTCTCAGATGGAAAAATTAATAGGGCAAAAACAGGAAAAAGTAGAGCTGAAGTAACCGAGGAGAGAGAGACATAACCAAAAGCAAACAGAATGACAAAAAACCAAATAGCAACACCCACTACCGATAACGGGAACAAGGCAATACAGATACCTAGTAGAGTTGCCACCCCTTTGCCTCCTTTAAAACCCGTGTAGATAGGAAGTATGTGACCCAATACGACAGCTACAGCAAAGCCTAGCCGGATGTATGACCAGCCTGGCTCGGGTGTCTGTTCAACAAACAGATGAACCAACGATACTGCCAACCAACCCTTAAACACATCCAATAATAATACAGCTAACCCCACTTTAGGGCCTAATACCCGAATGGTATTCGTTGCTCCTGCATTACCACTGCCATGAAGCCGAACATCTGTATTAAAGAACCATTTACCTATCCAGACTGCAGAAGAGAATGAACCGATAAGATAAGAAACGACTACTCCTGCAATTATGTTAAATATTTGACTATCTGTCATCTTTTAATTTTATTAGCTCATTTTTATAAGGTGGCAAACGTAGTTAAAAACTTTTTAATGATATAAAAGATTAAAGTTTTTTGTTTTCAAGATCCGATTTAAATTTAGCAGCATCGGTGGCTGGGGTAGCAGATAACTTATAGGCTTTCCATTTCTTTCCTTTTGTAGCCTTCTCTGATTTCTTGTTAAAGCTCTCAACACCATCCGTCAACTTAGTCATATAGTTTAAGTTTGACGATGCCATCCTCAACGAGCTTCCTCTTCCAAACTCGAAGAAATAGAAAATACCCGGAGCAGGCTCAAAATACATCTTTAAGTTATCTTCCTTCTGGCCTCTTTTCCTTGAGATCTGAAACCATACCGGTACCTTTCTATTCAAGTTCTTTCCGAATAGCATTAACACCTCTGCCTGTCCTTTTGCATTAAAACATTGTTCCTCCTTATCCCAGTAGAAATGTAATCCAGTAATTAAAGTTGTATTTTTCAGATTTTCACTAAACTCTTGCTGACCCTGGGCAATGGCCTTTCTAAGCTGAGTGGCCTGCTCTGATCCTATAAGGTCAGCTAAAGGTTTTTGTAACTCTATGGCTCCACCTGAAGCCGAGGGTAAAGGCACAAGAATAAAATCTGTAAACATTAGATCAACAGCCTCCGGTAAATTATAGCTGTTAATCATAATAAGAGGAGTCATTTCGGGAAGAGAATCAGCCGATGAGAGAGAAAACTTTCCGGCTAACCCAACTTTAAACTCAGGTGCAAATTGTAAATGCAAATCGATTGGTCCCTTGGCATCAAGATTACATGTCGAGGTATCTATCGAGATAACCGTTCCAGGAAGGTCAACATCCTTCTGTGACTCACGTGTTCTGACTACATAGGTCTGTGTAGACTCAGGAAACTCAACGCTACCCAATGCGCGCATAACCGATAGATCTTGAGACTTGGCTACCGGTGTAAAAAATGTAGGATAAAATAGCCCTCCATCTGCTTCCATCATGATAGCTGCTCTGAGCTTCTCCCCTTCAGGAGTCATCGTTGAGTTATTAAGGGTTATTGAAACCTGATTCGGATTGACTATCGTATCAAAAACAAACCAAAGCGGCTTTTGATTCAAACATCGTGAGAGATGATGCATCCTAGTCATACCCTGAAATCGCAAATAGGGCTGATTTGCCTCAAAAGCTACATTCCCTTTAAACTCAAAAGCTTCTGATAGCTTAAACTTTAAACTATCACTGATTAATGAGCTGCCATAAGTAATGCCAGTTAATGTATCAGTGTGTAGATCATTAATCTTCAAACTATAATTAATCTTTGCTCCATCAGTGTAGTCAAAATAGGCGTTGCCCTTCAGATGATTCTTACTTTGTATGCTAATATTAGCTGAATGTAACACATGTATCAGTGAATCATGCAAAGTGGCAAGCTGAATATTTGCGAAAGGCTTCATCACTCCCTTTTTACCAACAGAAACTAAGCCGTCATTCAAAACCAATGCTGCGTCAGCAACCCGAATATATCTCACATCTCTAATGCTTAACTCACTCTTTAAAATATCAAATGAGGCACCAAATCCAATGAATTTTAAACTATCCGCATTCTGCGACGTTGCAGTAAATAGAGGGCCTTGAAAAAGATTCTTCTCATCACCTAGAATAAGATCTCTTGCCGGCATCGACCATAACCTCTTCTTAAGTTCATCGTATCCGGCAGAGGTTAACTCTAACCGGGTCTTATCCATCTCCCAAACAAAATCAGGAATGGTACTCTCATAATTATTCAATGGAAATCTGATTACAGATTCAGCCTTATTCGTATGAAAATTAGCTCTTCTATTCTTTAAATCAAAAAAGGAGTTATAATTATCAGCAATAAGGGTTACATCTTTCCCATCAGGCGTATGTAACTTAAAATCGGCGGTATCGGCTCGATACTCTGTATTCTTAAAGGAAAAGTACTTAGATTCAGTCTCTGATTGTTCAAAAACAGCACTCCCTTGAGCTTTTAATCCGGTAGGTTCAAAAAACAACCTTCCGGTTAACGAAACCTTCTGCTCATATAATCCTATCGGATATTTTCTACTAACCACCTCAAGCCTGTCTTTATAGGGAACCCATATCTGCTTTACATACTTACCAACCACAGAGGGAAACTCCACCTCTGTCTCTTTTGGCGTAATATGAAACGACTTAGCATACCCGGTCATCTTTTCAGGAAAAAAGACCAAATCGGTTGTATCCGATGAATTGGTTGTATCGGTTAGCGTTATTGAATTTAGATAAACCAGTTGCCCATCACCCCTTAACCCATTATTGGATAAGTCAATTCTACCCGTCAAGGTACCTTTACTTGAGTGCTCTGTTAAATAAGTAGGCATTCCTTGCTTACCGGTCTGCATCTCAAAGCCCAGAGAATAATCCGGCCTCACCACTAACTGATTTCTTAAAACAGGAAAGATTCCTGATGTGGTAAGAAAGCCTTGAAATTTCAGTTCTGTCTTTTTAATTCTATTAAGATTGTTAACCTTAAAAGGATTTACAGTATAATAGAACTTTCTTCTATCATATTCCTTCCCAAACCGACCTCTATTGTAATAAATATAAGCATAACTAGTATCGGATGTAAACTCAGGGAAACCAACTATCTTCTGATTTCTTCCAGACTTATTATTAGGATCATCAATAAACAATCTACCCGACAGTCTTTCAAGGACTGAGTTTAACCTAAAGGCCTTAGGATCACCGGCCAGATTGGTGGAGGTAGTATCAAGTACCCAGATTTTAAGAGAGTCTACCTGAGGAACTTTAACGATAAAAGGGTCATAATAGAAGGTACAAGTATCACTGGTGAAAAAGTGAAATAACCCCCCATAAAAACTACCATTAAAGTACATATCACGATTTTTTCCCATGGTGACACTTCGATGAGAAGGAAACATAACTACACGTTTAGGATAACTAAGCACTACCGTGTCGGTTGAATATATTCTCATTCTTAGTTTTCTCAAATCAACAGCTACATTAGTCGTTGCTCCTTTTGACACAAGAGTAATCTCATCATAATCACTCTTTTTGTTTTTTGCCAAGGTGTAGTGAATCAACTTAGGACGTATGACAAACTCATCATTCAAGAACTTGTAATTGACAAAACCACCTGCTGCAATTCGAATAATAAACATCCTGGCTTGCTCAGGGGTCATGTTCAGAGCCGAAGCTAACCAAGCTACAGAATAGGGCCCAAGATCATCCTTTCCAGTGATTTTCAAGAGTTGATCAAGTGGATTAATTTGATCGTACCCTTGAAGCTTATTGTACTCTCCTAATGAGAAATTGTTTTCTGAAACAACTAAAGCATCACCCTCCTTTACAAGTCCGGTACTTTTTCTAAAAGCAAAACTACCGTCATTCATATTCCAGATCAAACCGGCAGAAGTGATCTCCGTCTTATGAAAGGTACTGGTAAAAGGACTTTGAGAAAGAAGACTTCTTCCTTGTGAACAGGTCAGAACCTTCTCTTTAATATCATACGTTGCAATAGTGTTAGGGTGATAAACAGAATCACTTCCAAAGATCATAGAGACAGCCGCCTCAGGTGCACTGATATATCTGGGAGTTAATAAATAGACTTTGGCGCGAATAACTGCATACCCCCTGGGTTTTCCTTTTATCTCAAAACGACTTGTCTTACTTGGATTACCACCTAAGACAATTCTGGCGCCCTCTATACCGATACCTCCAACATATTTTGTGTTTGGTATGAGTTTTTCGAATTGAATATTATCATCATAAGAAGCAAATTGCGGAAAATCCTGCCGAAGGGCATCTCTAAAGTTAACAATTATATTCCCTTTGACACTGTTTTGAAGTAATTTGTGTACAAAATCTGCAGAATCAGCCTGAAACTCGGGTAGTTGAAGATTAATTGAATACCTCCCTAGTGTTACATAAAGTGAATCAGGCGGAAAATTAAACTTCTCCCAAGTAAGGACCCCATGCTTTCCTTCCCATGTCTTACTTAGTGGTCTAAAAGTGCCAGATGTAGCTCTAATGGAATTACCGGGCATTCTGGTTTGACAGATGATTTCAGTTTTCGGAAAAAAGAAACCTGTGGAGGTGTCAGAGGCTATTGAGAAATCACTGTTGTTGGTCTTCCATATCGCTAAACTTGTTTTTATTAAAGTCGAATCAGCAATCACACTTTTAGAAGCCTGAACATATTGAAGGTATCTACCCGAAGCCTCCTCCTCCAATAGGTGACGATTAACTCTAAGCCATCGAATTAACTGCTCACTATCTAGCTTCCCTCGCATAAGAAAGAATGCTTCAAAGAAACTTGAGATATCGGGGTGAGCATTAAGTTTTCTCTCTACTAAACGACTAAAGGTCTCAACCAATTCACTCTTTACTGAAGGATTTGACTCGGTCGTCCACCAAGAATTAATTCCCTTTACAATCGGCTCACTCTTATCGGAAGGAATCCCTTTATAGAGCGCCTCTACCTGAACAATAAAGGTATCTTCAGTAATCTTTGTTTTCTGGCTATAGGTTTGGTTAAGAAGAGAAAAAAGAAGACCAGACAGTATAATAAGTCTTTGTAGAGTAAAGCGACCTCTATTTTCCATGCGAATTTATTTTGTTTAAGTAGTCTATGAATAAGTCAGATTGAGTCCAATATTAACACTATCATTGACTAATTCTCAATCTAGTCGATTCATTGAACAAGCTGTTGAAGGGTTAAAGAGAAAAAACCTTGCCTCTCGGTGTAGAGAGGCAAGGAAAGACAAATAAATTACTCCTTTTCAAAAGCCAAGGCCACCCAGTTATTTCTACTTCTGGCACCTTTAAGATAAAAACCAGCGTTACCCGCTTTTGAGGTGATGGTTTCAATATCCTCCTCATAGAAACCACTAAGAAAAAGACGGGATCCTGAATGCGCTATTAAGCTGTATGCATCAAGATCCTTAAGGAGGATGTTACGGTTAATATTAGCAATAATGATATCATAGGTCTGATCATTCTTTAGAAGATCGGCATCACCAAGTGCCACTTCAATATCAGAAGTCTCATTTAATAGGATGTTTTCGAGACTATTCTGGTAAGCCCATTCATCGTTATCTATTGCTTTGGTAAATGCGGCTCCTCTTTTCTTAGCTAAGATGGCCAGGATTCCCGTTCCACATCCCATATCCATCACCGATTTGCCCGCCAAGGGTTCATCGAGTAGCCATGATATCATCAAAGCCGTAGTTTCATGATGAGCCGTACCAAACGACATCTTAGGTTCTATTACGATCTCCAATTCATAGCTCTTCTCAGATTGATGAAAAGGCGCTCTTATCAGACATCTATTATCGATTACTACCGGCTCAAAGCTACTCTCCCAAACAGCATTCCAATTGACGGTTTCGATGAGCTTCTCTGTATATTGGGTCGAAAAATCAAGAAGGTCAAGCATCTCTTTAATCGAATCTGCATCATAGGCAGCTTCTGGTACATAAGCTAGAACCCCCCAATCAGTAGCTTCAAAACTCTCAAAACCTGCCTCACCCAATACAGCCATGATCAACTCAGCCTGTTCCAACGGCCGCTCTAACCGAAAACTCAGTTCAATGTAATTCATGCTTAGAAGGATTGAACAATGGTAATAAAATCTTCCGCCTTTAATGAAGCTCCTCCAATAAGCCCCCCATCAACATCTTTATTGGCAAACAATTCCTTTGCATTCTTTGCATTGCAACTACCACCATATAGAATCGTAATGTCATCAGCTACTGACTGACCATATTTCTTACTGATTAAACTTCTAATATAGGCATGCATCTCCTGAGCCTGCTCAGAAGTCGCAGTTTTACCTGTTCCAATTGCCCAAACAGGCTCATAAGCAATAATGACCCCATGAAACTCATCGGCAGTTAAATGAAATAACCCCTTCTCCATCTGATCCTTTACGACCTCAAAATGACGATTTGCTTCTCTCTCTTCCAATAACTCCCCAATACAGAATATGGGTTCTATTTCATAGGAGAGCAACTGCTTAACTTTAACCGCAAGAGTCTCATCAGTCTCACCAAAATACTTACGACGCTCTGAATGACCAATTATGCAAAACTTTATACTCATTGAAGCTAACATCGAAGCCGAGATCTCTCCCGTATAGGCTCCAGCATCAAATTGACTTACATTCTGCGCCCCTACTCCAAAATCACACTCAAGTGCAATATCTTTAGCCATTTCGAGATAAGGAAAAGGCGGACAAACGACTACTTCTGAAGCCCTTATTTCTATTTTATCTAATTCATCAGCTATTGCTGATAAAAGTTCTTCAGCCTGATCAAATGAATTATTCATTTTCCAGTTCCCCGCTACTACATTTCTTCTCATGGTATCAATATTTAAGTTAAAAATAGCTCTAATTTATTCAGTTTGTGTTGAGGTGTCTAATCCTGGCCACTTTTTAATCAATTCTTCAGCGTCAGGTAATGCTTTAAGATTCCATTTATCAATGACGATGCCTTGATGCATCAAAATGACCCCGGGATTTGCCCTGACCATGGTTTTTAAAACAATATCATCGGCTGAAAGCATATCAAACATGTTTTCATGCTTTTCATTATAAGCAATCGCCTCTTCAGGAAGAACCGGAGAAGCCACAGCAATTATACAATTATGTTTAGCTAACTCCTTACCTATAGAAATTAGTTTATCCATCGATTCCCCTTTTAAGGTCTCTTCATCCCAGACTGTAGCAATCAGTTGATATTGCCCACCTTTTAAATAACTATCCGTCACATCTCCCCCACTCATATCAACTAATTGTAACTGATGCCGTAAAGCTGCCGATGGATCATCAATTCGAGTACTTACAAAACTCCATTGTGATAACCAAACAGAGTCATTATACGGATAGGCATTGCTTTCATACTCCTTCGTCTCTCCCGTCGTATTGTTCTTGTAGGTAACGTAATACCTTGCAGCTACTTCTGTAGATGGATACATGTTTTTCCCAACCTTCCAATCCATAAAGTCTATCAAGGGTAACCTTTGATAGGCATAAAGACTAGTGCTAGTCATAATCAGAATACCAATAGCGGAAATTACTATTTGTTGAGACTGCTTCCATATTGGGCTCTCCTTTTTTCGGGTAACCAGCAAGACAACCACAAAAATCATTAAAACAACATTCTTTAAGAATGTCTCAATATTGGTAAGCTTAATGGCATCGCCAAAACAACCACAATCTGGAACCGGATTATATATAGCGTCATACAAAGTAACCAAAGTAAAAAAAGACATCATTGCTGTAACCAAATAGGTCGTAACCCTTGGCAAGGCATTCCAAATAAGTGCCCATCCTAACCCAAACTCAGCAGCGCAGAGCAAAATACTTAGGAAGAGCGAGGCTGGTAAAGCCCAATTCATACCATAAGCGATGAAATAGTCTTCTATTCTAAAACTGGTACCCAGGGGATCCTGGCCTTTAACAAATCCCGAAAAAATGAATGTAAGGCCAATTAAATAACGACTGATAATTCTTAAGGTTTTCATAGTTATTAGTGATTTTTCTCTTCTTTCAGTAAAATTAATGCAAAGACAGCATAATTAAGGATATCCATATAGTTACCGGCAACTCCTTCTGACACTTTTGTATTGCCGTTATTGTCCTCAATCTGCTTAATTCGTAAAAGCTTGACCAAAATTAGATCTGTAATCGAACTTATACGCATATTTCGCCACGCCTCACCATAATCATGATTTTTTCTCTTCATAAGCTCAAAAGCTTTCATTGAATGTTGGTCATAAAGAGATAGCGCCTCTTCTGCATTAAGATCAATTTTACTAACTGCACCCATTTGGCTTTGTATAAGTGCGATGGTAGAGTAGTTCACCAATGCAACAAACTCAGGATAAACCCCTTCCTCAACCAAATGAACCTTATTCTGTTGAAGGTTTCTAATTCTCTCGGCTTTAATGTACATCTGATCGGTAATCGAAGGAAGTCTAAATATCCTCCAGGTAGCTCCATAATCATTTAACTTGTCTATAAATAGATTACGACATTCAGTAAGAACAGAAGTAAACTGCTCAGATGTTGGGTTCTGCATTGTTGTGTAATTTCGTACTCTGTAATAACGTTATTTATACAAACAAAGGTAAGACTTTCTGAATTTATGGATAATCTACAAATTGATCTAACCTCCGACAAACCGCTCGTCATGGGAATACTTAACATTACTCCAGACTCATTTTATGATGGCGGTCAACGATCAACCATTTCTCAGTATCTTAAACACTGTGAACGAATGCTTATTGAGGGTGCTGATATCATCGATATTGGGGCTATTAGCACCCGACCCGGGGCTGATGAATTAGACTTTAATCAAGAACTTGCACGACTTCTTCCGATTGTTAAGTCAATAAAACATGAGTTCCCTTCTGCTTACATCTCTATCGATACCTGGAGATCTGAAATCGCAAGAACCCTGCATCAGGAAGGAATCAATATGATAAACGACATCTCTGGAGGTTTGTTTGATTCTTTAATGAAGCCAACAATCAAAGAGTGTCACCTAGCTTATGTGATGATGCATATTCAGGGGCGGCCAGGAAATATGCAGCAGTCACCATCTTATGAAGATGTGGTACAAGAGGTCTTTAGCTATCTAAAGGAAGAGGCCGATCAATTAAGAAAAGAGACTGATATCCCAATTATATTAGATCCAGGGTTTGGCTTTGGGAAGAGCATCGAACATAATTACAAACTTATGAATAGCTTAGACCTTCTAACAAACTCAGGGTATCCTGTTTTAGTTGGGATCTCACGAAAATCAATGATCTACAAACTACTTGACATCACCCCTAATGAGGCCCTTAATGGAACCACAGTATTGAATACCATGGCATTAATGAAAGGAGCTAAGATCCTTCGGGTTCATGATGTAAAAGAAGCTAAAGAGTGTGCACAACTTATCTCCAAGCTTAAGCATGCCTAAATCTAAAATCAATAGGCCGTCTCTAATTAGAATATGTGGGAAAAATAAGTTATAAATTTGAGGATAAAACAAAACAACCATGCCCGATCTGCTATTAAGTGGCTTCCTTCAATTCCGACTTCTTGATGCCATTGACATCATTTTGGTAGCACTGTTACTTTATGAGCTCTTTAACCTTTTAAAAGGAACAGGGGCGATCAACATCTTCTTTGGAATTGTGGCGGTCATCATACTTTGGAAAGTGGTAACAGCCTTCGAGATGATACTCCTGACAGAGATCTTAGGAGCCTTTATCTCAGTAGGGTTTATTGCCTTAATTGTGGTCTTTCAACCTGAGATAAGGCAATTTCTTTTGCTTCTTGGAACCACCTCTTTTATGGCGGGAAAACGTAAGCGCAGATTCCTTTTTTGGCGTATTTCAATGGCCAATGATGAGAAATTGGAGGTCGACAAGATCGTTAAAGCCTGCCAAAGCATGAGCAACCAGAAGACCGGCGCCCTCATTATTCTAGCAAAAACGAATGAACTTAAACCCTATATTCAGACCGGAGAGCTTATCGATGCACGTCTTTCAGATCAATTGATCGAGACGATTTTCTTTAAGAATAGTCCGTTACATGATGGTGCGCTAATAATCACAGGCAACAGCATAAAAGCAGCCCGATGTATTTTACCTGTCTCGGGCAACATGCACATTGATGTTACCCTAGGGTTACGACATCGGGCTGCGATGGGCATCACTGAAAAGACGGATGCGATATCTATAGTGGTATCAGAAGAGACCGGTGAATTATCCTATGCGAAATCGGGAGTACTCGTAACACATGTTAAACCGGCTCAGCTTCATAATTTTATTGAGCGGGAGTTTGCGTCTGAAGAGTCGAATCAGCAGCCCTCTCGTTGAGCATCTGCATGATCTCAGCATCACTTTTTCCAACAAATAATAAGGCTTGACTAGCATCATCGGCCAGCTCACTTTTCGGGAATTTGGTTATAAACTGTCTGTATAACTCAGCAGCTTTCTCGGGCTCATTAAGGTGCTGTTCATAAATAAAAGCCTTAAGGAAGTATGTTTTGTCAAGTTTCGAAAACAGTGGGTATTTTGTTTGAATACGATCAAACATGGTCAAGGTTGACCTAAAGTCCCGAAGATAAATGAAGAGATCGGCAGCTTTGAAGAGATATTCAGCTGAAAGGGTATCCTCAGGATAATTATCCGCATATTTTAGATAAAGATCGGTCAGATCTTTGACTTTGGTATTATCCGGGTCAGCCGTAGAATCAGAAAAAATCACAGCCTCACTTTTGTTTATTTTAGAGACCAGAGAGCTTTTAGAGTTACAAGCTGTAGAAACAATAAGCAGAATAAGAATAAACGGAGTTAACAGGGAAATTCTTTTCATTTTGTTAAGATACATTTTACGTGATAATTATCTCTTTTTCTTTTGAATTGGAAAGATCATTCTATATCCAATCTTAGTTTTGCCGTGCGAAATATCAGAAAGCTTGTTTCTGAGCATCATCTTTCTGATATGACTTAGGTGATCTGTAAACAACTTACCTTCCAAATGGTCATACTCATGTTGTACAACCCTGGCATTGATGCCTTCAAACCACTCTTCATGCCATTGAAAGGACTCATCCTGATACTTGACTAAGATCCTTGGTTTTCTCATAACCGGTTCGTGAATATCGGGAATACTCAAACACCCTTCAGTATACTCCCAAGGCTCTCCCTCTTCAGCAAGAAGCTCAGCATTTATAAAACACTTTTTAAACCCTTTTGCCTCCGGATAGTTTTCCGTAAAAACCTCTCCATCAATAACAAAGATACGAATACTCCGATTAACTTGTGGAGCTGCTAATCCAACCCCATCGGTCTGATACATCGTCTCCCAAAGATCCTCAATGAACTTTTTTAATTCAGGATAATCAGGAGTAATAGCCTCGGCTCTCTTTCTTAATATTGGATGGCCAAAGGCAACAATTGGCATAACCATAACTACTATTTTCTTAACGTTTTAGACTCCATGTATGATTGAAGAATGATGACGGCACTAACTTTATCAGCTAAAGACTTATCCTGACGAGCTTTTTTACCTATTCCAGATTCGAGAATTGCCCGATGTGCCAATACCGATGTGAAGCGCTCATCCCACCGATCTATTTGATGATTAGGGTATCTCTTTCTAAGCATACTCACAAATGGCTCAATAAATCGTGCCGATTCAGACGGCATATTATTCATCTGTTTAGGCTCACCAACGACTATGGTTTCAACATTATTAGCTCTCAGATATTCATCAAGCCAAAGGTTTATCTCCTTTACATGAAAAGTACCAATGGCATTTGCACTGATTTGTAACTCATCAGTAACCGCTACACCGACTCTTTTCTGGCCATAATCAATTGCTAAAATCCGTCCCATTTTCTTCTTTATGCAAAATTACTAAATAATCAAATGCCTATCGGTTAAGCCATCCTAAGTTTATTCATTTCTGCCATTCATGACGATCAATTGACCTTATTTTTAGTCCTCTTTCTGACACCTCTTCGCTCCTTCTCCGTTCCCTCTCCATATCAACGCCATGTAAAGTTCAAAAATCAAAAGGAGAAAAGACAGTTACTTTCATTCTTATCTATATGGCGTGAAAAAAAACAGCATGTACGAACTGCCAGTATGAGACACAGGGTAAATAAGGCTTATTCTATATAAATTTGAGGTCTCTAGCTATGCTCTGCATTATTATTCGCTCAAAATATGGAGAACCACTGGAGAGAGAGCGAAGAGCTAAGGGAACCGATGAATGATAATACAATTTTAACAGAGATCCTCACTCTTTGGTTATCTTTGCCAGTCAATAAAAATCAATGTTGAATGGAGATGGTACCTCACCACTGGATTAATCTAATAGAAGGTGCTTGGTTAGATCAAGACCTAAGACGAAGCAAAGATGTAACTGACGCCGTTTCAGGGGTCATTGAGTTACTTGATAAAGGGAAATTAAGAGTTGCAGAACCTCAAGGTGAATCATGGGTTGTCAACGAATGGGTGAAGAAAGCAGTCTTACTTTACTTCCCTATGATGAAGATGCAGACCATTGAAATGGGGCCCTTTGAATATTATGATAAAATTCCACTTAAAAAAAACTATCAGGATCAAGGTGTCCGTGTAGTTCCACCCGCCACTGCCCGTTATGGAGCCTACCTCTCACCCGGAGTTGTTTTGATGCCATCCTATGTTAATATTGGAGCATGGGTTGGAGCAAATACCATGGTTGATACCTGGGCAACAGTTGGCTCTTGTGCACAGATTGGAGAAGGGGTTCATTTAAGTGGTGGTGTTGGAATAGGAGGAGTACTCGAACCAGTCCAAGCATCTCCTGTTATTATTGAAGACGGATGCTTCATTGGTTCACGATGTATCGTAGTGGAAGGGGTTAGAGTAGGCAAAGAGGCCGTCTTAGGTGCGAATGTGGTTCTGACCGCTTCTACAAAAATCATCGACGTTACGGGAACCTTTCCCATCGAGTACAAAGGAGTGGTACCCCCCCGGTCTGTGGTAATCCCAGGCTCTACTACAAAAGATTTCCCGTCTGGACATTATCAGGTACCCTGCGCACTCATCATCGGAGAGAGAAAAGCTTCGACCGATCTTAAGACCAGCTTAAACCAAGCGCTACGCGACTTCGATGTTGCGGTTTAAGGTGTTTTAATCATTATTTAGTAAATCTTGGTCATATGAAGAAAGTCCTGATCATACAAACCGCTTCTATCGGTGATGTTATTCTGGCAACACCCGTTCTAGAGGGGCTCCATTCTACGTTTCCTGATTGTAAAATTGACCTATTAATCAAAAAGGGAAACGAATCGCTGTTTGTTGATCATCCTTTCTTGCATCGTTTATGGGTTTGGAATAAGTCCGAAAACAAACATAAAGGACTCTTAAGTTTAATTATCGCCATTCGAGAGGAGAAGTATGACCTTGTTGTTAACCTTCAACGCTTTTTCTCAACCGGATTAATCACCGTCCTGTCTGGAGCTAAGAAAACGATTGGTTTTAAGAAAAACCCTTTGTCAATCTTCTTTAGCCGACGTCATATCCACCATCTGGATGGTCGGCATGAAACGGTACGCAATCTAAACCTATTGGAAGGTATTGCTCAGACTACTCATGCTCGCATGGTTCTTTATCCCCCCAAAAGCGCCTTTGCACTCGTATCTCAATATAAAACGAACCGATACATCTGTGTTGCTCCTGCCTCTCTTTGGTTCACCAAACAATACCCCGAAGAGAAATGGATTGACTTCATCAAGCAACTTGATCCGAATTTATGTGTCTACTTTCTAGGTGGACCCAATGATGTTACGCTTTGTAATAATATCATCAAAGAGTCACAACACCCTTTTTCTATTAATCTAGCTGGAAAGTTATCGCTTCTTGAAACAGCCGCTTTGATGCGTGATGCCCAACGTAACTTTGTCAATGACTCGGCTCCGATGCATTTGGCAGGTTCTGTCAATGGAGCAATCACAGTCATCTTCTGTTCTACAGTTGAACAATTTGGATTTGGTCCACTTAGCGATGACAGTATTGTAATTCAAACCAATCGTAAACTTAAATGCCGTCCTTGTGGCCTGCATGGTCACAAAAGTTGTCCGAAAAAAGATTTTGAATGCGCTTATTCAATTGAAACAACAAAAATACTAAACACACTTTGTCATGAACCTCGATAATTATCAAAATGAAGTAGAACGCACTGTTTCTACACTTAAAAAGGGAGGCACCATTTTATATCCTACTGACACCATTTGGGGTCTTGGTTGCGATGCACTTAATGGGAAAGCAGTAGAAAGAATTTTCGTTGTAAAACAGAGACCCGAAAATAAAAGTTTAATCCTATTGGTCGAGTCAGAAGAGATGTTAGCAAACTATGTTGAGTACATCCCCTCCATAACCCATGATTTACTTCAACAATATACGAGGCCTTTAACCATCATTTATCCAAGAGCCTCCAAACGACTTCCTAAAGAAGTGGTAGCAGCAGATAATTCCATCGCTATAAGGATTGTAAAACATAGTTTTTGTCAAGATATTATTAAGCAACTCGGCTCTCCAATCGTTTCAACCTCGGCAAACATCTCCGGTGAGCCCTCCCCTGCTCTTTTTGCCCATATCAATCAGAAAATCAAAGATGGAGTAGATTATGTTGTGGGAATAGAACAGAATGAATTCAACTCCGGAATGGCTTCGACGATAATAAAATTAGAAGTCAATGGAGAATTCGAAATTATCAGACCCTAGCCCCTTCTCTCATACCCCTTTGAACAACTTGAATTCGATCGCTCTTATCATCAACCCAACCTATTTAGCTAATTTTGCCGCAATAAAATAAAACACGATGTCAGCATTTAAAGCATACGATATTCGCGGCATATTCGGTATCGATTTCAATGAGACCGATGTTTACCGGATGGGAAGAGTCATTCCTTCGTTATTTAATATTGATAAAATACTCATCGGCAGAGACTGCAGAACATCCTCTCCCTTGATTCATAAGAGTCTTATCGCTGGATTAACTGAAGCCGGAGTAACGGTTTATGATGCAGGGTTATGTACTACACCTTTGGTATATTGGGCAACAGCTGAATACAACTTCCCTTTGTCTATTATGATAACCGCCTCCCATAATCCGGCTAATTACAACGGCTTGAAGGTTTCACGTACCGGAGCTATACCCGTTGGTTATGATACCGGGCTTAAAGATCTAGAAGAACTCATTAAGAAGGATCTCCCCGCTGCTAACGACAAAAAAGGTGAGGTCATTATTTTTGACCAGTCACAGCCCTATCTAAAGTTTCAAAGGAAATACTTAAGTGATTTAAGTGGCCTTAATTTGTCCATAGACTGCTCAAATGGAATGGCCGGACTTTATATCAAAGAACTTTTAGGGAATGACCCTATCTATCTTAATGAGCAACTTGATGGGAACTTTCCTGCTCATGAACCCAATCCCTTAGAGATGGAGAATGTTCATCAGCTTGCAGAATCGGTCAAAGCCAATCATTCAGATCTGGGAATCATCTTTGATGGAGATGCAGATAGGGTGATGTTTACCGATGAAAACGGAGACTTTATTCGTCCTGATCTTATGATTGGCCTTTTAGGACACTATTTCTTGGAAGAGAAAGGCCTTAGAGGAGCTGTTTTACAAGACATCAGAACATCAAAAGGAGTTAGCAATTACCTAACCAATCTTGGAGCAGAGGTGCATATGTGGCGTGTTGGAAGGGCATATGCTGCATTAAAACTCAGAGAGATTGATGGTATTTTTGGAGGAGAATTGGCTGGTCATTACTACTTCCGCGATTTCAGTTACAGCGATTCAGCCATAATGGCATGCCTAATAATCTTAAAGCTTATTAAACGATTTAAATCGGAAGGACTAACGGTTTCTCAGGTCATCAAACGAATAGATACCTTCGCAAATAGTGGAGAGATTAACTATAAGATTGAAAAGAAAACAGAGGCTATGAATGCCCTCAGGGATCATTTTAACACCAGTGAAGCTCCTGTCGCCTTCTTTGACTTTGATGGCTTTAGGATTGAGTATAATGACTGGTGGTTTAATGTTAGGCCAAGCAATACCGAACCCTATCTGCGTTTAATTGCAGAAGCCAAATCAAAAAGCCTACTTGATAAAAAAATAGCTGAAGCAGAAAGTGTTCTAAAACGCTTTATCTAAATTAACAACATGAGATAATATGCAAGAAAATCAGCTTTCAACCAATCAAAAGACCCTGATCTTTTGCATATTATCTTTTTTTTTAGCAATACAATCTTCCGCTCAAGAGACGAAGCTTTACCCTGATACCCTTAATAAAAAAGCAGTTACCGCCGTTGCAATAACCGGTGCTACAATCTATGCCGGAGGAATGTTTGGTCTGTACCAGCTTTGGTATAAAGATTACCCCCAGAGTCACTTCCATTTCATTAATGATAATTCAGAATGGTTACAAATGGATAAGCTCGGACACCTTACCACTGCATACTATACCTCTTATCTCTCCTCAGAAGCACTCAAATTGACCGGGCTTTCTCCTCATAAAGCAGATATTTGGGGCAGCCTGGCTGGTTTTGGCTTTATGACCGCAATAGAAATACTTGATGGATATTCGGCAGAATGGGGTGCTTCATCAGGTGATCTTATCGCAAACACGGCAGGGGCTAGCCTCTATTTAGGACAGCAACTCTTATGGGGCGAACAGAAAGTGTTACTTAAAGCTAGTTATCATGGCACCCGGTGGGCAAAGGAAAACCCAGATCAATTGGGCAAAAATGCATTGCAAAGCATCATTAAAGATTATAACGGACAAACGATTTGGCTTAGCTGCAACATAAAATCACTAACCCAATGGGAAAGTTTGCCCGAATGGCTCAATATTGCTATAGGGTATGGTGGAGAGGGTATGATTTTCGCGAATGAAAGCGATCTTGAACATGAGCTAACTTTAAGCAGAAGATATCGTCAGTTTTACTTATCATTCGACATAGATTTGAATCGGGTTAAAGTCAGATCAAAGACTTTAAAATTGATTCTCAAATCAATAGGATTCATCAAAATACCGTTTCCGACCTTGGAGTACAACGATCATAGTGGGCTTCGGGGGCATTTAATATACTTCTGATTTACTGAATATTACCAATAAATCTATTCCGATTTGTTAATAACTCTCTAAAAAGTATTACAAAAAATAATTGAACTTATTGTGAGTATAAGGAAATAGTTTGTAAATTTGCACTCCTTTTTAGAAGATACAGATTAAAGTTAATATACAATGAACAAGCCGGAATTAATCAAATTCGTTGAGTCGCAAGTTGAGCGCAAGGAGTTCCCCGCATTCAGAGCTGGTGATACCATCACTGTGAATTATAAAATCAAAGAAGGAAACAAGGAGCGTATCCAGAGCTTTACTGGCGTTGTGATTCAACGCAGGGGCACCGGCGCCACCGAAACTTTTACCGTTCGTAAAATTTCAAATAACATCGGCGTAGAAAGAATCTTCCCCTTCACCTCACCAAATCTTGACAGTATTGAGGTAAACAAACGTGGTGTTGTTCGCAGAGCTCGCATATTCTACCTACGTGGCTTACGTGGTAAAGCAGCTCGTATTAAAGAAAAACGCATGTAATTATCTTGCTTTAACGCTTTAGAAGAGGATATCCTTAATTGGGTATCCTCTTTTTCATTAAAGTCCAATGGTCAATCAAAAATATCCGTACCTTAGGTTATACAAAAACGGCAAACACAACCTATATAAAAACAATGGAGATTCCTCTTTTAAAGGAGATATTGATTCTTTTTTCGGTATCAGTATTGTTGTTACTGATACTAAACCGGGTAAAAATCCCTTCTGTTGTTGGATATTTACTGGCAGGGATCATAGTGGGTCCTTTTGCTCTTGGCTTTGTAAAGGAGAGTCATCAGATTGAGGTTTTAGCTGAAATAGGAATAATACTACTTCTCTTTTCTATTGGTATAGAATTTAGCCTTAAAACACTATTGAAGGTTAAATCAATGATCTTCATTGGAGGTACACTTCAGATACTACTAACCACGGCAGCTATAATGGGAATCGCCATGTTTTTTGGGGCATTGGCTAAAGAAGCGGCGTTTATAGGGCTTCTTGTTTCGCTTTCTTCAACCGCTATTGTACTAAAGGTAATTCAGGATAATGGGACTGTTGACACACCAAGAGGAAGAATATCTTTAGCCATGCTAATCCTGCAAGATATTGCCATTGTTCCCTTGATGATCTTCATTCCATTGATGGCAGGTGAAGAAACAACCAGCAGTGCTCCCATCTGGTGGCAAATTATTAGAGTATTATTGGTGATTGTTATAGTTTTTGTTTCGGCCCGATATTTAGTACCAAAGCTTTTGTATCGGGTAGCCGGAACACGAAACAACGAGATCTTTCTTTTAGCTGTTTTGGTTTTAGCTTTTAGTGTTGCTTGGTTAACAAGCCTTACCGGGGTCTCTTTAGCATTAGGGGCTTTTTTAGCCGGTATGGTTATTTCTGAATCGGAATATAATCATCACACGATAGGCAATATTCTTCCCCTTATTCTTGTGTTTACTAGCTTCTTTTTCCTTTCTGTTGGGATGTTGCTTGATATCCGATACTTATTTGACCATTTTGGATTAATCCTGCTATTAACAATCATAGTTATCGTAACAAAAAGCATTATGGCTTTTCTTCCTGTTGTATGGTTAGGATATCCAGCCAGAATTGCATGGGCATCCGCATTGACCATAAGCCAGGTTGGAGAGTTTTCTTTTATCCTTAGTAAATTGGGACGAGATCTATCTTTATTATCACCAGAAAGATATCAGCTCTTTTTAAGTGTCTCTGTTTTGAGTATGTCAACGGCTCCCCTTTTCATTAAAAATGCTAATAAACTAAGTGATATTTTAATGCTGCTGCCTTGGCCTGAAAAATGGGTAACGGGAAGAAAATCTTCAGCTATAAAAGAAAAAATAGATCTTGAAGGGCACATGGTTATAGTCGGTTTTGGACTTAACGGGGCAAATATTGCCAACATCGCCGATGACCTGTCCATACCCACGGTAATTATCGAAATGAATCCAGAAACAGTGAGGCGCGAGCAGCTTAAAGGCCGAAAAATCTATTTAGGAGATGCCACCCAATTAAGTACTCTTGAATTAAGTTCTATTGAACATGCACGGGTTCTGGTTTTAACTATCCCTCATAGAGGAGGAAATAGGAGAATAGCCGAAATGACCCGGCAACTTAATCCTCATATTACCATCATTGTCAGAGCTAGATACCTATCAGAAACTCCCCCGCTTAAGCTAAAAGGGGCAAATATTGTAGTAACAGAAGAGTTTGAGACATCTGTCGAGCTTTTGAGACAAGTAATGCTAAAATATGACATTGATGATGATACTATAGCCTTTAAAGTAAATCAACTTCGACACGCCAGCTTAAAAGCAGGTCATGAATCTGAACTAACAATTCATGAGGTTGAATAGAACAGACAAAACATAGTACCATCTTTTACGTTACTCTCTAAATCTGTTAATTCTTATGACGAAACCTATATCTCTCTTTAAAATAACTCTTTGGACCGTTGGTTTATTCTTCTTGCAATCATGTATTACCTCTAAACAGATCCAATTTGAGGCTCTTTCCCCATCTTTAAACGATCCTGGAAGGCATATTCAGACCATTGAATTAATAAATGCAGCTATAAGGCCGCCTTCAGATAGCTTAGGCTCTTTTTATGGTTTCAACCGAAAGATCTATTACGATACAACTCATCTGGACACCCTATTCAGTATGGTAACTCTCGATGGATTTGCATCAAAGGCAGAAGAGGTTAAACGCTTTCAACTGGTAAGTTCTCCTGCATTCTATTATCACAAGAAATCCTCAGATATTGGAAAACCTCTTCCAATTGAGGTCGTTCGAGGATTAGTTAGTGCGTCTCAACCCGAGGCAGCAATTGTTTTAGAAGAAACAGAATCGTTTGACCACCTCGATTATGATGAATTATATTCTGATTTTGTAGTTGCAAGACACACCCTCTATATAGGGACAAAATGGAGATTCTATGATCTTGTTAAAGATTCTATTCATCCTCAGATAACCATAATAGATACCCTTAATTTTTACGGTAATGGCAGTACGGTTGACTATGCATTAGACCAAATTCCAGAAAGAGTAAATTCTCTTTCCAATGGATTTTTTAATAATGGAATAGAATATGCCAACAAAATAATTCCCACCTGGAAAAAAATCACAAGAACCATTTTAAGCAATGACGACAATAGATTGCTTAAAGCTGCTTATCTAGCTACAGCAGATAGATGGAACGAAGCAATAGAGATATGGATGCCATTAACCGAATCAAAATCAAAAAGTTTAGCCGCATTGGCATGCTATAACATGGCCATTGCCTCTGAACGAGTGGGAAAAGCTAAAATTGGTCGTGAATGGCTACAAAAGTCGCTATCTCTTAAAAAGATGCAAGAAAACCAATCATATCAAATCTTATTGGAACAACAGATTCGACAAACAGAGTTATTGAAGGATCAATTAGGTTTGCAACCAGAAGATTAACTCCCTATAAACTCTACTCTCTTTTTTAAACCGAAATATTCTTAAACCAGAACAAAACAAAAGCTAATAATTCATCAAAGAGTATTTTGTAAATTTGCATCCCTACATTGTATCAATGAAACAGTATTTAAATCAGCCTCTTTTTAAAGATGCTGCATCAGCTTACCACCAGCAAGATTCTCTTCTTCAAACAAGAGAATATAGTCCAAGCATTCATGATACTGTTCAAAACATTAACGATTCAACCGGAAGTATAGAGCTTGGTCCTGTCGGCTCAGAGGCCTTTCTCAGACAGTTTTATCCCAAACATTCTCTTTTCAAAGAGCACCTTTTACAAGTCCGAAACCAAGAATATTCTCTTAAAAAAAACGAAGGTCAGGACTGGTTGTTTTTGGTAATCCTTGGCTTCATTGCACTAATCGCCATTTTAAGAACCGTATACTATAAAAAGCTACGAATTGTAGCAAAAGCGATCTATTCACAAAGACATCTAAGCCAAATTATTCGTGATAGTGATACCCTTAACCCAGTAATGAAATTCTATCTACAGTTGAATTTTCTTGCAATGTTAAGTTTGACCATTCAGTACCTCATAAATACCAAATTAACAGTAGAGATTAGCTGGTTACCTAGTGGCTTCTATCTTTTTGGCTCCTTATTTATCATAACGGCTGTCATTTATTTACTTCGATTAGGAATTGTAAATTTTCTGGGGCATCTGTTTAAAAAGCCAAGCCTAAGTGTCAGTTACCGGTTGAACATCCATATTTTTTCCAGCATTAGTGGAATAGTTATGATGCCGCTACTCGTCATTCTATTTTTTGGAAGCCCTGCAATCAAAGACATTATAGTTTATGTTTTAATCGGAGGGATCCTTTTAGCTTGGGTTACCCGGCTTTTCAAGGCACTGTTCATAGGATTTGAGGTCAGTGGATTCGGAGTGATTTATTTCTTTTTGTATCTTTGCACCCTCGAAATCTTACCATACTTAATGCTTTATGTGTTAGTAATGAGATTTTGAATAACGAGAATTTACCCTCATTTCTATCCGAGAGTCGAACTAGTAAACTACGGAAAAAATTGAAGATCAAACGCATCCTCATTTCGCAGCCTGAGCCAGCAGAGGGAGAAAAGTCACCCTATGCCATTTTGGCCAATAAACATGAAATCCAGATTGATTTCTTTAAGTTTTTCAGGATTGAAGGCATCACGCCTCAAGATTTTCGTAAACAGAAAGTCAACATCCTAGAGCATACAGCTATTGTATTTAATAGCCGTCATGCCGTTGATCACTTCTTTCAACTGTCGAAGGGACTACGCATTGAGATCCCTGAAACAATGAAGTATTTCTGTAATAGCGAATCCACTGCACTCTACCTCCAAAAATACATTCAATTCCGAAAAAGAAAGATCTCTTTTGGAAAAACAAGTATAAATGATCTGGTCGACGTTCTAAAAAAGAATAAAAATGAACGTTTTTTAATACCTGGCTCTGATCTTTCATCTTCAGATGTTCCTAAAGTGATAGAAGAACTAGGAATCAACTATTCCAAGATAATGATTTACTGCACAGTAAATGCCGATTTACAAAAAATCAACATCTTGCAATATGATATGTTGGTGCTCTTCAGCCCTCAAGGAATTAAATCCCTTATGCAAAACTTCCCTGACTTCCAACAAGGTGAGATTGTAATCGGATGCTTTGGGGCTGCAACACAAAAAGCAGCCGTTGAAGCAGGCCTTAAAGTCGACGTACCTGCACCAACAGCAACCTCTCCAAGCATGACTGGAGCTATTGATGATTACCTCTGCGCGCTAAACCCTCCCACTAAAAAGAAAACATCTGGATCAAAGAAAAAAAACTCAACTGAGTCTTAATCTTAGAACCCGATACTTGACTCCCTGTTTTTTGGCTGGTTTAGTCTTGTAAATAATCAGAATGATTTTGTACGGTTGCCCCTTTTATGTAATTTCGGGCAACCGTACTTTTTTTAATACCGCTTAACGTATAATGCAAAAAGACAAACCGAATAAGTTCACTAAAAAAGAGCGTATAAACAGCCTTATCAGAATTGAGATGTTGTTTAAACTCGGTACATCTTTTTTTGTCTTTCCTCTACGCATTGTAGTCAATGCCTCCCCCTCTTCGAACAACGGCTCCGTTTCTATCCTTATCTCTGTTTCAAAACGCACCCAAAAAAAAGCAGTGAACAGAAATAAAGTCAAAAGACTTATCCGCGAAGCCTATAGAACTCAAAAAAGTTCAATTACTCAATATGCTATTCAAAACCACCTTAATATCGAGATTGCTTTTATCTTTACCCAAAAAATTATACCCGACTATACCACCCTCGCCCATAAAGTAGGTAACGCATTACATCTAATTCCCTTCAAACTTAAGATAAAACCAAACAATGAAACTGAAATACCTGAAATCAGTCAAACAGATTTTATCTCAGGAGAACAATAATTTTAACTTCCCTCCATTATATAATTATCCGAAAACATGCTTTTCTATGATTAAACGTTTTACTTTAATTATTTCCCTTTTTACTCTCCTTTCATTAGCTAATGCTCAAAGCCTCAGCCAAAACTTCGAAATTGCTCGTAATACCGAAATCTTTAACCTGATCCTCAAAGAACTTTCAACTGGCTATATAGAGAATATCCAACCAGGTAGTCTTACCCAAACGGCCATCAACTCAATGCTTGATCAGCTTGACCCTTATACCAACTACATAACGGATAATGACATTGATGAATACCGCTTCATGACCACCGGCGAATATGGAGGAACAGGCATTCAAACTGCTATCAGACGTGATACAACCGTGATTATCCACCTTGATCCCTCTGGCCCTGCCATTCGATCTGCTCTTAAGCCCGGAGATAAAATTCTTAAAATTGATGATATCTCCATCATTGGAAAAAGAGACGACGAACTCAATCTGATTTTTAGAGGACAAGCAGGAACATCCATCAAACTTACCATCCTTAAACCAGGAGAAACAAAAGAAACTACCGTAGATCTGACTCGAGCTAATATTAAAGTGAAAAATGTCAGCTACTCAGGAATTGTCGGAAATAACACCGGCTATATTCGACTAGAACGTTTTACACAAAATGCCTCTAAAGAGGTTCATGATGCCTTACAAAAGATGCTTCAAAAAAGTATCAATGGCCTCATTCTTGATTTACGTGGCAATGGAGGGGGCCTCCTTAATGAAGCCGTCGATATTTGTAATCTCTTCGTCGCTCCAAACCAACTCATCGCATCTACCCGTAGTCGGTTCGCTGATAAAAACTATCAATACTTCACAACTAAACAACCTATTGCACTTGATTTACCTCTGATCATCCTTATCGATAGGCAAAGCGCAAGTGCCTCTGAAATCGTTGCCGGTGCGCTTCAAGACCTCGACAGAGCAGTAATTGTTGGTGAAAAATCATTCGGTAAAGGCCTTGTCCAAAATATCGTCCCACTAGCCTATAACACGCAACTTAAACTTACAGTCTCTAAATACCACATCCCTTCCGGTCGCTGCATTCAAGAAATCGACTATGCTCATAAAGATGAAATCGGACTAGCACATCAGGTGGCTCCGTCTGAAATAAAAACATTTACAACAAAAAACGGAAGAATAGTTAGTGACGGAAGAGGAATATTCCCTGATCTGTCAGACATAAGTCGAAGTGGATCCTCTCTTCTGTTTCACCTTTCAAATGATCTCTGTGTATTCGACTACACAAACCATTTGATCTCTTCTGGCCACAAGTTTAAATCTGTTAAAGAGATTCAAATAACGGATAAAGATGTCGAAAACTTTAAACAATTTCTTGGCAACCGGTTCTATGACTATTCTACTTTAGCATCTGAAATAGCCTCTCAATTTGACACCTTAGTTAAAAATTCGCCAAGCTTAACAGAAACAAAAAACATACAACAAGAATTATATAAACTCCAACAACAGCTGAAAGAGGAAGAATATAACAAATACAAACCTATTCTTAAATCAATGTTGGCTGTGGAAATTGCTTACTTCCTCTTTCCCGAACCAGAAGTTATTGAATTAAGTCTTCGAGATGATCCTGATGTTATTCTAGCTTGCAATACAATTACAAATAATGAGCTTATGACCTCAGTCCTTAATGGTACCTGTAAAGATTGCCATAATAAGAAAAAGTAAACCACAGATGGAGCTCAAAAAGTACGCTTCTTACTTCTTTATACTAGGCGTTGCCATCACGCTGGCCTCACTTCCACTCTCAAAATTCACTATGAGCATTGGTCAAATGATGATGGGATTTGGATGGCTCCTTCAAAAAAATTATAAAGAGCGACTATCTTTATTAAAAAATGAGCCTGCGGCTTGGGCACTTATCGGAGTATTCCTTTTGCATCTACTTTGGTTATGGAATACCTCTGATTTCTCTTATGCTTTCAAAGACTTAAGAACAAAGTTGCCATTGTTCATTATTCCCTTTATGATGAGTACATGGCCAACGATCTCTAAAAAAGAGAAAAACTTTATTATTGGGCTTTTTCTTGCCGCTACCTTTAGTGCTACTCTTTTTACTATAAAAATCGCTATCGTTGATAATCCAATAAACTACCGCGATCTTTCCCCCTTCATTTCTCATATAAGATTTAGCCTCTGTATTCTTGCTGCAATTTTTCTCTCCCTTTATTCAGCCCTTCAACAACCAAATGTCAAATATCGTCTCCTACTAATGACTCTCGCTCTCTGGTTCGTGATTATGCTCTTCGTTTTACAATCTATGACCGGGGTTTCAATATTTCTTATTATCGTATACATCCTTACCATTCGTACTATCCTAAAATCAAACCAATTTAAACCATATTTAAAGATCATTCTACTGCTATTCTTACTTGGGCTACCTTCTACCTTTATTGCCTGGAGTAGTATTCAGATAAATAAATACATCACGCCTCAAACAGTTGATTTCAATAAGGTCCAGACAGAGAAAACGGTTAATGGTAACCTCTACCTTCATGATACCATAAGTTATGGGATAGAAAACGGACGTTACGTTGGTTTATTTATAAATTATCCGGAGTTAGACAAGGCATGGAGTAGAAGAAGTCAGATGAGTTTATCAGGAAAAGACAAATCAAATCAAAACATAACTCCCACCCTAATCCGTTATCTTGCCTCAAAAAACCTGAGAAAAGACAGTGCAGCGGTGATGTCTCTATCCAATAATGAGATAAAATATATAGAAAACGGTATTGCGGATGTAAACTTAACCACTCGAAATCCCTATAAAGCTCAATTGTGGCAATTTATGTTTGGCTATGCTAAATATTTACGATCAAAAGATCCTAGAGAGAGTAGCCTTATGCAAAGAATTGAGCTTTGGAAATGTTCGGTAGAGCTAATTAGGAAGCACTTCTGGACTGGTGTAGGAACTGGTGATATTCCTAAAGCCTACTCAGATATGCTTAAGGAGATGAAATCACCTCTATCTGATAGCCATCTGAGAGCCCATAATCAATATCTTTCCATTTTTGTGGCTTTTGGCATTTTAGGGTTTTCCCTATTTCTATTTTTCCTGATAATACCCATCATTTATTATAAAAGGTATGGATCATTAGTCAATTACGCTTTTGTCGCTATGATTCTCTTAAGTATGTTAAATGAAGACACGATTGAAAATCAAGCAGGTGTAACTTTTGTAGCACTAATTTGGTCTTATATACTTATTATTAACACGAAAGCCGATGCTGCTTGCATAAAATCAAACAACCCATAACCTATATTTAGTCTACTGGATGTAACTTCGCAAAAAAAACGGCTCATGTCAATAAAAAAGAGTATTACTATAACAATAGAAGAGTATAAAAATCAAAATGATCTACCAAAACTGGACTCAGAACTACTTACCGCAGCTCGAGAGAATGCAAAGAAAGCATATGCACCATATAGTAATTTTCAAGTAGGAGCAGCCGTTTTGCTCGAAAACGGTGAGATTATTACCGGTAATAACCAAGAGAATGCAGCTTATCCTTCAGGTCTCTGTGCTGAACGTGTAGCCCTCTTCTATGCTCAATCCAAATTTCCGGATATTGCCGTTAAAGCAATTGCAGTTACAGCTATCTCCCTTAAAATTGACATATCTTCACCTGTTCCTCCTTGCGGTGCCTGCCGACAAGTACTTACAGAATATGAAAATAGACACAACACTCCCATGAGAGTGATCCTTCAAGGCGAACACGGAAACATCGTTACTCTAAATAGTGCAGCAGACCTCCTTCCTCTGAAATTTGATGCAGATTACCTCAAATAGATTTTTTACTAAAAATCTCTAGGTTGTATTAAAATGCATTTTTACAGTCACAATTTATAATTTAGGCCAAGCCCTAAAACCTCCTTAAACTGCGTTCGTGGACCAGATCTTCCATCACTATCGATGATAATCACATCATTGTCATAAACCAAGGAAGCACTTATATTAGCTGAGATGTACCTGTTAACCTTAAATAATAATTGAGTCTCAATATTTACATCAACATTTTGCGGATCCTTTAAATAATCGGAGAACAAGGAAAGACGAGACTCCAAAGTGATGTTTTCCATCAATGAGGCCTTATAAACCAACTTTATTGATCCGCCAAACCCAAACAGACTCTTCTCTCCATGTTTAACCAAATTGCCGGCACCATCAAATTGAGCCTTTTTAACCCCAAAGCTCCCCAAATCAGCTAATCTCTGGTCATTGACTATCGTAAGTCTCATTGATGCTGGTGACATAAATAGCGATAACCGTTGAGTTGGCATATAATCAAGTCCTATCCCGAATGTAATGTACCCCGGTGCTAAAAACTTCGATATAGCTACACTATCATTTACCTTATAATCAAAACCATTTGTGAACTGCGTCTTAAATTCACCCAAAGACGAGAAAAACCAATAATCATGAATTTTGTACCCATATTTAGAGCTTAACTCTATTTTATCATCCGTCTTTTTTGTCTTTTCACTTTCAGCCTTAGATAGTCCATAAGATAATCGTAAACTATTAACCCAGGAGTGACTACCCTCACTATAGTTAATATCAAGGTTAAAAAATGAATTTCCGGCAAATGAACTATTTCCTCCAGATGCCCAATTTGAAAGCGCTATTTGATTGAGCCCAGCACCAAACTCAACGCCATGATTCCAATACGTGGTATCAAGAGCTTGCCCCTTGAGTTTTGATAGAGAGAATACCATAACTAACAATGTCAGAAAAAGTAATTGTTTATTCATAGGTTATTGATTTGAATTTCAAAAGTAGATAGAGCCATTTAAAATTAATCGTCACAATGACAACAGGGTTCTTTTATCTTGCGTCAATCTTAAACCACCATCCATCCATTCATTGAACTCTATTAAGCTAAGTATTTAACTTTCCTTTGTATCGAATTGTTCATTATGATCTGATTTGATAGAAGTTAATTAAAATTTAAACTTTACCTTTGTACCCGCAGAAAACTCCAAAAAATCAACAAATGGATCATAAGTATAATGGATTTAATTCCAAACTCATTCATGGTGGAGAGCATCATGATGAATTAGGTAGTGCTGTCACCCCAATTTATCAGACGTCAACTTTTAGATTTCAAGACTCTGATCATGGCGCCAGATTATTTGCCGGAGAAGAACAAGGTTATATCTATACCCGCATAGGAAATCCGACTATCGTAGACTTAGAAAAAACGATTGCAGAACTTGAACATGGCTTCGGTGGAATAGGAACCTCTTCTGGAATGGGCGCTGTTACCACTGTGTATATGGCTTTACTCGGACAAGGAGAGCACATGATAGGTCACGAAGCTGTTTATGGCCCATCAAGAGTTGTTATGGAGACTCTTTTTAAAAAATTTGGTGTTGAAAGTACATTTTTAGATAGTACCGATATAAAGAATGTGGAAGCGGCTATTCGTCCTAATACAAAACTAATATACCTTGAGACACCTGCAAATCCAACCATGGGTATTGCCGATATCAAAGCTATTTCAGATCTTGCAACCAAACATGGCATCAAAGTATGCGTCGATAATACTTTTTGCAGTCCTTATTTGCAGACCCCACTAGACTTAGGAGCCGATGTAGTCTTGCATTCAATGACCAAATTTATCAATGGACATGCTGACATCGTTGGCGGTATGATAGTCTGCAAAACCGAAGCAGACTACAAGTCAGTAAGAGGTGTTATGGTAAACATGGGATGTAACATGGATCCTCACCAAGCCTTCTTAACACGACGTGGTTTAAAAACACTCGCTATTAGAGTAGACAGAGCTCAAGAAAATGCAATTAAGGTTGCCGATTTTCTAAATCAACATCCAAATGTAGAATGGGTCAAATATCCAGGTCTTCCTTCTCATCCTCAATTTGAATTAGCTAAAAAACAGATGAGAGGTCCTGGATCTATGATCTCTTTTGAGGTTAAAGGCGGACTGAATGCTGGGAAAATTGTGATGAATAATGTTAAACTGGCGCTTCTTGCTGTATCGTTAGGTGGAATTGAAACTCTGATTCAGCACCCAGCAAGCATGACTCACTCAAAAATGGCGTCAGCTGACAGATTAAAAGCAGGGATAACAGACGGCCTAATCAGACTCTCTGTCGGCATTGAAGATGTTGAAGACATCATTTCAGATCTTGATCAAGCCCTAAAATCGATCTAATCACCTGTTAATCAACAATAGAGTTAGAATTTTTAATTATAAAGAGCAGTCTGACAATCATTATACGATTAGCAGACTGCTCTTTTATTATGGAGAATACCAACTAGCACTAATTAGGTTAGTCTCTTTCATTTTTATTTTACATTTATTAATCATCATAAGTCTCACCATCCTTCACCTAATAATAAACTACAACTTCATTTTTTTTTAACTAAATGAAGAATAGACCTCCTATATTTGTACTCGGGTTGATCTAGTTATCTTAAAACTATCTAACAGATGAAGGTCAGGAGTCTCGTAATTTCAGTTTTCATTTTAGGATTATTAATTAGCTCTTTTCAACTTTATTCGCAAAAAGTAGGAGTTGTTATGAGCGGTGGTGGAGCCAAAGGCGCATGTCATATCGGGTTTCTCAAAGCCTTAGAAGAACATAATATTCCTATTGACTATGTTGCAGGAACATCTATGGGTGCAATTATAGCAGGACTTTATGCAGCCGGTTATACACCAGATGAGATGGCCTATTTTGTTGCAGCCCCAGAGTTTCAAGACTGGGCAGATGGTGTCATTAATCCAAATTACATCTACTTTTATAAAAAAGAGGAAGACAATGCCTCTATGGTTAGGCTCAATTTCGACTATACCGATTCATTCAAAGCCAAAATTCCGACCAATCTGGTCTCCCCCTATGAAATGGACTATCAATTTATGGAAGTTTTTGCCTCTGCAAATGCTGCTGCAGGAGGAAATTTCGACAGCCTGTTTGTCCCTTTCAGATGTATCGCTTCTGATATTACCCAAAATAAAGCCGCCATTCTTCGCGACGGAGATCTAAGTATGGCCATCAGAGCCTCGATGACTTTTCCCTTTTATTTTAAACCTATAAAAATCGATGGAAAAGTGATGTTTGATGGGGGAATGTATAACAACTTCCCTGCTGATGTAATGTATGAGGATTTTAAACCCAATGTTATTCTTGGCTGCAAAGCTGCTGGCAACTACAGTGCCCCCAAAGTTGATGATCTAATATCTCAACTTGAAAATATGTTAATGTTGAAATCATCATACGAAATCCCAATTGATTCTAGTGTGTTGATTGCTCCACATATGCCACAAGTTGAAGTGAATGACTTCTCGCACTCTTTAGAATTTGTTGATTCAGGCTATTTGGCAACTTCTATGCAGATAGAAAAGATTGAAGCGTTAATTCGGCGCAGGGTTACTTCAGAGGAAAGAGAATTAAAAAGAGCCCATTTTAGAGACCGAAAACCTCTTCTTTTTGTTGACTCTATCAATGTAATTGGTGTAAATAATGCTCAAAAAGAGTATGTCAGACAGATGCTGCTTGATGATAAAAAGCCAAAACTTCTTGGAGAAATAAAAGAAGATTATTTTAGACTCATCTCAGACAAAGAATTCGGATCTATTTACCCTAGCCTCGTTTATAAACCTAAAACAGGTGGCTTTACCCTAAAACTTGATGCAGTACCGACTGAACGATTTGAAGCCCAGATTGGTGGCAGTATCATGTCAACCGGCACTAATACAGTCTTTCTACAACTTAAATACCGTGACATCCGTAAAATCGGTCGTATTGCCCTAACCAATGCTTACATTGGCCGTTTTTACAGCTCGTTTTACATGAAAGGAAGAGTCGACTACCCTGGGAAAAAACCCTATTTTTTAAACCTTGATTTTACCTTTAACCGAATTAACTATTTTAAAAACAATAGCTATTTCATTGCTGATCTAACCCCAAGTTACCTAATTCGATCTGAAACACATGGTGGCTTTAGATATGGAATCCCGATTACGAACAAAGGTCAGTTGACAGCAGGGCTCAATGTTGGTACTGTCTTCGATGAATACTATCAAATAAATGTCTTTAGTCGTGACGACGAAAGCGACCAAACCCGCTTCAATTTTATTATGCCATCGCTTACCTTAGAAATCAACTCAGAGAATGAAAAGCAATACGCTAATGCAGGCTCTCGCTTTTTTGCAGAGTTTAGATTTGTAAATGGAGTTGAAAAATTCAAATCTGGCACCTATCTTGGCCAAGACGAAAAGGTAACAACTAACCATTCATGGATTCAACTAAACTTAAAATACTCCAATTATTTCGCCTCTTACAAAAAAATCAAATTTGGTCTTCAAAGCGAGTTCCAAATTAGCTCTCAACCTTTTTTCAGTAATTATACTTCTACGCTGCTGTCTTTACCTCAATACGCCCCAATGCCTTATGCAGCAACCCAATTCTTGCCCGACTACAGAACACCTAGCTATATAGCTGCTGGATCAAAAAACATCTACCGAATGGCAAAACTGGTAGACTTTCGATTTGAAGGCTACATCTATCAACCCCTTTACTCAATCACTGGGAAAGACTATTATACACCTAAATATGGGAATTTTTTAGAAGGTACCTCATTCATGGCCACCGGTGGCTTTGTTGTTAACACGATCATTGGCCCTATTTCTCTTATGTTCAACTACTTTGATAAAGAAGCGGACAACTTCTCTGTGGTTCTTAGTATTGGCTATATCATGTTTAATAAACGACTATTTATTTAGCAATAAAAATCACATATCAAACTCGTCGAAAAAATTCTGCATCTCCTTTATATTAAAT
>Ga0209066_10000491_pt1 | contig 58031 bp, 55 predicted proteins | sample All_14_2_FD_187198 | JGI IMG/M metagenome (GOLD analysis project Ga0209066, IMG submission 187198) | Freshwater microbial communities in response to fracking from Pennsylvania, USA - Allegheny Zone_MetaG_DW_15 (SPAdes) (version 2) ...
GAGCACTGGCGCCTCGGCAACCAGTTGCCGGGGCGGCTGCTTCGGCAGCGGCTTCGGTTCCGGCGGTTTCGGGACGGGCTTGGGAGCCGCCTGCTGCGGTGCCGGCGGGGCGATGAAATTGACCATCAGCGTCACCGCCTCGTTCGGTGTCGGCAGCAGACGATGCGCCATCAACGCCCAGACGGCCAGCCCGTGCACCGCCAGCACGAAGGCGATGCCCAGCCAGCGGGTGGCTGGCGCCTGGGGCAGAACGGAGGAAAATGACCGAGGCGACACGATGGACAGGGAACGATGTTCGAAGCCACCGGATGATACGCAAGAAGCGCACTGCTGGCACCCGCCCGGCGCCCACCGGGCTGCGGCAAATCGTCGCAGGTACAGCGCTGTCACCGTTGGCGGCGCAGGCGGCGCCAGCCAAGCACCACACCACTGACACTGACGGCAAAACCACCGAGACTGCCAAGGACCAGCAGCACATCCCATAGCGGTCGGCGTTCCAGCAAGGGCAGCCAGTCCCAACTGTGCAGCAGGGCGAACAACCAGCGCTTGACCCGGGTATGGCTGTCCAGGCGAAGGACCACGGCACCACTGCGCGGATCGAGGTAGAGCCAGGTCTGTGCGGCATCGTCGAATTGTAGACGCAGCACCGGCAACGGCCGGTTCTGGTTGCCGCCCATCGTATGCGCCGCCCGGGCGTAGTAATGCCAGTCGTAGGCCTGCTGGACGAAGGCGTCGCTCACCCGCGTCGTCGGCAGCATGGCCGCACCGGCCGCCTGCAGGCCGGCCAGGTCAAGAGCGGCGAACGGCGCACATTCGGCGGGCGGCAGCAGGCGGCTGCCGCCCCCGGCATCGCGGGCAAGAATGAAGGGCGCGTCGGCCAGGCGCGTCCACTCCAGTTCGCTGGCGGCAAACCCCGCCTGGCGAAGACAAGCGAGCAGCGCACCCGGCGTCATCCCGTCAGCAGGCACCAGGAACGCCGGACGCTGCGGACGCGCTGCACCGGCATCGAAGATCTTCCACGGGTTCATCGAAAACAGGCCGCTGGCGATCCAGGTGACGATCAGCCCGCCGAATACCAGCCCGAGCCAGTGATGCCAACGCGCCCACGGTGCCCGGTAAGGACTGTGGCTGCCGTTGGCGTAGGGGCGCCGGCGCCAGCGCAGGCAACCGGCCCAGATGCCGGTCAGCCCGAGCAGGGTCGCCGCCAGCGAACCGTAAATGACGATGCCGCTCCACCAGGCATCGACCCAGCCGCCGCGCAACGGATACAGCCAGTGCAGCCAGGCGCCGATCCAGTTCCAGATCCGTTCCGTCTGCGTCGCATCGCGCACCACTTCACCGGTAACGCCTGAAACATACAGCCGGGTCCGCGCATCGTCGTGCATGTCGACCTTGTGCAAGGGGCGATGCCCATCCAGCGCCCGCGAGTGTGTCCAGGCATCCTCGTCGACCTGGCCGGCATGGCTTGCTGCCACAGGCAGGAAAGCCTGTGCCGATTTCACCGCCAGCGCCGCGTCGACCGCATCAAGCCGCGCGCCGCTGCGCCCGTCGATGGCAGCGAAACGGTTTTTGTCCAGCGTCACCACATAGATCGGCGCACCGGCAATCGAGGTCAGACGCAGCCCCCGCACCACGCTGGCTGGCGGCAATGCCGCCAGCGCGTCGGCAACAGGCAGGCAGCACGCGGCGTCATCAAGTACCGGCAGGTTCTGCAGATGTTCCTGCGCTGTCAGTTTCGGATAACCGACGTACATCATGACGACACCGGACAGGAACCAGAGCGCCATGACCAGGCACAACAGGATGCCCAGCCAGCGATGTGCCAGGTAGAGATAACGCTTCATGGCGGATTCAGAAACTGGTCTGGATCGACAGGTCCACCGTCCGCGGGCGCCCCAGGTAGATCATGTTCGTGCCGGAGAAGCTTTCGGCGTAGATCTCGTCGGTCAGATTCTTGCCGCGCAGCACGATGCGCGTCCGTCGATCCATCTGGTAGCTGGCGTAGGCGCCCAGCAAGGTGTAGCCCTCGTCGCTCAGCGTGTTCGCCGAATTGGCGTAGCGCGATGAAACGTGGCGCAGGTCGCTCCCCAGTTCGACGTTCGCCAGCGGACTGTAAGTCAGCCACAGGTTGGCGACCCGCTTGGGAATATTCGTTGGCCGGTTACCGGCCCGCGATACGGCAACACCGCCGACCGTTTCGTTGAAATCGTCGTACTGCGCATCGACCAGCGACAGGTTGCCGGCAAGCTGCAGCCCGGAAGTGATCCGGTAACCAAGTGCCAGTTCGATCCCGCGCGACGATTGCTGGCCGACCGGGATCGTCGTGCCCGGGTTGTTCGGATCGCTGACGGCAATATTGCGCCGGGTGATGTCGTAGTAGGCCAGCGTGCCGCTGCCTCGACCGTCGGCAAAGGAGAATTTGCTGCCGATTTCCCACTGCTTGCCGGTGGTCAGATCGAAATCGCGGACCTGGGTGAAGGTGGCGGTGGTCAGGATGCCGGACGGCGGATCGGCAGCCGTGCTGTACTGGACATAGACATTGGCATGCGGCGTCAGCTCCCAGGCCAGCGCGATGCGTCCGGTGGTCGGCGTATAACGGCGCTCGAAATAAGCCGGATTGGTTGCCGTCACTGCCCGGTGGTTGGTCACCTCAAGATCGATGCGATCATGCCGCAACCCCGTCAGCAACGACAGCGCCGGCGTCAGGAAGGTCCGGTTCTCGAGGAAGACGGCCAGCGTCTTGACCCGGTTGCTCCGATCCGGATTGAAGCCCGGCGTCACGCCCGGCAGGCTGAAGAAATCTTCGGTGCTGAAATCATAGGGATTGACCGTACCGAACGGCCCGGCAACCGACAGCGGGAATCGCGTCTGCTTGTTGACGCTGTAGTCAAAACCACCGGCCCAGGTACTGGGGCGTCCGCCCAGACTGTCCTGCCAGGTGAATTCGAGACGATTGCCGTTCAGCGACTGATCGTGGCGCTGCAATAGTGCATTCGAGCGGATGACGCCGGTATTGGTGGCATTGAAGGCATAGGTTTCGACGTTGCGATAATCGCGCAATGCATCGTAGTGGTAGAACGTGTTGCGCAGATTCAGCCGGTCGCCGGCCTTGTATTCGAGAATCGAACGCCCCCAGCGCACGGTCTGTTCATAGACGCCATCGGCCGAGTTGTAATTCTTGAAGCGCGTGCCCTCGTCGATCGCCACACGACTGCCGACCGGCTTGAGGATCGGGGTGCCCCAGTAAGGACGATCCACTTTTTCGTTCTGGTACTCCAGTGCCAGCGTATGACTCAGCGTGGGTGTCAATTCGGCCAGCCAGGACGCCGCCACTTCGTGGGCATTGCGCTTGGTGCCATCGCTCCAGCCGTTGACGGAACTGCGGTTGAGGTCGAGCCGCAGCACGTTGCTGTCGCCAATCCGGCGGTTGGCGCCAACCGCCAGCTGGCTCGCATCAAAGCGCCCGTAAGCCGCCTTCATTTCAGTCAGATCGCCATCGCGGCTGGCCAGCTTGGTGACGTAATTGACCGTACCACCGACCGCCCCCGCACCATGAAGGAAACCGGAAGCACCGCCAATGGCTTCGACCCGGTCATAGATCCAGCTATCGACCGCACGTCCGGCAATTGCGTCGTATTGCACGGTGATGCCGTTGAACAACTGGGTCACGCTGGCCCCGGAAAAGCCACGATAGAACACCGAACCCGGCGACCCCGGCGCGGAGGAGGAAGTCATCCCGGGCACATTTTTCAGCGCTTCCTGCGTCGACTCGACACCACGCCGCTCGAGGGTTTCGCGATCAACCACGGTGACCGAGGCCGGTGTCTCACGCACCGTCAGCCCCAGCCGGCTGCCGGTCTGGTGCTTGCGCGTCAGGTCGAGCGGTTCGCCGAGGACACTGTCGGTCACGGTCATCTCGTCGAGCACGCTGTCGGCTGCCGCCAGACCTGTCGAAAAAGCCAGCCATAGCGCCAGCGCCAAGGGTTTCAGGGCATTTCGCCCGGTCGATTCGTGAAGCAGCATCCGTTCCCCCGGAAAAACATCGCCGACCAGGCGACCGGCACCGTACCGATCGCTGTCAGAAGGAGGCGGATGGTAGCGAGCCGGGGGGCCGGGGAGAATGTGACATATCGTCGCACCGACTGATTTGCAACGCCTTTCGCGACAATTCGGGGAACTGGCAAACCCCGGTTACGCAGGAACCTTGCTGGCGACATCCTGGAACTCGCCCACCGCATTGCCGACGATTTCACGGGCGATGGCCGTCTGCTCCTCGCTCCGGGTCTGGGCAACCAGAACCACCTGACCATTGGCGACGGCATCATGAATCAGATCCGCCAGCCAGCCCTCCTTGTGCTCGACGCCCGTATTGGCACCGGCGGCAGCGCCGACAAAGGCACCGAGACTGGCGCCCCAGCCCAGCATGACCAGCGGCGCAACCAGCGGACTGGCAACAAACAGCGTGACACTGCCGGCCACCAGCGCCAGTTGCGCCAGGGCGCCGATGCCGGCACCGACCGCCGTGCCGATGGCACCATCCACCAGCACCTTGTTCAGCACCTCGTTGCTTTCGCCCTTCGGCTGGGCGACCACCGGCCCCGAATCGGCATCGAAAAGTTGCAGCTGATCGCGCGGTATGCCGCGCGCTGCCAGCCGGTTGACAGCACCTTCAGCTTCCTCGCGATGGGCAAAAAATCCGGAAATGTGGTGACGGTATTCGTCCATGGTTTTCTCCTAGGGATAAATCCGCAAAAAAACGGATGAATCTGGACGATATTTGCCGCGGCAGGTGGCGTCTGTGCGTCAGGGTACCGACCCGCCCATGCCGCAAGCCACTTCAAACCAGCTGGCCGGCAAGTTGATGATTGACATCGCGATGTCCGGCCTCGTCGGCACGGACGGCGATGATGACCTCGCGCAAGCGGGCATCGGCAGCCAGTTGCCAGTAATCGATGGCGATTGCCGGCGCCGGGACGTTGGCGTAAGTGCCATCGTCCACGCCGGCCAGATAGGTTGTGTAGCTATGAACCGCTTCTTCCTCGAGGTAACCCACGACGCGATGTGCCGTTGCCGGAGAAAGCAGATAGAGCAGGAAGTAAACGTTGTAGAACGCCCCTTGAACAAGCAGGATCAGCAGGCGTTCAAGTCGCGATGGCCGGGCCACGAGAATGAAGGTCAGCAAATGCATGCGCTCGTTTTCTGCTTCGTCCAGCAGCGTACGGATCACGCCATGATCGGATTCCATGCGGCGCAACGATTTCAGGTGCTGCAACGAGCCACCGACCATGCCCGGCACTGCAGCGATGGTTTCCAGAACGACGGCTCGATGGCCATAGCGTCGGGAGAAGAAACTGTCCGCAAAGAAGCGCAGGAACTTGACGAACAGATAGGCAAGCCGGTCGCGCAGGTTCGCGGGAATGTGATGCTGCACCTGGCTCACCTGGTCAGACATGCCGCAGCACCGTCATTGCACGCGTGCCGGCATTCGCCCTGCATTTCATTCCGCATCCTCATCTCCTGCAGGCCGCCGGGGGCCTGGACAATTGAAGGTAACGCAACAAATTGTACTTTTCTGTGTGCTCGCACACCGAGCGAGCACGTTCATTGCGCGCAAGATGAGGCCAGGACGAACTCAGGAGCAAACCATGAAACCGAACATTCTGTTGTTACCAGGCCTGCTCAATGATGCGAGCGTTTTTACCGACCAGGTTGCCGCCCTGGCGACGGTGGCCACCGCTGAAGTTGGCGACCTGACCCTTGCCGGGTCGATCGCCGATCTGGCTGCCAGCGTGCTCAAGGAGGCTTCGGCCAAACGTTTTGTGCTGCTCGGCCTGTCACTTGGCGGCTATGTCGCTTTCGAAATCATGCGCCAGGCCCCCGAGCGGGTGGCTGGACTGGTGCTGATGGACACGACGGCACTGCCGGATACGCCGGAAGCCAGTGCCAAACGTGAAGCGCTGATCGCACTCGCCGCAACCGATCTCGATGCGGTGATCGAACAATTGCTGCCACTGCTCTCGCATCCCGACCTGATGAACCTCCCGGCAGTACGGGGCAATATCCAGTCGATGGCGAACGGGCTGGGGAAGGAGGTTTTCGCACGCCAGCAACGGGCGATCATCGGCCGCCCGGATAGCCGGCCGACATTGAAAAGCATCACTTGCCCGACGCTGGTGATCTGCGGCCAGGACGACCAGATCACCCCGCCGCCACTGGCAAAAGAGATTGCCAGCGGGATCAGGCATGCCAAGCTGGAGATCATCCCCCAGTGCGGCCATCTGGCGACGCTTGATCAGCCGGAAGCGGTCTGCGAACTGCTGCTGGCATGGATCAAGCACAACAAGTTCTGACGAACTGCTGATTCAACTCAATCAAACCCGCCCACGACTGGAACAACAATGGAAGCTCAGACACACTCCATGGCCAACCTGTTTGCCCAACTCGGCCTGCCGGCAACACCCGCAGACATCGACAACTTCATCGCCGAACGGCGTCACCTGTGCCAGGGCATCACGATCTGCGACGCGCCATTCTGGACAGAAATGCAGCGGCGCTTTCTCAAGGAAGGAATCATTCTGGACGCCGACTGGACAGGCGTCATCGATCAGCTGAACGCCCGTTTGTCCGGATAGCAGCGCACTTCGACGCTCGCACCGAACAGCACCTGCCCAGGATCTTCCGGCCGATTTTGTGTGCGCTGTCGTACAGAACAGCAGGCTCGCGCGGAGTAGAGTGAAGCCGAACGGGCGATACGATTTGTCCATTTCTCCACGCGAAAGGAAGCACTAATGAACAACATCATTTACATCGTCGGGCTGGTCGTTGTCGTCCTCGCCGTGATGTCATTTTTTGGCCTGAGATAAAGCGCCGACTGGCGCACCGAAGGAGTCGTGATGAAGGGTTTTGTCCAGGATATCGAAAGTCTCGCGGTCAAGAACACCAAGTTTCGCCAGGTGCTTTACACGGCCAAAAACGCCCAACTGGTCCTGATGTCGCTGAAACCACAGGAAGACATCGGGGCCGAGATTCATCAGGTCGACCAGTTCTTCCGTGTTGAAGAGGGTTCCGGCGAGGCCGTGCTGAATGGCTTCCGGACCCCGATTCAAGCCGGCTTTGCGGTACTCGTCCCGGCCGGCGTCACTCACAACATCATCAACACCGGCAGCGTGCCGCTGAAGCTCTATACGCTCTATGCGCCCCCGCACCATCGCGACGGCGTCATCCACAAGACCCGCGCCGACGCCGAGGGCGACGCCGAGCATTTCAGCGGCAAGACGACTGAATAGCTAGCCGGCCGCCCTGGCAAATTGCCGGGCGATGAAGGACCAGATCATCCGCGACGCATCCGGCCCTTGCGGATCGCTGTAGGGCTGGCCCGCGGCCCCGCCGCTCCAGGCGTGGCCGAGCCGCTCAATTTCACAGAGTGTTGCGGTCAACTGCCTGTTTTTCCGAAAATCGGTGACGGTCGCCGCATAACGCGCACCGCACTGCACCCGGCGCGCTTTGCCGGCCTTGGCGTCGACCCGCTCCGCCCAGCGCAGGGCGGCTTCCCGGCCATTTCCCGGCGCCACCACGTGGTCTGCCGCACCGTGAATGACCAATAAGGCCGGCAGTCGCACATCGGGCGCAATGGCCGGCAGCGGCGAAGTGGTCACGGTTTGTCCGAACATGGCCTTGATGGCGGTCGCCGACGAATGGGCGACGCCCGGCGCGATCCCCGAATGCATGGCGATTGCCCGAAAGCGCTCCGGATGCAGCGTCGCCAGCAAGACCGCCATGCCGGCGCCGGCTGAAATCCCCGCCAGCGCCACCCGATTGCGGTCGACAGCCTGGGTCAGGCAAATCCGTTCGATGGCGGCACCGATCGAACTGGCTTCGGCTTGTGCCCGACCTGTCCGCGTGTCGTACCAGTTCCAGCATCCCTGTACATTCGCCAGGCGATCCTGCTCCGGATAGAGCACGAAAAAACGTTCACGGGCGGCAACTGCGTTCATCCGGCTGCTGGCGGCCAGGGCCTCGGCATCCTGTCCGCAGCCATGCAGCATGACCAGCAACGGCAAGCGTTCGTCGCGTTGAATGCCGGACGGCTTGTAGAGCCGATAGCGGCGCGGCCCCGCCGCGCCAATGGCAATCCCCGCCGTCCAGTTGGCCGACGGGGCCAGCGCCTTTTTGCTCACGACGCGCTTTCCCGCCGGCGGTGCGGCCCGCAAACCGGCCTTGATCGCCTTGCTGCCGACGTTAATTGCCGTCCGCGTCATCGTCTTCATAACGCGCTGCAATGATCGGCTCCACGCAGTTTTTCGTGTTCGCCTTGCCATTAGCTGCCCCTTGAAGCGTTCCCGTTGACGGCCCCGATTATCAGCCAGGACTTGGCGCCGCTTTTGTCTGTTCGCGCACATTGACCGGACCTGATCGCGTTATGGGTGCCAGCGCACCGATTGCCGGCCGCGCCTTGTCTATTCTCTTCATCACGGGTGCCGGATCAGCACATGGGTACCCGATCCATTCATTCAATTACCAGGAGTTCACCATGAACAAGGATCAAGCCAAGGGTCGTGTCGAAGAAGCCAAGGGCAAAGTCAAGGAGGTCACCGGCAAGCTCGTCGGCAACGACGAACTGGAACTGAAAGGAAAGATTCAAAAATCCGGTGGCAAGGTCCAGGCCACCTATGGCGATCTGAAGGAAGACTTCAAGGATGCCGCCAAGGGCAAGTAAAGCCACGAAGCGCTGGCCGAAACCCTGGCCAGCACTCCGTTCCCACCCGCCAATCCCCAAGCAATTCAAGGAGCATCAAATGAACGACACGATCAACACCGCAGTCATCAATACCGGCCGTCTTGGCTCACGCGTCCTCAGCGCCAGTTCGCTCGCCAGCGACGATGTCTACAATCCGAAAGGCGAAAAACTGGGCAGCATCAAGGAGCTCATGCTGGACATCGATAACGGCAAGATCTGCTACGCCGTCCTGTCATTCGGCGGCTTCCTCAGCCTGGGCGAAAAGCTGTTTGCTGTGCCATGGAGCGCGCTGACGGTCGATACTGAGAACAAGCGCCTGGTCATGGACACCAGCGAAGAACGTCTGCAGAACGCACCGGGCTTCGACACCGACAACTGGCCCAATATGGCCGACGCAACCTGGGAACAGAGCGTCCACGCCTATTACCGCACATCGATCTGAGGCAGTTTGACTCAACTTGCTTGAACCTGATGCGCCCGCCCCGGGCTGCATCAGCCGCAGCGCCTGGACAAGGCAAAGCTGCTTTTCCCGTATGATTCCGTGCTTGTCTCCCTTTGCCGCAAGCACAATGAAAACCGATACCCCGCAAACGATCTACCTGAAGGACTACACCCCGCCCGCTTACCTGGTTGATACGGTCGACCTCGATTTTTCGATCGAAAGCGGCAGCACCGTCGTCACCAGCACATTGGCGATGCGCCGTAACCCGGCCGTCAGTGCACGACCGCTGGTGCTCGATGGCGAGGAGCTGGAAACACTCGATGTTACGGTCGACGGCGCAAAAGTGCCCTTTTTGGCCAGCGCCAGCAGCCTGACCGTGGACCACCTGCCCGACGCCTTCACACTGCGCACCGTCGTCCGCATCAAGCCGGACGGCAATACCCGGCTCTCGGGCATGTACCGCTCCAAGGACGGCTATTTCACGCAGTGCGAAGCGCAGGGTTTCCGCCGCATCACCTGGTTCCTCGACCGTCCGGACGTGATGTCCACCTACACCGTGACGCTGCACGCCGACAAGGCGACCTACCCGATCCTGCTGGCGAATGGCAACCCGGTGGCCAACGGTGAAGAAGCCAACGGTCGCCATTGGGCGAAATGGGCCGATCCGTTCAGGAAGCCCGCCTACCTGTTCGCGCTCGTCGCCGGCAAACTCGACGGCCTGTTCGACACCTTCACCACGGCCTCCGGTCGCACCGTCCAGCTCGCCATCTACGTCGAGCCGGGCAAGCTCGACCAGTGTCCGCACGCGATGGCGGCGCTGCAGAAATCGATGCTGTGGGACGAGGAACGCTTCGGCCTCGAATGCGACCTCGACCACTACATGATCGTCGCCGTCGGCGACTTCAACATGGGTGCGATGGAGAACAAGGGCCTCAACATCTTCAACACGAAGTATGTGCTCGCTCGCGCCGACGTCGCCACCGACGTCGATTTCGAGAACATCGACCGGGTCGTCGCCCATGAGTATTTCCACAACTGGACCGGCAACCGCGTCACCTGTCGCGACTGGTTCCAGCTGTCGCTGAAGGAAGGTCTGACCGTGTTCCGTGACCAGGAGTTCGGTGCCGACCTGCACAACCGCCAGACCGCCCGCATCCGCGAGGTCCGCGGCCTGCGCGCCGCACAGTTCCCGGAAGATGCCGGCCCGATGGCGCACCCGATCCGGCCTGCAAGCTTCGTCGAGATCAACAATTTCTACACGGCGACCGTGTACGAAAAAGGCGCCGAAGTCATCCGCATGATCCAGACACTGATCGGCCGCGATGCCTTCCGCGCCGGCATGGACGAATATTTCCGCCGGCACGACGGCCAGGCCGTGACCTGCGAGGATTTCGTCGCTGCCATGGCCGCCGCCAGCGGTTTCGACTTCACGCAGTTCATGCGCTGGTACAACCAGCCGGGCACGCCGCGTGTTGCGGTCGACGGCCATTTTGACGAAGAAACGAAAACCTTCACGCTGACCTGCACGCAAGCCAACCCGCGCGCCAGCGACGAATCACCTTATCTGATCCCGCTGCGCGTCGCGCTGTTCGCCGCCGACGGCACCTTGCTGCCGGGCAGTGAGCGCCTGCTGCAACTGACGGCCACGACGCAATCCTTCGTCTTCGAGAACATCGCGGCCGAACCGGTACCGTCGCTGCTGCGCGACTTCTCGGCGCCGGTCTATCTCGATTTCGATTACACGCCGGAACAACTCACCGTATTGCTGGCGCACGAATCCGACCCGTTCAACGCCTGGGAAGCCGGACAAAGGCTGGCAACACAGTTGATCCTCGACGCCGCTGCGGCCATCGCCGCCGGTCGGGAACCGGTCTGGCCGGCCAGCTTCGTCGACGCCGCACGCAAGCTGCTACAGACGCAAACCCAGCGCGGCGCCGCGTTTGTCGCCGAAGCCCTGACCCTGCCCGGCGAAACGACGCTCGCCGAACTGATGACGGTCGTCGATCCGGACGCCCTGCACGCCGCCCGCAACGGCCTGCGCCGGCATCTCGCCGAACAGCTCGAAGGCGAGTTTTCCGGCCTCTACGCCGGGCTGACCGTCAACGAGCCGTATGCGCCGAGCAGCGAACAGGCCGGCCGCCGCGCACTGCGCAACCTCTGCCTCGCTTACCTGCTTGAACTCGACACCCTGTCCGTACGCCAGCTGGCGCTGCAGCAGTTCAAAACGGCCGACAACATGACCGACCAGTTCGCCGCGCTCGCTGCACTGGCCAACGTCAATGCCACCGACTGCCCGCAACGCGAACAGGCGCTGGCCGACTTCTACGCCAAGTGGAAGGACGAAGCGCTGGTCGTCGACAAGTGGCTGCAGGCGCAATCGACCAGCCGCCGCCCGGACACGCTGGCCACGGTGAAAGCACTGACTGCGCATCCGGCTTTCGACATTGGCAACCCGAACAAGATCTACGCGCTGATCCGCGCTTTCGGCGCCAATCTCGTCCGCTTCAACGCCGCCGATGGCAGCGGCTACGCCTTCATCGCCGACCAGATCATCGTCCTGCACGACCGCAACCCGCAGGTTGCTTCGCGCCTGGCCCGCTGTTTCGACCGCTGGACAAAGTTCGACGCCGGTCGCCAGGCACACGCCCGCAGCGCACTCGAACGCGTCCGCGACCACGCCGGCCTGTCGCGCGACGTGCTGGAGGTGGTGACGCGCGCGTTGGGCTGAGCAAGCACTCAGCGACGATGCCCTGCTGACAGGAAATCAGCAGGGCATCGTCAATCACGAGACAAGGATCGCGGAATTCCTTCAGCGCGGCTTGATCCTGCCGCCATCCTCGGAAAGCACGATTTCCACACGCCGGTTCAACTGGCGGTCAGTCGTCGTGGCATTCGAAGCCACCGGATACTGCTGACCATAGCCACGCATTTCGATGCGCTTGCGGTCAATACCCTGGTCGCTCAGGCTACGTCCGACAGCCCCGGCTCGACGCTCGGACAGTTGCTGGTTGTGGCTGGCGCCGCCGGTGCTGTCGGTAAAGCCCTCGATCAGCACGTTACGCGCAGGGTGCTGCTGCAGGAACTGCGACAGTTTCCGGACCGTGTCCATCCCTTGCTCGTTCAACTCGTGCCGGTCGATTGCGAACAGGACATCGCCCAGGGTGATGACCATCCCGCGCTCGGTCTTCTTTGCCGCCAGATCCGCCAGCTGAGCCTCCAGGGCGGAAACCCGGGCGTTGGCCTCGGCCGTGTCACGACGCGCGGCATCGGTCGCCAGGCGCGCACGATCCGCTTCGTTGGTACGCTGCGCCAGGCGCATTTCATCGCGCAGTTTTCCCGAACTTGCGACATCGCTCTCGGCAGCCTTGCGCTTGCCAACTTCCTGGGCCAGTGCAACCTTCTGCCGGGCGAGGTAAGCCAACTGATCGATGCGCTCTGCACTATCGCGGTTGGCTGCAGCAGTATCGGCAAGCGCCAGCGCCTCCCCGGCCTGCTTCAGCTCGAGCGGCGCATGGCTGCCGACATCGGTATTGTTTTGTGCTGCCCGGTACTCAACGTGCGTCTGGTCCAGCAGGCTGGTCGTTCGCGGCATGGACGTACAGGCGCCAAGCAGGGCGGCGATTGCCAGCATGGCTGGCATGACGATACGAATTTTCATGTTTTTTATCCTTGATGGGGTCGGGTGCAGCAAGTGCGCGCTACGGCTCACTTGCGGATGCGTTGCAGTTCTTCATCGAGAACCCGGATATCGGATTCAAGCGCTTCAGCCGCAGCCTGAGCCTTGGCTGAATTGGCCTTGCCTTGCGCCAACCTGGCGTCGGCTCGGGCCTCATTGGCCAATTGGGAAGCCAGTTGGTAATCCTTGTCAGCCAGCGCCTTGTTGGCCAACGCGAGCTTTTCCCGGGCCATACGCATCTCGACCGGGGCGTATTCCGCGCCATCGGCACCGGCTGCGTTATCCACAGCAGCCTTCGATACCGCGACATCGGCAGTTGCCGGCGTTTTCATGCTGCTGCAACCATAGCTGCCGAGCATGGTGGCGGCGCATAACATCGTCAGCGCGACCCATGGTCTGAAATTCAGGTTCATTGTTTTTCTCCGTTAAGCCCTGTCGCGAAATGGACAGGCAGCGATGCTGCTGGACGGAGTTATAGAACAGCTGACGAAGACAATCGGTGCGGCACCGCACCTAAGACCATCAAGCCGGACGATGAGAAAATGAAATCGAAATCAGCATCGATTCCTGACCATTACATATAAATTTCTCACGCGAGCACAACGCAATGCGATCGGCATTATAAAATACCGCCCGACACTCACGCAGAATGGTTACGAACATCTGCCGATGATCAAGGGGAGGATGGAAAGTGGGAATACTTGAACAACTGAAGACCCTGTTCGGGCGACGCCCGGCGGCAGACCCTGTGCCGATGCCTGTTGAACCCCGGCAGGAGGAACGCCGACAGCGCCCCCGGGTCGATGCGCGTGAAGGCACCCGCGCACTGATCATCGACGATTCAAAAACCATTTGCGCCATTCTTCGCAAGTTCTTGCAGTCCGCTGGTTACGAAACCACCGTCTGCCTCGATGCCGAAAGTGGACTCGTCGCCTTGCGCGAGAAACAGGCCGAACTGGTTTTTCTCGACATCATGCTGCCCGGCATGAATGGCTTCGCTGCCTTGCGCGCCATTCGCCGCGACCCGGCGACACGCGATACGCCGGTGATCATGATGAGCGGCAACGAGCAGGCCATGGAGCAGTTTTTCGGGACGCGCATCGGCGCTGACGATTTCATGAAAAAACCCTTCTCCCGCTACGAGGTGTTTTTCCGAATCGAGCACCTGCTCGACGACGATTTCATCCCACGCCGGGCGACGCCGCGTACCGCTGAAAGCCATTTGCAACCAAGTACCGAACCGGTCAGAGCCTAAGCCGTCAACTCAGCTTTCGCCGCCGCCCACTGGCGGCGACTGACCGGCAGTTTTTCGGGAACCCCGCGGAGCAAGGCCCAGCCGTAAGCCTCGGCATCATCGTCGGCGGCCTTTTCAAAACCGGCGAGCGCCGGCCGCGCAACCAGCACGGCCCGATGCAGGCGCAGGAAACGGGCGGCAAATTCGTTTTCCAGATGGGTCAGCGATTCGTCAAGCAGGTATTCGCGTTCGACCGTACGGGCCGTCACATATTTGAGATCGGCCTTGAAATACAGGACCTCGTTGACCGGCACCAGCAACAGGCGGCCGCGTTCGTGACAGGACAGATGTGTCCGCCCGCCGCCCCGCACCGTCTGCCCGATGTCGTTGAGCAGACTGGCTACCGGGCGCTGTGCCGGCAGCTTCTGCAAGGCCGCCAGCAGGCGCTGCGCACGCACCGGTTTCATCAGGTAATCGATGGCGTTGAGGTCGAAGGCCTGCACCGCGTAATTGTCGTAAGCCGTCGTGAAGATCACCGCCGGTGGCGTTGCCATGCGGCCGAGGTGCGATGCCAGTTCGATGCCGTCCATTCCCGGCATGCGGATATCGCTGAGCACGACATCGACGGCTGTTTCGCGCAGGATGTCGAGCGCCTGCATCCCGTTGCCGGCTTCGCCAACAACAGTCGCCGGACATTGACCGGCAATGTCGCCGAGCAGCGCGCGCAGCCGTTCGCGGGCGAGCGGTTCGTCGTCGACCAGCAGGATGTTCAATGGCGTTTGCGTTGGCATGGCAGCACGATGTGGACTTCGTAACGGTTGTCGGCAAGCTCGGTTTCGAGGCGCGCTTCGAGATCGTAATACAGCGCGAGCCGTTCGCGGATGTTGGCCAGCGCCATGTGGTTGCCAGCGGCATGCGCCGCCTGACCGACGACCGGGTTGGCGATGCGGATATGCAGTTCATCGCCGCGTCGGACAATGGCGATGCTGACCGTGCCGCCCGCTGGGGCCGGCTCAATGCCATGATAGACCGCGTTTTCCAGCAAGGGCTGCAACATCAGCGGCGGAATCGGCAGGTCCAGGGAAACCTCGCCAATTTGCCAGTCGACCGCAAGACGCTCGCCCAGGCGCAACTGCTCCAGTTCAAGATACTGCCGGCCGAGCGCCACTTCGTCGGCGAGGCTGACCAGTTCCGCCGGATCGCGCATCGCCGCCCGGAACAGGTCGGACAACGACTCCAGCGCCGCTTCGGCCTGTTGCGGCCTGGCGCGGATCAGCGACAGCACGGCGTTGAGCGAATTGAACAGGAAATGTGGCCGGATGCGCGCATTCAGCGCCGCCAGCCGGGCCTCGGCCTGGGCCGGCGAGAAGGCCCGCGAACGCAGTTCGAAATAGAGCAGCAGCAAGGCGGTGCTTGCCAGCGTCAGCAACAGGCCACGGCCGATAGCCGAGGCGTCAATGAGATGAAGCGAACTCGCGTAGCTGAACATCAGGGCCGCCAGTACAGCCGCCAGCGCCATCACACAAGCCTGCCCGGCACGCAGGCGCAGGCGCCACAGCACGTCGCGCAGCAGCGACAGCAGGCCGAGACAGATCAGCAACAGGGGCTCGACCACTGACGCCAGATCGACGAAGCGTTCGCCCCAGCCGGCCAGATCCGGCGCCTGAACAAGTGCCGCCAGCGCGGCCAGCACGTTGACGCCGAGCAACACGCGCAACATGACGCCAAAATTGCGCCAGTCGGGCAGCGGGTGAGTCGCCGGAAAGTGCCGTATACTTGCCATCTTTGTGCGGGTTTCTTCGAAATTCGTCGCTTAACAGCCCCATTCTAGACCAGAGTCATGACTTCCAACGCCAATCAATACACCTGGGCCGGCCGCTTCTCCGAGCCGGTCTCCGATCTCGTCAAACGCTACACAGCCTCGGTCGATTTCGACCAGCGCATGTGGCGCCAGGACATCCGCGGCTCGCTGGCGCATGCGCGCATGCTGACCAAGCAGGGCATCATCGCCGCCGCCGATCTGGCCGACATCGAGCGTGGCATGGCCATCGTCACCGAGGAGATCGAATCGGGCAAATTCGAATGGTCGCTCGACCTCGAAGACGTGCACCTCAATATTGAAAAGCGCCTCACCGCCCTCGTCGGCGACGCCGGCAAGCGCCTGCACACCGGCCGCTCGCGCAATGACCAGGTGGCGACCGACATCCGCCTCTACCTGCGCGACGCGATCGACGACATCCAGATGCTGCTGAAGGCCTTCCGCAGCGCGCTGGTCGACCTCGCCGAGAAGGAAGCGGCGACGCCGATGCCCGGCTTCACCCACCTGCAGGTCGCCCAGCCGGTGACTTTCGGCCACCACATGCTGGCCTATTTCGAGATGTTCGGCCGCGACAGCGAGCGCTTCGCCGACTGCCGCAAGCGCGTCGCCCGCCTGCCGCTCGGTTCGGCGGCGCTGGCCGGCACCACCTACCCGATCGACCGCGAATATGTCGCCGAACAGCTCGGCTTTGACGGCGTCTGCGAGAACTCGCTCGATGCTGTCTCGGATCGCGACTTCGCCATCGAATTCACCTCGGCCTGCGCGCTCTTGATGATGCACATCAGCCGCCTGTCGGAAGAACTGGTGATGTGGATGAGCCCGCGCGTCGGCTTCATCCAGATTGCCGACCGTTTCTGCACCGGCTCGTCGATCATGCCGCAGAAGAAGAATCCGGATGTGCCGGAACTGGCGCGCGGCAAGACCGGCCGCGTCTACGGCCAGCTGATGAGCCTGCTGACGCTGATGAAGTCGCAGCCGCTGGCCTACAACAAGGACAATCAGGAAGACAAGGAACCCTTGTTCGACGCCGTCGACACCGTCACCGACACGCTGCGCATCTTCGCCGACATGGCCGGTGGCATCACGGTGCGCGCCGACAACATGAAGGCCGCGCTGACCCAGGGTTTTGCCACGGCCACCGACCTCGCCGACTACCTGACCAAGAAGGGCCTGCCCTTCCGCGATGCACACGAAGCCGTCGGCCATGCCGTCAAGGCTGCCGAGTTCAAGGGCGTCGACCTGCCGCAACTGACGCTGGAAGAACTGCAGCAGTTTTCGCCGCTGATCGAAAACGACGTTTTTGCCGTGTTGACCGTGGAAGGCTCGCTGGCTTCCCGCAACCACATTGGCGGAACGGCGCCGGAGCAGGTCAGGGCGGCGATCGTTCGCGCCCGCGCTCGCCTCGGTTGATCGCCTGCCGCCGGCTGCGGCCGGCGGCGTGGCTTGTTGCGCCGCAGCATATTAGACGTTTAATATATAAGCGGATATCAATAAAACAGGAAGGCAGAACAGCATGTACAGCACCACCGTCGACAACACCCCGCTGATCAAGGTCAGCACCGGCAAACACGAAGCCATCTACGCCGTGAACGGTTCGCAGATGAATCCGCTCGAAGGCTTCTACGCCACCCTCGCCGCCTGCGCCGCGGTTTACGCCAAGAAGGCGTGCAAGGAACTGGGCATTTCCGCCGAAGGCATTGCCATCGACTGCAAGCCCTTCGCCGGCCCGAAAGGACCGCTGACACTGGCCAAGTTCAAGACCGACGTGCGTTTCCCGGAACACTTCACAGCCGAACAGAAGGCCGCCGTGCTGGACAGCATCGGCCACTGCGCAGTCAAGGAAGTGGTCAAGGACGGTCTGAGCATCGACTTCCAGGTTGCCGAGGTCTGATTCCCGGCTGACCAAAAACAAAAAGCCCGCCGATCGGCGGGCTTTGTCATTGTGGCCAGCGAAAACTCAGACCTGGGCAATGCCTTCGAGCATCTGCTGCAGTTCGCCGGTCTGGTACATTTCCTTGACGATATCGCAGCCACCGACGAATTCGCCCTTGATGTAGAGCTGCGGAATCGTCGGCCAGTTGGCGTATTCCTTGACGCCGTTACGGATTTCCTCGTCGGCCAGCACGTTGACCGTGACGAAATCGGTGACGCCACAGACCTTGAGAACCTGCACGACAGTCGCGGAAAAGCCGCATTGCGGGAAACGGGCATCGCCCTTCATGTAGAGGACGACCGGGTTGCCGGTCACGGTGGCGTGGATGCGTTGCTGAACGTCGGACATGCTGTCTCCAGAAATTACAATTGGCCGCCGGATACGCGATCGGTACCGGCGAGGTCGGGATGGGTGAACGCCGCTTTGAACCCCGCGGCGGTCAATAAGTTCCGGCTGGCTGCGCCCTGTTCGTAACCGTGCTCGAACAGCAACCAGCCGCCGGGCTTGAGGAAGGCTGGTGCGGCGGCGACGATGCGGCGGATGCAGGCCAGGCCGTCGCCGCCCTTTTCCAGATCACTGAGCGCCATCTGCGGCTCGAACGGGAGACCGTCCCGGCTCAGGTGCGGGTCGCCGTCGGCGACGTAGGGCGGATTGGAGACGATCAGGTCGAAACGCTCGCCGGTCAGCGGCGCGAACCAGTCGCCCTGGCGGAAATCGACAGCGGCACCGAGCCGGCCGGCGTTGTTGCGGGCGACGGAAATTGCCCCGGGCGACAGGTCGACGGCAACAATCCCGGCCTGCGGACATTCGAGCGCCAGCGAGATGGCGACGATGCCGGAGCCGGTACCGAGATCGACGACGCGGGCGGTTTTCTGCGTTTTCAGACGGTCGACCGCAAGATCGATCAAGACTTCGGTTTCCGGACGCGGGATCAGCACCTCGGGCGAAACCTGGAATACCCGGCCGCGGAATTCGGCTTCGCCGACCAGATAGGCCAGCGGCTCGCCGGCGGCGCGGCGCTCGACCCATTCAGTGAATTGCGCCCAAGCCGGCGCGATCACCGGCGTTTCCGGCCGCGCCAGCAGATCGGCGTGCGTGCAGCCGGTGGCGTATTGCAGCAGCAACCGGGCATCGAGCCGGTCGATCTGCTGCCGCGCGGCAGCCAGCGCTTCGCCGAGCGTGGTCATTGCTGCTCGGCGAGTTCGGCCAGCAGGTCGGCCTGATGTTCGGCGGCAAGCGCGCCGAGCAGTTCTTCCATGTCACCGTCCATGATCGCGGCGATCTTGTACAGCGTCAGGTTGATCCGGTGATCGGTGATCCGGCCCTGCGGGAAATTGTAGGTGCGGATGCGCTCGGAGCGGTCGCCGGAGCCGATCAGGCTCTTCCGGGTACTCGAGATATGCGCCTGCTGGGCGCGCACCTGCACATCCTTGATCCGCGCCGCCAGCACCTTCATCGCCGAAGCCTTGTTGGCGTGCTGCGAGCGGCCGTCCTGACATTCGGCAACGATGCCGGTCGGAATGTGCGTGATGCGCACCGCCGAATCGGTCTTGTTGATGTGCTGGCCGCCGGCACCGGAAGCACGGAAGGTGTCGATGCGCAGGTCGGCCGGATTGAGGTTCACATCCTCGACCTCGTCGACTTCCGGCATGATCGCCACGGTACACGCCGAGGTATGGATGCGCCCCTGGGTTTCGGTTTCCGGCACGCGCTGCACGCGATGCCCGCCGGATTCGAACTTGAGCCGCGAATAGGCGCCGTTGCCGCCGATCCGGCAGATGATTTCGCGGTAACCGCCGAGTTCCGATTCGCTCGCCGACAGCACCTCGACCTGCCAGCGCTGACGCTCGGCGTAGCGCGAATACATACGGAACAGGTCGCCGGCAAACAACGCCGACTCGTCGCCGCCGGTACCGGCGCGAATTTCCAGCAGGACGCTGCGCTCGTCGTTGGGGTCCTTCGGCAGCAGCAGCTTCTGCAACTCGATTTCGAGTTCGGGCAGACGCGCCTTGGCGGCGGCAATTTCCTCTTCGGCGAAATCGCGCATTTCCGGGTCGGCACGCATCGCTTCGGCCTCGGCCAGGTCGTTCTCGGCCTGGCGGAAGGCGTTGAACTGCGCGATCACCGGGTCAATTTCGGCGCGTTCGCGCGACAGCTTGCGAAACTGGTCCATGTCGCCAGCCGTGCTCGGGGCCGACAGCATGCGGTCGATTTCGTCGAGACGATCGACCAGCAGGTCCAGTTTTTGGCGAATGCTCGGTTTCATTGCGTGTAGCCAGCGGGCCGGGGTTGAAGGGGCGTAATGGTAACCGAGTTCACCTGGCCCCGGTAATCAGCCGAGATTGCCATTCAGGTGTTCCATCCGCATAATCGCAAGATTCCGAAACCGACGCGATGTCCAACTTTCCCAATTCCATTGTCGCCCTTGCCGCCATGCTCGAACGCGGCTGGGAATGCTATCGAGCCCAAGGTGAATTCGACCTGTTCGTCGAATTCACGCTGTCGCTGAACGGACTGACCGAACAACTCCATCGCCAGCACCTGCCTGGCCTTGTCCGGGCCTGCCAGGAACTCGAAAACACGGCGCTGACCTTCTTCGCCGATCGCGAGATGCACCCGATTCCGCTCGACCAGGCGATTGCCATCGAACGCAAGCTGAGCATCATTCTTGGCGAACTGCGGCGGCACGAAACCCCGGCCATCCTTGCCCGGCGCGTCCTCGATACCGCCGCGGGCAACGCGGCGGAGAGCTGGAACCATCCGCGCCGCGTCGTCATCGTGGCACGCGAATCTCACCCTTGGTCGGCCTCACTCGCCGAGCAACTGGGGTTTTTCGGATTCACCCCGGAAGAAATTCGCTGGAGCGAGCAACCCGGCACGGAAGAGCCGCCGCTCGCCATCACCTTCATTCCCGACATCGAAGGCCGTGCCTACCCACCAGCCGCCATTGCAGCGATCGTTGCACTGCGCACCCGTTTCCCGACCAGCTATTTCTACTGCCTGTCGGTCCCCTCCAACCTGCAGAGCATCGTGCTGCTGCAACGCGCCGGTGCCGATGCCTGCGTACCGGTCGGCAACAAGGTCAGTGATGTGCTGTCGCGCATCCTCGATCTGGTCGAAATGCACGAACAGGAAATGCATCGCGTGCTGATTGTCGAGGATTCAGCCACCGCCGTCGCCCACATCCGCCGTTCTCTGACCCAGCACGGCATCGACAGCCGCGCCATCAACGACCCCCGGCAAATCCTGGAAGCCGCCACTGAATACCGCCCCGATGCCATCCTGATGGACATGTACATGCCCTTCTGCACCGGCGTCGAAGTCACCAGCGCCCTACGCCAGATTCCCGAATTCCAGGCGCTGCCGGTGATTTACCTGTCGAGTGAAACGGACATCGTGCAACAGGTCGAAGCGCTGCGCCTCGGTGGCGACCAATTCCTGACCAAGCCGGTCAATCCGATCATCCTGGCGTCAGTCGTCAAGACCAAGATCGAACGCTACCGCGAGATGCTCTATTCCGGCCAGCACGACAGCCTGACCGGGCTGCTCAACCACTCCACGTCAAAGGGACAGATCGAACGCCTGTTGCAAACAGCGCTACCGGACGGCCAACTGGTTGTTGCGATGATCGACATCGACCGCTTCAAGACGATCAATGACTCCTACGGCCACCCGGTCGGCGACCAGGTCATCCGCAGCATGGCCTGGCTGCTCCGTGGTCGCCTGCGCAATACAGATCTGATCGGCCGTTACGGTGGCGAGGAATTCATCATCGCCCTGGCCAATATCGATACGGCGCACGCGTTGCGCCTGTTCGAGGAAATTCGGGAAGACTTTTCCCAGCTACCGCACGCCCACGCACAGGGCACGCTACGCGTGACCTTCAGCTGCGGCGTCGCCGCGCTACCCGACTATCGCAGCACATCAAGCCTGATCGGCGCCGCCGATGACGCCCTGCTTGAAGCCAAGCGCAGTGGCCGCAACCGGATTGTACTCAGCCAACCGGGCAGCACCGACTAAATCGCCTTACTCATTGCCATGCAAGTGAAACAGGCGCGCCACTGCCATTTGCAGATCCCGGCGATCCGCGCCGTCAGCCGCATTCAGCGTGCTCGTCGGCGCATGCAGGAACTTGTTGCTCAAGCGCTGCGATAGCTGTTCGACGACCTTTTCCGGCGCCTCGCCACGCGCCAGCAGTTTAAGTGCGTGCTCCATTTCATTGCGCCGGATGCGCTCGGCGGAATCGCGCAAGGCCCGGATCACCGGTACCGTATCGCGGGCCTGCAACCAGCCGATGAAATCCTGCACGCGCTGAGCGATGATGCCCTCGGCCTCGACCACGGCAGCCTGGCGCGACTCCATGCCACTTTCGACGATCTGCGCCAGATCATCCACGGTATAGAGGAAGACGTCGTCGAGTTCACCGACTTCTTCCTCGACATCGCGCGGCACCGCCAGGTCGACGATGAAGATCGGCCGATGCCGGCGGGCCTTGATCGCCCGTTCGGCCATGCCCAGGCCGATGATCGGCAACGGACTGGCGGTACAGGAAACGACGATGTCGTGCTGCGGCAGCGCATCGGCCAGTTCATCCAGGCGAATGGCCGAGCCGCCGTAGCGGTCTGCCAGTTCCCGACCACGTTCGACGGTCCGGTTGGCAACCGTGACCTGCTTCGGCTTCTCGGCGCAGAAATGTGCCGCGCACAGTTCGATCATCTCGCCGGCACCGATGAACAGGATGCGCTGACCGGCCACCGACTCGAAAATACGTTCGGCCAGATGCACGCCGGCGGCGGCCATGGAAACGATGTTGGCGCCAATGGCTGTCGTGCTGCGCACTTCCTTGGCGACCGAGAAGGCCCGCTGGAACAGCTTGTGCAATTGCGTACCCAGCGTGCCGACCTCTTCCGCGGCGCGCACCGCATCCTTGACCTGCCCCAGTATCTGCGGTTCGCCAATGACCATGGAATCGAGACCACAGGCAACACGAAACGCATGCCGGACAGCCGCTGGCTGATCATGAACGTAAAGGAAGGGCGACAGATCGTCGTAGGTCACCTGATGGTAGGCACACAACCAGTCGACGACGCGCTGCGCTGACTCGGCAGCGCAGTAAATTTCAGTCCGGTTGCAGGTCGACAGGATGGCGACCTCGCGCACCACCTGGGCATTAGCCAGTTCAGCCAGGGCATGGTGCAGTTTGTCGGCACCGAAGGCGACGCGCTCGCGGATGGCAAGCGGGGCTGAATGATGGTTGATGCCGAGGGTGAAGATCACTGGGATGCGCCAGGTGCAGAATTTGGTGGGCGATTATATCACTGGCCAAACGGCACATTTTTTGCGCCGGCGCAAAGTTAGGCGCAATGCAGAACTGGCTGAGAGGCAATAGAGCAGATATCATTCTCCGCTTTCGTCGACGCCTGAAAAATCATGCGCAATCTGCCTCTTGTTCTCCTGCTAGCCTCACTGCTCAGCGCCTGCGCTGCCACCAGCGACCCATCGGCCGCCAGACAGCTTGCCCAGAGCGGCAAACTGAAGGTGCATCCCGGCTTGCTCGGCCAGCCTGTTCCTGCCGAATTGCAGACACAGCCGCAACTGGCGATGGCCGCCCGGGAAACCGAGCAGGCACCGATCCGGATGGACGAAGAAGGCCTGCGCACCCAGCGTAGCGTCTATTTCGACCTCGACAAGGCCAACATCAAGGCCGATTACGATCCGATCCTGATGGCCCACGCCCGCTACCTGGCCCGCAACCCGACTGCCCGAGTCCGCATCGAAGGGCATGCCGATGAACGTGGCAGCGCTGCCTACAACAACCGCCTGGGCCTGAAACGTGCTCAGAGCGTTCGCGCCACCCTGCTCGGCCATGGCGCAGAAGCCACTCAGGTTGCCGTCAAGACCTGGGGCAAGCGCAAGCCGAAGCTGCTTGGCAGGGACGAGGAAGCCTGGGCGGAAAACCGTCGTGCCGATGTGATTTACGAGCGCGAACAGTGAATATCGGCGTACTCTTCAGACAAATCGAAGCCCGGCAACTTTGCCGGGCTTTTTTGTTTCTGTCAGCACAATGTCGCAGGAAAGTTAAATAACAAACAAGCTAGGCCTAAAGTCATATATTTCTGAACTATTACTTTAGAATAACCCTCGAATATCCAGTGGCTTTTTTGTTTCAAGCCCAATGAACAAGCATTCTCCGCCAACGTTTCCGGACCAATAATGAAAAACAATCAGCCCGTAACCCAGCATGAAGTGCACTTTCCCCCGAACACCTATCTGGTTTCCCGTACCGATCTCAAAGGCATCATCACCTACGCCAACGACGCTTTTGTCGAGATCAGCGGCTTTTCACGCAGCGAACTGATTGGCAAGAATCATAATCTGGTGCGCCATCCGGACATGCCGGAGGCTGCCTTCAACGACTTGTGGACGACGGTCAAATCCGGCCTGCCCTGGCGCGGCCTGGTCAAGAACCGCTGCAAGAACGGCGATTTCTACTGGGTCGAGGCCTTTGTCGTCCCGGTCAAGAACAATGGCCAGATCACCGGCTACATGTCGGTGCGCACGCCAGCGAACAGCACCAAGCGCGCAGCCGCCGAAGCGGCCTATGCGGCGGCCGGGCAAAAGGGCAAGCTGCCGGCGACCGGCCGCAAGTCGCTATCCCTGCGTACCCGCATCTGGGCAACGATGGCGATACTCGTCACCTTGATGGCCATCGTTGGCGTCGTCAGCATCAACGGCCTGAAGAGCACCGACGAAGAACTGAACGCGATGTATCGCGAAGACCTGCTGCCATCGAACACCGTCAACCGGATGATGTTCCTGCTGTCGGACAACCGTTCACAGATCATGCTCGGCCTGCAGCACAATCCGGAAAGCTCGTTTGCCAAACTGCACGACCACCCGGTCGATGCCCACATTGACGCCACGCTGAACAACCGCAAGGAAATCAACGAACTGCTGGAGAAGCTCAAGGCGGCGCCGATGAGCGACAAGCAGAAGGCACTGCTCGAGAAATTCGGCGAAACGCGCGAGCGCTTTTCCCGTGAAGGCGTCAATGTCGCCCGCGACATGCTGAAGCAGGGTAATTACATGGATGCCAACATCACCCTGTTGCGCAACATCAATCCGCTCTATGCCGAAATGCAGCGCGATGGCCTGGCCCTGGTCCAGGAACTGGCCGACAGCGCCAACACCCGCTATCTGCACGCGGACGCAGAGTACCGCTCGATCCGCAACCTGAGCATCGGCCTGCTGGCACTGGCCATCCTGCTCGGCATTGTCGGAGGCGCCTTCCTCGTTGCCGCGATCGTCGGTCCGATCCGCAAGGCCATCACCCAGTTTGACCGCATCGCCGAAGGCAAGCTGACCGACGAAATCGACATTGACGGCCGCGACGAAACCGGGCTTTTGCTGTGCAATCTCGGCCTGATGCAAGGCACGCTGAAGGCAATGCTCGACGAAATCAATACCGCCTCGAAAGCCATCGACTCCCGCAGCAAGCTGCTCGAATCGCAGATGAGCCAGGTCACCGCCCAGTCGGAACAGCAGCAGGCCAGCGTCGAAGGGGTAGCGGCAGCCACCGAGGAGTTCAGCCAGTCGGTACAGGAAGTGGCCGCCAACGCCCAGGACACGGCAAGTGCAGCCCGCGAGTCGCAGACGCAGGTGAACGAAAGCAATACCAACATCAGCCAGAGCATGGCTGCCACCACCCGCGTCGTTGACGCCGTCAATGCCTCGAACAGCACCATCGACCAGCTCAACCGCTCGATCGCCAAGATCGGCGACATCACCGGCGTGATTGCCGACATCGCCAGCCAGACCAACCTGCTGGCGCTCAATGCCGCCATCGAGGCAGCGCGGGCCGGCGAACAGGGCCGCGGTTTTGCCGTCGTCGCCGACGAGGTACGCAAGCTGGCCGAGCGCACCACCACCTCGACCGCCGATATCAACAAGACGGTCAACGAAATCCAGGCGGTGACGGCGCAGGCGGTTGCCAGCATGGATCTCGCGTCGCAGGAAGTGGAAACGGGCATCGGCAAGCTGCGCGAAAGCGTCGCCGGCCTGGAGGGCATCACCCAGTCGTCAAGCCAGGTTTCGCTGATGGCCGGGCAGATTTCCGATGCCGCACGCCAGCAAGGCATCGCCAGCGAAGAGGTCGCCAGCAGCATGCAGCAGATCACCGACCTGATCGAGCAGAACACCAACTCGGCACGCTCGGCCCGTCAGGCGGCCAACGAATTGCTGCAAACCTCGAAAACCCTGGCCGACCTGATTGCCGGCTTCGATCTTTACAAGCGCTGAACGCGCGCTGACAGCGGCAACGTAGAATGGGAGCCTTCGGGCTCCCATTCCCGTTCACCAACGCCAGCCACATGATCCATCGACCGCTTTTCCTGCTTTTCTGCCTGATCGCCCTGCTCGGCGCCACGCCGGTCCGCGCCCAGCTACCACCCGCCGTGACCCAGGCCCTGCAGGCTGCCCAGATCCCTGTCGGCAGCGTCGCGGTGATCGTCCAGGCAGTCGATTCGGGGACTCCACTGATTGCCCACAACGCAGCCGCGGCAATGAACCCGGCGTCGGTAATGAAGCTGCTCACCACCTACGCCGCACTGGACCTGCTCGGTCCGGCCTACACCTGGCAGACCGTGGCGCTCGCCGACAATGTTGCGGTCAACGGCGTTCTTGAAGGAAATCTCTACCTGCGCGGCAGCGGCGACCCGCGTTTCGCCATCGAGCATCTGTGGCTGCTGTTGCGCCAGTTGCGCGTGCGCGGCATCGAGCGCATCAACGGCGACATTGTTCTCGACCGCAGCATCTTTGCACCGGTCGACTTCGACCCGGCGGCCTTCGACAACAAGCCACAACGCCCGTACAACGTCGGCCCCAACGGCCTGCTGCTCGATTTCCAGTCGCTGCGCTTCACGCTCCAGCCACAGGACGGGCAGCCGCGCGTGCTGCTGGAATCGCCCAGTGCCGGACTGTTCATCGACAACCGGCTGCGCAGCACGACAGGCCCCTGCGGCAGCGACTGGAAGGATCGCATCACGCTCGCCGTGATCCCGGACGGCCACCGCCAGCGCCTGGAAGTTCAGGGCAGTTACGCCAGCCAGTGCGGTGAACGCACGCTCAACCTGGCCCCGCTCTCCGCCGATGCGCACGCTGCAGGGCTGATCCTCAGCCTGTGGCAGGAACTCGGTGGCCGGCTTGGCGGCCGGGTACGCGCCGGCGCCACCCCGCCGACAGCCTTGCCGCTGGCCCGCCACGAATCGCCCCCGCTGGCCGATGCCGTGCGTGACATCAACAAGTACAGCAACAACGTCATGGCCCGCCAGGTCTTCCTGACGCTCGGCAACAGCGGCGCCCCGGCCAGCGCCGAACGCGCCACCCGACGCATCGGCGAATGGCTGGCCAGCCGCGGCCTCGATTTCCCCGAACTGGTCGTCGATAACGGCTCCGGCCTGTCGCGCAGCGAACGCATCAGCGCCGGCAGCATGAACCGTTTGCTGCTCGATGCCTGGAAGAGCCCGGTCATGCCCGAATTCATCGCCAGCATGCCGCTGGCCGGCGTCGACGGAACCATGAAGAAACGCCTGAACGGTGCGCCGGCCAGCGGCCGCGCGCATATCAAGACGGGTACGCTGAACGGCGTCCGCACCGCCGCCGGCTACGCCCTCGACGCCCGCGGCCGGCGCTACGCCCTCAGTTTCTTCATCAACGACCCGCGCGCCCAGGGCGGCGCGGCGGCGATGGATGCGCTGCTGAACTGGCTCGCCGAAAAGCAATGACCGACTTTCCCGGCCACTTTCTCGACGACGCCGGCCTCAACCGGCAGCATGTCTTCAACCTCGCCGGGCTGCCGGCAGAAGTTCTGGCACCGCTCGCCGTGACACCGGGCGAACACCAGCTGATCCTGATCGGCCACGCCGGCCGGCGGCTGTGGGACTGCGTCCAGGCCGCCGGTCAGCATGGCGAACACCCGATCGACGACTACACCATTGCTGCGGTCGACCGCTGGTTTGCCGGATTTTTGCCAGACCGGCGCTACCGCATCGTCTACCCTGGCACCTGGCGGGTTGGCCTGCAGGCGCTCGGCGCGCTCGCCGGCTGGCACCATCCGTCGCCCTTCATGGTCGGCGTCGATCGCCACTGGGGCAGCTGGTTTGCCTATCGCTGCGTCGTCATCGCCGATACCGGTTTTTGCCCGACAGTAGCGGTCGACCGCAACATCCCGGAAAACACCAGCCCATGCCTCGACTGCGCCAGTCGCCCCTGCGTCACCGCCTGCCCGGCCGGCGCCTGCGGCGAGCAGTTCCGGCTCGATGTCTGCAGCGACGAACGTCTGCGCCCCGCATCGCCCTGCGCACAGGCCTGCCTGGCCCGCCAGGCCTGCCCGGTCGGGCAGGCGCATCGCTACGATGACGCGCAGATCCGGCACAGCTATTCGCGCTCGCTGCAGATGCTCGAAAACTGGCGGCGAATGCGTTAGAGTTGAGCCATTGGTCGCGACGACGTCAGCAGAAGCGTCCGCACCAATACGACAAGGGAGTTTCATCATGCACCGCCGGCAATTCACGCTGCTCGCCCTCGGCCTGAGCGCTGCCCCCAGGCTGTTCGCCGCCCCGCCGGCAAAACGCAAACATGTCGTCGCCTTTGCCCAGGACACCATGTCCAACGACTGGCGCGCCGCCCAGGTGCGTGATCTGCAGCAGGCACTGGCAAAACGCCCCGACATCGAATTCGTCTTCAGCGACGCCGGCGGTGACACCGCCCGCCAGGTCCAGGACATCGAGAATTTTGCCGCGCGCGGCGTCGACATCCTGATCACCAGCCCGCGCGATGCCGAGCTGATGCGCGAACCGATCGCCCGCGTACACCGCCGGGGCATCCCGGTCATCCTGCTGTCGCGCCGGGTCAGTGGCGAGGAATTCACCCATTTCGTCACAGCCGACAATCGCGCCATCGCCCGCCAGGCCGCGCAATATCTGGCCAGACGCCTGAACGGCAAGGGCCGCATCCTGGTGCTGCAGCACATTCCGACCTCGACGCCGGGACAGTTGCGAACCGAAGGGTTTCTTGACGAACTGAAGAAGCACCCCGGGCTGGAAATCGCCGCGATCAAGCGCGCCGACTCGCAACGCGCGCTGGCGATCCAGAAAATCGAGGAAGCGCTGGCGGAAAAACTGCCCTTTGACGCCATCTATGCCCAGTCGGACAGCATGGCGCTGGGCGCGATCATGGCGCTGAAAAAGGCCGGACGCAATATGAAGGACCTGCCGATAACCGGCATCGATTTCATCAGTGAGGCGCGTGCCGCCATTCGGGCCGGCGATCTGGCTGCCAGCTTCACCTACCCGACCTTCGGTCGCGAAGGCGCCGAAGCCGCGCTGAAACTGATCGACGGCGGCAAGATCGCAACCAGGGAACGGATCGTGCCGTCGATCACGGTGACGCGCGACAACGTGGAGCGGGTCGAACCCATCTTCTGATCGTGCCCAAGCTTTCGCTGGCCCACCGGCTGCTCCTTCTCTGGTTTGCCGCAACCATCGCCGTGCTGGTGGTCGCCGGCGCGCTGTTTTCGCTCCTGCGCGGACAACAGCAATGGGCCGAAAGCAACCGGGCCCTCGACGCCGCCCTGCAGCACCTCGATACCGAAACCGAATACCGCGCCGACGAGCTCGCCGGCATGGGCCGCTCGCTCGCCGAGTCACCGGCCCTGCAAGCCACGCTCAACCTGTTTCATGGCTATTTCGACAGCGAACACGGCAACCCGGATGTCTTCGACGCTCCCGCCCGCGACCTGGCCGTCCTGCTCGGCGAGCGCGGTCGTGCCAGCGGCAGCGACTGGCTGATCGTTTCCGGCAGCCACGGCCCGATCGCCGGCTATGCCGATCAGCAGAACCTCTACTGGTCGCAACGTGCCGACGAAGCGCAGCAACTGTTCGCCAGCCAGGCCGGTCTTTCCCCATTCGAGCCGGTGGCACCGCGGGATGACCTGATCGGGCCGACCGGACACAGCGATGTCGTTTATTTTGACCGCTGCCGCAGCCGCCCGGGCATTGCGCTGGTTCTCGACATGCCGGTACACAATGCCGGCGCGACGGAAATCGGCCGCCTGTCGCTGGGGCGATGCCTGGACATGAGCTTCATCGAACGCACGGCGGGCGAAACCGGGCTCGCTTTCGCCATCGAAGCCGATACGCTCCAGCGTTCGGCGCAAATGCCGGACCTCCATGCCGCAAGCGACGCCGGCACGCCGCTGGAAAAAAAGCTGCGCTGGTTCAGACGCACGCAGCTCGGGAAAACCGGCGAGTACGCCCACACAACGACCCAGGTTGATCTGCCGGACGGGAAAACGGCGACATTCCGTTTCGTCCGCTCAACCCATCCTGGCGACACCCCGACCGCCACCTTGATCAGCGCCGGTTTTGCCAGCCTGGCCGGCGTCTCGCTGCTGGTTTTCATGATCGGCCTGATTTTCATGCGGCGCCAGGTCACCAGTCCGCTCAAACAGCTGATGCTGGCGGTCGACTCGGCCCGGGCAGGCCATTTCCAGCCGCTTTCCGGACAACTGCCGGACAACGAACTCGGGCAGTTGGCCAAGGTGCTGAACGAAACAATGATGGCGCTGACCCGCGAGCGCGCCCACCTGCACACTCTGGTCGCCACCATTCCCGACTTGGTCTGGCTGAAGGACCCGAACGGCGTTTACCTCGCCTGCAACCCGCGCTTCGAACAATTCTTCGGCGCCAGTGAAGCGGAAATCATCGGCAAAACCGACCACGACTTCGTCGGCAAGGAACTCGCCGATTTTTTCCGCGCCCACGACCTGGCGGCAATGCATGCCGGCGAGGCAAGCAGCAACGAGGAATGGATCACGTTCGCCAGCACCGGCTACCGCGGACTATTCCTGACCACCAAGGTACCGATGCGCCTGGAAGATGGCAGCCTGATCGGCATCCTCGGAATTGCCCATGACATCACCCGGCTGCGCAGCGCGCTGGACGAGGTCGCCGGTCATCGCGACCAGCTTGAGGAGAAGGTCCGGGAACGGACGGCACAACTGGAAAACACCCATCGCCAGCTGGCCGAAACCCAGTTCGCGATGGACAGCGTCGGCATCGGCATCAACTGGGTAGACCCGGAGACCGCCTGCCTGACCTATGTCAATCGCCATGCAGCCGAACTGCTCGGCTACAGCCAGGAGGAAATGCTGGCGCTGCGCGTGCCTGACATCGACGAAAACTACAACGACGCAGCCTTTGCCGCGGTCGTTGAACAAGCCCGCGCAGCCGGCAGCCTGAAATTCGAAAGCAGCCTGATCACCCGCCACGGCCGGCGCATACCGGTCAGCATCAGCCTCAACTATCGGCCGGCTGCGGCAGGACAACCTGCCCGACTGATTGTCTTCATCACCGACATCCGGCGCCAGAAGGAAACCGAGGCCGCGCTGGAGCAGGCCAAGAACGCTGCCGAAGCAGCCAGCGTGGCGAAGAGCGCGTTCCTGGCCAACATGAGCCACGAAATCCGCACCCCGCTCAACGCCATCACCGGCATGGTCCATCTGATCCGGCGCGCCGGCATTCCAGCGGAACAACAGGATCGCCTGCACAAGATCGACATGGCAGGCCAGCACCTGCTCAACATCATCAATGCGATTCTCGACCTGTCGAAAATCGAGGCCGGCAAGTTCGAGCTCGATGAGGGCGACCTGCAACCCGGCATCATCCTCGCCAACATCTCGTCGATGCTGCTCGACAAGGCCCAGGAAAAAGGGCTCGATCTGCGCATCGAAAACGGGCTGCCCGGCATCGTGCTGCGCGGCGATGCCATCCGCCTGCAGCAGGCCCTGCTCAACTTTGCCAGCAATGCCGTGAAGTTCACCGAAGCCGGCAGCGTCATCTTGCGCGTTCGCGCCGAACAGGAAGCACCGGAGGAAATGCTGGTGCGCTTCGAGGTCGAAGACACCGGCATCGGCATCGAAAAGGAGGCGCAAACCCGGCTGTTCAGCGCCTTCGAACAAGCCGACAACACCATTACCCGACGCTTCGGCGGCACCGGCCTGGGCCTGATCATCACGCGCAAGCTGGCACAGGCCATGGGCGGCGACACCGGCGTCAGCAGCGAACCCGGACAGGGCAGCACCTTCTGGTTTACCGCCCGCCTGCAGCACGGCCGGCCAGTCGTCACGCCACCACCGAAACTCCCGGCAAGCGGCGAATCGGCGGAAAGCATCCTGGCCCGCGAGTTTGCCCAATGCCGCCTGTTGCTGGCCGAGGACGAACCGATCAACCGGGAAGTCGCACTATCGCTGTTTGCCGACGTCAACATCGTGCTCGACGTTGCCGAAGACGGCCAGAGCGCGCTGGAACAGGCCAGCCGGAACGACTACGACCTGATCCTGATGGACATGCAGATGCCCCGGCTCGATGGTCTGGAAGCCACCCGGCGCATCCGCGCGCTGCCGGCACGCCAGCATGTGCCGATTCTGGCGATGACCGCCAACGCCTTCGCCGAGGACCGCCTGCGCTGCCTGGATGCCGGCATGGACGACTTCATTGCCAAGCCGGTCGATCCGGAAATCCTGTTTGCCACCGTCCTCAAGTGGCTGCGCAGGGACGCCGCCTCAAGCGCTGATCGGGTTTGAGCTGCCGAGCGCCAGCCAGCCTCGGACGACGCGGTAGGCAACCCAGAAACCCAGCACCAGGATGACGCCGATGGCGATCGGGATGCCGATGATGGTGATCAGGAACAGACCGTAGACTCCCAGCCACAGCACGGTGAACCAGAAGGTCCGGATCTGCCAGCGGAAATGACTTTCCAGCCAGGTGCCACGGACTTCGCTGCGCATCCAGTAGTTGAGGAAGACGGCGAGCAGCGATGGCAGCCCGAAGACGAAGCCGCCGGCAATGGTCGCCGTCGAGGTGACGCCGACAACGACGGCGATCGCATGCAGCCCGTAAATCAGATGCGTGACATTGACCAGCGAAGACCGCACGCCCTGCGGGCCGCTCGGGACAGGTTCGTTCATTTATTTTCCTCAGTCAGTATTTTCTGCATCAGCAACGCATGCCCGGCCGCCGGGTCGAGCACGTAGGGCGAGAAACCGGCCCGCTCATAGGAAGCGAGCGCTCGCTCATTGTTCGACAGGACTTCCAGCGTCAGCTTGCAGCAACCGAGTTCGCGCGCCCGCGTCACCGCCCAGTCGAGCAGCGCCTGGCCGATGCCGGCGCCGCGCCGCTCGCGACGGACGGCGATGTCGTGGATGTTGAGCAAGGGCTGCGCGGCGAAGGTCGAGAAACCTTCGAAGCAGTTGATCAGGCCGACGGCATTTTCGCCGTCCCAGGCCAGTGCACCGTGGAAGGTCGGCAAGGCGCGCAGGCGCTCGGCCAGATGGTTTTTCGCGTAATCCGTCAGCCCGTCGCCGCCGCCCATCGGGTCGTGCGCGTAATGGTCGAGCAGATCCAGCCAGGCCGCGGAAATTGCCGGATTTTCGAGGTCGACCGCAACAATGCGCAGACTCATAGCCCGAGGCTGTCCCACATCGCATCGACCTTCTGCTTGACGCCCGCATCCATGACGATCGGCCGCCCCCATTCGCGACTGGTTTCACCCGGCCACTTGTTGGTCGCGTCGATGCCCATCTTCGAGCCGAGGCCGGCGACTGGCGAAGCAAAGTCGAGATAGTCGATCGGCGTGTTGTCGACCAGCGTCGTGTCGCGCACCGCGTCGAAGCGCGTGGTCATCGCCCAGATCACTTCCTTCCAGTCGCGGATGTCGATGTCGTCGTCCACGACGATGATCGTCTTGGTGTACATGAACTGGCGCAGGAAGCTCCAGATGCCGAACATCACGCGCTTGGCATGACCGGGGTAGGCCTTCCTGATCGAAACGATGGCCATCCGGTACGAACAACCTTCCGGCGGCAGGTAGAAATCAACGATCTCCGGGTACTGCTTCTGCAGCAGTGGCACGAACACCTCGTTCAGCGCGACGCCGAGGATCGCCGGTTCGTCCGGCGGCTTGCCGGTGTAGGTGCTGTGGTAGATCGGGTTTTTCCGCATGGTGATGCGGTCGACCGTAAAAACAGGGAAATCCGCCTGCTCGTTGTAGTAGCCGGTATGGTCACCATAGGGGCCTTCCAGCGCCAGCTCGCCCGGCTGGATGTGGCCTTCAAGCACGATCTCGGCGGAAGCGGGTACTTGCAAACCTGAACCAATGCACTGCGTCAGCTCGGTCTTGCCGCCGCGCAGCAGGCCGGCAAACTGGTATTCGGACAGCGAATCGGGCACCGGCGTCACGGCGCCGAGGATGGTCGCCGGATCGCAACCGAGTACCACCGCCACCGGAAACGGCTGGCCGGGATGGGCGATCTGGTGTTCGCGGAAATCGAGCGCGCCACCGCGATGCGCCAGCCAGCGCATGATCAGCTTGTTCGGCCCGAGTACTTGCTGGCGGTAGATGCCAAGATTCTGCCGGTTCTTGTGCGGGCCCTTGGTGACGACCAGGCCCCAGGTGATCAGCGGCGCAACGTCGCCCGGCCAGCAGTGCTGGATCGGCAGCCGCGACAGGTCGACGTCCTTGCCCTCCCAGACGATTTCCTGACAGGGCGCGTTGCTCACCTTCTTCGGGGCCATGTTGAGCACCTGTTTCAGGATCGGCAGCTTGTCCCAGGCATCCTTCAAGCCTTTCGGCGGCTCCGGCTCCTTCAGGTAGGCGAGCAGCTTGCCGACCTCGCGCAGCGCCTGCACCGACTCCTCGCCCATGCCCAGCGCGACGCGCTTGGGCGTGCCGAACAGGTTGGCCAGTACCGGCATGTCGTGGCGACGGGCACCGGTCACCGGCTGCTCGAACAGCAGCGCGGGGCCGCCGGCGCGCAGCACGCGGTCGCCGATCTCGGTCATTTCCAGGTGGGTATCGACGTCGACCGCAACACGCTTGAGTTCGCCGGTCTTTTCCAGTTGCGACATGAAGTCGCGCAAGTCTTTGTATTTCAAACCGTTGCCCGTTCCAGAATTTCAGAACTCACCGAGTAACATCCCATATACGTAAGCCGATAGCGCAAAATGGACATGACTTTCCGGATCGACGAAAAGCAGCCCCCACAGATAGGGCATTGCCGGCTCGTCCTTGTTCTCGACAATACTGCGCACCTCGCAGAGAACGGAAAGAAAGGTCTCCTGATTCTGGATGCTGATCTTGAATTTCAGACGCATCTTGTCGCCGACCGCAGCAAGACGGGTCTTGGTCCGCAAAGCGGCGCCGGTTGCGCTCAAATTGCAGATTTTTCCGGAACCCTGTCCCTGTTTGTCGACCAGTTCCAGTGCTGCAATCAACTGCACATCGATCCGCGGACTCTTCCGGATTTCCTGCACCCGCAACTCTCGCGGATACGCCAGGTGCAAGTGCGGGAACGGAATGGTCGTTTGCTTCACCAGCGAGGACGAGAAGGCAAAAGCCCGTTGCCCGGAGAAAAAGCGCCCGACAAAAGATTGTCCTTCGCGCAGCATCACCAGCCCACCCGAACTTTCGGGTGGTGTGACAATGATGCCTTTGTTCTTCAGATAGCCGATCAAAAACACGACATAGCGGGGCGAATCAGGTGAGGTTTCCAGTTGCAGGGCATCGCCAACGCGCACCCTGGAAGTATCAAAAGTGACCTCCCTAGCCTGTTTTTCCGCACTGGTCAGCAGCCGGTAAACCCCCGACGTCACCAGTTCCTCGATCGCCTCCAGCGTATCGAGCACGACCCCCTGCTTGTGTATCTGCTCGCGGCTTTCGTTGTACAGGTTCCAGCGCAGGGGTTTGCCCACTTCGATGTCGGCCACCCCCACCTTGGCAAAATTCTGATCGGCAGTCCCCATTTCACCCTCGGATCAAACCCAATAGCTCGTCACGATGCCCAAGAAAATCAGCAGTCCAACATAATTGTTGTTCAGGAATGCCTTGAATGAGCCGGCCCTGTCTCGCAGACGTATCCACGAATAATGCCTGAGCATGATACCCGCAGCCAGAGTGAGCCCCAAGTAAAACGGCCAGCTCAGCTGTAACTGCCAACCCACCCCGCCGAGCAGCAGCAACGTGAGCGCATAACAAAGCATCACCGCTGCCACATCGAAGCGGCCGAAAGTGATCGCTGAGGTCTTGATGCCGATTTTCAGGTCATCTTCGCGGTCGACCATCGCGTATTCGGTATCGTAAGCGACCGCCCAGAAAATATTGGCCAGCAGCAGCCACCAGGCTTCGGCCGGTACGCTGCCAAGGTGCGCGGCGTAGGCCATCGGGATGCCGAAGCCGAAGGCGATGCCGAGGTAGGCTTGCGGAATGGCGAAGAAGCGCTTGGTGAAGGGATAACTGGCGGCGAGGAAGACCGCCGGAATCGACAGCCAGATGACCAGCGGCTTGCCGAGTACCAGCACCAGCGCAAAGGCCAGCAGGCAGAGGAAGGCGAACAGCGCCAGCGCTTCCCGGGTCGTCACCCGGCCGGCGGTCAGCGGGCGTTCCTTGGTCCGTTCGACGTGCTTGTCGAAATCGCGGTCGGCATAATCGTTGATAACACAGCCGGCCGAGCGCATGACCACGGTGCCGAGAATGAAGACCAGCGCCACCGCCCAGTCCGGCCGGCCGTCTGCCGACAGCCACAGCGCCCACAGCGTCGGCCACAGCAGCAGCAGGATGCCGATTGGCTTGTCCAATCGCATCAGCTTCTCGTAAAGGTCCAGTCTTTCCTTGATTGCGGCCAGGGTCATGCGTCGATTCTACCTTCTGTATCGCGGGCCCGCCGCGCCTGCTGCCAGGCGACAACGGCCTGGCCTGAATGAGCGAGAATGGCCTGGTAGCGCTCGCCCGGCAGCGCGTGGCGCAGCGCCGCGAACAACTGCTGGGTGCCCTCCTGTGCCCGCACCGACGCGGCCGGATCGGCGAGCAGCGAAATCTGGATGCTGGCCAGCGCGTCGGCAATCAGCCGCCAGCCAAGTTCCGGCATCTGCTCGTTGAGCCCGAGCAGCAGGCTGCCCAGCGGTCGGACCAGCCCTTCGGCCTGCTCTGCGGTTTCGCAGGCGGCCATCGCGTGCCACAGTGCGAGGTGGATGCTGCGCCGCAGTTCGACCTTGAAATCGACGGCGGCGAATTCGTTGTCGGCCAGCGTCGAAAACTGCTGCTGGAAGCGCGCATCAGCGGTCGCATCGAGACGCGTGCGCAGGCCGCCGATCAGCGCCGTCAGCGCCGGAATCGCGTTGAGATGGAAGGCCTGTGTATAGGCCAGCCCCCAAGCATCAAGGCCAGCGACCAGCAGGGCCAGGCGCAGTGCCCGCGCCTCTTCGTCGGCGCCGGCCTGGCTCCAGTTATAGCAGCGCCCGGCCAGTTCGCCGAGCTCGCCGGCTTCGCCATCCGGCGACACGGCCATGCGGAAGACGGCGGCAAAGGCATCCTGCGCCATGCGCGCGGCAAGTCGCTGGGTTTCGGTATTCGCCAGGGTGGCGAGCGGGTCGACAGGAATCTGGACGGCGGTGGTCATCGTGACCTTTCGGGCAAAGTCCGTGATTTTACCGCCGCCCCGACTATTTGACCGCGCCGCGCAGGGTCAACACGCGCTCGTGCAGCACCGGCAGCGTCGCCGCCTCGGGTGCCAGCGGCGCGCCAACGCGCAGGCCGATGCGCGAGAACATCCCGCGGCGGAACGGCGTCTTCATCGCCTTGCCGTCAATGCGCGAGAAGTAACTGCCCCACAATCCGGACAAGGCCATCGGCACCACCGGCACCGGGTTGGCGGCGAGGATGCGGGCGATGCCCGGGCGGAAAGGCTGCAATTCGCCATCCAGCGTAATCCCGCCCTCCGGAAAGATGCCGATCAGTTCGCCGTTGGCGAGTGCGGTCGACACCTCGGCGAAGGCTTTTTCCATCAGCGCCGGGTTGTCCTTGGCCGAAGCGATCGGGATCGCGCCGCAATGGCGGAAGACGAAGCCGAGCAGCGGCGTGCGGAAGATGCGGTAGTCCATGACGAAACGCACCGGCCGGGGCGACGCGCCCATCAGGATCACCGCGTCGGCGAAGCTGACGTGGTTGGCCACCAGCACTGCCGGCCCGGCCAGCGGAATGTGCTCGACGCCCTCGCTGCGCAGCCGATACACCGCCTTGACCAGCAACCAGGCAACAAAGCGCAGCAGGAATTCCGGCACCAGCCCGTAGATGTACACCGCCACCGCCGCGTTGAGCAGCGCCGCGATCCCGAACAGCGCCGGGATCGACAGCCCGGCGCCGAGCGCGGCCGCCGCGCCGAGCGCACCAACGACCATGAACAGCGCATTGAGGATGTTGTTGGCGGCGATGATCCGGGCCCGGTGGCTGGCTTCGCTGCGCGTCTGCACCAAGGCGTACAGCGGCACGATGAAGAAACCGCCGAAGACGCCGAGCATCAGCAGGTCGAACAGCACCCGCCAGATCGCCGGAATGCTGAGCAGCGCCGTCAGTTCGTGCGCCGTCGTGCCGACCAGGCCGACCGGCGAGGCAAAGTACAGGTCCAGGCCGAACAGCGTCAGGCCGATCGAGCCAAACGGCACCAGGCCGATTTCGACATGCTTGCCCGACATCCGCTCGCACAGCAGCGAACCGAGCCCGATGCCGACCGTGAAGATGGCCAGCAACAGCGTCACCATCGTTTCGCCGCCGCCGAGCACATTTTTCGTATAGGCCGGGAACTGCGCCAGGAACAACGCACCGTAGAGCCAGAACCAGGAGATGCCGAGAATCGACAGGAACACCGTACGGTTGCCGCTGGCAAAGCGGATGCTGCGCCAGGTTTCGGTCAGCGGATTCCAGTTGACCGCAAGATCCGGCTCAGGCGGCGGCGCATCGGGAATGCCGCGGCTGTACCAATAACCGAGCACCGCCACCGCCAGGCCGCCGACGGCGATCCACACCGGCTGCGCCACCGCACCGGCAAGCAGGCCGCCGGCCAGCGTGCCGATCAGGATGGAAACAAAGGTGCCGGCCTCGATCAGCGCATTGCCGCCGACTAGCTCATCCTCATGCAAATGCTGCGGTAGGATGGCGTATTTGACCGGTCCGAACAGCGTCGATTGCAGCCCGAGCAAAAACAGCGCGGCGAGCAGCCAGCTCAGGCTGTGCAGCCAGAAACCGGCAGCGGCCACGCCCATGATGACGATTTCCAGCACCTTCGACAGCCGCGCCAACCAGGCCTTGTCGTACTTGTCGGCGAGTTGGCCGGCGGTCGCCGAAAACAGGAAGAAAGGCAGGATGAACAACCCGGCCGCCAGATTGCCGAGCAGCTCGACCGTGATCGTCGTCCATTGCGCCGCCTGGAAAGTCAGCAGCACGACCAGCGCGTTCTTGTACAGGTTGTCGTTGAAGGCACCGAGAAACTGCGTGCCGAACAACGGCGCGAAGCGCTTTTGCTTGAGAAGTCCGAATTGTCCGCTCATGACCGGTCGACCGTAAAAATGCGGCGGGTATCGAAGACCGCCGGCGAGAAGGAATGACCCTGCCACGAGAGCAGGCGCTTGAGAACGAAATCGAAGAGTAGCGGGTTGTGCTCGCGCAGCGCGTCGAGATCGGCGACCGCATCTTTCGGCAGCAGGCCGGCACGCGCCAGTGTCGCCGACGAAATCAACGGCAGCACGCCCGGCAGTGGGTAATCGGAACCGTGGAGCAGGCGCTCGTGCAGGTCCTCGCGTTCGAGCAGCGTGCGGATCACCGCCGGCTGGCGGTTGCGCAAGGTAATTGCGGAAATGTCGCCGTACAACCGGTTGACCGCACGCGGCTCGGCCATCGCCTTGAGGAAGAGATCGAAGCTGGAACGCACGCTGCCATCGTCGTCGACATCGCTGCCCATCGTCGCGCAATGGGCGACCACGACCTTGACGCCGAGATCGAGCGCCCGGCGCAGCCGCAGCGGGTTGCCGAAGGCCTGCGTGTCGCTGCCCTTGACCGCCTTTTCCTCGCCGCAATGAACGATCAGCGGCGTGCCGGATTCGGCAAGGACGCGGTAGAAGGCATCGCACTTCGGCGACGCCGGGTCCATGCCCTGCGCCGCCGGCAGCCACTTGACCGCGCGCGCGCCGCCGGAAATTGCCTGTTTCAGGTCGTCGACCGCAGCAGCGTGATAAGGATGCAGCGACGCCACCCACTCGAAGCGTGCCGGGAATTCGCCCGCCAGTTTCGCCGCCCAGGCGTTCGGCACGTAGAACGCCGAATGCTCCGGATGCGCGTGACCGGCCGTGTCGTGGAAACGCTCGAAGGCGAAGAGCATGACCTTGAAGCCTTCGGGCATCGCGTCGCACAGGTTGAGCAGGCGCGCGACGTAGGCGGCATCGACGGCACCCGGCGCATCGTGGGCGCAACCGGCGTTCATGTAGAACAGGCGCTGCGCGTAATGCACCGGCTGCAGCGGCGACGACAGTTGCGGTCCGATTTCGATGCCGCTGCCGCCATCACCGAGCCCGGCGAGATGGACGTGGCAGTCCCACAGCCCGGCCGGGTCGATGCCGGCCCAGGCCTGCTTCAGCCACGGGCTGTCGAGCAGTCGCACCGGAATCGCCGCGCGGCAGGGATTGACCACCACCGGCCTGGCCAGGCTGGCGCCGGCGGCGGCCAGCGCGGTGCCGCCGGCGAGAAAGCCGAGCAGCCGCCGGCGTTGCGCATTGAACGTCATCATGCCGCCTCCGCCATCTGCTTCAAAGTCACGTAATCGATCTTGCCGGTACCGAGCAGCGGCAGCGCCTCGACCAGCTTGATCTTGCGCGGCACCGCCAGTTCCGGCAGGCCGAGTTCACGCGCCTTGGCCGCCAGCATGTCGCGGCTCAGCGCCGGATCGGTGGTGAACAGCACCAGCGCCTCGCCCTTGCTCTCGTCCGGCTGACTCGACACAGCGTGCGGCTTGTCCGGCGCGCTGGCGACGGCGAGTTTCTCGACCACTTCCAGGCTGACCATCTCGCCGGCAATCTTGGCGAAGCGCTTGACCCGGCCGACGATCTTCACGAAACCCTCGTCGTCGATCTCGACCACATCGCCGGTTTCGTACCAGCCGTCGCCGGCCGCTGAAACCGGCGCCTGCAGCACGCCCGGCTGCTCGGCCTTGAGATAGCCGGCCATGACATTGGGGCCGCGCACGTGCAGGATGCCGCCGCTGGCGATGCCCGGCACCGGCACAAGCTTGTACTCGATGCCCGGCAGCAGGTTACCGACGGTGCCGGTTTTGTAGGCCATCGGCGTGTTGACCGCAAGAACCGGCGCGGTTTCGGTAGCGCCGTAGCCTTCGAAGATGCGCACACCGAATTTCTCGAACCACTGGTTGCGCACCGCTTCGGAGAGCTTTTCAGCGCCGGCGACGACGTAGCGCAGCCGGTAGAAATCGTAGGCATGGGCGAATTTTGCGTAGTTGCCGAGGAAGGTCGAGGTACCGAAAAGCACGGTGCAGCCACGGTCGTAGGCGACTTCCGGAATCACCCGGTAATGCAGCGGCGACGGGTAGAGGAAGAGGTTAGCGCCGGTCAGCACCGGCAGCAACGCGCCGGCGGTCAGGCCGAAGCTGTGGAAGATGGGCAGCGCGTTCAATACCTTGTCGTCGACCGAGAAATCGATCACCGCACGAATCTGCGCGATATTGGCGAGGATCGCCCGGTGCGGCAACACGACGCCCTTCGGCTTGCCCTCGGAACCGGAGGTGAACAACACCACCGCCGCGTCCTCGGGCGAGGCGTGGAGTTCGAAGGCACGCGGGAAACGCAGCCCCCACAGCACCAGCCACAGCTTGTCGCCCAAGCCGATGCGGTCGCGGATGTCTTCCAGGTACATGAGTTCGACACCGCGCAGCCCGGCCAGCTTGTCGCCGAGCTTGGCCTGCTCGACGAAGGCGCGCGAGGTGACTACCGTCTTCACTTCGGCAGCGTCGCAGGCGGCCTGCATGGCGTCGGTGCCGGCGGTGTAGTTGAGCATCGCCGGCACGCGCTTTCTTGCGGTCAACCCGAAAAACAAGCCAATTGTCGGCACCAGGTTGGGCAGCAGCAGGCCGATTTTCTCGCCCGGCACCGACACGCGTTCGATCTGCCGCGCCAGGATCAGCGCCATCTTGAGCAGGTCGTTGTACGAATACTCGATCTGCTTGACGTCCTCGAGCAGCCGCCGGCCGCGCCCGAACAGCGTTGCCGCGTCGCACAGCGCGCCATACAGCGTCTGCGTCGGCCGCGAAGCAAAGATCATTTCCTGCATCAGCTTGCGCATCTGCTCGCCCGCCTTGCGCCGGCGCAATTTTGCGGTCGACGCCGCCGGCATCGGAAAATGCGCTTCCGGCAGCACGGTCAAGCGGATTTTCGGGAAGACTTCCTTCGGATATTTGCCCGAAAGCCGCGAGAAGTAGGAACGCGACGCGCCATCGACGCGCACTGGAATCACCGTCGCGCCGGTCTTGGCGGCGACGAAGGCCGGGCCGTCGTAGACCTTCATCAGCGAACCGGTCAGCGTGATCCGCCCTTCCGGGAAAATGACCACCGGCCGGCCGGATTCGATCAAGCGGATGACCTTCTTCATCGCCATCGGGCTGGTCGGATCGACCGCCAGATAATCAACCTGCGACAGCAGCAGGCGGAACCAGAAATTGTTGGCGACGCCGGTATGCACGACGAAAACCGGATCGACCGGCAGGAACAAGCCGAGCAGCAGGCCGTCGAGAAAGGATTCGTGATTGGCGACGATCAGCAGCTTGTGCTGCGAAAAATCGGACTGACGGAACTGCACATCGACACGGAACAGCAGGCGGGCGATCACCCGCAGGATTGGACGCAACACGGCACGCATCAGGTGGACTCCCGGACGTAATCGAGGACATTGGTGAAAGTGGTTTCCAGCGCCTGGCGGTCGATCCAGAACCACACCTCCTTGCCGATCTTCTCCGAGGCCAGCACGCCGGACTCGTGGAGAACTTTCAGGTGGTGCGACACGGTCGACCGCGCCAGCGTCGATACTTCGGCAATCTGCCCGACATTCAGTCGTTCGCCCGGCTCGAACAACAGCAGGATGCGCTGACGATGTTCATCGCCCAGGGCAACGAACATCTTGGACATGACGGCCCACTGCGGGGGAATGGTTTGGCTGTAGTCAGATTTCATGTCGATGAGTTTAGTTATATCGACATGACGAAGTCAAGAATAATTTCCGGAATTTTTTCTTGCCACCGTTGCGGCTAAACTGCGCCTTCCAGCGCCCAAGGCGGCGCCTCAAACAGGACCCGCACGTGAGCTTCTTCGCAACAGCCGTCCGATTTCTTGCCCTCCCCTTTACCCCGGCCAATTACCGCAACGACCTGCGGCGCACCCTGCTGGCGCTGGGCGCCGTGGGTGCCCTGGCGATGTTTTTGCTGCTCGGCGCCACGCTGCTGAGTATCCTGCCCAAGCTGACAACGCTCGATGTCGTCACCGATTACCGCCCGAAAATCCCCTTGCGGATCTATACCGCCGACGGCGCGCTGCTCGGTGAGTTTGGCGAAGAACGCCGGGACTTCACGCCGATCCAGGAGATTCCGCCGGTATTGAAGGATGCGCTGCTGGCGATCGAGGATGCGCGCTTCTACGAGCACGGCGGTGTCGATTACCGGGGCGTGGCACGGGCAGTTGCGGCCGGCCTGACCGGTGGCATGCGCCAGGGCGCGTCGACGATCACCATGCAGGTGGCGCGCAATTTCTTCCTGACGCAGGAAAAAACCCTGACGCGCAAATTGACCGAGGTGCTGCTGTCCTATCGCATCGAATCGGCGCTGAGCAAGGACCAGATCCTCGAGCTCTACATGAACCAGATCTATCTCGGCCAGCGCACCTATGGTTTCTCCAGCGCCGCCCGCACCTATTTCAAGAAACGCCTGCCGGAGCTGACGCTGGCGGAAGCCGCGATGCTGGCCGGTATCCCGCAGAACCCGGTCAAGCACAACCCGGCGGTCAATCCGGTGCGCGCCAAGGCCCGCCAGGAACTTGTCCTGAAACGCATGCTGCACCTGGAAAAGATCACCCAGGCGCAATTTGACGAGGCCATCGGCCAGCCGCTCGAAATCAGCCGCAGCCTGCAGTTCGAGGCGCATGCCGATCATGTCGCCGAACTGGTGCGTCAGGAGCTCTATGCGCAATACCAGGGCGATGCCTATACCCAGGGCTTCAATGTCCATACCACGCTCGACAAGGCCGAGCAGAACGCCGCCTACGACTCGGTTCGGCGCAATGTGCTGGCCTACGACCAGCGCCATGGCTACCGCGGGCCGGAAGGCTTTGTCGCCCTGCCGGCCAAGGCGGACGAGCGCGAGGATGTCATCGACCAGACCCTGGCCAGACATCCCGGCAGCGACAACCTGATCGCCGCCGTCGTCACCGAAGTGTCGGCCAAGCTCGTACGCGCCGAACCCGCCACCGGCGACACGCTGGAAATCACCGGCAACGGACTGCGCTTCGCCGCCCGTGCGCTGCAGCCGAATGCCAAGGCGGATATCAGGATTCGTGTCGGATCGGTGATCCGCGTCAGCCAGGACAGCAAGGGCCGCTGGGCTATCGCCCAGATGCCGGAAGTCGACGCCGCATTCGTCGCCCTCAATGCCGAGGACGGTTCCTACCGGGCGCTGGTCGGCGGCTTCGATTTTTCCCGCAAACAGTTCAACCGCGTCACCAGCGCCTGGCGCCAACCGGGATCGATCATCAAGCCCTTTGTCTATTCGGCCGCGCTGGAAAAGGGCTTCTCGCCGGCCACGCTGATGAACGATGCGCCGCTGTCGCTGCCCGGCGGCGAAAACGGGCAGGCCTGGGAGCCGAGCAATGACGACGGTTACGACGGCCCGATCAGCCTGCGCCGGGCGCTGGCCCGCTCGAAGAACGTCGTTGCGGTGCGCCTGCTGCAAGCCATCTCGCCGCAATATGCGCAGGACTATCTGCAACGTTTCGGATTCGAGGCCGCCAAACATCCAGCCAATCTGACCATGGTGCTGGGCAGCGGTTCGGTCACCCCGCTGCAGATGGCCCGCGCCTACGCGGTGTTCGCCAATGGCGGCTTCACGGTCACCCCCCGCTTGATCGAGAAGATCACCGACGCCCGCGGCAACGTGCTGTGGGAAGCACCACCGCCGCCAGCCCGACAGGAACAGCAACGCGCCATCGACCCGCGCAACGCCTTCATCATCGACAGCATGCTGCGCGAGGTAGCCAGCAGCGGCACCGGCGCCGCAGCGAGCCAGCGCCTGGGCCGCCACGACCTGGCCGGCAAGACCGGCACCACCAGTGATGCGGTCGACGGCTGGTTTGCCGGCTATTCCGGGAACATCGTTGCCGTTTCGTGGATGGGGCACGACCAGCCCAGATCGCTCGGCGCCCGCGAATTCGGCGCCACGCTGGCCTTGCCGATGTGGACCGACTACATGCGCCAGGCGCTGTCCGGCAAGCCACCCAGCGAAAGAACGCCGCCGCCAGGCGTCTCTTACGTCGATGGTGACTGGTACTAAGATGAGTTCATCGGCGATGCCGGGGTCAAGGCGCTGGACGTGGAAGTGTCGCCGCTCGATTCAATTTTCGACGCCATACGGAAGGTGTTTGGCGATTGAAGGGCGGCAGTCTGTGAGTTTGTTGACGACCAGTTCCCGCGCACCGGATACTCACTAGCGAAACGGTGGCCGAGACGATAAACAAGGCGCAGACTCTAACGATTGCGGTACACCCCTGATTGGAAACTGGAATGCATGAACGCGAACAAGGACGAAATCCGTCGGCACCCAATCCTTCGTCCATAACGGCAAAGTCATGCCCTGGGTCGGCGCTTAGCCCCCCCTGGCTACTCGTGCTCATCATGCTGACCGGCATGGCGACGTTGCCGCTCCAGGCCGAGCCGTCACCCCCGCCGTTCGATAGCCCTGCGCACCACAATCCCAATCCCTTAAGCGTTGACAACTTCTTCCACTACCAGCTACCCGCAGGCTGGTTGGCGACCCCGGGGGATCGTATCGGCCTTTCCTCCGAAGAAAAGAGGGTCTTCGCCGTCACGTTGAACGGCCCCTTGCGTAGGGAAATTCCGGTGAAGATTTCCGCTGCCTACTACGCGCAGGGCAACCTGCTCTACGCGTCGGCGGAGCAATACCTGCGGACTTTCTCCCCGGTTTCTCCCGGCACGAGCCCGGAAGCCGATCCCCGGGGCCAGGTCAAGCCGCTCAGCGTGTCGGGTAGAGAGGCCTGGATGTTCGAGCGCGAGCGCAAGGAATTCATGCCCATGCATGGCCTGATCGACCCCAAGGATTCTCTGCCCCGGGACGATCCGAGGGTTTACGAACGCAGCGCGGAAATGATGGCGCGGGCCGTCCTGGTGCGGGAGCGCTTCGTGGTGATCCCCGGCAAGGCCGGCTTTCACGCCCTGCGCTATGCAGCCGAAGCCAAGGATTTTCAGGAATTTCTGCCCGATTTCGAAAAGCTGACGGCCACAATCGAAATCCTGGAATGAAGCGTAGCAACAAGGAGGGGATGATGGAGCAGACCGCACGCCCGGCCAAAACAGCATTCAGCCCGTTGCCCTGGATAATCGCCAAGGCCGCGGGGGGAATCGCTGCCGCCCTGGGTAGCCTCACGATGGCCTGGAGCCTGACCCATACCCCTTTTGGCGAGCAGGCAAATCCCTGGCCCGCCATCATCCTGGCGCTAGCGGGATTCCTGGTATTCATCGGCGCCGGCAGGGTGCTGGCGAAGCACGCGGACGCTGCAACCCAGCCGCTTACTTCCACCAAACGGGCCAGCGCGCTGTCCTGGTCCCTACTGCTGCTGTTTGCCGCTGGCTTCCTGCTCTTCGTCTACTTCATGACCCTTTAATTCCCGACCACTGCCCATCGGGCAATTCCTGCAGAGGCTCCCATGTCACTCCACCTGCTACCCCGCATCGCCTTACTCGCCCTGCTCGCAGCAACATGTCTGTCCGCCCTGGCCCAAAGCATCCCGGAGGAAGCCCAGCGGCGGATGATCCGCGGCCAGACTGCCGTCGAGATGGCCCGGACGCCAGAGGACTACGAACTGGCCATCCGGGAATTCAGGGAGGCGGTACGCCTGGCCCCCGAGTGGGCCGATCCCTACTACAACCTGGGTCTTGTTCAGGAAAAGAACGGCCACTACAAGGACGCCGTTACCAGTTTCCAGGAGTATCTGCGGCTGGCGCCCAATGCCCCCGACGCGGCGGCGGTGCGCAGCCAGATATACCGGCTGGAGTTCAAGGCAGAGCAGGACACCACCGATGAGGACGCGCTGTCCATCTTTGCCTCTCTGCTGGACACACAGCGCTGGAAGGTTGTCTTCGCGTCGCCTGGGGACGACTTGATCGTGAATCAGCATATAAGCAGCATCCGCGTGGACGGGGGGGAACTGGTCATCAGCTACCGCAGCCGCCACGACCAGACGAACAGTCTGCGCGCCCGCCCGGTCGGCAAGCGCCTGGAATTCATGTATGCCTACAAGCTGTGCAACACCTCGGTGCAGCGCGATGAGTGCCCGGTAGTATTCCGCTACCAGCTTGAGGTCGTCTCGCGCCACAAAGTCAGAGCGAGGGTGAAGGTCTTTAGCCCGAGCATCGGCCAAGTGAAAGCCACCTCCAGCGACCACGCCCTGGAATTCGTCGCCCGGAACAATCCGTAGGTCCCCGCCCCGTCCAGCCCAACACAACGATGAAAATCTGCCCGTTCCCAAGCATCTCCAGGAAGTTTCTGCTTCCGGCGTTGCTAATTTTCCATCCTGTGGTCGGATGGTCCTGCCAGATCGAATACAGCGACTGGCTGGTCAATGTGTTCCGGCAGCAGGGCGTGTCTCTCGGCAAACGGACCGGCAACTATGCCAGCCAGTCTGAGTGTGAACAGGCCCTGCGTAACGCGGTGGATCAGTCTGGCGACCCCAATCTCGCCAACAACATGCGCTGCGTCGACTGCACTTCCCCCGCCGCCCGCCCGCCGTCGGACTATGCCCCGGGACCAGAAGGCGCAAGCAGTCGAGACACCGGATCATCGACTACGGGCCAGGACACCCAGGCCAATTTTGACAGGAACAACCAGGAACTGCTCCAGGCCTTGAAGGGCGGCCAAGTTTCCGCCTCCGGGCTGAATCTGAAAACCCCGGGGGTGCCACCGGCCCCGGGTACGGGACTCACCCTCAAACCGGCCGCCCCAGCATCGCCTACAGCTACCGCGATATCCGACCCCGCGCGCAGGGAGCAGCAGCATTTCGACCAGGCACGGGCCGAGTGGCTACGCAAGCAGCAACAGTTGATCAGACAGTCCGTGGCCCAGGAAGACAAATGGCGCAAGGAAGTGCTGACCTCGATCCGGACCAAGCAGGTACCACGCCCAGTGACACGGCCGAAGGAACTGGACGCCCTGCGACCGGGCGACGTGCTGCTCATTGGTCCAGACCAGTCGGCCATCGCCTGGACCATCAAGAACCTCGATCCCCTCTACCGTGCCCTGGATTACTTCGCTGCCGGTCATGTCTCCGCGCCAGAATTGAAGCAGGGCCTGGCCACCCATGTGCTCACCTTCATCCGTCGCGTCGATGGTGTAGCGCTGTTCCTCGACCACACCCTGGAGGGCAGCCGGGTGCTCACCGAAAAGGAACTCCTGCGAAAGTACGGCGGTCGCTTGGCCTACATCGCCAAACCCCTGGCTAAAGTGGATGGCCGCGCCCTCTGGGAGGCCGCCCGCGAGGCAGCACTGAAACCGGAATCCGACTACGGGGTGTTCGGTGACAAGCTGGTCTGCTCGGAGCGGGCCGCCGTGGTGGTAGCCAAGGCCACCGGCACGGCGATGCACCGGGAAAAACACGGCCTCGGCATCTATGGACCCATCGACATCACCCCTGCCGATTTCTTCGATGAAAAGCATGTGGGCAAGTATTTCCTGGTATCGACCTATTCCATCCTGTTGCAGCCCTGAGACATGGTGGTGAATTTGCCCGGCGGGGGACACAGATAAACCTCAACCCTTCAACAGCAACCGGATATCCGCGACGATCTCTTCGACACTGGCCGAATCCTTGACATAGAGACGAATCCGTCCGGCCGGATCGAATACGTAGGCGCCCGTCGAATGGTCGAGCACGTAGCCAAGCTCACCTTCAACCTCCTTGCGCGCGCTGAAGATGCGGAATTCCTCACTGGCCGCCTTGGTCTGCGCCGCGTCGCCGCGCAGGCCGAGGAAGCTTGGGTGAAACCAGGGCACGTAGGTTTTCAGGTGCTCGGCGCTGTCGCGCTCGGGGTCGAGGCTGACGAACAGCACCTGGACCCGCTCGGCCTCTGGCCCCAGTTGCTGCATCACCCCGGCCAGCCGGGCTAGCGTTCCGGGACAGATGTCCGGACAGGCGGTATAGCCGAAAAAGACGACCACCACCTTGCCGTGAAAATCGGCCAGCGTGCGTTTCTGACCGTGATGATCGTCCAGCGCCAGGCGCTGGGCGAAGGTCGCGCCGGTCAGATCGGTATTGGCGAAGCTCGCTGGCGGCGGCGGTGAACAGGCGGCCAGCAAGGCGAAGCAGAGAAGGAGGCAGAGTCGATTTTTCATGGCGTTAAATATTATTGAACTAATTACGCAAAATTGTTTCTGAATTTTCAAGTCGGTTCTCATAAGGGGGAGGGAACGGAATGGAAAGCTCAGCGCTTCATTCCCGGGCTGTCGGATCAAGCCGGGTGTCGGCATGTCTCCGACGAACCTCCTCTCGCGCCCTTGCAGCCAGCTTGTTGCTTCCAGGCGCCGCAGCAGCGGAATACAAATTCAATTTTCCCGAACCGGTGACACCGATCGCCCGGGAAACGCTGCACATCCACAACGAGTTCATGCTGATCATCACCATCCTGTTCGTGGTGGTGTTCGCCATCATGATCTACTCGATGATCAAGCACCGGAAGAGTGTCGGCCACGCGCCATCGCAATTCAGCGGACCAAGCGGTGCCATGCAATGGTTCTGGGCATTGATCCCTTTCGCCATCCTGCTCTTCATCGATTTCGTGCTGATGGGCATTCCGGCGGTGCAGGCGATCATCAGCATGGAAGACACCAAGACCCGGGCCGACATGGTGCTGAAGGTCACCGGCATGCAGTGGAAGTGGCAGTACGAATACCCGGAAGCCGGGATCAAGTTCATCAGCACCATGTCCACGCCACGCGCCCAGATCGCCAACGCCGAAGCCAAGGGCGAGCACTACCTGCTGGAAGTCGACAAGCCGGTGGTGCTGCCGGTCGGCAAGAAGGTACGCATCCTGCTGACCTCGACCGACGTCATCCACACCTGGTGGGTGCCGCAGTTCGGCGTCAAGCGTGACGCCATTCCCGGCTTCCTGCGCGAAACCTGGGTGCTGATCGAGAAACCCGGCATCTACCGCGGCCAGTGTGCCGAACTCTGCGGCAAGGACCACGGCTTCATGCCGGTGGTCGTCCATGCCGTACCGGAACCGGAATACCTCGCCTGGGTCGAGCAACAGAAGGCCGAAGCTGTCGCCACTGCCGGCAGCGCCGACCGTGCCTGGAGCAGCGAGGAGTTGATTGCCGAGGGCAAGGCGGTGTACAACAAGGTCTGCGTCGCCTGCCACCAGGACCAGGGCCAGGGCGTACCCCCGGTCTTCCCGGCGCTGGCCGGCAGCAAGATCGTCGCTGGGCCGCTGCTCGACATGAACGGCAGGATCATCCCCGACAGCCATGTCGACCGCGTCTTCAACGGCAAGGCCGGCACTGCCATGCAGGCTTTCCGCGAGACCTTGTCCGACGTCGAGCTGGCGGCGGTGATCACCTATGAACGCAACAGTTTCGGCAACAAGGTGGGCGACATGATCCAGCCGGCCCAGATCAAGGCCCTGCGCCAGGAGGCCAAATGAACACTGCCACTACCGCCAACGGCCACCCGGCCCCGCACGGCGCCGGCCACTACGGCGGCGTCCTGCGCTGGCTGACGACGACCAATCACAAGGACATCGGCACGATGTACCTGACCTTCTCGCTGCTGATGTTCTTCGTCGGCGGGTCGATGATCCTGGCCGTGCGCGCCGAGCTGTTCTCGCCCGGCCTGCAGCTGATGCAGCCGGAGTTCTTCAACCAGCTGGTCGGCGTGCATGCGCTGGTGATGATCTTCGCGGCGCTGATGCCGGCGGCGACCGGCTTTGCCAACTGGATGCTGCCGCTGATGATCGGCGCCCCCGACATGGCCCTGCCGCGCTTGAACAACTGGGGTTTCTGGCTGTTGCCGCCGGCGGCCCTGCTGCTGACCCTGCCCTTCTTCCTGGCCTTGTTCGGCATTGGCGACGGGGCGCTGGCCACCGGCTGGACCTTCTACGCACCGCTCTCGGTGCAGGGTGGCATGGGCGTCGATTTCGCGATACTGGCCGTGCATATATTCGGCATCTCGTCGATCATGGGCTCGATCAACGTCATCGTCACCATCTTCAACATGCGCGCCCCCGGCATGACACTGATGAAGATGCCGCTGTTCGCCTGGGGCTGGCTGATCACCGCCTTCCTGCTGCTGGCGACGCTGCCGGTGCTGGCCGGCGCGGTGACCATGCTGCTCACCGACCGCCATTTCGGCACGCAATTCTTCGATGCCGCCGGCGGCGGTGACCCGATCCTGTTCCAGCACCTGTTCTGGTTCTTCGGCCATCCCGAGGTGTACATCCTGCTGCTGCCGGTGTGGGGATTGATGCCGCACGTGCTGGCAACTTTCTCGCGCAAGCCGGCCTACGGCTACAAAGCCCAGGTTTACAGCTTCATCGCCATCGGCGTGCTGTCGCTGGTCGTCTGGGCCCACCATTTCTTCACTGCCGGCCTGCCGGTGCCGGCGCTGATCTACTTCATGTTCAGCACCATGGCCATCTCGATCCCGCTGGCGGTACTCTTCTTCTGCTGGATCGCGACGATGTGGAAAGGGGCGATGACTTTCGAGACGCCGATGCTGTTCGCCGTCGGCTTCATCGTTCTGTTCGGCATTGCCGGGCTGACCGGGCTGATCCTCGCCGACGTCGCCGCCGACGCGCAGTATCACCACAGCTATTTCGTCGTCGCCCACTTCCATTACGCACTGTTCACCGGCGGCATCATGGGCGTGATGACTGGCGTCTATTACTGGCTGCCGAAATGGACCGGCCACATGTACAGCGAGAAGCTGGGCAAGCTGCATTTCTGGCTGACGGTGTTTTCCTTCAACCTGACCTTCATGCCACAGTTCTTCCTCGGCCTGGCCGGCATGCCACGGCGCATTCCCGACTATGCGCTGCAGTTCGCCGAGTTCAACGCCATCTCCAGCGTTGGCGCGATGATTCTCGGCGTCAGTCAGCTGCTCTTCGCCTGGAACATCTGGTCCTGCATCCGCGGCGGCGAGAAGGCCGAAGCCCGGGTCTGGGAAGGTGCCGATGGCCTGGAATGGGAGCTGCCATCGCCACCGCCGCACCATAGCTGGGAAACCCAGCCGGTGATCAAATGACCGACCAGCCCGCCGACCTCCCACCCGCCGAGCTGGCCCGCCGGCGCAGCGCAGCCCGCCGCCTCGCCTGGCTGCTTGGCCTGGCGGTCATCGCCCTCTACGTCATCGGGCTGTTCATCAAGCGCTGATGCCATGGAACAGGTCCAGCCCACCCCGCGCAATCACAACCGCCTGGTCACCAGACTGTTGCTGCTGGTGGCCGGCGCCTTCCTCTTCGCCTTCGCGATGGTGCCCTTGTACAACGTACTGTGCGAAGTCACCGGCTTCAACGGCAAGACCTCGGCCGGCTTCGTTGCCGGCGGCCTGAAGACCGACGCTGCGCCGGCGCCAGCCAGCCGGGTCGATACCGGGCGCTTGATCCGCATTGAATTCACCGGCACCGTGATGCCCGGCCTGCCGTGGGAAATGCGGCCGCTGAAAGTGAGCATGGACGTGCATCCGGGCGAGCTGCAGCAGGTCAGCTACCTGGTGCGCAATACCGCCGACCGGACGATCACCGGTCAGGCCGTGCCCAGCGTCACACCGGGACAGGCGGCGCAGCATTTCGAGAAGATCGAGTGTTTCTGCTTCGACCAGCAGACACTGGCCCCGGGCGAAGCCCAGGAAATGCCGCTGGCTTTTATCGTCAGCCCGGAGGTTGACCGCAACATCAGCCACATCACCCTCTCCTATGCCTTCTTCAGCATCGAAGGCCAACGCCGGACCCTGAGCGCCACTGCGGAGGCACGATGAAAACCACGACCGACCACGCCCATTCGACAGCGCACTATTTCGTTCCCGAACCCAGCCTGTACCCGGTCATCCTGTCCGCCGGCATGTTCCTGCTCGCCCTCGGCTTCATCCAGATGCTGAACGATTTCGGCGCCGGCAGCTGGGTCATGCTGGCCGGCACTGCGGTCATCCTCACCGTGCTCTTCGCCTGGTTCGGCAAGGTCATCGGCGAATCTCAGAGCGGTGCCTACCGCGACTGGGAGGATCGCTCCTTCCGCCACGGCATGATCTGGTTCATCAGCACCGAAGTGATGTTCTTCGCCGCCTTCTTCGGCGCCCTGTTCTACGTCCGCGTGCTGTCGGTGCCGACCCTCGGCGGCATGGAAGCGGCGCACGGCTTCAGCCTGTGGCCGGAGTTTGCCGGCACCTGGCCGACCAGCGGGCCCGGCGGGGCACCATTCACGCCAATGGGCGCCTGGGGCATCCCGGCGCTGAACACCGCGCTGCTGCTCAGCTCCGGCGCGACGATCACCTGGGCGCACTGGGGTCTGCTGCGCGACAACCGGCGTCAGTTGATACTCGGTCTGGCGGCGACGGTATTGCTTGGCGTGGTTTTCCTCGGCTTCCAGGCCTGGGAATATCACCATGCCTATACCGAGCTCGGCCTGACCATGGGCGCCGGGGCCTATGGCGCGACCTTCTTCATGCTCACCGGCTTCCATGGTTTCCACGTGACGCTGGGCACCATCATGCTGGCGGTGATCCTGCTGCGCAGCATCAGCGGCCACTTCACGGCAAAACGCCACTTCGCCTTCGAGGGCGTCGCCTGGTACTGGCACTTCGTCGACGTCGTCTGGCTGATCCTTTTTGTCTTCGTTTACTGGGTGTAGCCGGGAATGAGACCGAACCTGAACCCGAGCAACAGCAACACGAACAGCGTGATCGACAGGCCGATGCGCCAGGTCAGGACGCGCGCCATGCGTTCCCCTTCACCCCGGTCGCGGTAAAGATAGAAGAGCCCCGAGAGCAAGCTGCCAACTATGGCCACCAACAACAAAACCACCACCACCCTGAGCATGCTTGATTCTCCGGAAAGTTGCGCCGCACCTCAGTATGCTCGCCCGCCAAGCCGGCCGACAAGGGCCAGCCGGATGCGCGTGGCGATCCTCGGCGGCCTGCTGCAGTTGCTGCTGATTCCGGCCTTCATCTCGCTTGGCCTGTGGCAATGGAACAAGGCCGAAAGCAAGACGGCACTGCAAGCCTCGCTCGACACGCGCAGCCACGATGCCGCCATCGCCATGCCGACAACACCGGCCGATATCGAGGCGCTGCGTCATCGGCGGGTGATCCTGCGCGGCCACTTCGATGCGACCAGGCAGGTGCTGATCGATAACCGCCTGCACCGCGAACAAGCCGGCTACCACGTGATCACGCCGCTGCGCCTGGAAGGCAGCGACATGCACGTGCTGGTCAATCGCGGCTGGCTGCGCGCCCCGGCCGACCATGCCCGGCAGCCGGATGCCCCGGTACCGGCCGGCGAAGTGGAACTGACCGGCGTCGTCGTCGCCCCGGTCAGCCGCTTCTTCAATCTGGCACCCCAGCCGAGCAGCGGCTGGGAGCCGGTGTGGCAGAACCTTGACCTCGAACGCTTCCGCTCGGCCGTGGCCTACCCGCTGCAACCGCTGATCGTCCAGCTCGACGCCCAGTCTCCCGGCGGTTTCGTCCGCGAATGGCCGCGCCCCGACGAGCGCGCCGACCGTCACCGCAGCTACGCCCTGCAGTGGTTCGGCTTCGCCGTCGCCAGCCTCGGCATCTGGGGTTATTTCCTGGTGCGCAAACCATGAACAGCGCGACCATGCCTGCCCCCCGCGCCAGCGGACTGCCGATGTTGCTGCTGATCGTCGGCGTGCTCGTGCTGCCCTTCGTCATTGCCACCGGCCTCTACTTCGGCGGCTGGCAGCCGACGCGCACCCTGCAGCACGGCCAGTTGCTGACACCGCCACCGGCGCTGCCGGGCAGCGGCCTGGCGGATGTTTCCGGGCGGGCGGTTGCGACAGCAGAACTACACGGCAAATGGCTGCTGGTACTGAACCTCGACGGCCCCTGCGCCACCGGGTGCGCTGCCCGACTCGACGAATTGCGCCGCATCCAGGTATCGCTGAACAAGGAGATGGGCCGCCTGCGCCGCGTCGTGCTCGCCCCGAGCACCAGCGATCCGGCGCTGGCCGACGCCGCCCGCCGCCAGCCCGACCTGCTGCTGTTCGCCGCCCCGCCGCACTGGTTGGGCACGCCCGCCGCCGATGGCTACCGCCTGCACATCATCGACCCGCTCGGCCAGCGGGTCATCGACTACCCCGCCACCGTCGGTGGCAACGAGCTGCGTTTCGATCTCGATCGCCTGCTCAAATTCGCCTGGACTGGTTAGGAGACCCACCATGCAAACCATCGCCGCCCCCTCGCTATCCTTCGGCCAGCGCCTCGCCGCCTTCTCGCACCTGTGCAAGCCGCGCGTCAACAGCCTGATCGTGTTCACTGCGATGATCGGCATGTTCCTGGCGACACCAGGCTTTCCGCCGCTGCTGCGCTTCCTTGTCGCGGCCCTCGGCATCGCCTTGGTCGCCTTCTCGGCCGCCGCGCTGAACTGCCTGGTCGAACGCACCATCGACGCCAGGATGACGCGTACCAGCTGGCGGGCGACGGCACGCGGCGACATCTCGCCGCTGGAAACCGTGACCCTGGCGACGCTGCTCGGCGCCGCAGGTCTGTGGCTGCTGCATACCTTCATCAACGACCTGACGATGTGGCTGACGCTGGCTACCTTCGTCGGCTACACGGTGATCTACACGCTGATCCTGAAGCCGGCGACGCCGATGAACATCGTCATCGGCGGTGCTTCCGGCGCCATGCCGCCGCTGCTCGGATGGACGGCGATGACCGGCCAGGTCTCGGCCGAGCCGCTGGTACTGTTCCTGATCATCTTCCTGTGGACGCCGCCGCATTTCTGGGCGCTGGCCTGCTACCGGCGCGACGACTACGCCCGCTCCGGCCTGCCGATGCTGCCGGTGACGCACGGTGTCGCCTTCACCTGCCAGCACATCCTCTGGTACACGCTGATGCTCGGCGCTGCCAGCCTGATCCCGGTGTCGCTGGGCATGAGCGGGACCTTCTACCTGGTTGCCATCAGCCTGCTCGACCTGGTCTTCCTCGGCTACGCCATCGCCCTCTGTCGCAACTACAGCGACGACCTGGCGCGGCGCACTTTCCGCTATTCGATCCTGTACCTGACATTGCTCTTCGCCGCGTTGTTCGCCGACCGCCTGATCGCTTTCTGAGCCATGCGCCTCTACGCCCGCCTGCTGCTCGCCGCCACGCTGCTGGCGGTGGTCGTCATCGGTCTCGGCGCCTATGTGCGCCTGTCCGACGCCGGCCTCGGCTGCCCTGACTGGCCCGGCTGTTATGGCCACCTGCTCGGCGTGCCGGACGGCAGCTCCGCGGCGGTCGCCGCCTGGCCGCAGCAGCCGTTCGATGCCGGCAAGGCGTGGAAGGAAATGATCCATCGGTATGCCGCCGGCAGCCTCGGCCTGCTGGTTCTCGCCATCTGCCTGCTGGCCTGGCGACCAAAAATGCGCCAAGAACAATCGCCCGCACTGCCGACCTTGCTGCTCGGCCTGATCGGCCTGCAGGCAGCACTCGGCATGTGGACGGTGACCTTGCTGCTCAAACCCTTGATCGTCACGCTGCACCTGCTTGGCGGCATGGCGACGCTGGCTCTGCTGGTGACGCTGCTGTTGCGGACAAGAACCAGCGGCACCTTCGTACCGGCCATCCGCTGGCCGGCCGCCCTGGCGCTGCTCGCCGTGATCGGCCAGATCGCCCTCGGCGGCTGGGTCAGCAGCAATTACGCGGCGCTGGCCTGCCCGGACTTCCCGTTCTGCCAGGGCCAATGGCTGCCGCCCGCCGATTTCGCCCACGCCTTCACCCTGCACCGCGAACTCGGCCAGACAGCCCACGGCGAGCTGATTTCCGGCGAAGCGCTGACCGCCATCCACCTGACCCACCGCCTTGGCGCCATGCTCGTACTGCTCGCCGTCGGCACGCTGGCGGCGCGCCTGCTGGGCCACGGCCAGCGCCGCTGGGGTGGCCTGCTGCTGGTGCTGCTCGGAGTGCAACTGGGGCTGGGCATCGCCAACGTGCTGCTGTCGCTGCCACTGTTGCTGGCGGTCGCCCACAACCTTGGTGCGGCCGCACTGCTGAGCGCGGTGCTGGCGGTCAACCTCCGTTGCCAAAGCCAGCAGGGACAGCGTGTTGGGCAAACGGAAACCGTCCTGATCTGAACGGGCGCGCCTGAATTCAGGCGGAATACCCCATCAACCTAGCAAACGATCCCAGAACGGCAGCGCGCCGCCGAAACGCTCGACCAGGAAATCGAGCAGCAGACGCAGCGCCAGCGGCTGGTACTGGCGGGACAGGAAGAGCGCGTGGATGCCAAGGTGTTTAGTCCCAGCTCATTCCCGAGGCGACTCAAAGTGTAATTATTAAGTTTTACAAATTCAACATAACCATGGTGTCAATCTCTTGTTTCCAACTAACACACACCGTTGAAATCTCAAAATTACTTAGTTAAAAACAATGGCATAAGCATGTTTTTAGCGCACCACACTAACGGCAAATACCTGTCTAAATCTCGCTTAGGAACATGATTCGCGATAATATGCAAAAGTGCAAAATAATTCGCCCGTGTTTGTGAAAAACTTGGGGTATAAAACAGGGAGGTTGGCAATGAACCACAACATCGCATCATTTCCGGGGTTTTCTTTCCGTATTCTCACAATCCTGTTAGCCCTGGTTGGGCACGAAGCCCAAGCTGCGGACTCCTTCCCGCAAAAAGTCGACCGCCTGCTAAAGGAGCACGCATTGATGCAGATGGTCAACGCTGATGTGCGCACAGCGGAAAAGCAGATTGCCGTTGAGTCGTCTGCTTATTTCCCAAGACTCACCCTTCAAGGCAATGCCGGGCGTGAGGAT
>Ga0209066_10000492_pt1 | contig 57879 bp, 55 predicted proteins | sample All_14_2_FD_187198 | JGI IMG/M metagenome (GOLD analysis project Ga0209066, IMG submission 187198) | Freshwater microbial communities in response to fracking from Pennsylvania, USA - Allegheny Zone_MetaG_DW_15 (SPAdes) (version 2) ...
CGAAGAAGATCATCAGCGAGGCGATGGCCGCGATGGACGGATCGAAGGAGCGTTCGATCACCGTGTACAGGAACAGCGGGATCGGGAAATGCTCCCCATCGGCCAGCCACATCGAGATCGGATAGTCATCGAAGGACACGATGAAGCAGAACACGCCCCCGGCGATGATGCCGGGCCGGATCTGCGGCCACAGCACGCGCCTTGCCACCAGATGCGGCGGCGCGCCCAAAACGGCTGCGGCCTGTTCCAGATCACGGTTGACCAGCAGAAAACTGGCGGAGACGGAGCGGATCACATAAGGCAGGCACACCACCATATGGCCGATGACCAGCTGCAGCAGCGTGGCGCGCGACCCCAGCATGGCGAAAAGCTGCAGCAGCGCCACGCCCGTCACGATCAGGGGCACGATCAAGGGCGACAGGATCAGGCCCAGCACCGCCTCCTGCCCCCGCACCCTGAACCGGGTCAGCCCCGCCGCGCAGGGAATGCCCAAGAGCAGCGACAGCGCGGTGACGATCCCCGCCAGTTGCAGCGAAAAGAAGAAGCTGCCGCGCGCATCGGGATTGGCCAGCACTTCGCCATACCATTTCAGCGTGAAGCCCTGCGGCGGGAAGACGATATAGGGCGTGTCGGAGATCGACATCAGCAAGGGCACGACCAGCGGTGCCACGACCGCCAGCAGAATGATCGCCACCAGGATTTTCAGGAACGGGTTCAACGGCTCGTTCATTTCGCACCTGCCGTCCAGCGCGAGAAGCGCCGGCTTACGATCCGCAGGAAGACAAGATTGGCCCCCAGCACCATGGCGATCAGCACGGTGGAAATCGCCGCCCCGAAGGGCCAGTCATTCAGGGTCAGGATCTGCTGCTCGATCAGCGTACCCAACAGCGGCGAGAAATTGCCGCCCAGGATCTGCGGCGTGACATAGGCCGCCGCGCTGAGGGAGAAGACGAGCGATACCCCCACCGCCAGCCCCGGCAGGCTGAGCGGGAAGGTGATCCGCGCGAACATGGCCGGCCGGGCAGCACCCGCCACGCGGGCCGCCTCCTCCACCGCCCGGTCGATGCGCCCGATGGCACCGGCCAGCGGCATGACCATGAAGGGCAGATAGACATGCACGCAGGCGATCAGCACCGCCCATTCGGTATAGAGCAGCACTGGGGGATTGCTGACACCCAGCCCCTTCAGCACCCAGGCAAGCGCGCCGGTCTTGTTCAGGATGGTCTGCCAGCCATAGGAACGGATGACGACATTGACCAGCAGGGGCGCCAGGATCGTGATGGTGACCAGCCGCGCCATGGCGGGCGTACCACGCGCAATGGCAATCGCCAGCGGATAGGCCAGCACGGCGGCAACCAGACTGGTCAAAAGCGCGATGCGCGCCGTACGCAAGAGGATGCGGAAATACAGATCGGTGGCAAACAGCCGGGCATAGTTCTGCAGGGTGAAGCCTTCAACCATGACCCCGTCGACACTGCGCGCGCTGACACTGAGATGCACCATGGTCAGCACGGGCCACAGGAACCAGACCGCCAGGAACAGGACCGTCGGCGCGATCAGCAGATAGCCGGTGCGGTTGCCATCCGTCACCGCCCGCCAAAGGCGCGAGAGGAGCGGGTCCGTATCACCTGCCGGGGTTATGGCGCCGGATAGTCCTGTCATCACGATCCCTGTTTCAGCCCCGCCCCGTTGCTGGATGGGCTGCCTGATGCTGTGGATGCTCCGACAACAGGGTGTTGCCGTCCAGAACAGATTTGGCAATAGTGCATGCGAATAATTAGAATGGAACGACCATGCGCTTCTCGCTCGCTCCCAACTCACTGCGCTATGCGGAACAGGTTGCCCGCTCCGGCTCGATCCAGAAGGCCGCGAAGGAGCTGAACGTGGCGGCTTCCGCCATCGACCGGCAGATCCTGCTGTTGGAAGAAGCCCTGGGCGTGGAACTGTTCGAACGCATGCCGCGCGGCATGCGACTGACGGCGGCCGGCGACGTGTTGGTGACGCTCGCCCGGCGCTGGAAGGCCGATGAACGGCGCATCGCCACCGAGATCAAGCAGTTGCAGGGCATCGACCAGGGCCATCTCAGGCTGGTGGCGATGGACAGCCATGTGAACGGCTTTCTGCCGCATTGCATCGAAAGGCTGGCGCGGGAACATCCGCGCATTTCGCTGGAGGTGGAAATCGCCAGCCCCGACGATGCCCTAACGGCCCTGCTGGCGGGAGAGGCGGATATCGCCGCCATCTTCAACCTGACCCCACGGCGGGACGTGCATGTGTTGTGGAGCGCGGACCTGCCCTTCGGCTGCGTCGTGGCGCCAGGCCATCCCCTGGCGCGGCACGAGACGGTCAGCCTGCAGGAGGCGGTGGCCCATCCGATCGCCCTGCAAAGCAAGGCGCTGGTCATCCGCCGCTATCTCGATGCGCGCTATGGCTGGCTGTTCAGCGATCCGCAGAAGGCGGTTTCGACCAACTCGCTGCAATTGGTGAAGCAGCTGGCGCGCAGCGGGCGCTATGTCGCCTTCACCTCGCAGCTTGATGCCGCGCCGGAGCTGACCAGCGGCGCCCTGGTCTTCCTGCCGGTGCGCGACCGGGGGGCCGAACCGCAATCGGTCAGCATCGGCATCGACGCGCGCAAGCCCTTCTCGCGCATCGGGCGGATCGTGGCGAATATCCTGACGGAGGAGATTCGGACCGCGTTGGAAGCCGCCATCGCTTCCGGATCATCCCGAACGATCGAAGGTCAACGCACATAGGCCAGGGGAGGCGCGCCCGGTTCCGGCCGGGCAACCCCCATGGCGATGCCATGGATGGCTTCCAGCTGGTCCGGACGCATGATGGCGGCCGGATCGCCGCGCGCGATCAGCCGCCCCGCCCCCAGGGCCAGAATCTCGTCACAGAACCGCGCCGCCATGTTGATGTCGTGCAGCACCACCAGGATGCTTGCCCCCCTTTCCCGGCTGATGCGGCGGAGCAGCGCCAACATCTCCACCTGGTGGGCGATGTCCAGCGCGGCGATGGGCTCGTCCAGGATCAGGCATTCCGCATCCTGGGCGATCAGCATCGCCATCCAGGCGCGCTGCCTTTCCCCACCCGACAGGGTTTCAACCAGCCGATCCGCCAGGCTTTCCACGTCGGCCAGCGCCATGGCCTCGGCCAGTTTGCGCCGATCCTCCGGCCCGAAGCGTCCCAGCGCGCCATGCCAGGGATAGCGCCCCAACGCCACCAATTCGCGCAGCAGCAGCCCGGTTGCCAGCGGAATGCGTTGGGGCATATAGGCAAGCCTGCGCGCCAGCTCCCGCCCGGCCCAATCCTGCAACGGCCTGCCCAGAAAATGCAGCCCGCCCGTGTCCGGCCGCTGCTGACGCGCCAGCAGCCTGACCAGGGTGGATTTGCCCGACCCGTTATGCCCGACCAGCCCGATCACCCGCCCGGCCGCCAGATCGATATCCAGCGGATGTAGCAGCACCCGGCCCGGCACCGAAAAGCCCAGGCCCCGCAGTTGAAACAAGGCCGTGGCCTCGCTCATCGCCTTTCCTCCTGCGTGATGCGGCCGCCCGTCAGATACAGGATGCGGTCGGCGACATGGAAATATCGGTCGTCATGGCTGATCACGACCAGCCCCCGCCCCGCCGCCTTCAGTTCCGGCAGGATGTCTTCATAGAATTGGCGGCGGAAGGATGGGTCCTGGTCGGAAGCCCATTCATCGGTGACCAGGAAGGGGCGGCGGTCGAGCCAGACCTGCGCCAGGGCCAGGCGTTTGCGCTGGCCGGACGACAGATCGGTGGTGGAAAAGCGCCCGTCCTGGAAGCGCAGCCTGCCGCCCAGCCCCAGGCGCTGCAACAGCGGCTGCACCCGCTCCGGCTCCTCCTCCCAGGGCAGATCATCGAACAGGAAGAAATCGGAGAATATGGTGGAGAAGAGCTGGCGATAATCATCCAGCCGCCCTTCGCCCTCCACCGGCACACCATCCCATAGCAGACGCCCAGAATGCGGGTGATAGAGGCCGAGCAGCAGTTTCACCAGCGTGGTCTTGCCGGCACCATTCTCCCCCACGATGAACAGGATTTCGCCCGTTCGCAGCACCAGATCGACCGGTCCCAGCGTGAAGGGCGCAAGGCCCGATGTTGCCCCGGCAAAGCCATAGCGTACCTCCTCCAGCCTAATTTCCCGGGCACTCGGCCCCTCTGCCGGGCCTTGAATCAAGGGCATATCCGCGTCCGGCTGGCCGATCCCGGCCGAAAGCTCCAGAATCCGCCGGAAGGAAATCCGCGCCTGATCCAGCGCGGGCAAGGCGGCGGCCAGCTGCGACAGCGGCCCTTTGATATAGAGCAGCACGATCACCGCCCCGCTGATCGCCGCACCCTCGAAGCCGAAGACCTGCCGCCCCGCCAGCAGCAGCCCCACGGCCAGAAAGAAACAGGCGGAGGATGCCGCATCCCCCAGCCAGAACAGGCGCATGGCACGGCCCTTCAGCCGGGCGATCCGGTCTGCCGCGCCTTTCAGCAGCACGGTATGCACCCGCGCGCGGCGGCGGCGGTCGATCTTCAGTTCCTTCAACCCGTCGGTCACCGCGCGAAAATGCCGATGCAGATCATCCTGCGCCGCCCGCACCCCCTCGTAATCCCTGATCCAGCCGCGCTTGACGACGATATGGATCGCCGCCCCCAGGCCAAGCGACAGCAGCGCCACCAGGAGAACCGGCCAGGACAGCCAGGCCAGATAGCCAAGCCCGCCCAACACGCCGGCCAGTGCGATGGCATAGCCGGAAAAATTGAAGGTGAAGGCCGAAACGGTATCGACATCATTGGTCAGCACCGCCATCAGGCGGGCGCTACCCAGCCGTTCCATCGCATCGACCGGCGCTTGCAGGATGCGCCCGGCAATATCCTGGCGCAGCGCCGCGATGAAGCGCTGCCCGGTCAGGCTGTTGGCGGTTCCCGACAGGGCGGTTGCCGACAGGCTGAGCACCACCAGCCCCGCCAACCCGGCCAGCCCCGCCCGGCCCGCTGCCTGCGGATCATGCAGCGCCTGATTGATCGCGGCCAGCAGCACTGCCGATGCCCCGCCACTGATCAGGCCCAGGATCGATCCCAGCACCATCATCGGCCAATATGGCTGGATCAGGCGCCAGGCCTGCCGCCCCTGCCCGCTGCCCGTCATCGCACCCGCCTTGTCAGAAGCCAGAGGAAATAGGCACCACCCAGCGGCGCCGCCAGCAGCCCGGCCGGCACCTGCCAGGGAAACAGGATGACCCGCCCGAGCCAGTCCGCCGCCCCCATGATGCCGGCACCCAGCAGGGCCGCGCCCAGGATATGCAGCCGCGCCCCACGACAGCCCAGGCTGCGGGCGGCATGGGGGCCGAGCAGGCCCACGAAGCTGAGAGGCCCCACCACCAGAGTTGCCGCCCCCACCATCAACGAGGAGAGCGCCAGCAGAAGAAGACGACTTCGGCGCAGCGGCAGGCCAAGCGCCCCGGCCGCCTCCGCCCCCAGCGGCAGGATATCCAGCCAGCGCCCGGCCAGCAGGGCCGCCGGAATACAGAAGATGGCGAGGAGGCCGACTACAACCGCATCCCCGGCCGTGACCCGATAGGTCGATCCGGCAAGCCAGGCCAGCAACGCCTGAAGCCTTGGATCGGCCGTGGTCATCACGAAAGTGGTGATGGCGGAAAACATGGTGCCGATGGCGATCCCGGCCAGCAGCAGCCCCGTCCCGTGATAGGCGGAACGGCGTGCCACCGCCAGCACCGCCAGGAAGGCCAGCAGCGCGCCGACACCGGCGGCAGCGGTCTGGGTCAGCCTGTCCGGCGCGACCCGGACCATGGCCAGCGCGACCACGCCGATGCCGGCACCCGAAGCGATACCCAGCACCTCCGGCGAAGCCATCGGATTGCCGGTCATCCGTTGCAGGATCGCGCCAGCCGCTGCCATCAGCGCCCCGGCGGCGCAGGCGGCCAGCGTACGCGGCGCCCGCCAGGGCAGCAGCGCCGCCAGATCGTCGCCCCAGGCCAGCGTGAACCCGTCCGGCCCGTCCGACAGCAGCAGGGCGCAGGCCAGCGCCACACCGGAAAACAGGGCCAGCCCAACGAAAACCCCTCCTGGGAAAGCCGCAGCCCGGCTTGCCCCTGCCGCTTCTTCCATATCCAGGGCGCCGGCCCGCAGGCGTGGCAGCAGCGCGATCAGCAAAGGCCCGCCCAGCAGGGCCGTCGCCACCCCGGCAGGCAGGCTGAACCCGGTCAGACCGGCCAGCACTTGCACAAGCTGGTCGGTCAGGAACAACAGCCCCGCACCGATCAGCGGCGCCCAGACAAGCTGCTGGCCCAGACGCCGCGCCCCGCACAGCCGCGCCAGGGCCGGGGCCGCCAGTCCGACAAAGCCGACGATCCCGATGGCCGCCACGGTGGCGGAGGCAAGCAGCACCGCCACCGCCAATGCGGCCAGGCGCAGGGCACTGACCGGCAGGCCAAGCGCCCGCGCGCCGTCATCCTGCAACCCCGCCAGGGTCAGCGGCCGGGCCAGCGCCGCCAGTGCCGCCAGGCATATCAGGAACAGCGGCACCAGCATCCACGCCCTGTCCCAGCCCGTCTGGTCCAGCGCCCCCGCCCCCCAGAGGAAAACCCCCTGCATCACCTTGTCATGGAAGAGCGTGAGCGTACCCGCCAGGGCGCCGCAGAACAGTGAGACCAGCATCCCGGCCAGGATCAGCGTGATCCGCGAGAACCCGTCACGCGCGGCAATGGAAACCGCCATCGCGGTGGCCAGGCCCGCCCCCAGAAAGGCAACACCGGGCCGCCAGACCTCCGCCAGGCTCGGGGCAAACACGCCCAGCAGAACCAGGGCAAGATGCGCGCCCGCGGCCGATCCCAGCGTTGTGGGCTCCGCCAGCGGATTGCGCAGGATCTGCTGCATCGCAACGCCGGCAAGGCCGAGCGCCGCACCGGCCATCAGCGCCACCACCGCGCGCGGCAGCAGCAGATGATGCACGATCACCTGCGACACGTCGCGCGGGTCGGGATGCAGCAGCGCGGCACCCCAGGCCGCCGGGGGCAACCAGCCACCAAGCTGGCAGGCCAGCAGGGCCAGGCCGGGCATCAGCAGTGTCAGGCAGGCAAGCAGGGCAAGCCCGGGACGCATCGGCATCATCCTGCACACCCGCCCTTGGCCGGCAGCCGCGCCGGGCAATCAAGGCACCATGCACCACCCAGTTCGAAGCACAGACAACAGATGCGCCGCCGCCTGCGCCCATCCGCCGCCTGACCGATGAAATCGCCCAAAGTCCCGATCCGCGCCCAGTCCGGATGCGTCCAGGCCAGCAGCGGTTCCACCCGCCCGGCCCCGGCGCCCTGGCGCAGGGCGTAACGCGCGCAATGTTCCAGCAGGCTTGCCAGATTGCTCCAGGCGACCTGCCGGGGCAGGCCCGTGATTTCCTCCAGCAGAACCACAAGCGGCTGCAGATACGCCTCCAGAAAGGGCGTCAGCGTCACGTCCAGCGGTTCCGCGCACGCACCGCCCATCCCGGCCAGAACCAGTGCCACGGGCTGGCCGGCGCGTCCGTCGATCCGCAGCAGAGGAACCGGCGCATCAATGGGAAAGCGCCAGCCCGCCAAGGCCAACGCCAGGACGGCATGCGGCAGCACGACCGCCAGATATCGACAGAGCCAGAGGGAGGCGAGCGCGCGGCCCGGCGTCACGCGCTGGCTGGCGGCAAACCGGGCCAGGATTGCTTCCAGCCGATCACGATCCCGCAGGCTGGTCAGGGGAATACCCGTTCCGTCCAGCACCAGTGCGCAGGTCCGAAACGGTTCGGCCCGCAGCAGCGGGGCCAGAATATCGGCCGGAGTCGCGCCGGACCGCGGGTCAGAAGGCATGCGCCACCCCCTGGACCAGCCGGGCGAAGCGCAGGGCCGAGGCCATGCCGCCAAACGGAAGCACGGCGGGAATGGCCGCGAACCGGCCTGGCCGGCTGAAGGGCAGCGCCTGCCAGAGCGGCAGCGCGGTCAGGCGTTGTCTGGCTGGACCGTCCAGCGCGCCGATATGCAACAGGGCCGCGTCCGTTTCGCCCGCCAGCCGTTCCGGCCCGACCATGGCGAAGCCCCAGCGATTGACGGGTCCCGCCCAGGCATTGTGGCGACCCAGCCGCGCCCAGACCTCCCCAAACAGGCTGTCCGGCCCATAGACATATAAATGGCCGGCATCGATGAAGGTCGCCAGGAATGCCGGCCGTTCCCAAGCCGGTTGCAGCTGCGGCTGCAAGGCCGCCTCCAGCTCCTGCAACAGCAGTTCGGCCGCGGCCACCCTGTCCAGCCGCGCGGCCAGTTCCAGCAGCGCCCCGCGCCCGGATTGCAACGGCATGGCGCTGCTGTCGAACAGGCGGAAGGCAATCACCGGGGCAATGCGGGACAACAGGTCGGGATTGCCCACCTGACCTTCCCCCATCGCGATCAGATCGGGCTTCAGCATTTGCAGAAGCTCCAGATTGGGTTCGGTCCTGAGGCCAACATTGCGCACGCTGTCGGGCAAGGCCGGGAAGCCGCCCCATTGCGCATAGCCACGCGGATTGGTGGCGGTCAGCGGCAGGATGCCCAGCGCCAGCAGGGTCTGCGCCGTCTCATACCCCAGCGAGGCGACACGAAGCCCTTCAGGGCGATGCGCGGCTGACGCATCGCCCTGTCCGGCCCAAACCGCCAGCCCTGCCGCAGCACGAAGCAGGGCCTGACGCCTGGAAATTCCGCCTGCCATGACCGGAAAGCCGCCGTGCCTTACCAATTATAGGTCATGTTCATGGTCACGGTGCGCCGGGTGCCGTAATAGCAGGTGTTGTTGTTCTGGCAGCCCGACACATAGACCTTGTCGAACAGGTTCTTGGCATTCAGCGAGATTTCCATCCCGTCGAGGGACGGCACCTTCTTGCCCAGATCATAGCTGATCGATGCATCCATCAGCATATAGGCCGGCACTTTCAGCGTGTTGGCCGTGTTCCCGAAGCTGGTCCCGACATAGCGCACACCGGTACCCAGCCCCAGCCCGTCCAGATCGCCGTCCAGGAAATCATAGCCCAGCCAGGCCGACGCCATATGGTTGGGGCGATAGACCGGCGCCCGCCCCTGGGTGCCGCTGTTGGACTTCGTCACCTCATTATCGAGATAGGCATAGGAAAGCTGGCTGCGCAGTTGCCTGGTCCAGGCGATATTGGCATCCAGCTCCAACCCCTGGGAGGCGATCTCGCCTTCCTGAACCTGGAAATTGGTATGGGCGGGGTCAGTGGTCAGCACATTCTGCTGCGTCAGATCGAAGACCGACAGGGTCACCATGCTTTTGGCGCCCGGCGGCTGGAATTTCACACCCAGCTCGACCTGTTCGCCCGTCGTCGGCTCGAAAGGCTTGCCGGAGAAATCGGTACCCGAAGCCGGCTGAAAGGATTCCGTATAGCTGGCATAGGGCGCGAAGCCGCTTTCGAAATTATAGATCGCCCCGCCACGCCAGGTGAACGCCTTGTCGGACTGACCCGTGATCTTGTTCGTCAACTCGTCCAGCGTCTCAGACCGGGCCCAGTCATGCCTTCCGCCCAGCATCAGCGAAACATTGCCGATCTTCATCTGGTCTTCCAGATAGATACCCGCCTGCGCCTTGGTCTGCTCATTTGCCAGGAAGGGCGCCGGCGCTGCGATGGTCTGATAATAGACCGGGTTCAGATAGCTGATGCTAGGCGCCGTGCCGAAGCTGTCGATCCGATCGGTGAACAGATGCTGATAATCGAAGCCCGCCAGGACGGTATGATCGACCGGGCCGGTTTCCAGCCCCGCCTCCATCTGGGTGTCGATGGTGAAGGTGTCGGTCGTTTCCTCCGCCGCATAGGCCGAGCGATTGATGGTGTGGTTATCCGCCGCCAGGGAGTTGACCGTCAGGATCTGGTAATCGCCATGCATCCGCATGAAGCGCGCATTCTGGCGCAGCTTCAGATCGTCATCCAGCCGGTGTTCCAGATTGTAGCCCAGCGAAATCTGCGAGCGTTCCTGCTTGTCGAAACCCGGATCGCCGCTGTGAAAATCGGTCGGGATCTGACCATTGGGGCTGTCCAGCACCGTCCCCACCGCCGGAAGCTTATAGTACAGCCCGGTTTCCGGATCATTCAGGTAATGGGCCAGAATGGTCAGATCGGTATCGTCATTGGGTTTCACCGTCAGGGCCGGGGCGATGTAGAAGCGCCGCTCATCGACCATATCCACCTGGGTGCCGGAATCGCGGACCAGGGCCGACAGGCGATACAGCACATTGCCCCGTTCGGTCACCGGTCCGCCGAGATCGACCGTGGCCTGCCTGTGTTCGAAGGCTCCGCCTTCGATGCTGATCTCGCGCAGCTCCTCCTCCGGCGGGCGCTTGCTGGCCAGGCTTGCCACGCCACCCGGCGCCGCCTGGCCATACAGTACGGAGGCCGGCCCCTTCACCACGTCGATCCGTTCCAATCCGAAGGATTCGATCTTGGCCGTGGTCCAGGTTCCAGGCTGGATGCGGGTGCCGTCCAGATACTCCTCCAGCTCGAAGCCGCGCGAATAGACGAAGTCCGTACGTTCGTCGGAGCCGTTGCGCTCCGTCAGCACGCCCGGCGTATAGCGCAAGGCTTCCGGCACGGTCTGCGAACCCTGTTCGTCCATCTGTTCGCGCCCGACGACCGAAATCGTCTGCGGCGTTTCCATGATCGGCCGATCGGTCTTGCTGCCCGCGGCGCTGTTGGCGGCGAAGGTGCCGTCAATCGGCCCCCAGGCGGTGGCGCCGGTGCCGACCACGGTGATCGGGGCCAATGCAAGCGCACCGCCCTGCCCGGCGGTAGAGCTGTCCGCCGCAAGCACCGCCACCGTATTCGTGCCCGTGAAGGCATAGCTGAGCCCGCTTCCGGCCAGCAGGCGCCGCAAAGCCTCTTCCGTCGTCATACTGCCGGACAAAGCGGGCGCCATCGCATCCATCGCGATCGCGGTTTCATAGGCGATCTGCAACCCGGCCTGCTCTGCCAGGCTGCGCAGGGCGCGCGACAGGGGCTGCGCCGGGATGGTGAAGCCATGCAGTGCCGCGGCCTGCGCCATCGCAGGCCCCGCAGGCAGCAGCGGCACTATCGCCCCCGTACCCAGCATGGTTCCAATCAGAAGCGCCCGCATCGCCCCGCCGCGGCCGTTTCCCAAACCTCCAAAAGCACCGAACATCGTCCGCGTCCCACCTTTCCGACCAAGACGGGTCCCAATCCCCCCGGGACCCGTGCACCAAGGCAGACAGTCACACTGCCCACATCACACCCCTTTGACGGGCGAGCGGGCCGCGCACCTAAACGGCGATGGAAGATTTTTTTTTAAAGACGGTCGTCGATCAGACGACCAGCAGGACCAGCCCCGGAATGCGATGCACGGTCCGACCCTGGATTCGGGCCAGCGCCTCCAGCCCTGCCAGTACATCGCTGGTGGAGAAGATGGAACTGACCGGCAGGGAGGTATCGACCCCCGGCGCCAGCATCACGCGCTCGGGCAGATAACGGGCAAGATCGGCCATGGCCTGGCCATAAGGCCTGGATTCGAAGATGATGCGCCCATCGCGCCAGGCCAGATCCGCCCTGGCATCGACGGCGGCGACCGGGCCGGGCGGGCCGCCCTGGTCATAGCTGGTGTGCTGGTCCGCTTTCAGTTCCACCGCCGCGGACGCGCCGCCGGAAAGATCATCGGGGGCCTCGTTGCCGGCGACGCGCACCCGCCCTTCCCGGACCGTGACGATGGCCCTCTCGCCATCGATCCGGACGCAGAACGCGGTTCCCAACGCGTCGCTGTTGCCACCGCAGGCCGCGACGCGGAAGGGAATGGATGCGTTGGGTTGAACCTGGAATTCCGCCTCCCCCCGCAGCAGGGTAACCAGCCGGAGGTTCCCGCGATAGTCCACGTCAATGGCGCTGTCGGTGTTCAGAATGGCGCGCGACCCATCGGGTAGTCGGAATTCATCCATCGCGCCCACGGGGGTGCTGTAGTCGCTGCGTTGCCAGTCGCGAATGCGCGGTGCGGCCAGCATGGCCGCGACGGAAGCGGCCAGGGCCGCCCCACCGCCGGCCACCAGCAAGGCACGCCGCGAAAATGCTGCCCCATGCGCGACCGGCAGTGGCTCACGCAGCCCGCCGAGCGAACGCCAGAACCGCTTTTCCTGCTCGAAGGCCAGCGCATTGCCGGGCGCGGCCGCCCGCCAGGCCTTGAAGCGGGCAAGCTCCTCCTCGCCGACCTCGCCGGAGGTCAGCCGCACCACCCAATCCCTGGCCGCCAGCGTGGTCTGACGGTCGATCTGCGGTCCCGTGTCGGCCTCGTCCATGGTGCCCATGCATAGCAGGGTTCGGCAGCCATCGCTGCCCCCGCCCTATCTAGCTTATTTTGCCGGAAATCCGATAGCCGGGGACGGCATCGTCACGGCGCGACATCGTCCCGGCATTCCGCCAACCGCTCCAACGCCCGGCGGATGTGATAGTAGACCGCCTCCTCCGTGATGCCGAGTTCAGCGGCAATCTGACGGTGGGAAATCTGGTCCAGCCGGTTGCGCAGGAAAATCTGGCGGGTGCGGTCCGGCAGGGTGTCAAGAACGGTCTGCACACGGCGCAGGTTTTCCCGGGACATCGCCACCCGCTCGGGCGAAACCTCACTCGCACTGTCCCACAGGATATCGGCCAGTTCACTGTTGATCTCGGCACGACGCCGATCCTTGCGGATGTGGTCCATGACTGCCCGCTTCGTGATCTGGGTGACGAAACCCCGGGGGTTTTCGATCACGCGGGCCGGATGCGCCGTTTCCAGCTTCACCCAGGCATCCTGCACCATATCCTCCGCCGTGGCGCGGCAGCCGGTCTGCGCCTGCGCCATCGCCTCCAGCCTGCGACGGAAGGTCATGAGCGGACTGAAGAGCTTGTCCACATCCATCCTGCCCGATCCCCCAGTTCCAGACCCGGTGGGCCGGGCCTGCGGACCGGAAATTATCGCAATTGATTTTTATTCGCAACACGAGATACCGGATGATCCGGGGCGGGCTGCGCATGGCGGATGTTTCCATTCGCCAATGCAGGCCGGCGCGTGAGCCGATACCGGCGGCCCATACCACATGCCCGGTCTTCGGCCGATCACCTGCGGGTTCTGCTCACACGCCGCTCGGGCTTAACCAAAGCACGATGTGCCATGCTCATCGTATTTTGGTATCAGGAGCATCATCGCAGCGGGCAGGCGCGTTTTCCGCTCCGCCCTTCGGCGCGGGATCGGGCGCCCAGAGATAATCCGGGTCCACCTCCCCCGCATAGCAGGCGGGAGAGGCATATTGCGGCCGCGTATCCTTGGACGGCTTGTTGGCCATGGTCATCTCCCTCGCAGGTTTGGATCATAGCATGCCCCCGGCCCGCGAGGGAGATGGAGGGGATGAACCCGCGAAACCGGCCACACGGGAAGGTGGACGCCGCCCCGCTGCCATCACCGGACCAACCGGTAAAGCCGCGGCCCGAGGCCAGAAAATACCGCCCCGACTTCAGTCAAGGCCCCAGCGGCGGCACCAGGCGGCAAGCTGGACATGGGTCCACAACTCCCGCCCCCAATCGCGCTGCCCGCGCAGATGCTCTTCCCAGGCCGCGCGCAGCGGCTCGGGATCCAGCCCGGCCAGATCGGTCAGCCGGTCGGACCGGATCAGCTCTTCCGCCCAGCCGCGCAGGGGGCCACGCAGCCAATCCCCGATCACCGGCATCGGCCAGGCCTTGGCCCGGCCCCACATCCGCGTCGGCAGCACCCGATCCAGCAGGCGCTGCATGGCAAGGCCGCCCGATCTCTGCCCCATGATCCGGCCGGACAGCATCAGGCTGGCCCTGGCCGCTTCCATTTCCAGGAAGGGCGCGGCAAGCCCCAGGCGCTGGGCCGCCGCGATCCGGTCGATCTGCGGCAGGGTGGAATCGCCAAGCTCGCTTGCCGCATCGGCCAGGATCAGCTCCGCCAGCGGCGCTTCGGCCTGGAACGGGGCGCGACCGGGATAGAGGAATCCGGGGGCTGCTTCCGCCATCGGCCTGTCGACCGTCCGCCACAGCCTGCGCTTTTCTTCCAACCACATGCGCGGCGACGGTGCTGCCCTTTCCTTCAGGCTGGCCCGCCAGTTGTCACCCAGGCGCAGCGAGCGTCCCTGGCTGGAGATGGTATTCATCCAGCCGAAAGGCGCCAGGCCAAGCCAGCGCCGGGCCGATGGGCTGACCCCGGTCTTGACCCGCAGCGCCTCGTGATGCAGGGGCCGCAGCCCCAGGAGCAGATCGCCCCCAACGCCGGTCAGAACCATGTCGCAGCCCTGGCGCAGGATCATCGCGGCATAGAGCGTGGCCAGCGCGGCCGGGTCGGCCAACGGCTCGTCGAACAGCACCGGCAGATCGACCACCAGATCGATCAGCGCCTGGGCCGATAGCGGTTCCACCCGGTGGTCCAGCCCTAGATGCCCCGCGATCTCCGCCGTCGGGTCATCGCCATCCAGCCGGGGATCGCCGAAACTGAAGCTCAGGCTGCGCAGCTTGCGGCCCGCGCTCGCCCCGTACAGCCCCGCCAGCAGCAGGGATTGCGGCGCCGGTGACAGCACGATTCCCGGAGCGGCCGCGCCCTGCAGCCCGGCTTCCATGCCCGTCAGCAACGCGCGCTCCAGCGCGTCGATGGCCTGCGTCTCCTCCGGCTCCTTCAGCAGGCTGATCCGCCCGGGCAGCAGACTGTCCAGCGTGAACCAGGGCCGGGCATCGGGGATGGGCAACCCCTGCGCATCCAAGGTGAAATCCGCCCGCCAGCCGGCCGGCAGCGACCGCAATGCCGCAATCAGCGACCGCGGCGACGGCACCCAGCCGCAGTTCAGATAGGCCGACGCCGCCTCGCGGTCCAACGCCACCGAAAAGCCCGGATAGCCGGTCACGGCCCGCAGGGTGCTGCCCAGGATCAACGCCCCGTCGGGTGCCGCCCCCCAATACAGCGGACGTTGCCCGAAACGGTCGCGCAGCAGCGTCAGGCGCCGTTCCGCATCATCCCAGACCAGGGCGGCAAAGGCACCATCCAGGCGCGACAGGGTGGTTTCCCAACCCCAGAGCTCCAAAGCGCGCGCGATCCGGCCTTCCATCGGCATATCCGGAGGCCCCAGATCGCGCCCCTCCGCCAGGCGCGGACGGCCGTCGAACAGCACCAGATAGCGGCCGGACAGGGCCGGATGGCTGTGGTCGCCATGGCTGTGGCGCGCGGCCAGGCCCAGCCTGCGATCAATCCGCACCAGGGGTTGGGGCGGATCGCCGGCCCGGCCCGACAGCCCCGCGGCCATGCGCAACAGCGCGGCACGCATTGCGTCCTCGTCACCCGCGGCCCCGCCCAGCACCGCGACAAGCCCGGTCGGCGCGGGGTCGAGCCCGATCCCCAGCGGCTTTGCCTGTCTGCGTTCCGGACTGCGCGCCATCTCCGCCTGCCCTCGTCTCTCTCTATCCTGGCCCAGAACCCCCGTCCGGGCAGCTTACAGCCTGCGCCCCCGATGCGATAGGGCGACTGGCAACGTCGATGCCGCGCAGGGTTACGCCCAGCCGACGCAATAGGGGTCGGGGCGCATGTCCACCGGCTCGCCACCCCGCTGATCGGGCGCAGGAAACCGGGATTTGAAGGTAAAGGCGTCGGATGTCGGGCCGAACCGGTCGATCAGGGCCAGCTTCGCCAGCGCCTCCTCAGGTGTCGGATGATGTCCGGCAGGCACCCACCACATCGCCTGATAGGCCAGGGTCGGCTTCTCGAACCAGCTTCGGCGCTTCGCCATCACCTTGCTATGGCTGGAGCGATAGACGAAGTCGAACAGCGAATCGGCATCCCGCCAGACCGACAGGTTGATGATGAAGCGCGGGTTGGAACTGATGGCAATATCGGTCGCATTACCGGTCTCGCTCTTCAGGCGCCAGACAAAGCCAGGCGAGGCTTCCGCCAGCGCATTCACCCTATCCAGCGCCGCTATGAATTCGGCCAGCGTCTCGCTTTCCAGATCGTCCACCGCCAGGGCCACATTGACCTGGGCCAGTTCGTAACCGCTCATCCTGACACCCTCCTCTCTCACCACGGCAAAGGCTTTCCGTCAAAGGTCAGGAAGGGCACCGTGTCGCCCCGCTCGACCCCGGCGATGGTCCGGATCAGCCCCGCCGCCGATTCCTCGACCGAAATATCCGCCCCCGCGCCGCCCATGGCGGTCCGCACCCAACCCGGATGGAACAGCGCACAGGCAATGCCCTTCGGCGCCAGATCCTTCGCCAGCAGGGTAACGCCCATATTCAGCGCCGTCTTCGACATGCGATAGGCGTAGCTGCCCGCCGCAGCCTGCGCAACCGACCCCATGCGCGAGGAGACGAAGCCCATCTTCCTGACATCAGACGCGGCCACATTCTCGGCCAGCGCCAAAGCCAGCTTCAGGGGCGCCACGGAATTGACCGCGAAGCTGTGCAGAAAATCCTCCACCGGCAAATCCGCCAGCGTCACACCCTTGTCGATCAGGATACCGGCATTGTTCCACAGAACATCAATGGGCGTATCGCCCAGGGCCTGCTTCAGCCCGGCGATGGAGATGGCATCGGTCACCTCCAGCACATGGCCCTCCCCCACCAGATCGGCATCGGCCCGGCGCGCGGTGGAAATCACCCGCCAGCCATCGGCGGCATAGGCTTCGGCCATGGCCCGGCCGATGCCGCGATTGGCACCGGTAATCAGAACGGTCGGCATGGTCATCTCCGCTATGTCAGCCCTGTTTGTGGGCGGTGACTTCAATCTCGATCTTCATGCGCGGATCAAGCAACTCGCACAGGATCGCGGTCGCCGCCGGGCGGGTTTCCGCGAAATGCTCCCCGAATATGGGGAACACCGCCTCCAGAATCGAGCGGTCGGTGGCGTAATAATGCACCCGCACCACATCGCGCAGGCTTGCGCCCGCCTGTTCCAGCGTCTGTGCGATGGTGCGGAAGCATTGGCGCGTCTGTTCCGCCGGATCGTCGGAAATGGTCATGCTGCCATAGTCGAACCCCGTAGTGCCGGAGACGAAAATCCAGTCCCCATCCACCACGGCGCGGGAGTAGCCGGCGACGGCTTCGAAGGGCGAACCGGTGGAAATCAGGCGGCGGGTCATGGCGGCAAAGCTCCGGACAGCTGTGGGCGTAGCGGCGATGTAAGCACTGCCCGCCCCCCACTGGGAAGACGCCGTTCACCAACAAACTCTGTTGCCCCGGCAGCAATGGACCATGCGCCAAAAACGAAAAGTCCCGAGGCAGCGACCCCGGGACCTTGCGTACAGCCTGAAAGGCGCGAAAGCCTTACTTCGGCGACAATACCATGACCATCTGGCGGCCTTCCATCGATGGCCGGGCTTCCACCTTCGCCATTTCATCCAGATCGGCCTGCACGCGCTGAAGAACCTTCATGCCCAGCTCCTGATGCGCCATTTCGCGCCCACGGAAGCGCAGGGTGACCTTCACCTTGTCGCCTTCCTCCAGGAACTTCACCATGTTCTTCATCTTCACCTCATAATCGTGCTGCTCGATCATGGGGCGAAATTTGATTTCCTTGATCTCGATGACCTTCTGCTTCTTGCGCGCTTCGGCCTTACGCTTCTGTTCTTCGTATTTGAACTTGCCGTAGTCGAGCGCTTTGCAGACAGGCGGCTCCGCGTTCGGAGAGATTTCCACCAGGTCAAGCCCGGCAGCCTCCGCAATCGCAATCGCCTCGTTGCGCGGAATCACGCCGTGATTCTCGCCAGTCCCATCGATGAACCGCACGGTGCGCGCGGTGATCTCGTAATTCACCCGGGGTCCGTCCTTGGACGGGGCAACCTGGGCGGAAGCTTGTGGCCGGCGTATGGTACCTCCTTCGCCCCGGCTCGGCCGGGGACTGTCGTCGTTGAAACGCTATTTCAGCAATGCAAGCACACCCTGATCTCAGCCTATTGGGCGGAGCCGGGCATCCTCGCCTCGCCCTTCAAGATAGCAAGCGCGTCGTCCAGCGCAAGGATTTCCTGGTTGTTGTCGGAACCAAGCCGGCGAAGTGCTACCTTGCCCTCCTCCGCCTCGCGTTTGCCAACGACCAGAATCGCCGGGATTTTCGCCAGGGAATGCTCGCGAATCTTATAGTTGATCTTCTCGTTGCGCAGATCAATTTCCGTGCGCAGCCCCGCCGCACGGAACTTCGCCAGCACCTCCTGCGCATAAGAATCGGCGTCCGAGGTGATCGTCGTCACCACCACCTGCACCGGCGACAGCCAGAGCGGGAAGCGGCCGGCGAATTCCTCGATCAGGATGCCGATGAAGCGCTCGAAGGAGCCGAAGATCGCGCGGTGCAGCATCACCGGGCGGCGCTTCTGGCCTTCCTCGTCGACATAGGCGGCGTCGAGGCGTTCCGGCAGCACGAAATCCACCTGCAGGGTGCCGCATTGCCAGTCGCGCCCGATGGCGTCGCGCAGCACAAATTCCAGCTTCGGCCCATAGAAGGCGCCTTCACCGGGATTCAGCTCCAGCGTGACGCCGGCCTTTTCCGCCGCGCCCTTCAGCGCGCCTTCGGCCTTGTCCCAGACCTCGTTCGTGCCCGCCCGCTTCTCCGGCCGGTCGGAGAATTTGACCCGCACCTCGGTGAAGCCGAAATCGGCATAGACGGCGTAGAGCAGATCAATGAAGCGCTTCGTCTCGCTTTCGATCTGGTCTTCGGTGCAGAAAATATGTGCATCATCCTGGGTGAAGGCGCGCACGCGCATCAGCCCATGCAGCGCCCCATGCGGCTCATAGCGATGGCAGGCCCCGAATTCGGCCAGCCGCAGCGGCAGGTCACGATAGGATTTGATGCCCTGGCGGAAAATCTGCACATGGCCGGGGCAGTTCATCGGCTTCAAGGCCAGCATGCGCCGATTGCCGCCGCCTTCCTCCGACGCGTCCACCTCGTCCACCTCGGCGATGAACATCGCCTCGCGGAACTTCTCCCAATGGCCGGAGCGTTCCCACAGCACGCGGTCGACCAGCTGCGGCGTCTTCACCTCGACATAGCCGGAAGCATCCAGGCGCTGGCGCATATAGGCTTCCAGCGTCTTGTAAAAGGTCCAGCCCTTCGGGTGCCAGAAGACGGAGCCCATCGCCTCTTCCTGCATATGGAACAGGCCAAGCTCGCGCCCCACCTTGCGATGGTCGCGCTTCTCCGCCTCCTCCAGACGCGTCAGATGCGCCTTCAGCTCCTTCTCGTCGCGCCAGGCCGTGCCATAAATGCGCTGCAACTGCGGATTCTTGGGGTCGCCGCGCCAATAGGCACCGGCCAGCTTCATCAGCTTGAAGGCCGTGCCCAGCCTGCCCGTGGAGGGCAGATGCGGACCCCGGCACATATCCAGCCACTCGCCTTGGCGATAGATCGTCAGTGCCTCACCCGACGGGATGGAAGATACCCATTCCGCCTTGAAGCTCTCGCCCGCCTTCTCGAAGAAGGCAACCGCATCGTCGCGCGACCATTCCTCGCGCACGATCGGCAGGTCGCGCGCCACGATCTCGCGCATGCGCTGCTCGATCGCCTCGAAATCCTCGGTGGAGAAGGGCTGCGCGCGATGGAAATCGTAGTAGAACCCGTCTTCCGTCGACGGGCCGAAGGTGATCTGCGTGCCGGGGAACAGCTCCTGCACCGCCTGCGCCAGCACATGGGCGGCGTCATGGCGGATCAGTTCCAGCGCTTCGGGGTCACGGCGCGTGATGATGCGGATCTTCGCATCGGCCTCGATCGGCCGGGTCAGATCCCATTGCTCGCCATCCACCTCGATCAGGATCGCGGCCTTGGCCAGGCCGGGGCCGATATCCTCGGCCAGCTTCAGACCCGTCACCGGGCCGGGATAGGAACGCACGCTGCCATCGGGCAGGGAAAGGGCAACCATCGTCGGAAATCCATAATTCTGGGCGGTTTGCATCGCAGGCCCGTCCCTTAGCGCGGGGGGATGCGACAGGCAAGGCAGGAAGCGCGTTCTGTCGCGCTTTTCCGGCCCTGGAGTTGGGAGTGGCGGGAAAGATCAGACCCCTGACGGGGTTCGCGTGCAGGCGCGCGCCGTCCACCCCGAAACAGGCCGGGTGACAGTCGCAACGATCCGGGCACGAAAAATGGCCATCGCCAGCATGAAATCCCTGATGCAAGCAAGCGGGCGCAGCTTACACCCGGCCAGCCCCCTGCCGTCAAGTCGCCCGGAAGAAATCGAGCCCCTTGACATTTCGTTCGGCACCGAACATATTTAGTTCGTTAGCGAACGAAAGGATTGGAGATGAGCAACCCGCACCGCAACTCCGCCGGGGCTTGGGCGAAGAGGCTGCACCTTGCAAGCCGCGCCATGATTGAACGCATCCTGCGTCCCCATGGTCTGGCCGCCACCCAATGGTATGTTCTTTATCAATTGGCCCATCACGGAGCCACGCCGCAACGCGACTTCCCCGCTTTGTTGCAGATCGAAAAACCGACCTTGAGCGATGTGGTTGCCGCCCTTGTCCGCAAAGGGCTTATCAGCCAGACGCCCGATCCTGCGGATCAGCGCCAGCGGGTCCTGGAACTGACGGATAGCGGCAAGGCCCTGTGGGCAGAACTGCCCGACCCGATCGCCATCATCCTGAAAACCGCGTTCGACGGTTTCGACCAGGCCACGCTGGATACCGTGACCCATGTGCTGCGAACCGCGACCGAACGCCTGAACGCCTATGAACCGGAAGGAACGGAACAATGACCATCCTGATTACCGGGGCCACCGGCCTGGTCGGCTCCCGCCTGCTGAAACGTATGATCGCGGCGGGCCTGGATTGCCGCGCCATCATCCGTCCCGGCAAGGCCCTGCCCCAGGGTATGACCGCGGTGGAAGCCGATCTTCTGGACCCGGCAACCCTGGATGATGCGGTGGAAGGCATCTCGGCGGTTGTGCACCTTGCCGCCGTCTTTCGCACAGCGGATACGGATGCCATCTGGAAAGCCAATGTGGACGGCACGCGCAACCTGATCGCTGCAGTCAAACGGCGCGCGCCGACCGTACGCTTCATCATGGCCAGCACCGGCCTGGTCTATAATGCCGACAGCCCCCGCCCCGGGCTGGAAAGCGACGCGATCACCCCGGAACAGGCCTATCCCGCCAGCAAGGCTGTCGCGGAACAGGAACTGCAGGGCAGCGGGCTGATCTGGTCGATCTTGCGGCTTCCGTTCGTTTACGGCGACCAGGATGGGCACATCGAAGCCCTGCCCAAGGTGATGGAGCTATTCCATTGGCACCCGGCAACCCGGCTCAGCACCGTGCACCATCGCGACATTCAGACGGCGGTCGACCTGGCGCTTGTGGGCAAGTTCGATGGCCGGATCGTCAACATCGTCGATGATTCCTCCATGTCGATCTATGAAATGATCAAACTGATCGACGGCTCGGTGCCCCCCTCCAACGAACCCCTGACCAATCCCTGGTTTGGACAAGTTGACGGGAAACTGGCCCGCGATCTGGGATTTCATCCCGTCGTTGCCACCCCGCATCAGGCGCTGCGGGAAGGCTCGATCTGATTGGGGCGATGCGGTGCGCCCCGCTCTCCTGGCCCGGGGCGCACCGCATCTATGCCTGAAATGCGCTTTCCCGCATCGCGCGATTGGGTCTAGGGTCGCCGATCACTGTGGGGAAGGTTTCGTCATGTCCAGTTCGCGCCGCATTATCGGCTTCATCAATATCGCCCATTTCATCGACCATTATTCGATGCTGATCTTTCCGGCGGCGCTGATTGCCATGACGCCGGCCTTCGGGTTGAGCTATGGGGAGTTCCTGCCCTATGCCACGCCGGGCTTCATCGCCTTCGGGGCGGGTTCGCTCGTCTCCGGCTGGCTGGGCGACCGCTGGTCGCGGCGCGGCATGATGCTGGTCTACTATTTCGGCATCGGGCTGGCGCTGCTCGCCTGCGGCCTGGCGCAGACCCCCTTGCACGCAGGGGCGGGGCTGCTGCTGGTGGGCACCTTTGCCTCCATCTACCATCCGGTCGGTGGCTCGATGCTGGCCGCCCATGCCCAGAAGCTGGGCAAGACGCTGGGGCTGAACGGAATTTTCGGCAATTTCGGCGTTGCCTTCTCCGCCCTCGTCACCGGGGTGCTGTGCGACTATCTGGGCTGGCAGGCCGCCTTCATCGTGCCGGGGGCCTTGTCCATCGCGGTCGGGCTGGGCTTCCTGATCTGGGTGGGCGATGTCTCCTCCCCCAAGCCCAAGGGCGCGAAGAAGACCGGCGGCATGGGCAGCATTCCCGGCATCTCCATCCGGCGCATCTTCACGGTGCTGCTGCTGACGGCCATCGGCTCCTCGGTCGCCTTCAACGCGATCACGGTGGCCCTGCCCCAGCTGTTCGCCGAACGGCTGGAAACCCTGGCGGCCGATCCCAGCCTGCTGGGGCTGGTGGCGGCAGCGGTCTATCTGTGCGGCGCGGTGGCGCAATACACCATCGGCGGGATGATCGACCGGTTCGGCGTGCGCGCCGTCTTCGTGCCGCTGTCCTGCGTGCTGGCACCGATGCTGGCGCTCAGCTCCGTCTTCGGCGGTTGGGTGCTGATCCTGTCCATGGCGGGGGCGGCCATCGCCATTTTCGGTCAGGTCGTGGTGAATGACGCCATGGTCGGGCGCTATGTGGCCGACGAATTCCGCGGCCGCGTCTATGCCGTGCGCTATTTCGTGGGCTTCGGCATGGCCGGTGCGGCCGTGGCCATGGTGGGCTATCTGCACGACCATGGCGGCTTCGGCCTGACCTTCCAGGTGCTGGCGGGGCTGGCCTGCCTGATCATCCTGGCCGGGCTGATCCTGCCGCGCGAACGGGTGCAGGAAGCGGTCCCCTTGGTAGCGGAGTAGCGCGCAAGCGGCTGCGTAGCAGCCCGGATTTGTGCGCAAACCTAAATAGGACGTCATCCCGGCCGGAGCGAAGCGAGAGAGCCGGGATCTTCATCCCGCAGATCCCGGGTCTCGCATCACGGATGCTCGCCCGGGATGACCGGATATGTTGGGTAACTATTGTCTTCGGACATCCGACCACGACGGAACCCGCTACCGGCTGACGCCATACACCATGTCGGGCAGGAAGGTGGAGATCGCCGGCACATAGGTGATCACCACCAGCAGCACCAGCATGGCGGCCATGAAGGGCAGCACGCCCTTCACCACCTCGCCCACCTTGGAGCCCGAGGCGCTGGCCAGCACGAACAGGTTCAGCCCAATGGGCGGGGTCAGCAGGCCCAGCTCCAGATTGATGATCATCAGAATCGCGAAATGCACCGGGTCAATCTGCAGGGCCTGCATGATCGGCACGATCAGCGGCACGACCAGCAGCAGGGTCGCGAAGACCTCCAGGAACATGCCCAGGATCAGAAGCAGGATGTTGATCGCCAGCAGGAACTGCCACTGCGTCAGGCCGATATCGGTCACCCAGGCCAGCAAGGCGCGGGTCAGTCCGGTTTCGGTGATCCAATGGCTGATACCGAAGGCCATGGCGACGATGATCATGATCCGCGCGCTGGAGCGCATGGATTCCGCCACCACACCCGGAAGCTCCGCCCAGCGCAGTTCCCGATAGACCGTGGTGGCCAGGATCACGGCCAGGAAGGTGGACAGGCCCGCCGCCTCCGTCACCGTCACGATGCCGCCATAGATGCCGCCCAGCACGATGACCGGCAGCATCAGCGCCGGCAGCGCCTTCAGATTGGCCTGCCTGAACTCCTCGAAGCTCGGCCTCGGTTCGGCAGGCAGATCGGAGCGGCGCGAGATGAACCAGATCACGCCCATGAACAGGGCCGCCTGCATCAGCCCCGGCACCACGCCGGCCAGGAACAGCCGCGCGACCGAGGTATCGGTGATCACCGCATAGACGATCAGCGGCAGGCTGGGCGGGATCAGAATGCCCAGCGTGCCCGAAGCCCCGATCACCCCCAGGGTGAAGGGGCGCGGATAATGGCGCTGCGTCATGGCCGGAACCAGGATCACCGCCATGGCAAGCGCGGTCGCCACGCTGGAGCCGGAAATGGCGGCAAAGATCGTGCAGGTCACGACGCAGACATAGGCCAGCCCACCGCGCGCCTGCCCCACCCAGGTGGAAGCCGCATTGATCAGCGCCCGGGAAATGCCGCCGGAATCCATGATCCGCGCCGCCATCACGAATAGCGGCACGGATACCAGCGTGGCGGAGTTCATCTCGTCGATGATCTTCTGCGCCAGCCCGATCAGCGGACGGCCGTCGACGGCGAAGCTGATGCCCGACACCAGCCCCAGCACCAGGAAAATCGGCGCGCCGAGCAGCAGAAGGACGACGAACAGGCCAAGGGCCGCCGGAAAACTCATGCCCCATGCCCCCCGGCAGGCCCGCCACGCAGCAGGCGCAGAAACTGGATCAGAAAGCCCACGGCCATGCCGATGCAGCTGACGGGCAGAATCGCGTAATAGATCCAGATCGGAAAGCGCAGGCTGGACGAGGTGCGGTCGTCATAGATCATGGCCTGATGGGCCACATCCCAGCCATACCAGGCAAGCCAGGCCATGAAGCCCAGGGCCAGCACGGCGGATGCAGCTTCCAGCACCCGCCGCCAGCCTTCCGGCAGCTTGTCCAGCAACAACTCGGTACGGATATGGGTGCCCTTGGCCGAGACCTGGCCGAGGGAGAAGAACACCGACCACATGACCAGATAGACGGTGATCTCCTCCGCCCAATCCACCAGACCGGCGGGGTAGAGATGCCGCAGGACCGCCTGTTCGGCCACCAGAGCGAGGGCGAGCATGGCCGGTAGCGCCACCAGCCACATCTCCACCTTCATCACGATACGCGACAGACCGGCCAAGACAGCCCCCTACCCTACCGACCACTGGAAAAGATCAGGGCAATGCCTTCAGGATCTTCTGATACAGATCCGCGCTGGCGCCCATCTCCTTCACCAGCTCCGCCTCGCCGGCTACCATCTTGGCACGCTGGGCGGCAAGCGAGGCCGGATCGGGCGAGGTGATCGTCACGCCATTCTTGGCCAGGGTATCACGCGCGGCGGCCTGGGCGGCCTCGGTATCCTTGCGGGCCTGATCGACCATGGCTTCCCAGCTATCGGTCAGGGCGGCCTTGGCCTTGTCGCTGGCCGTGTTCCAGAAAGCCTTGCTCACCAGCGGCACGAAATAGCCGAAATACTGGTTGTCCTCGAAGGCCGTGGTGACACCCGATTCCCACAGCTTGCCGGAGGCCGCCGTCTCGAAAGTGGTCAACAGCCCGTCCACCGTGCCCTGCTGCAAGGCAAGCGGCGTATCGGGCCAGGGCAGCACGGTCGGGATCGCGCCCAGCGCCTTGTAGCGCGCAGTATTGGCCAGCCCGCCGGGGATGCGCATCTTGGCGCCTTCCAGATCGGCATAGGATGTGATCTTACGCCCGGCACCGAAGCTGTTGCCCGCACCGAACCCGGCCCAGCGGCCAAGCACGACGGATTCCAGGCTGGCTTCCAGCTTGCCGTTCAGCTCCTTGCCGACCTCGCCATCGACAAGGCCGTCCATTTCCTGGTTCCCGCGACCATAGAAATGCGGAATGAACAGCAGGTCGATATCCGGCGCCACGCCACCCAGCTGCCAGGTTCCGACAGCCGCCATCTCCACACTGCCCTGACGCAAAGCGCGCGGCACATCCTTGCCCTTGTAGAGCTGGCCGGAATGGAACAGCTCCACCGCGATCTCACCCAGGGCCGCGGCGTTCACCTTCTCGGCAAAGGCCTGCAGGAATTTGGTGTTTACATGGTTGGCGTTGTTTTCGGTGGTGATGCGGAATTTCACCGCCTCCGCCTGGGCGCCACCGATGGACAGGGCCACCATGGCGCAGGACAAAGCGAGAGTCTTGAACGAAAATTTCAGCATGATGCCATCCCCCAGAAGGTCCAGATTCAAAGCGCCCTCGCCCCTGTTCCGGCCAAGGCCACCCGGTTCATGTCATGTCGGTTTTTTGGGCGAGGTGGCATCCTTTCCACCCCATCCCCCAACTGTCTTATCAATAAGACAACGAATTCCGGCCGCGCTGACAAGCTGTCAGATCGCTACCATGGCTAATTTTTTTGCATCCGACGAAAACTAACGCATCTCCGGTAGAAGATGCATCCAATGCGACATCGGGAAGCAGTTGCCCGCCGGCCGACCTAAGCCAATACGGTAGGCGCACCCAGCACGATCGAGCCACCATGGGCGCATAGATCGCCCAGCCTGGCCAAAGGCATTCCGCCTGCCAGGACGGTCGGCGCGCCCATGGCCACCGTATCGGGCGGACCGACACAGATTGCCATGGAACCGACCCCGATTGCCGGCAGGGAGGCGATCAGCACCGTGGGCGCGGATGGAGCCATCACCGGCCCGCCGACATGCGGAACCAGCACCGTCAACATCGGACAGACATGGTTGGCGGTGATGGTTGATGCTGGCATTCCCATGGTTGGGAGGGTGCCTGCATCGCAGGGATTTGGCAACGAGGAACGGAACCGAAGCGTCAGCCGCGAAAACCCAGATCGGCCGAAATCCGGCGGGTGAAGGCGAGCAGGGCCGCCGCGTGCTCCCCCTCCAGCGACACATCGACCTTGCGGGTAGGCCCGATCAGCGTGATCGCCAATTGCAGATGGCCGCTATGATTGAAGACGGGGGCGGATAGCGCGCTGATGCCCGGCACCGGCAGATCGCTGGTTACCGCGATGCCGTTGCGCCGCGCCTTGTCCACCTCGCGCTCCAGAACCTCGCCGGACAGGGCGCCGACATCGCTCCAACCCTTCTGGGCTGCCTGCAATTCCTGCTCCACCACGCGGTCGATCAGCGTGCGCGGCATCCAGGCGGCGAAGACCTTGCCAGTGGCGGTGCCGGTCACGGTGAACATGCCACCGGGGCGCACATTGGCATGGATATAGTTGGTGGCTTCCTGCACCAAGACGATGGTCGGCCCATGCGTGCCCCAGACGGTGATTGCCACCATCAGGTTCAGCCGCGCCGCCAGTTCCGGCACCTGTTCGGCCGCCAGCCGATAGGGATCGCTGCCGCGCAGCCGCGCCAGGCCCAGCTGCAGGGCAAACGGCCCAAGCCGATAGCGGCCGGATGCCCCTTCCTGCTCCACCAAGGCAAGCTTGCGCAAGGAGGTGACATAGGCATGCGCCTGACCGGGCGTCAGTTCCGCCGCCTGGGCCAGATCGCGCAGCATCATGGGCTGCCCGCCCTCCGCCAGGATGGCGAGCAGCCGCCCGCCGATCTCCACCGATTGCACACCCCGCCCTTTCAGGGCGGCGGAATCCCCCTCCTCGCCCGCATAAAGCGGGACGGATGGGGGGCCGGCAGGATCGCTTCCGTTGCGCATGGGTGTTCACATACCCAGTGTAACGCGTCCTGTCACGCGGCGATGCCGGCGGCGTGGCGCGCGGCGATATAACCGAAGGTCATCGCCGGCCCCAGCGTGATGCCACCGCCGGGATAATTGCCGCCCATGATCGAGGCCATATCGTTGCCGGCGGCATAGAGCCCCTCTACCGGCTGGCCGTTCTCGCCCAGCACACGGGCCTTCTCATCCGTTTTCAGACCGGCGAAGGAACCCAAATCGCCGATCACCACCTGCACCGCGTAGAACGGTCCGGTCGCAATTGGGGCAAGGCAGGGATTGGGCTGCACGGTGGGATCGCCCAGATAGCGGTTATAGGCCGTGCTGCCCTTGTGGAATTGCGGGTCCTGCCCCTGCGCGGCATGGCGATTATACTCTGCTACTTGGCCGACGAAGGCGGCCGGGTCGATATCGCATTCCCGCGCCAGTTCCTCCAGCGTGCGGCCGCGCTTGAGGTACCCATTGGCAAGCTGATGGACGATCGGCACCGGGAAGGGCTTCACATGGCCCAGACCATAGCGCCGCAGCGTGGGATGATCGGTGATCAGCCAGGCGCAGATTTCTCCCTCCATCCCCTTGGTCGCCTTGACCAGGGCCTGGCAGAAATCATGGTAGCAATTGCCTTCGTTGACGAAGCGCGTGCCGGCCCGCGTCACCGCAATCACGCCCGGCTTGGCCCGGTCGATGAAATGCGGGAAGGTGCCGAAGCTCCCATCCTTCCAAGGCACGCGGCTGACTGGAACCCAGGCCGCCGCATTGGGATATTCATCCGCCGTATGGGCACCCAGCGGCAGGGCCAGCCGGATGCCGTCGCCGGTATTGCCGGGGGGCGTCGGTGACCAATGCTCCTGACCCGTCGGCGCATGGGGGTAAAGCTGCCTGCGCCGTTCGACATCATGGGGGAAGCCGCCGGTCGCCAGCACCACGCCTTTGCGGGCGTTGACCTGCACCGGGCCGTCCTTCGTCTCCACCACCGCACCGACAACCCGGTCGCCGTCGCGCAGCAGCTCGGTCGCCGGGGCTTCCAGCCAGAGCGGGATGCCAAGATCGAAGGCCGATTTCGCCAGACGCCCGGCCAGGGCATTGCCATTGGTCAGGCGCATCGCGCGGCCATGCAGGGTCAGATCGCGCAGATATTTCACGAACAGCTTCGCCACATAGCCGGCCGAAACGATGGAGCGGGTGACATTGAAGAAATGCAGCAATTCCTTGCCCGAGCCGATCATCATGCCCAGGAAGGTGATCTCCTTCAGCGGTGGGCGCAGGGTCTTGATATGCTCCCCCAGCTCGTTGCCGTCATAGGGTTCGGCGCAGATCGACCGCCCGCCCGTCATCGCACCCGGCGCATCGGGGTGATAGTCGGAGAACTGGGGGCCGAGGACGAATTTCACCGCCGTGTTCTGCTCGAAGAAATCGACCATGGCGGGGCCGTTTTCCAGAAAGGCATCGACGCGCTTGCCGTCGAAATGATTGCCCGCTTCGTGCTGCAGATAGGTGCGACCGGCCTCCCTGGAATCGGAAAAGCCCTCGCGCGCGGCCAGCGGATTGGCCGGAATCCACAGCCAGCCGCCCGACCGCGCCGTGGTGCCGCCATAAACGGCTTCCTTTTCCACCACCAGCACATCCAGCCCGGCATGCTTTGCCGTGACGGCCGCAGCCATACCGCCTGCGCCGGAGCCGATCACCAACAAATCGCAGTCATGCATCTTCATCGCACGGATACTCCTATTGTACCAATGCTCGCCGTCTTTGACAGCTCGCATGATGGTTATGCTCAAACGCCGCTCGGGCTTGGCCTAGGGCCGACCATGTCAGTCGCCCCTTGGCTTCAAACGGTCAGATAGCCACCGTCGACCGGCAGCATCGCCCCGGTGACGTAGCTGGACATGGCGGAGGCGAGGAACAGCACCGGCCCCACCAACTCTTCCGGCTGGCCGGTCCGTCCCATCGGGGTATGGGCCATGAAGCGGCTGATCGCCGCGGGATCGGCGCGCGTGGCCTCCGTCATCGGCGTGTCGATCACACCGGGCGCGATGCCGTTGACGCGGATGCCTTCCGGCGCAAGCTCGGCCGCCAGCGCGCGGGTGAATTGCAGCACGGCGCCCTTGCTGGCGGTATAGCTGGTCGCGCGCGGCCCGGTGGCGAAGGAGTTGATAGACCCCAGATTGACGATGCGCCCCCTGCTTTGCCGCAGCTGGGCCAGGAAGGCGCGCGTCACATTCTTCATGCCGATCAGGTTCACACTGATCGTGTCCAGGAAATGCCGGTCATAATCGGGATCATCGATGGCGACGCGGCGGATGATGCCAGCATTGTTGACCAGCACCGAACAGGGGCCGCCGAGCACCGCCTGCACCGTGTTCGCGAAATCCTGGCAAGCTTGCGCATCGCGCACATCCAGCAGGGCGCCATAGGCCCTGCCGCCGGCGGCCTGGATTTCCGCCGCCACCGCTTCGGCCCCCAACCCGTTCACATCGCCGCAGGCAACGAGCGCACCCGCGCGCGCCAACCCCAGCGCGATGGCCCGGCCATTGCCCTGCCCCGCGCCGGTGATGACCGCGACTTCTCCCGCCAACAGGGATTGCTGCATTCCGGTTTCCTCCCATTGAATTCGCTTATTGCGAACTTGTTCGTTATTTCATATAGTCCGCCCGACGTGATTGCAAGCGATCCATTCGCAAATTCGGTTCGCCAGTCGCCGTCGCAGTGGAAGAAACCATCCATCCGGCCTGCTCCGGATGGGCAAAAACTCGGTCCGCAAGGACTGAAGGGAGGAGACAATGCGTCAGCTGTTCCTGAAGGCGACTGCGGTCGCCCTGCTCGGCATGGGCCTATCCGCCCCGGCCTTCGCCCAGACCAAATCCTTCGATTTGCAGAGCGTGTTCGGCCTGCAGGTGCCTTCCATCGGCCCGAGCCCGGTGAAATGGGCCGAGCGCGTCGCGCTGATGACCAATAACGAAGTCCAGATCAAAGTACATGGTGCCGGTGAATTCGTGCCGCCCTTCGAAGTGTTCGGCGCTGTTTCCAACGGCTCCATCCCGATGGGCTTCGATTGGGTCGGCTATTGGGCTGGCAAGATTCCGGTCGCCAATCTGGTCGGCTCCATGCCCTTCGGCCCCGATCCGGAGCTGTTCCTGGGCTGGATGTTCCGCGGCGGCGGGCTGGAAATCATCCAGAAGGCCTATGACCCGCACAATGTGAAGATCATCCCCTGCCATCTGGTGGTGCCGGAGGCGGGCGGCTGGTTCAACAAGGAAATCAAGTCCGTCGACGATCTGAAGGGCCTGAACATGCGCATCGCCGGCCTGGGCGCCAAGGCGATGGCGAAGCTGGGTGCCAATGTGCAGTTGGTACCGGCGGGCGAAATCTTCGTCTCGCTGGAACGCGGCCGCATCGAGGCGGCCGAATTCTCCGCCCCGTCACTCGACCTCGGCCTCGGCCTGCAGAAGATCGCCAAGCATTACTACTTCCCGGGCTGGCATCAGCCGGCCAGCTGGGACACCATCATCATCAACATGGATGTCTGGAAGGGCCTGTCGGAGCCGCATCAGAAGGCGATGACCGAAGCCTGCCTCGCCAACATCACCTATAACAATTACGACCAGATCAACTCGCAGATCGACGCCATCGAAAAGATCGAGGCGGCGGGCGTGAAGGTCGAACGCTTCCCCGATGCGGTGCTGGCCGCCCTGCACAAGGCATCGGTCGAGGTAATGGAGGAAGAAGCGACCAAGGACCCGCTGTTCGACGAGGCCTACAAGTCGCTGACCGCCTATATCAAGCGCGTCGGCCGCTGGGGCGAATTGCAGTCCCTGCCGCGGTACTGATGCTATCGTAAGAACCGTGCCGCCCCCCATCCAGGCGGGGCGGCACGATCTTTTGTTTTTGACGGATCGAACGGGCGGGGATTGGCCGGTGATCGCGCTACTGGAACGTATCGAAGGGGCCTGTGCCTGGTTCGGCCGGGCGGTGGGCTGGGCGACGCCCATCCTGGTGATCAGCGTCTGCCTCAGCGTGCTGATGGCGCAGGCGCGATTCAATGTGCTGCTAGACTGGGGGATCGATCTGCCCCTGTTCGGCACGAAGATGACCATGAACGGGCTGACCGATCTGCAATGGCATCTGTTCGCCGCCATGGTGATGTTGGGCGGGGTCTATGCCCTGCATACGAACGGCCATGTCTGCGTCGATTTCCTGGCCTCCAATTTCTCCGAACGCACAAAGAAGATCGTCACCGTGCTGGGCGACCTGATTTTCCTGCTGCCTTTCGCCGGCGTGATGACCTGGTTCGGCTGGAAATTCGCCCTGTCGGCCTTCACCTCGGGCGAGGGTTCCTCCTATGGCGGGCTGGAAGACACCTGGATGGTCAAGGCTGTGCTGCCTCTCGGCTTCGCCCTTCTGGGCCTGCTGGGCCTTGCCCGCGCCATCCGACTGATCATCACGCTGATCGTGGAGCGGCCCGCGCCACGCAGTGGCGAACCGGGTTGAGAGGGGCATAGGGACCATGGAGTATTTCTGGCCTCTGGCCATGTGCGTTGCCCTGCTGATCGGCATTTTTTCCGGCTATCCGGTCGCCATCGTGCTGGCGGGAATCGGCGTGATCTTCACCTTCGCCGCGGATGTGCCGATCCTGTTCCTGTCAACCGGCGTGTCGCGGACCTTCTCGGGCATTCTGGCGAACTGGCTGCTGATCGCCGTGCCGCTATTCGTGTTCATGGGTCTGATGCTGGAGAAATCCGGCATTGCCGGACGGCTGCTGCGGTCGCTGGCCGGGCTGCTGGGTCCGCTACCGGGCGGCTATGCCTTCGCGGTCGCCATCATCGGCATCGTGATGGCCGCTTCGACCGGGATCATCGGGGCCTCCGTCGTGCTGATGGGCGTGCTGGCCCTGCCCGCCATGCTGGAGAACCGTTACGACCCAAGGCTCGCCACCGGCATCATCGCCTCCACCGGGACATTGGGAATCCTGATCCCACCCTCCATCATGCTGGTGGTGCTGGGCGACACGATGCGCATTTCCGTGGGCGACCTGTTTGCTGGGGCCATGATCCCCGGGCTGATGCTGGGCGGGCTCTACATCCTCTATCTTGTCTTCATCGCGATTTTCCGGCCGCAGGCGATGCCACCCCTGCCCGCCGGGGACCGCCAGCCGATGGCTGAAGCGCTGAAACAGCTGGCCCGCGACATCCTGGCCCCGATGGGCTTGATCCTGGTCGTGCTGGGCTCGATCATCGCAGGTATCGCCACGCCCACCGAAGCCGCCGCGCTAGGGGCGTTGGGCTCCTTCCTGCTCGCGGTGCTGTCGCGCCAGCTCGACTTCCGGACCTTCGTCGCAGTGTTGAACGAAACGACCCGCACCACGGCGATGATCATGTTCGTGATGATTGGGGCAACCGTGTTCAGCGTGATCTTCCGCAAGCTGGGCGGCGACGGCATGATCGCGGACGCGCTGGGCGTGGAAGCGGCGGACACAAACCCCTATCGCGTGATGTTCGTCATCATGGCCTTCATCTTCGTCCTGGGCATGTTTCTGGATTGGGTGGAGATTACCTTCATCGTGATGCCGATCGTAGCCCCGATCATCGCCGGACTGGATTTCGGCCTGGGCCAGGAGCAGGTGCTGCTCTGGTTCGCCATCCTGTTCGCGGTCAATCTGCAAACATCCTTCCTGACACCGCCCTTCGGCTATGCGCTATTCTATATCCGTGCGGTCGCACCGGCGGATGTCGGGATCAAGACCATCTATACGGGGATCATTCCCTTCGTGCTGATCCAGCTGGCAGCCCTGATCCTGGTCATCGCCTTCCCGGAGCTGGCGCTGTGGCTACCCGAGACCCTGTTGGGCAAATAGAAAAGAGAGGAAACCGACATGTCGAAAGCTTTCGCCTCCACCGGCGACATGGAAGACAAGAAAATCTCCTTCACCCAGCTGGGCGAAGGCCTCTATGCCTTCACCGCTGAGGGGGACCCGAATACCGGCGTGATCGTGGGCGATGACGGGGTGATGGTGATCGACACCCAGGCGACGCCGAAAATGGCGAACCAGGTGATCAGCTATATTCGCCAGGTGACCGACAAGCCGATCAAATATGTACTGATGACGCACTACCACGCGGTGCGCGTGCTGGGCGCCTCGGCCTATCAGCCGGAACAGATTTTCGCCTCCGAGGCAACGCGCAGCCTGATCGTGGAACGCGGCCAGGAAGACTGGGATTCGGAATATGGCCGCTTCCCGCGCCTGTTCCAGGATGCCGAATCCATTCCCGGCCTGACCTGGCCCAGCATGACCTTCCAGAAGAAATTCACCGTCTATATGGGCAAGCGCCGGGTGGAGATCATGCATCTGGGGCGCGGCCATACCGCCGGCGATACGGTCGCCTGGGTGCCGGATGCGGGCGTGATGTTCTCCGGCGATCTGGTCGAATATCACTCCGCCTGCTATTGCGGCGATGCACATTTCAAGGACTGGCCGAAAACCCTGGACGCGCTGGGCGAATTCAATCCGAAGGCCATTATTCCCGGCCGGGGCGATGCGCTGCGCAACCCGCAGGAGGTGGTCGATGGCTTGCAGCTGACCCGCGACTTCCTGACCACGCTCTACGGCTCGGTTTCCGAAAGTGCCGCCAAGGGGCTGTCGCTGAAGGAAGCCTTCGACCGCTGCAACGACGCCATGCGCCCGCGCTTCGGCAATTTCGCCATCTTCGACCATTGCCAGCCCTTCAACGTGGCGCGCGCCTATGACGAGGCGATGGGGCTGGACCATCCGCGCATCTGGACCGCCGAGCGCGACCAGCAGATGTGGGCCGCGCTGAACGGGTGAGGGAATCCTGCTACGCCCTCATGGTGAGGAGGCCCATCGGGCCGTCTCGAACCATGGGGGCAGTTTCGAAGCGATGTCATCCCAGGCTGAGCCGCTTCGGCGAAGACCCGGGACCTCTCTCCTGCATTGGCGCAGATCCCGGGTCTCGGTTCAAGGAACCTCGCCCGGGACGACATCCACCTTTTCCCACACGTCCAGTCGCTTCGTCCGCAGGAAGGGTTGCCTTTGGCAGGGCAGACACCCCAGATAACGGCCATGAGCAAAAGCATCGCCCTGTCCGTTCTGGACCAATCCATCGCCGTCGCCGGTTCCGAGGAATCGCAGGCCATCCGCGACACCATCGCCATGGCGCAGCTCTGCGAAAGCCTGGGCTATACCCGTTTCTGGGTGTCGGAACACCACAACCATGCCAGCATCGTCGGCACCGCCCCGGAAATCCTGATCGCGGCGATGGCAGCCGTGACCAGCCGCATTCGTCTGGGATCGGCGGGCGTGATGCTGCCGCATTATTCGGCCCTGCATGTGGCCGAGCAGTTCCGCGTGCTGGACGCCATCGCGCCGGGGCGCATCGATCTGGGCGTCGGCCGCGCGCCGGGATCGGATGGGCACACCGCCCGCGCGCTGAACCCGCATGGTGATTTCGGCGAAAGCTTCCCGGCCCAGACCCGCGATCTGATGGCCTGGGCGAACGGGTTGGCTCTGCCGGACGGCCATCCATTCGGGCGGATCGCCGCACATCCGCGTTCCGCGACTTCCCCGGACATCTGGATGCTGGGTTCGTCGGATTATGGCGCGCAGTTGGCCGCCTATCTGGGCCTGCCCTATGCCTTCGCCCATTTCATCACCGATGGGCGCGGCGCGGCCCGCGCGCTGGGGCTCTATCGCGACACCTTCCAACCTTCCCCGCTACTTGCCCGGCCCAAGGCGACGCTCTGCGTCTGGGCCCTGGCGGCGGAGACCGAGGAGGAGGCCCGCCATCTGTTCCGCAGCCGCGCACGCTGGAAGCTGGACCGCAATCGCGGGCTGATGAAACAGATCGAAGCGCCGGACGCGATTTCCTTCACCCCGGAGGAGGAGGCGGAAGTCGAAGCCATGTGGCAGATCGCGCTGGCGGGCTCCGCAACCCAGGTGGCCGACAAGCTCCGCACCCTGGCGCTGGATATGCAATTGGACGAGTTGGTAGTATTGACCTGGATGCATGACCAGGAGGCCCGGCGAAACTCCTACCGCCTGCTGGCACGGGAATTCGGCCTGACCGGTCGGGTCGCTTCCGCCGCCTGACTTCAACTTGTTTCTTGACGCGGGTAGCCTCGTCGCGGTTGAACACCCTCCCGCGCCGCTTCGCACCCGCATAACAGGAGAACTCCGATGACTTTCACCCCGCACGGCAAGCATCTGATTGCTGGCGAATGGATCGCGACCAAAGAAACCTTCTCCTCCGAACCGGCGACCGGCCCCGCGCACAGCTTCTCCGTCGGCACCCCCGAACTGGTTGATCAGGCCGCCAAGGCCGCGGAGGAGGCGTTCTGGACCTATGCCTATTCCTCTCGCGAAACCCGGGCCGCTTTCCTGGACACGATTGCCGAGGAAATCGAGAAGCGCGGCGCGGAAATCACCGAGATCGGCAGCCAGGAAACCGGCCTGCCCGCCGGCCGCCTGGAAGGCGAACGCGGCCGCACCACCGGCCAGCTGCGCCTGTTCGCCGCCCATATCCGCAAAGGCGAGTATCTGGATCGCCGTCATGACGCGGCCCTGCCCGACCGCAAGCCCCTGCCGCGCCCGGATCTGAAGATGGTGCAGCGTCCCATCGGCCCGGTGGCCGTGTTCGGCGCATCCAACTTCCCGCTGGCCTTCTCCACCGCCGGCGGCGACACGGCAGCGGCCCTGGCGGCCGGCTGTCCCGTGGTGGTGAAGGGCCATTCCGCCCATCCCGGCACCGGAGAAATCGTCGCCGAAGCGGTGCATGCCGCCATCCAGCGCTGCGGCATGCCGGCCGGTGTGTTCTCGCTGATCCAGGGTGGCAATCGCCAGGTGGGTGGCGCACTGGTGCAGCATCCCGCGATCAAGGCCGTGGGCTTCACCGGCTCGCTGGCCGGTGGTCGCGCGTTGTTCGACCAATGCGCCCAGCGTCCGGAACCGATCCCCTTCTTCGGCGAGCTGGGCTCGGTCAACCCGATGTTCATCCTGCCGGAAGCCGCCAAGGCACGTGGCGCGGAAATCGGGCGCGGCTGGGCTGGCAGCCTGACCATGGGCGCGGGCCAGTTCTGCACCAATCCGGGCATTGCCGTGGTGATGGAAGGCCCGGATGGGGAGGCTTTCGCTGAAGCCGCCCGCGCCGCCTTGTCGGAAATCGGCCCGCAATTCATGCTGACCGAGGGCATCGCCGCAGCCTTCGCCAAGGGCAAGGACCGGATCGCGGCCGGGACGGGCGTGCGTGAAGTGCTCGCCACCATGTGCGACACGCGCAGCGCCTCGCCCTATCTCTATCGCACCACCGCCACCGATTGGCTTGCCAACCATGCGTTGGGTGAGGAAGTGTTCGGGCCGCTCGGCCTGATCGTGACGGTGACAAGCGTTGATGAGATGGTGGCGATCGCCGGTTCGATCGAAGGCCAGCTTACCTGCACGCTGCATCTGGATGCCGGCGACACCGAAGCCGGCCGCCGCCTGATGCCGGTGCTGGAGCGCAAGGCCGGCCGCGTGCTGGCCAATGGTTTCCCGACTGGCGTGGAAGTGGCCGATGCCATGGTGCATGGCGGTCCCTATCCGGCATCCACCAATTTCGGGGCAACCTCGGTCGGTACGCTCTCAATCCGCCGCTTCCTGCGGCCGGTCAGCTATCAGAACATTCCGGAAGCCCTGCTGCCGGAAGATCTGCAGGGCGGGAACTGAGTATTTCCTGACCCGTTCCACCGGCCTGATCCGGCCAGGGGCTCCCCCTGGCCGGGAAGGCGCCGCCTTACCGCTTCAGAAAAGCGACCACGGTTTCCACGATCCGCTGATGTATGTCCGCCCGGTCGGTTCCCGCCGGATCATCACAGACCGGATCGTCCTTTTCCTCCGCCAGCAGGGCCGCCCCTTCCGGTTTGCATTCCGCCAGGAAGGTATAGTGGTTTGCCGGCCCGATCTCGCGATAGGTGACATCGGACAGGCGGGCGACCAGATTGCTGCCTTTCGGCCCGACATCGGCGGCAAGGAAGCGGTCCCTGGCGCCCGAACCGTGCCCGTCCGATCCCAGATTGATCAGAAGCACCGGCATGGTGATCGCGACGATGCTGTCCGGCGCGGCCGCATAGCTGAAGCCCGGATCCACCGCCATGGCCGCCGTTACCCTGGCGTCGCGCATATCGGCCGCGAAGCCATCCGGTAGCTTTGCCAGATCGACACCCCCCCTGGCGAAGAACAGGCAATCCTGCGCCGCATCACCCATCCGGTCGCAGAAGCGGCGATAGGCCTCGCGATCAAATCGCATTCCGGCAAGTCCGAGGGAGGTTGCACCGCCCAGCGAGAACCCGAAGCTAACGATGCGGCTGTGGTCGATATGCGCCGCGAAGGGTGCTTCCTGCAACAGCGCATCAAGCGCGGCGCTCAAATCCCGCGCCCGCTCGTCCAGCCGGAGTGATCGGCGCGGCGAGGAATCGCCAGACGTGCTACCCGGATGGTTGACGGCCAGCACCATCGCGCCGCGTTCCGCCAGGGCAGAGAACAGCCAGGCTGCATTATCCATATTCCCGCCCGAGCCGTGGGAGAACAGGATCAGCGGGTGCCGCCCCTCGGCAATCGGTGCCCCGATATGGACCTTGGTGCCACGGAATACGGCATTGTCCCCGACCATGCCGCGATAGGTCGGCCCTGCTGCCGGATACCAGATCGCGGCGGCTACGGGTGTGGCCCTATGGGGTAGTTGCATGTCCATCCGGTCCAGCCCGGCGGTGCCGTCCGAAGACCAGGCCGGTCCGGCAACGAGGATGGAAACAAGGATGGCAAGTGTGAAGCGGCGCATGATCGGCCTCCTGACTTCCGCTGCGGTTTCGATGGCCCGATATGGTCAGGAAATCGCTGATGCCTGCGTCCTCGAACCGGTTTGAGGTCGCCAAAAACGCGATCTGGAACTAGGAAAGGAACGCCAAGGAGTGTCCCGCCGTGATCGCACTGCCCATCCCGCTGATCGTCTCGCTGGTTCTGGCCTTTCTCGCGGCGCGCCTTGTGGCGGAAGGGGGGCGTGGCCGCCTGTTCATCGCGCTGTTGCTGGCCTGCAGCGTGCAGGGATTGGTGGTTTCCCTGACACAGTATTACGGTATCCATGCCCTACGCCTGTTGCAGCCGGTGACGGCCGCTTGCATTCCGCCACTCGCCTGGCTGGCCTTCATGGCGGCACTTCTGCGTCCGGTATCCCTGCGCCGGGATTGGCCGCATCTGGCGGCGCCCGTCTTCATGCTATTCTGCATGCTTTTCGCACCGGCTACGCTGGATGTGGTACTGCCCGGGACCTTCCTGGCCTATGGCGCGGCGATGCTATGGCACCTGCGGACGGCGGAGGAGCTGCCCTTCGCGCGCCTGGCCGCAGATGCCCTGCCCCGATACATCTGGCTGAGCGCGGCGGGCGCGCTGATCCTGTCGGCAGTCAGCGATACCGGCTACGCTGCCCTGATGCTGACCGGACATGCGTCGCTCGCTCCGCTTCTGGTCAGCCTCACATCGTCCCTGGCGTTGCTGGCCGTGGGGTTGATCTGCCTCGCCCCCGATGCCGCGACCGAAGTCGAGGCGGACCCGTCTTCGCCGCCCGAGGTGACCGATGATGACGCGGCCCTGCTGAAGCGGCTGGAAACCCTGATGGACAAGGATCGGCCCTGGCTTGATCCCGACCTGACACTGGCGCGCCTTGCCCGACGCCTGCATGTGCCGATCAAGCAGCTATCCGCCGCGATCAACCGGGCCACGGGTGACAATGTCTCACGCTACATCAATGCGCACCGTATCGGCCATGCCTGCGCCACGCTGGAAGCAGGCCATAGCGTGACGGAAGCCATGCTTGCCAGCGGCTTCAATACCAAATCCAACTTCAATCGGGAATTTCGACGGGTAACCGGAACGGTACCCAGCGCGTTCCTGCAATCGCGCGCCTCGGAATTGAAATAGCGCGCGCGAAGGCGTCGCAGCTACCGGCAGCCTGTCGCTGCACCATATGCAGGCAGAGCAATGCCGAAACCTGGCGCAATTTTGCCCGTCCTGCCCAGGTGATGACCAGCACAACGAATGTCCTATATAGGACTTGACTCGTTTTTGTGCCTTCGCATAGCATCAGCTCATAAGTCCTATAAAGGACATGGACGGGGAACATGACGATAGAACCAAAGCGCCTGGGTATCGTGGATACGGTACCCAACATCGCCAAGCATCAGCAGATTTCCGAAGAGATCCTGAGCGCCATCGAAGCCGGGCGCTGGCGTCCGGGCGACCAGTTGCCGGCCGAAGACCAGCTTGCGGTGGAAATGGGTGCAAGCCTGGGAACGGTTCAGCGCGCCCTGCGCAGCCTCGTGCAGATGGGCGTGGTGGAGCGGCATCATGGCCGGGGCACCTTCGTTTCCGGCGCGCGGGCCCAGGAAGGCCAGCTTCGGCATTTCCGGTTCATGGCCGATGGCGGAAACCAGCTTCTTCCGGTCTACTTCAAGATACTTGATGTCGAGGTGACCGACGAAGCCGGCCCCTGGTCCGGCTTCCTGGCCGTCGCGGATGGCCGGTTCGTACGAATTCGGCGGATCGTCCCGTCAATGACGAGTTCGAGGTCTTCAGCGAAGTCTATCTGCCGGAGGAGCGCTTCGGCGCCCTGGTGCAGCTAGGGGCAGCCGCGCTCAACGGGGTCTCCTTCCGCGACCTGGTGGCCGAGCGGTTCAACGCCCCGACACTGTCCAGCCGCCAGACCATGTCCTGCCAGCCTTTGCCCCCGCGCGTGACCCGTCTGCTTGGCGTACCCAGCGGGCAATACGGCATGGTCTGGACGATCTGCGGCATGAGCTATCGCGACACGCCAATCACCTGGCAACGCATCTTTGTTCCGCCGAGCGACCGGGTCATCGAAATTCTACCGGTTGGCGGCACGGCCGCGACACAGCCGGTCGACATCACCTGAAACGACGGCGGACAGCCGCCGCGACCAGCACGCAACGGGCAATCAGACCCGAAAACACAGCTCCGATCGCGGGAGGCGGGGCAGAAACTTGAAAACAGGAGAGTGCGTTCTCATGACTGATCTGTTCCAGAGACCCAAGACCTCCCGCCGCGGCTTTCTCGCCCTCAGCCTGCGGCTTGGCGGCACCTGCCTTGCCTTCGCCAGCCTTGCAGCCCAGCCGGCAGCGGCGGCGGAGTTCCCCGAAATGACCCTGAAATTCGGCCATGAATACGCCGAAAGCCATCCGCTGGGCCAGGCCGCGCAGAAGTTCGCGGATATTCTGGCCGAACGCAGCGGCGGGAAAATCACCGTGCAACTGTTCCCGAATGGCACCGTCGGCGCGGCGCGCGACCTGATGGAAAGCCTGCAGATCGGCGTGGTCGACTTCGCCCTGATACCGACCACGAATGCCGCCAGCTTCCATCCTGCCCTGGATCTGTTTTACCTGCCCTTTCTGTTCCGCGACAGCGCCCATGCCTATGCGGTTTCCGACGGAGCGGTCGGAGAGAAACTCTATGCCGGGCTGAAGGCCAAGACGGGCATCGTGACGCTGGGCATGTATGAAAGCGGCTTCCGGACGATCACCACGGCCAAGACCAAGGTCGAAAAGCCGGACGACATGAAAGGCATCAAGTTCCGGGTGATCAACAACCCGCTGAATGTGGGCACCTTCAAGGCGCTGGGCGCAAACCCGACCCCGATGGCCCTGTCGGAGGTTTTCACCGCCCTGCAGCAAGGAACCGTGGATGGGCAGGACAACCCCGTCGGCAATGTGAAGGCCTTTGGCTATGACAAGGTGCAAAAATTCATCACCCTGTCGAACCATCAATGGGCCGGCATCATGGTTCTGGCATCCGGGAAAACCATGGATATGGCCGGCCCGGAGCTGCGCAAGCTGATCGAAGACGGTGTGCGGGAAACCCAGGCCTGGGAACGCAAGGAAATCAACACGGTCGAAGCCAGCTATCTGACCGAGATGCAGCAGGCCGGCATGACCGTAACCCGCCTGACGCCGGACCAGGCCACCGCCTTCCAGAAGGCCATGGAGCCGGTCTGGAGCCAGTACCGGGACAAGATCGGCAGCGATCTGATCCAGGCCGCCGTCGAGACGAAATAGGCTGAAGCAGAAAAACCGCCAGGACCTCTGACATGAAACATTTCAAAACCCTGCTGGACCTGTCTGAACAGGTCCTGGCGGCTCTGTGCGTGCTCGCCTTCGTTGCGATGTTCGTGCTTGGCATCGCGACCGTTGTCTTCCGCTTTCTGTTGGAAAGCTCGCTCGCTTTCCCTGACGAGTTGATCCGCTACCTCTTCATCTGGGCGGTCTTCCTCGGATCGGCCGTCGCCTACCGGCGCAACATGCATGCCGCCATCGGCCTGGTGGTGGCGCGACTGTCGCCACAGACCAAGCGCTTCGCCCTGCTGGCCGCAACGATCCTCAGCGCTGGGTTCTTCGTGCTGGTCGGCCATGCCGGCATCCTGCTCACCATCCGCGCCGCGTCGCAGATTTCGCCGGCACTGGAGGTTTCCATGGCCTGGGTCATGGCCGCCGTTCCGGTCGGAATGGGGCTGCTTGCCCTGTACGCCATCGAGCTGTTCTGCCGGCAATGGCACGCGGAGCTGTCCGATCTGGCCGCCGAAGACGCCTGACGCCTCCCTGCCAGCCAATTTCCGCAAGGATTCCCACGCCATGACCATCGCGGCCATCTTCGGCTCCCTGCTCCTGCTGATCCTGCTACGGGTTCCGATCGCCATCGCCCTGGGCCTTTCCAGCATCATCGGCCTGGTGCTGAGCGGCATCAGCCTGGAAATCGTGGCGCAACGCCTGATCGCGACCAATGATTCCTTTCCCCTGCTGGCGATTCCCTTCTTCATTCTGGCCGGCGAGATCATGTCGACCGGCGGCATGTCGCGCCGTCTGGTTGGGTTTGCAGCCTCCCTCGTCGGGCATATGACGGGCGGCCTGGCCGCGGTCGCGATCCTGGGGTCCAGTTTCTTCGCCGCCCTTTCAGGCTCCAACGCCGCGACAGTCGCCGCCATCGGCGGGGTAATGAACCAGCCGATGACCGATGCCGGCTATCGACCGTCCTATACGGCAGCGACCATCGCAGCCGCCGGTGTGACCGGCATGATCATTCCGCCCAGCATATTGCTGATCCTGTACGGGGTAGTGACCGGCGTTTCGATCGCCGATCTGTTTCTGGCAGGGCTGCTGCCTGGTATCCTGATCTGCATCAGCATGCTGGTGCTGAACCGCTTCCTGGCGGCCGGGCAGAATGTCGAACGCACCGCGTTCCAGGGGCTGCCCGGCATCTGGACCAGTTTTCGGCAGGCATTCTGGCCCCTGCTGATGCCTGCGATCATCCTGTCCGGCATCTATGGGGGGGTGTTCACCCCGACCGAAGCAGCCATCGTGGCCGTGCTCTACGGCCTTGTCGTAGGTTTCGTCTGCCGGGAACTGACCCTGCCGGCTCTCTACAGGGCCTTCCTGCGGGCAGCGCTGTCCACCGCCGTCGTCATGCTGATCATGAATGCCGCGGGCGTCTTCGCCTGGCTGATCACCATCAACCGGATTCCGCAGGAAATCTCGACCTATCTGACACAGATCGCGGGCGGGCCCATTCTCTTCCTGCTGCTGGTAAACCTTTTCTTGCTGGCCGTGGGCTGCCTGATGAACGCGGCCGCGGCCATCGTCATCTTCACCTCGATCCTGTATCCGGCCGCCGCCAAATTCGGCATCGATCCGGTCCTGTTCGGTATCATCGTGTCGGTCAATCTTTCCATCGGCACGGTGACGCCGCCCCTGGGTGTGGACCTCTTCGTGGCCTCGGCCATCACGAAAGTCTCCATAGAGCGGATCGTGGTGGCGATCTGGCCCTACATCCTCGTCCTGATCGTGGACCTTCTGCTCATCACCTATGTGCCGCCCATCTCGCTCTTTCTCGTCGGTCTGACTTCCTAGGAAGCGCCGCGCCGCCATCCGCACCCGCCCGCACGGATGGCGGCGCGGAACCGTCAACCTTGTCCCGCAAGAGGTTCCAGATGAACAAGCAAACCCCCGCCCTGCCGCATGTCCGGCATTCCTGGGAGGAGATCGACAGCGGGGTAATCCGCCATGCGATCGACCCGGCCCTGCTGGGCAGCGCGGAGATTTCTCCCACCGGCCGCTTCGAAGCGGGCTCCTACGCCTCCTTCACGCTGACCTACACCGCCGGCGCTTTCGGAATCGATGATTCCGGCAGTCTGCGCGTCTGCTTCCGCTTCGCCTCCGACCAGGGCCGGCCGCAGTTCGACGATCCCGCTGGCCCCGGCTATTGCACGGTGGAAGCCTCCAACGGTGCCGTCCTGCAGACCCGCTGGGACCCCAAGGCGAATGTCCGGCCCTGGGACCGCACCTTGTGGATCAAAGTGGTGCGCGGTTTCCTGCAGGCGGGCGACACCATCACCATCCGTTTCGGTGTCACCGATCACGGCGGCCCGGGGATGCGACTGCAGACCTTTCGGGAAGAAAGTTTCGAATTCCGGGTTCTTGTCGACCCGATCGCGACCTTCAATTTCCAGGCCCTGCCCGTGCAGCCGACCATCACCATTACCCCCGGCGCGCCACAGCGTTTCGTGGCGGTCATCCCGACCCTGCGCCGCCCGGGCGAAACCTTCGATCTGAACATCAAGGCCGAAGACAAATGGGGCAACCCCTCCGATCAATGCGACCATATCCTGCGGTTGGAAGCCGAAGGTGCGGTTGATGGGCTGCCCGAAAGCGTTGCCCTGCTGCCCGGCATGTTCAGCCTGACCGTTCCGGGGCTTCGCGCCGACACGGGCGGTCCGATCTACATCCTGGTGAAGGATGAGGCCGGAAACCTGTTGGCCCGCAGCAATCCCCTGTTGATCGAGGAGAGCCCGCTGGTGCATTTCTGGGGCGACATGCACGGCCAGTCGGAAGAAACCATCGGCACCGGCAGCGCGCGGGAATATTTCGCCTTTGCCCGGGATCTTGCCTGGCTGGATGCCTGCGGGCATCAGGGGAACGACTTCCAGATCACCGATGCGTTCTGGGAAGAGTTGGACCGGGTCACGGCGGAATTCGACGAAGCCGGGCGCTTCGTCACCCTGCCAGGCTATGAATGGTCGGGCAATACCGCGCTGGGCGGGGATCGCAACATCTATTTCCCGACCGAGGGACGTACGATCCGCCGCTCCTCCCACGCCTTGGTGGAAGACAGGACAACCGCCGATACCGATTGCTTCACCGCGCGCGAACTGTTCGCGGCCTTCGAGCGCGAACGGGAATTCGATGTCGTCTGCTATGCCCATTGTGGCGGGCGCTATGCCGATGTGGGCTATGCCCATGACGGCCGGTTCGAACGGTCGATGGAAATCCACTCCTCCTGGGGCAGTTTCGAATGGCTGCTGCAGGATGCGCTGAAGCTGGGTTACCGGGTCGGTGTCGTCTGCAATTCCGACGGCCATAAAGGTCGTCCCGGCGCCAGCTATCCCGGCGCGGGCAAGTTCGGGGCCATCGGTGGGCTGACCTGTTTCAGCATGCCCGAACTCAGCCGCCAAGCCCTGCTGGACGCGATGCGCAAGCGTCACCACTACGGCACCACGGGCGGGCCGGGCGGACGCATGGCGATCACGCTCGGGCTCTCCTTCGATCAGGAGGCCGAGCTGTTCGCCGATGATCCGGCCCTGTTCGACACCGGCTCAAAGCCCGTACGTACAGCCATGATGGGCGATATCCTGCGCTACGAAGGATGGGAGATCCAATTGCAGGTGTCGATCCATTCCAACTCCCCCATCATCAAGGTGGATATCTTCAACGGGCTGGAGTTGCTGGAGACCCTGCGCCCCTATGGCGAGGCCGAGCTTGGCCGTCGTATCCGGCTGCATTGGGAAGGGGCCGAATATCGTGGCCGCTTCCGCGAAGTGATCTGGGATGGCAGCGCCCAGATTCGTGAAAACCGTATTCTAACCGCAACGCCTGTCAATTTCTTCAATCACGACAAGACGCTGAGCCTTGTGGATGGGCAGAAAGCGCTGTGGCAGGCGCTCACCACCGGCAATTTCGGCGCGGCCGATCTGGTGCTGGACCAATCAGCCACGGGCTTCCTGTCGGTCGAGACGCCCCTGGTCTCCTTCACCATGCCGATCGCGGAAATCGGCTATGAGGAAGAGGTGTTCGATGCGTCCGGCGACCTGCCGCGTTTTCTGAAGGTCTATCGCCTGCCGGAGGAGAACCCGCACCGCTCCTTCACATTCTCCCGCCGCATCGCGCTGAAGGCAGAGGGAGACAATGCCATCTATATCCGTGTGGAACAGGAGGACGGCACGCGGGCCTGGACCAGCCCGTCCTATATCTTCCGCTAGTGTCTGTCTGGTTTGGTTGAAGGCGGACAGCTGCTTTCCCTCATCCTTCGAGACGGGCCTCCGGCCCCCTCTGGATGAGGGAAATCTGTAAAATAAGCCCGCATTCGCAGGAGCCCGAAGGGCGTCTCGAAGCGGGCGTCAGGGGGCCTGATTCAATTTCGGATCAGACAGACCCTAACCGGCCATGCGTCGCGCTTCCCAGCTGCCCTCGCATTCGCGGGTCTTCCAGCGACCGGCGGCGGTGCCGTCGGCATTGAAGCTGCCGGTCACATCCGCCCAGGGAATTGGGCCGCGTTTGATCTCTCCGCCCGTGACCTGGCCGCCCTCGACCACCTTGCCCAGCACGCGCCGCGCCTCCAGTTCCGGAAAGCGCACATCACCGGAAAACACGCCACCCGAAATGTCCAAAGCCAGCGCACCGCGACGCGGACAGCTGGCGAGACCGATGGAAAAGGCCATCCGCCCGGTCCAACGCCCATCATAGGCCGGGTCCCCACCGGATACGCGCATCAGCGTCGTCTCGTCGCACCCAGCCAGCAGGACGACGCTGGCGGCAAGGCAGATGGTCCAAAACTTCCCGGTCATGCTCACTCCTCCGCGAAGGGGTTCTTCTTGCCGCGGATCATGATGCGGATCGGAACCCCGGCCATGCCGAAATCTTCCCGCAGCCCATTGATCAGGTAGCGTCGGTAATCATCCGGCAAATCCTCCGCCATGTTGGCGGAGATCATGAAGCCCGGCGGCCTAGTCTTGGCCTGCGTCATGAACTTCAGGCGAATACGCCGCCCCCGAACCATGGGCGGGGGATGCGCCTCGGTCATGTAGGACAGCCAGTCATTCAGCTTGGAGGTGGAAATGCGCTTCGACCAAATATCGCGGATCGCGAAGGCTTCCTCGATCATGCGGTCGAGATTGCGCCCCTCCTTCGCCGATACGGTCAGCACCGGCACGCCCTTGATCTGGGGCAGGGAAAACTCTACCCGGTCATGCAGTCTGCCCAAGGCTTCCGGCCGGTCGGCAACCGCATCCCATTTATTGGCGGCGATGATGACGGCCCGCCCTTCTTCCGCCGCACGACGGGCAATGGTCAGATCCTGCTTTTCCAGCATCTGCTCGGCATCCAGGAGCAGGATCACGACCTCGGCGAAATCGATGGCCCGGCGGGTTTCCGCGGCCGACAGCCTCTCGATCTTCTCATCCACGCGCGACTGACGACGCAGCCCGGCGGTATCGAACAGGATGACCTTACGGCCCTTGAATTCCCAATCGACGGAGATGGAATCGCGCGTGATGCCGGCCTCCGGCCCGGTCAGCAGGCGTTCCTGGCCGATCAGGCGATTGATCAGCGTGGACTTGCCGACATTGGGCCGCCCGACGATGGCCAGCCTGAGCGGACGCGCGGAATAATCGGTAGCGGGGGCAGCCACCTCCTCTTCCGTCACCTCTTCGCCCAGATCGACCTCGATCTCGGCACGATCGGCCAGACGCGCGGCCTCCGCCTGATTGGTCGCACCCGCCTTACGCAAAATCGCATAGAGCCCAGCCAGACCGTCCCCATGTTCCGCCGACAGGGCCAGCGGTTCCCCCAGCCCCAGGCCGAAGGCTTCCAGCAACCCGCCCTCGCCGGCACGGCCTTCCGCCTTATTAGCAACCAGGGCCACCTTGGCGCCGATCCGGCGCAGCCAACTGCCGAATGTCTCGTCCAGCGGGGTAACGCCCGCCCGGGCGTCGATAATGAACAGGACGAGGTCCGCCTCGCGCACGGCAACTTCCGTCTGGCGGCGCATGCGCGCTTCCAGGCTGTCATCGAACGCTTCTTCCAGCCCGGCGGTATCGACCACGCGAAAGCGCAGATCGGACAGGCGCGCATCCCCTTCGCGCCGGTCGCGGGTCACACCGGGGCGATCATCGACCAGCGCCACCTTGCGTCCGACAAGGCGGTTGAACAGCGTCGATTTGCCGACATTGGGGCGCCCGACGAGCGCGACGGTAAAAGCCATGCCGGCTTTCCCTTTCCTAGCGATAAGCCTGCAGGGTACCGGAATCGGTCAGAATCAGAAGCGTGCCATCTGCCACGATGGGAGAAATCCGCACACCGCTGCCCGCATCAACCTTGCCCAGCACCTGGCCGGTATAGGGCGAGACGGACAGGATGTCGCCCATGGAACTGCCCAGGATCAGACGATCGCCCGCAAGCACGGGGCCAACCCAGGTCACGGGATCGGTACGATCTTCCTCATCCTCCCATTGACGCAGCTGGGTAATCCACTTCACCCGTCCGCCGCGACGGGTGATCGCCAGAATCTGCTGCTGGTTGTTCAGCAGGAATAGATATTCCCCGGCGACCCAGGGCATGTTCAAACCGCCGATATTGCGATCCCACAACCGCGTGCCCGTGCGCAGATCCAGCGCTACCATTCGGCTGGCATGGCTGATGGCAAAGACGACATCGCGGTCGATCACGGGCAGCGCCCGGATATCAGCCAAGGACGACACCGCATCGGCCCGACGGACGGCGGTCAGATTGTCCGACCAGGCCGGCCGGCCGTTGTTCAGCCGCAGTGCGAAGATCTCACCGGAGGAATAGGGTGAAATGGCAATGCCCGACAGCACCGCCGGGCTGGCCCCTCCCAGCAGGCCCGCCGTCTCCGCGAAGCCGGTATGATTCCAGCTACGTTCGCCGGTTTGCGCATCGAAGGCGGTGGTCTGGTTGTCAACCGTGATGGCCAGCACGACGCCCAGCGCGATTGTGGGCGCGCCCCGCATCGGGGCCGGCAGGCGGGACCGCCACAGCTCCTTGCCAGCAGACGGATCAATCGCGAGCAGCTCCGCAAAGCCGGTGCCGACAAACAGCTTTCCTCCGCCATAGGCAAGGCCGCCACCGAAGGCATCGGTATCGCGTCCGGGCGGCTCCGCATCGAACGACCAGAGCTGGCGCCCCGTCTTCAGCTCAAAGGCCCGGATCTCGAAATCCAGGTCCATGGTGAAGACCTTGCCGTCAGCAACGATCGGAAGGGTCAGAAGCCTACGGCGCCCGGAGGTTCCTGAGCCGATACTGGCCGTCCAGGCGCGGCCGAGTTGCTCGGCCACCATCAAATGATGCATGGCGTGGGTGGTGCTGCCGCCCGCCTGTGGCCAATCGGCGTTGATATACGGTGGTGGCAGACGAACCTGCAGGTCGGAAAGCTGCGGATCGGGTTCCAGATCCTGGTCGACCAGCATGACGGAGATGCGCTCGCCCGGCAGCGGCGGCTTGTCATCATCCCCCATCCAGCCACAGCCCGCGAGCAGGCCCAAGGCCAAGCATGCGCAGATCGCGCCAGCCAGCCGGCGCCGAGTTCCTGCCATCTCGTTCATTGCCCGATCGCCTGCAGAAGTTGACCTGCCCGGCTGCGCACGGCGTTCGGCGCGGCCAGATCGTCCGCACTGGTCTGCAGGAATTGCCGCGCGGCGGATTTGTCACCCTTGCGCAACGCAATACCCGCCGCAATCTCCCGCGCGCTGAAGCGCCAGGGCGAGGTCTGGGCCAGCGCAGGCGCCAACTCCGCCAGCAAGGCGTCGGGATCGCCATCGTCGGATTGGTGCATCACCGCCATCATCCCGCCAAGCAGTCGATAGGTCTCCGGTACCGCCTGATCCTTCGCCAGAGCCTGATAGGCCTCGATGCCAGCAGCTTTGTCGCCGGAGGAAATCTGCGCGGCCGCCGCCTGCAGCCGGGCCAACACGGCAAAGCCATCATCCCCCTGGGAAAGATTGGCAAAAGTCCCCAGCGCCGAAGCGTTGTCACCAGCGTCAAGGAAGCTGCGTGCCGCCTCATAGCTCTGCGCCCGCTCCAGCCTTGCCTTGCTTTCCCACCAAGTCCAGCCCTGGTGCAGCCCAACGCCGGCCACTACGGCAACAGCGGCGCCGATCACCCACCCGCCATAGCGCTTCCAGGCCTTCAGCGCGCGGTCGCGCCGCAGATCTTCGGCAACTTCGTCGAAAATATCGGCCAATTGGGCCTCCTTCACCACGGGGCCGGGATGCCGGGCGGGCCTTACGACCCCGCGCCTGCCTACCCCCGTTCCTGATCCGTCTCTGCCACGCCCGGCAGCGCAGCCGGTTTCGCATATCGCGTCGTCCCGCGCCACCCCGATTTGGCCCGATCTGGTAAGACCCCCCGGGGCGGAACCAAGCATAGCCCGGATATGTTTTAGGCGTTCCGTCCCGGCGATGCAACGCGACCCATGGCAGCGGCCTCGCGGCACGAAGCTTGCTTGTACCGGCGCGGGGGTCGGTCGGGTGAAAGCGGGGCAAAGCAATGCTGCGGATTGGACAACGGGTAAAAATGGCGGCTGCGGGTCTGGCCGGGCTTCTGCTCCTGTCCGGCTGCGGCCCGGAAACCATGGTCGTCTATGGCGCCGCGGCCACCACCGCGATGATCGTGGAAACCGACAAGACCCCGGCGGATGTGCTGGGCAGCGTCGCCACCGGTATGGATTGCGACACCATCCGGGCCAAGCGCGACAAAGGCGCCTGGTGCCGTCAACCAGATGCGGGGGTGGTGATCGAACCGCCGCTCTATTGTTATCGCACGCTGGGCACGGTCTCGTGTTATGATCGCCCGGACCCGTATGGAACCGGGCAGCAGGAAGTAAAATAAGCCGGGGATCGGTCAAGGCCTCGTCCGCAACGATTGGCCCGCCATCCCCGCCCTGACAGGCGGAGGGGGATGACCGAACTCATCAGACTGAGTGAACTCGGCCGGTCGCAGGGCGTGACATTCTTCAACAGGGAAGAGTTCCGTCGCCTTCTCAATCTGTATTCGATGCGCGTCGCCACTGGCGAGTGGAAGGATTACGCGGTGGATGTACGCGGCCAGGCCGCCAGCTTCTCCATCTTCCGACACAGCTACGAAACCCCGATCTTCACGGTGACCAAGAAGGTCGGCCGCAGAACGGAATTCGTGCTGACTTCCGGCCGGCAGATACTGAAAACCGCCCGCAATCTGGAAGACATCCTGAAAGTCATGGACAAGCCGGTCCGCGTGCTGCAGGGCGGACGAAGCTAGGGCGTGTTGAGTTCTTTCTGAACCGGTTCTGTTCTAGATTTTCATTCGGCAGATTATTCGTACACATTATAAAATTTAGGTCGCGAGCGCCATTCCGGCATGCGTTGTTTCCGTTTCCCCCCCATTCCCGCGAGAATACCGTTCCCGATTCGGACTGGTTGGGCGGAATGAATTATGGCGCGCGGCAATCGCGGCCCCGACCCTGGGGGGGCGGCGACACTGGCGCCCGGCCGAACTGGTCATTTCTGCGCGAAAGGCCCGGAAACGACAGGGAATCCACTACAGGGAACAAAATGGAATCAATTCGATTTCCCCACTTCTGTCGTGTGAAATCATTTTACGCTTGGCTCTGTGTGGAATAGCGCATATAGTTAGTTCGTCGCCAACGCCATACAGAATCTTGTAACCGTTTTGGAAGCAGATTCTTACCTGGCTTGGCGGACCTGGACTGAAGACAGGGATTGTGGGGGTTTCCATGACTGCCGAATGGACCGACGACCGGGTTGAGAAGCTGAAGAATTTGTGGCTCAGCGGACTGACTGCGCGCCAGATTGCCGAGAAATTGGGGGGCGTCACCCGCAATGCGGTGATTGGCAAGGCCCACCGTATGGGCCTGTCGCAGCGCCCGCAGCCTGTGAAGCGCAAGGTGGAACCTGCACCATCCATTGGTCGCTCGGAGCGCACCTGCCAGTGGCCGATCGGCCATCCCGGCTCCAATGAATTTCATTTCTGCGGCAAGCCCGCCGAAGCGGGCCGGCCCTATTGTTCGTCCCATTGCCATCAGGCTTATCGCCGCCCCAAGGAAAGCGCGGCTTGACCGCATCCCTGTTGGTGTGGTTGCAACTGGCCCGCCTTCTGGCGGGCCTTTTATTTGACCAGCACAGGCATGTCGGCGAAGACCTCTGCGGCAAAATCCAGAAATGCCCGCAGTTTCGGCGCTAGAAATTGGCTGGATGGATAGATGGCATATAGCGCCGTCTCCACCGTGGACCATTGCGTCAGCACGGAGCGCAGGCGCCCTGCCTCCAAATCCTGGCACACATAGATATAGGGCACGAGGCTTATCCCGAACCCGGCCTGCAATGCGTCGCGAACCGCAAAGCTGGAACTGACGCTGTACCGCCCGGATACGGACACGCGAACCTGTCGGCCATCCTTCCGGAAATCCCACTGATCCGCATGGCCGGACAAGCTGAAGCGAATGCATTCGTGCCGCGCAAGCTCCTCCGGCGCGGCCGGTTCCCCAAACCGCTCGAAATAAGCGGGTGCCGCGCAAACCACGTGCTCCAGCACGCCAAGCTTCCGCGCAACCAGGCTCGAATCTTCCAGGCTGTCCGAGCCACGGATCGCCAAATCGTAGCCGCCTCCCACAATATCAACGCGCCTGTCATCCAGTTCCAGATCCAGCGAAAGATCGGGATGGTGGGCAAGAAAGTCAGGCACGCGCTCGGTGAGACAGACAAGTCCGGTCGTCAGGGGTGCTGCCACACGCAGAGCGCCGCTCGGCGTTGCCTGCATCGGTCCCAGCACGCGATCCGCCTCATCCAGATCATCAAGAATGCACGAAATGCGGTCGAGATAGATCGCACCCGCCTCCGTCAAGCTCATGCGCCGGGTCGTGCGGTTAATTAACCGAACACGCAGATGCGCTTCCAACTCACTGATATTCTTGCTGACCGCCGCGGGCGAAAGGCCCAGGCGGCGGCCCGCTCCGGAAAAACTGCGCAACAGCGCGACCTGCCGGAACACAGTAAGGGCGGTCAGCCGGTCCATGCCATTCTTCTCCCTCAGTGAATAATCCCTTTCGATCTTTCCACATTATCAACGTCCGGTGAATGGCGTAGGAACGCCACAAAGACCCAGCCGACCGGGCAAAAGGACGTTATGCGGGATGAAAAACAACGGTTCCGATATTATGACGACCGCCATCGCCCCACTGATCTGGGGCAGCACCTATATCGTCACCACCGAATTGCTGCCGCCAGGCATACCAATCACCGCCGCCCTGCTGCGGGCGCTGCCGGCAGGGTTGTTGCTGCTGCTGATCGTCCGCCAGATTCCCACCGGCCACTGGTGGCCCAAGGTCTTCGTTCTGGGGGCCCTGAACTTCTCCATCTTCTGGATCATGCTGTTCGTTTCGGCCTATCGCCTGCCCGGCGGCGTTGCCGCCACGGTCGGTGCGATCCAGCCCCTGATCGTGATCTTCCTGGCCCATCTGTTTCTGTCCAGGCCGATACGGCGACAATCCGTGCTGGCGGCCATGGCCGGCTTCATCGGAGTCGGCCTGCTGGTGCTCACCCCCTCCGCCCGGCTTGATATGCTGGGTATCGCAGCCGGTCTGGCCGGCGCGGTATCCATGGCCTTCGGCACCGTACTCAGCCGACGCTGGCAACCGCCGGTCTCACCCCTGACCTTCACTGCCTGGCAGTTGACGGCTGGCGGCATCCTGCTGCTGCCGCTGGCGCTGCTGCTGGAGCCGGGCCTGCCTCCGCTCAGCACGCTCAACATGGTGGGCTTCCTCTATATGGGAATCATCAGCGCCGCGCTGACTTATATGCTCTGGTTCCGGGGCATCGCGCGGCTGGAATCCAGCGTGGTGGCCTCCCTCGCTTTGCTCAGCCCGGCAGCGGCCGTCCTGCTTGGCTGGAGCCTGCTCGGCCAGGGCATGTCCTCACCCCAGATTCTGGGCATAGTCATTGTGGTAGGTAGCATCTGGGCAGGCCAGCGGGTCGAAGCGCGACCCCAATGACAGCTTCATTCCGCTTTTATTAAGCAAAAACGGTGTTTTCGGAACGGGTTGCAGCAAATGCAAAACCCGCTTGCACGGCCTGCATTGCGCCGCAGCAAATTCATGTTGCAGTGCGAAATGGGTGATCCTATGTTTCTTCTCGAAAGACGGCGCGATGGTGATGCCGCCATATCTCGATCCGAAGGGACTAAGATCATGTCCGTCCAGACCTTTGAAAGCCATGCCCCCCAGAGCTTCGGCGGCCGTTTCCTTGCGGCGCTGGGCAATGTCCTGACCGGGATTTTCGCCGCGCGCGCTGCCCAGGCCCGGTTCAACGAGCTGTGGTATCTGAGCGATGTGGAACTGGCCAAGCTGGGCCTGCGCCGCGATACCATCGCCCAGGAAGTGATGAAGACCTTCGACGCGCGCTGAGTGTACGGCGCATCCGCGACCTCCAGCGCGGAACAACGTCGCGAAAAGAAACACCGACCCAATCCGGCAGGATAGGGTCGGTGTACTGTTTTCGCGATGCCCCCGCTCGCAGCCAAACGGGGGCCATGGGCACTCAGCCTTTCACGACCTTCTGATCAATCGCTCCGAAGATCGAATGACCGGTCTTGTCCAGCATCTCGATGCGGATCGTGTCGCCGAACTTCATGAAGGGGGTGGACGGCTTGCCGTCGCGAATCGTCTCGATCATCCGCACCTCGGCCAGACAGCAGGAACCGACGCCTTCCTGGCGGTTGGAGATCGTGCCCGAACCGATGATGGAACCGGCCGCCAGCGGACGTGTCTTGGCCGCATGGGAAATCAGGCGCGGAAAATCGAACCGCATGTCCTGGCCCGTATCGGGCTGGCCATAAAGCTTGCCATTGTAATGCACGATCATCGGCAGCTTGACCTTGCCGCCATCCCAGGCATCGCCCAGGGCATCGGGCGTCACGGCGGCCATGGACAACGCGGAGCGCGGCTTTGACTGCAGGAAGCCGAAACCCTTGGCCAGCTCCGCCGGGATCAGCCCGCGCAGCGAGACGTCGTTCAGGATCAAGACCAGCTTGATATGCTGCTTTGCCTGTTCGGGCGTCACGCCCATCGGCACATCGTCGACGACTACGCCCACCTCGCCCTCGAAATCAATGCCCCAGTCCTCCGAGCCGCAGACAATATCGCTGGCCGGGGTCAGGAAGCCGTCCGAAACGGCCTGATACATCAGCGGATCATCCAGGAAGCTGGGGGGCATTTCCGCGCCACGAGCCTTGCGCACCAGTTCCACATGATACAGATAGGCTGAGCCGTCCACGAATTGCGGGGCGCGCGGCAGGCAGGCAGCCATTTGCGACGGATCGACCAGCATCGCGCCTTCCGCCTTGCCCGCCTTCAGCGCATCCGCCAGGGCCTGCAGCTTCGGACCGGCCACATCCCAATGTTCCAGCGCGTCCAGCAGCGACCGGGCAATATCGCCGGCCGGGGCGCAGGTTTTCAGGTCGTCCGACAGGACCACCAGCGCCCCATCGCGGGACGCGCTTTTCATGCTGCCGAGTTTCATCGGTCATCCTTCCTTCGTTTTGACTGTATCGGGCGAGCTTCACGCCCGCGATTTCCTGTCATCCCGGCCCGGGTCAAACACCCGGAGCCGGGATATTTTGCCATCGCGAACCGGATCCCTGGTCTCGGAGATGGCTCCGTGCCCGGGATGATAGCCGTGTGGCCCCTACTCCGCCGCCTTGGCGACCGGCGGCATCCAGGAACGGAAATAATCCGGATTCTCTACCGCAGCCGGCAAGGCGTCCACATTCAACGGATCGCGGGTATCGATCATCACCGCGACCTCGTCCGTCGCCTCCTTGGTCTGCACGAAGGCACGCGACAGTGCCTTGGGATGCGGGCCATGGGTGAAGCCGCAGGGATGGAAGGTCACCATGCCCTTGTCGATATTGTCGCGCGAGAAGAAGTCGCCGCGGTGATAGAAGATCACCTCGTCGAAATCATCATTGTTGTGGAAGAAGGGAACCTTCAACGCCCCCGGATCGGTCTCGAACGGGCGCGGCACGAAGGTACAGACCACGAAACGGCTGGTCAGGAAGGTGGTGTGCGCCGATGGCGGCAGATGGTAGCGATGGCTGACCAGCGGCCGGAAATCGCGCCAATTGATCCGGCTGACCGTCAGATCGCCCTTCCAGCCCACCGCATCCAGCGGGTTGAAAGGATAGGTCGCCACCGAAATCTCATCCAGGCGCTTGATACGGACTTCCGTCTGCGTCTCGCCCTGCTGGGCCTTGAAGGCATCGTCGATCCGCGGCACGTCCATCATCGCGGGATCGAAGAAGGCATGCGGCCCGACCAGGCCGCGATCGGGCAGCTGATAGGTGTCATTCGTCGCTTCGATCAGCAGCATTTCCACCGGCTGGGTCGGTTCGATCCGCCACATGGTGGAACGCGGCAACAGGATGTAATCACCGTCGCGGAATTCCAGGTGACCATAATCGCAATAGAAATGCCCGGCGCCTTCATGGATGAACAAAAGCTCGTCGCCATCGGCATTGCGCACCAGATGCGACATTGGCTTCGATGTTTTCCAATAGCGGAACTTGCAGGCCGCATTGCTCAGCACGGCAGCCGCCTTCCAGGGACAATCCGCCTCCTCCAGCGTGTTCAGATCGAAGGCGCGCGGCTTCAGCGGCCCCTGGAAGTCGACCCAGCCGGTCGGCGGATGGGCGTGATACATATGCGTGGCCGGGCCGAAGAAGCCTTCCTTACCCAATTCGCGCTCGAAGGTGCCTTCCGGCAGATCGGCATGGGCCTGGCGGGAGCTGTTCCCCTCAACCCGGGGATAGGTGATGTAATGCTTGGCCATGGGGCCATCTCCTCCTGATCCTTGACGATACGGGCGGGCCTGTGCGGGCTTTGCCCCGTATGGGCGGCACGGGCTTGGATTCGCCCGCATGCTTCGCACCCATAATAGTTTCGTTTGAAACTAATTGAAAGAGGTTCCGAGTCACGGCATGCTGCCAATCGTCATGGCAGATATTCTCAACACACCAAATACCCAGGGCAGTCGCCCCGTCGAAGCGATCAGGCTGGAGGAATTCCTGCCCTATCGCCTGTCCGTGCTGTCCAACACGGTCAGCCGCGGTCTGGCGCGCGCCTATATCGGGCGTTTCGGCCTGACCATCCCGGAATGGCGGATGCTAGCGGTGCTGGCGCGGTTCGCGCCGGCCAGCGCGCAGGAAGTGGCCGACCGTTCCGCCATGGACAAGGTGCGGGTATCGCGCGCGGTCAGCCGATTGATGGAACGCGGGCTGGTGGAGCGCGTGATGGATACGCAGGATCGCAGGCGTTCCCAGCTCAGCCTGTCGGATGCCGGCTGGACGATCTATGGCGAGATCGCGCCCGCCGCACGTCAGGTGGAAACGGAAATCTATGACGGGTTGCAGGAACAGGAACGGGCGGAATTCGACCGGCTGCTGACCAAACTGCTGCACCATGCCCAGGCATTGAAGGGTTAGGCTGCTAAAACCTTGCCCGCCGATGGCACTGCCTGTAAACACGGGCGTCATAAGGCGGGCCACCCCACCCGAACAAGACATGCAACAGACTGATGGGGAGGACGGGGCGGGGGCCCCCGAAGCCAGAGGACGAGCATGGTCAAGCGGCGTTTCCTGGTCCTGAACGGACCGAACCTCAATCTCCTGGGCAAGCGCGAGCCGGAAATTTACGGCCACACCACGCTCGGCGATCTCGAGGCGCTGGTGATGGAGACCGCGAAAACCCTGGATGTGGAGGCGGATTTCCGCCAATCCAACCATGAGGGCGAGTTGGTGACCTGGATTCAGGAAGCCCGGGGCCAGCATGCCGGCATCGCGATCAATGCCGGGGCCTATACCCATACCTCTGTTGCCATTCACGACGCCTTGAAATACACCGGCCTGCCGGTGGTCGAGGTGCATCTGTCCAACGTCTTCGCGCGTGACGCCTTCCGGCATCATTCGTATATTGCACCCATCGCCTTGGGGGTTCTTTGTGGTTTCGGTGCGACGGGATACCGGTTCGCGCTGGAAGCCCTGGCCCGCCACACCGCCTGACCCATTCTCCCGTGACGGAAACGGATAGTTCCATGCCGAAATTCGACGTCGATATCGAAACCCTCGCCAAACTCGCCGATCTCCTGACCGACAAGAGCCTGACGGAGATCGAATTGACCCAGGGCGACCGTGCGGTGCGAATCAGCCGCGCCGCGCCGGCCGCAGCCCCGATGGCCTATGCAGCCCCGGTTGCCGCCCCCGCCCCGGTCAGCGTCGCTGTGGAAGCGCCGGTCCCGGCTGCAGCCATTTCGGCCAATGCCGTCAAGTCGCCGATGGTGGGCACGG
>Ga0209066_10000493_pt1 | contig 57870 bp, 64 predicted proteins | sample All_14_2_FD_187198 | JGI IMG/M metagenome (GOLD analysis project Ga0209066, IMG submission 187198) | Freshwater microbial communities in response to fracking from Pennsylvania, USA - Allegheny Zone_MetaG_DW_15 (SPAdes) (version 2) ...
AAATTATGCCTTACTTTGCTCTTTGCGGAGTATAAAAAGGATAATCTATTTGAAAATATTCCCGTACGGGAAGAAATCGTTGAAACTGATCCAAAAGATAAATATTATTCCCGTACGGGAATAATATTGGGAAGGTGGGCCGGGTCGAAGTGCAATTATTGCCACTCTGATAAAACTGATACGGACTTAGGAAGTCACTGCTTATCGAATTGCATCCCTATGTGTAAATGTGGGACTTCGTCGCCTCTTGCGAGCCACAGACGTACACAAAGCGAGAGCCAAAATCGTCAGCGATGCAGGCTCTGGGATGACTGCAGTTGCGGAGTAATCGACCTGGTTACTGGCACTTGTGTTTCCAGTAATATTCAAGAAGCTGAATCCACCAAAACTTGATGACAATGAAAGATTCTGTGTCCACGTTTCAGCTGGGCTCACTAAGCCCGTTCCAATAAATGGATTGAGATTCGATGCTGTGTACCCAACAGAGCCTCCCATGCTGAACGTACTGGAAAACGGCGAACCGTTTGTCAGGAATACCGTCTTAGCCACAACATTGTTGAATGACGGAGACGGCACAATGTTTGCGAATTGTAATGTATCGACAGTGGATACGGACAAAGTATTTGTTCCTGTAGCACCAATCCAAATGCCGGATACGGTAACCGAAGTAGCGACCGCAAATCGCCCGGAAACATCGGTCAAATCCCATAAAATGGGATTGTTCTTAACAATGGCGGGGGCAAAACCGGATGTGCTGGCCAAGCCGGTTCCGCTAATAGGGCGTGTCGCAAACGAAGTCTGTGAGAACAGGTCGGCGGAAGCGATGGAATGAAGAAGGCCAACGAAAGCAATTGCAAGGAGTTTTTTCATTTGGATCACCTGTGCTTCATTATACAAAAAAGCCAACGAGCTGTTGGCTTTTTTCAAAAAGCAAGTAAATTTACTATGGGGTGAGCGATGCTGTCTTCTTTTGAGTGGTTTCCTTAAGCAGTTTTTGAGTAGGTAGGTATCCTCCGTAACCCACTCGTTGATGTGACACCAATTTTCCATCCCGGATCAACTCGCTCACTACTTTTGACACGTGAGACTTTGAACGCAGTGATGTATTTGCAATGATTTCTTTCGTCGATACTGGAACTATAAATCCCTCGGATTGAACTCTATTAATAATAAACTTGACGATTTCAGCCTGCTTTTGCTTACCGCGCTCTGTTTTCAGATGTCGTACTTTCTTCTCAGGCACTGCATTACCCTTCGGAAGATTTTCTATCCCAGAATTAACCATGGCGTGCGTCTCTGTGAGGAGCCGAAGAGCTTGTTCTGCATTATGTACAAGCAACTCAGGGCAACCCTCAGCAGAAACCTCTTCAACGATAGCTTTGAGGTCATTGATGACTTCCATGAGCTGGCATGATGCCTTGCGGCGGTTTAAAGACACTCTATTCTCCCGTTCACAATCAGTACCAAAATCAAGATTTTCGCTACATTTAGGTAGATCCTCTCCAGCTACGCTAGCTTCTACTGGCTCTCGACGTAGAATGCAACAATCTTGAATATCAGGAGCAGGAGAAGCAAGCAAATTCAAGGCGGAAGGTTCAACTAGATGATGCGGCACCTGAGAAATTTACCTGTATTATTCACACCATGATAAACATGAGTTCACCCCGTATGTGGAACCCCTAGCGGCTTCCTTTTTGTCACAGGGGTAGATGTGGAGTCTTGTCATCGGGCTTTATGAAATTTTGACCAGCGCGTGAAGTGTGAAATAGCTGTGTAAGTCACGGATGCTGATAAAGTGCGGAAACCTATTAGCCAAAAGTATAAGCGCACGACTTTTTGTCTGCTCTTACAGTCGAAGGTGAATCCGATTTAATTCAGAGAGGATTGAAATTCGTGATATAATGAGCAGGATTGTTTATGGTGGCCCCGGCCGGACTCGAACCGGCACGCCACAAGGACACACGATTTTAAGTCGTAGCGTGGTGCTTATAAGCAATTGAAATTGTTCACAAATTCTGAACATTATTTGTGGTTGTGTAATTAAGTGTGCAATTTTTCAAATAAATGACGTGATCCTTGAAAAACTACGCTTCCATCCGGCTTTTACTCCGGAATACACCTTATTTCGTTTGGTTGATGGGAAAGTGAAATAAACCTTAAAGATTTTATGGCAGACAAATTCGTAATGCTGGAAGCAAAGTAAAATCCAATGACCCTTGATCGACCGTGCTGTGGGAAAGTAAAATCACGAACGCGGCTCGGAAAATGTGCGAGCTTTCTGGGAGAAAAATTTGAAGTCAACGGCCACTTATTACCTCGGGAAGAATAGCCAGTCTTTTGAGCAGCATTGGAAGCGTGCGCAGGAGTTGGGTCGAGAATGGGAATCTAGTCAGTTTGAGTTGGCTTTAAAGACAGGGGGAACTGCTGCTAAGTGTTTCTTACTTACAAAAAAGACAGAAACAACACGCAAATTGGACTGGGTTGATCTTTTTAATGTGATGTTAGAACAAGGGGGCGAGGAGAGCAAAATTGAATACCCATTTGGGAGTAGGGTGCATGCCCTGTTTGGTATTAGCTATGACAAACACACATTTTTTATTTCATATGGTTCTGGTCACTCCATTGCCAAACGTCTTAGAATACTAACGAGATTTGGCCGAGTTGTGGCTGGTAATTCTAAGGAGGGCAAATCTACAACTCGTCAACTTAAAACTTTCATGCACCAGTTCGGTGGAAAGGAAATGGAGGTTACTATAGCAAGGGGTGACGATACTGCTGCATTTCGCTCCGGAGAAGAAATGCAGACTTTAAGATCTGTTGCAACTACTAATGAGTTTAGGAAACCCCTAATAGCACGAGGTGGTTCGGGTTATAACTTTTGGACACCGGATTCCATCGGTGATCTCACAGTAATTTTAAGCAAATTGCTTGAGTGGTGGAATAAGGGTGAGCATAAAGATGAAGTTCTTGCACAGCTTGAGCGATTTACTGAGGTGGATGATGAGGATGAGTTAAAGCTATGTCGGGATAAGCTAATCTCGGTAATCGAGGGGGATGATTATTCTGACATATCAACAATTATGCCCTCTGAATATTGGAATGCGGTTGGATTTCAGTATTTACCAAAAAGAAAGAAGCGGGAGAAGGCTCTCGATATTGTTCCTTATGATCCTTTAGCCTTAGCTTCTGCCTTAAAACAATGGCTTGCAGATGGACATCAACTAGATGACCTCAATATTCAGGTGCACGTCGCAGATACAACGCACATGGAGCTATGTCCCGCTATAAATTTTATGACATGGTCTTTTACTGACGAAATTCAAAAGAAGACGTATATCTGGGACGAGGGTTCTTGGTTTTCAATGGATGCCGACTGGGCATCCGATACGCTGAAAGATGCAAAGGTATTATTTGAGGCGGAGTTGAAAGGTCGATCTGCATTTGGATTGCCAATCTGGAGTTCCTCTCCTAAGATTATTGCTGGAAAGGAGTTGAAAGGAGAAGACCTATTTGTCCATGATTGCGGTTTGAGTACATTAGCGCCATCGGCAGTTTGTCTTCACCGGGTTCTGCCACCTAGCCCAACAACGCAGGTTGAGCTATGTGACGTATTTTGGAGGGGGCAGCACCTGCTGTTTTGCAAGCATGGTTCAAGTTTTTCACCTGTTCATGAGGTGTGCGGTCAAGCAGTGCATGCAATAAAAGCGATCATGTATGACAGAGGTTTCCTGCATTGGGGAGAGAAGCAACTTAGAGATGCTGGTCACAATATTAAGCTGAGGAAGGATGCAAGTTCTCTAGGCGTGGGGATAGTTTTGGCATTAAATTCACCAGACCGTCCAATCTCGACGTGGTCTTTTAGATCGCTTAGTTGCTTAATGAACACAGTAAGGGAGATAGGAACATACAACTATAAGGTTGATTTGTATTTGGTTCATTATCGAGCTGAAACACCGAAATCATACTCTGGAGCTCAAAATAAAAAGAAGCTTAAAAGGAAGAAATTTTGGAAGCCTCCTCAGCCACGTACCTCAAAGTAGTAAGTTTGGCAAGGTGTTTCGGTCAAGGGAAAACTCAATAGGGTGATATTGGGTGAAGTTATGGGTGGACAAGAAGATTGGAGTGTCGCGACCGAAACCATCGAGATAACGCCGGAATTGTTGCGGCTGATATCCACTTTAGCCGAGTTTAAATGTGCTAGGCCACCATCAGGATCGCTAGAGCCGGAGAGGTTATTGGCCCTTCGAAATGGGCGACCATCGAGGGCATCTGATCGTCGATCCGGATAGGGGGAGCAAACTGTCTGATGCTAAAACGTTATGCTTGTGCGGGAATAAATCCGAGATTTTCGGGAGCGTTAATGCCTTTCGGAACCGCTCGAAATCCCTCTCTAGTCCGCATTGAGCCACTGATGCCGACGTAGCAAGAATCATTCATTGTGGATCTGATAGCTTCTGCAATAACAAGGGTTGCAACTGCAACTCCAACAAATGGTGCGCCAACGGCAATATTCGCAAACTGAATAACACCACAGTCAGCAATGTCGCTCTGATCGTCAGGTGCATTGACTACCGAAGTTGACTTCGTGAAAAGGGTTTTTGCGTCAACTGTGCTTGGAAATGTTCGGATTGAATAATCCATAAATTGATCTACGCTTGCCCCAAGTCCAGCATCAATAATATGCAAAAATCCGGCGTTCTCTAGAGTAGTTCTACTTTCGTTGTTATCCAAACCGCTGAGCGCTCGACGAGGCTCACCATCCTGCAGGGTCATCGTTCCATCGAACAATCTTTCAACAAGCTGAACCTGAAAGTTATTTTGTTCAAGAATTTCTCCCATAAGACGAGTTTTCTTTTCACCAATATTGTTCTTCAATGAAAGCATTCCCGTACTGATAGTCGCTTCTGAAATGACGTCGATATCTTGGAGGACAAGCATCGGACGTTGTGTGCGGGGGTACGGCAGAATCAATAAATTCCATAGATAGGCTTGGCCCAAATGCCCTAAACCAATAATCCAGAGTTTTTCAGGAAGTAAGAGTTGCATTTCGATATTCGGCAAATTAAGTACGTCCTCAATATCAAATTCAGGACGGTAAAGGGAGAAACTACAACAGCGTCGACAAGCCATCGGGTTGAGGTTTGCTTGCAATTGAAACAATTCAGATAGGGCTGTGGCAGCCGCATGTACTGCCGCTGGCGAAAATTCATCATCCTCTGCCAAAGGCGGATTCACATCTGGGTGACCGACGCTTGAACACCACCGTTGCCAAGTAACCCTGAGTACTATTCCTTCCCAGCTGGCCGGTGCTTCTGCTGTTCCTATGAGCACTAAGGCAGGAGCTTCGTTCTCAAAACCTTGCATTCCACCATACATTGCTAAGGTTTCAGACAGGTCAAATTTAGAAGGAACATCAACTAACATCCGTGCACCCTTCACCGGCCCAGTGACAAAGACCCCGCCTAGAAACGTTCGTGCTCCTGCGTTTACAAGTGTGAGCAAAGCCGCCTGAGCATTTCGAGACGTCAGAATTTCCTGGCCAACTACTACGTTAAACCGAAAGCCTTGAAGTGCTTGGATCGCTTCTTCTGGTGTGGTGGCACCGCCTGGTTTCATCAAAGCCTTTCCGGCTCGGTTAAGTTCAAGTGGATCTATCATGGGTTTTTTTCGTCGGTGAGTATCAATTGCCTTAGTATTTTCGAGCCAGAATATTCATGCCACTTAAAACTTCCTTGGTACACGTACAAACCGAGTTCAGTTAAGGAGAATTCCCCATGGGCATAATTAGGTAGGACAATTGCAGTGTGTCCGATCTCTGGGATCATGGGATGCTGTCGGTCAGTAATACTAAAGAATGCGTCCTTTGGGTGAGTGTGAATGTCAGCTACTACACGTTGACTTCTTTGGTTGCAGATACGCCATAGCTGATGATATGCTTCTGACGGGAGATAGATTCTTTGTCGGCTGAATGCACGTGGAAAGAGATCGTCGTACATTACAAAGCTGCGGACAAAACGTTTTTCGTCAATAACATTCCCCAATAGAAACGCTCCGCTTTCTTGTATTCCTTTTCCTCTCAATCTTAATGTGGTTACCAGCTCTTGCCAGAGCACAGAATTTAGACAGATCATGTCTATGCGCCTCTGGGGCCGGAATAGTCTCTGTGGTTTAGCAATTCGTACAGTTCTTTTAAGTACACATCGATAGATTTATCCGGTGTCCACCAGACTTCAGGATGCTCACTTTTCCAATTTTCGTGACCAGTCATGGCTTCGCGGTCGCAAGCGATGTAGAGCGCATTCGATTTCCAGCCGGGATTGAATACGGCAGCAATTTGCGGTCCGCCATTCGGCCAAAATGCTTGGGGTAACGGACAACTCAGATCTGTTTGCCAGGGACATGCTGTCGGGGCCGTAGCAGGATAATTGCTGAGTTCGAACCGGAAAACGTACTCATCTTTTTCGCCCGTTTGGCGTTTCGCTGGAAATTTTACATAAACATATGGCCATTCTGTCTTTATGATTTGCCACTGGTTCTGTGAAACAGCCCAAACAAACGAGGCTAATTTGGTGTGGCTTGAAAAGACTGCCTCATCAGGTGTCATTTCCACCCCTGGTAGCGAGGGTCGAGGAGCAAATCGAAATCAACGCTACAGGTGGGTTGACCAGTTAACGTGCCAAGTTGAATATCAAGTTTGATTTCTTTACTGCCTTGGCGCTCCCTTAATATCATATTAGCTTGCATAGCTGGATCGATGGCAAAAAGCGCGTAATCGACTGCTTTGGTTCGGACGTCGCCGACTGTTGCAGATGGCAGGAATTTTTGCTCAAATTCGCCGCCATTGTAATAGACATGCACAAGAACCGCAACGCAACGGTGAAAATGCAGGCGGCTATGCATTTTGATCCCCATGTCACCTAATTTTTGTTTTCGATCCGCTAGTACCGCTTCGCCTAGAAACCCTTGTGTTGTTTCATCAAGCGTCAGCCCATTCTTTTGAGCCTCAAGTAACACGGCTTCGAGTGTCGCCTCTTCCTTGACGGAAATAAGGATCATTTCCGCAAGCCCCTCGCCGTCGATGAATAATTCAATGCTTTTGTTCTTTGAGGCCATGTGGATCTTCCTTCTATTGACAGTAGACGTATGATACCTGAAATTGCGGCGATAAGCAAAAGCAAGATATGATTGGAGAGACATGTTTCTTCGCTGGTTGCAAATTCTTTGGGAATTCATTCTAAGAATTTTCATACGCCGCAAAGGTGCCCCAGATGAATTTATCCGGGTTATCATGGAGGTTGACCACTGGCTTGTGAAATCTCCGGCAACTGGCTGGCTGAAAATTCCCCGCGATGGTAGGTGGGTATTCAACGGCGATTTGTCGCATCCAACTTTTAATCCATCGGTTGTTGAGGAATGGGATACCACAGATGGGGAACACTACATGAATCACGTATTCGTGCGAAATGGCAGGATTGAGTATTTGCGGGATTGCTCGCATTCTTTCGCGGGGCAAACTGTGGATATTCCTCCGTTAACACCTGCGGAAGTAGCTTTCAACTATCAGAGAAAAAGCTAATCTATGGGTAAGTGAAAAAGAAGCTAACCAATGCTACGGTCATTGAAATGGGTGGTGCATGGTATCCGGTACTACTCGACTTCATCCCTCGTGTGGGGGAATACATCGTCCTGAGTTCTGCAGTTGATCTAAGGTCGGGCGACTACCATATTCATCGATATGTGGTCGAACATGTCATCCATACTCTGGGGGATCACACGAAGGAAAATGACGAGCATCAATTTGTCGAAATTTTTGTGCGAACTGCGGATTTTCCGAAGGGTCTTGACCTAAATGAATACCCTCAAACTTGAGCTGTAGTTTGTAGCTCGAGAATTTTGCGGCGGTAGTCGCCGCAAGATCAGTTATTGTCAAACTGAGTGTTTTAAGGTACAGTTTATGAATTGACAACTTTGCGGCGAAAAACGCCGCAAAAAACTAAAATCATAAACCGAGGATCGAACAATGCCGCGAAACCAGATACCACCTGTGCCCCTTGGGTTAGTTACAACCCGCTCATGGTTGCTTGAACGGGGTGTACAACGCCATACACTCGATAACTGGGTGAAAAGCGGTCAAGTGGTCGCGGTCGAACGCGGCGTATTTACGCATCCCGGCACGCAATTGACTTGGCAGGGAATAGCTTGTTCTCTACAGAATATGGGAATTGACCTGCGGCCAGGCGGATTGACGGCACTCAATATGCAGGGGATGTGGCATTACGTTTCCGGCAAAGAACAGAACGTCGTGCATCTATACGGTCAAGACCCAATTCCCACGTGGACAAACGCCTTGCTGGATGAAACCTCGTTTATGCGGCACAAAAATTTGCGATCCCCTTTGCAAACAGACTGGACTTCATTAATGGTGTCCTGGAATGTGCAGGCAATACCTTTTGGCAAGCAAGAACAATCCATGCAAATAGCATCGTCGGAGCTTGCCATGTTTCAGGTGCTAATGGATGTCCCACACCAGAATTCGGTTGAGCATGCGGATCAGCTTTTACAGGGATTGCCGAACCTCTCCCCGCGACGCCTGAATGCCCTCCTGGAGAACTGCCAAAGCATCAAAGTTAAACGACTGTTCCTGTGGTTAGCCGAACGTAATAACAGCCCGTGGTTAAAAAGTATCGACCTCAAACGGTTTTCCATCGAGAGCGGCGCATTGGGATCGGGCAAGCGCATGATCGTCAAGGGCGGTCGGCTCGACCCGAAGTACCTCATTACTGTTCCTAAGGACATGAACGAGGTGCCGTTTGGATAGGAACACTATCTACTACAAGCAGGTGCAAATGCTGATCCGGCTTCTGCCCATCGTCGCAACGGAAAGCTGTTTTGCTTTAAAGGGAGGCACGGCCATCAATCTATTCTACCGCGACTTGCCGCGTTTGTCGGTCGATATCGACTTGGTGTATTTGCCGCTCGACGACCGTAAAACAGCCTTGCGCAATGTCCGAGAAGCACTGTCGCGCATCGCAGATCGCATAGAAGGGCAACTTCCAGACTCCAAAGTGTTCAGGGCATTCGAAGGAACAGAAGCTCTAAGGATTTTGGTGTCGATCGGAACGGTTGGAGTGAAAATAGAACTCAGCCCCGTCATGCGGGGAAGCGTATTTCCGCCGGAACTGATGCAGGTCAGACCGGTAGTAGAAGAAAAATTTGGTTTTGCCGAAATCCAGGTTCTCACACTTGCGGATTTATATGCCGGGAAGATCTGCGCGGCGCTGGATCGACAACATCCTCGCGATTTGTTTGACATTAAGTTACTTCTAGAAAATGAAGGGGTCACAGATGACCTGCGAAGGACATTCCTGGTCTATTTGATCAGCCACAATCGTCCGATTTCGGAGTTGATCTCACCAAACCGGAAAGACATCGCCGCAACATTTGAAAACGAATTTGAAAACATGACAACGATCCCCATAACGGTTGAAGAGCTAAACGAAGTCCGTGAGGCGTTGATCAGGAAATTGAACGCAAGCCTCACTGGCAGAGAGAAGGAATTTTTGGTTTCGTTCAAATCCCGTAAACCAAGATGGGAACTGCTCGTGCTTGCAGGTGCCGAAGAGTTGCCAGCCGTTAAATGGAAGCTGTTCAACCTGGGCAAGATGTCGGACAAAAATCACACCGAGAGCCTGAAAATCTTAAAAGAAAAACTTGGAATAAAAGATTAAGTTGCAAAGCGGTTGCTCCACGCTTGCGGGCAAGGACAACTACGTATGCCTTCTGAACGCACGGTGCAAAACCTCCACCAAAGATAACATCGTCGGAGGTTTGCATTTATATCCTTATGCAAACAATGAGGGGCCCCGACAAAACGCTGGAGCCTCCGGTTCAGGATCAGTCCTATTCATTGTTATCCTCCGGAGACAAATCCTCGGCATGACATTCGATGACATCCCAACAAATTCCATGGGTTGCATCGTGGCACTTCTTGAAGGCTTGAAGAACTTCGAAGTATTCCTCATCACTTAAGTCGGATTCGACATGAAACAACTTACTGAAATTGCTCATTAATTTTTTATAATTGAGTTGAGTGTGCAACTAACTGTGTAGTGAATTCCCCCCCCGGAAAAAAAAATTTTAAGGGTCGAAGCTCTTTATTCATATAAATCGTCTTGCTATTTGTAGTGTAGGACGCCCAGCAATGAATATTGTAGACATTTGTCGTGGTATACTGCACATCACATCCATACCGACCGCTTCACTGGCTGCTAATCGGTTTCGACCTCAGGAGGGCGCAAATTGAAAGCCCACTTTGATGTCTCGATAGGCCGTTAATGCGCCCGTGAATCCTTCGGGGGAGGCAAAAGGAAATGCATAAAATCACCTTCTTCCCTCTTTGCAAGGAGGGAGCGCGTCCGGCAAATGCCGAGACGTTTCGAATCGACCTTAACAATGGCAGTCGCAAGATTCTTGGCGACTTTGCCTGCACCCATAACCCTGACGATACGTATGAGCTGCGCTGCGACTTGCCGCAGCTCCTGCGAGACGACCTCAAGGCTACGAACCGCGACTACTACGACGTGGTGATGTTTACGCACTTGGACGACGACCACGTATGCGGCGCCGGAGAGTTTTTCTACTTCGAGCGATACACAAATCGACAGTCCGCAGACCGCATCAAAATAAATGAGCTTTGGGTGCCTGCGGCAGCCATATGCGAGACAAATCTCGATAACGACGCAGAACTCATCAGAGCCGAGGCTCGCTACCGACTGAAACAGAAAAAGGGCATAAAGGTTTTTTCTGCACCGAAGTCGCTCACCAAATGGTGCGAGGACAATGACCTCGACATTGAAGAACTCCAGCGGCTAGGTCTCGTTATTGATGCAGGCAATTTGGTTCCGGGCTTCGACCTATACAGAGACGGAGCCGAGTTCTTCGTTCACTCGCCTTTCGCCTATTACACGGATGATGGGCAGACAATTATTCGGAACCGGGATGCAATCGTAATGCAGGTCACGTTCGAGGTCAGTGGAGAGTTGACCCGTTTCCTCATCACTGCGGACGTCAAGTACGACGTGCTTGACGACATCGTCATGATGACGCAGTATCACAACAATGAAGAGCGGCTGACGTGGGATATTATCGACCTGCCTCATCACAGCTCCTACACAGGTGTCGGGCCCGAGAAAGGCGAGTCGAAGACCGATCCGTCTGAAGGAGTTAAGTGGCTTCACAAGGCTGGAAGCAAACGCGGAATCCTCGTTTCGAGCAGTTGCTGTATTCCTCTGCTTGATACTGTGCAGCCGCCTCATGTTCAGGCCGCCCGCTACTACGAAGACGTGGCCCGCGACATTGGTCAAGGCAATTTCTACGATGAGGGAGTTTTCGTCGTTACGATGGAGTACCCAACAAAAGGAGCACCGAAGCCGCTGGTCATTGAAATCACCTCCGGCGGAGCTGCGCTGGTTAAGCAATCCATCGCGTCCGTCGGCGCGGCCGCAGTCGCTGTCTCCGCTCCAAGGGTGGGATAACGCGGTTGCCAGAGTTCCGGGAAGTCTCGGGCGAGTTGGTTGAGCTGGAACAGCTCACACTCGCCCGGGCTCGCGACTTAGCTCGCTTGGTTCACGACGGCATTAGCCCGTTCGTCCGATTGCTAGCGTGCCGAAAGCAAGTGGATGGTCGCGAGACCATTCTCATTGAGGTTGAAGCGACAATTCCGCAGAGGCCAAAAATTCCAATCGAAAGAGTCGAGAGAATCTCGGTCACATTCCGTCCAAATGACGACTGGTATCCTGATGTGCGCGCTCTGAGAGTGGACTTTCCTAGGAAGTGCGTTCTCCATCTAAATCTCGTTCCTTCCGAGGAACCGGCCAGTCTGTGCCTCTTTGAACTTCCTTGGAACGACATTAAGCTACGCTTGACCGCAAACGAACTTCTGTTTCGACTGCAGACCTGGCTATCTGATTCAGCCTCTGGCTCTCTTCACCGAGGTGACCAGCCGCTAGAGCCTCTCTACCTATATGGTGCGCCGCTTTCCCACATCATTCTGTCGCCGAATATCGGCGCTACCTTACCTGACGGGTCGGTCGAGGTTCGTCTCGACGTTTCGACACACGAGCCGCACATAACCTTCATTCAGAAGAGGCCTGGGCGAAGACGGACGGGAGAAACCGGGAAGCCATCTCTCTTAGTAGCGATACGTTCTAAACCGCATGAGCACTGCGTTTTGTTCAATGCTCCTCGAACCTTCAAAGAGCTTCATGAGCAGCTTGTCGCGGTAGATATTGACTTGGTAGGTGCCGTTCAAGAGGCACTTATTAAAGAAGAGATAAAAGGTGAGGGAGCGCTCGCTAATTTCGGCTCGCTCATTGTGATTGCGGTTCTTTTGCGACAACGTACTGCGGATTCTGAATCCGAGACGCACTACGTAGCTTTTCTATGTGTTCCAGAGAATAGAGACGGGGGTGTTCCTGCCCTTGCTCGTTCACTCGGTCTAAGTGGCGGAACTTCTAACGGTGGCGAGAATGTCCATGTCTCCCAGTTAGCGGTGCGCCCTGAACTGACACCCGACCAAGCGGCTATGTTCAGTGGGCATGACCTTATCACCACCCCGCTCGTGGCCATTGGCGCGGGCGCGATTGGTTCGCAAATCTTGAACGTTGCCGTCAGAGGCGGAATCCCGAATTGGACAGTAATCGACAATGACATTCTTCTACCTCACAATCTTGTGCGCCACGCACTGGGCGGCGAATGGCTCGGCTTTCCGAAGGCTCTCGCTGTCGCAGCTGAATTGAACAACCTGTTTGATATGCCCAGCGTCACGCCGGTGGTTGCTGACTTCCAAAATCTTGGCGAGGCAGAAGAGCAGGTGAAGGACGCTCTGTCAAAAGCAACCGCTGTACTCGACCTCTCGGCCAGCGTTTCTTTAGCCCGAGACCTGACAATAGACGACTCGTTTGAAGCGAAGAGAGCTTCGCTATTTGTAAGCCCTTCCGGTCGAGACCTGGTTTTCCTTGGCGAGGACTCAGAGAGACGCTGGAGGCTCGACAATCTCGAAGCTCAGTACTTCAGGGCAGTTGCTGAAAAGGGCCCACTTTCAGAGCATCTTCTTGGCGCGAAGACGGTAGGCAGTTGCCGACAAGCTACGAACAAAGTTCCTCAGGAACTCATGGGCATACACGCTTCCCAAGGTGTAAGGCTTTTGCGTCGCTGGCTCAAAGATGATGGCCCTTTTCTGACAGTACTCACCACGAATCCCGAAGACGAATCATGCCAGCAAACTCGAATCGAATTGGGAGAGCCCATCGACGTGAGTCCTCCTGGCGAGTGGAAGATTGAGACGGATACAAAATTCTTAGCAACACTCTTCGAGCAACGCGCGGCGCACTTGCCGAACGAAACCGGAGGAGTTCTGTTGGGCGAGATTGACGTTCAAAGGCGAGTCATGTACGTGTGCCACCAGATTCCCGCGCCGCTTGACAGCAAACATCAACCGACCATGTACATTCGAGGGAATGAGGGTTTGGCCGCCGTCTACAAGGATATTCAGAAGCGGACCATGGGCCAAGTCGTTTACCTCGGTGAATGGCACTCGCACCCCGACCGTGTTCCTTGCAAACCGAGCGTAGATGATATTCTCGCTGGTGGCTGGATTGTGGAGATGACCAGAGAGAACTCGTTGCCCGGCCTCATGCTCATAGTTGGGGAGCAAGAGCAAACGTGCTGGGTGCTTTGTAGCCAACAGACGACCGAGTCTCCGAGCATTTTTCAATTCAATTTGCGGCAGAAAAACAATGAGCGATAACAATGCACCAATAAACCCTGAGGCATGGCTGAGCTATGTCATGGCTCTGCAAAGCCTTCGGTCAACAAACGTCGGTCAGCATGAGTTTGGAGCGAGGCTTATGGAACTGGTCTTCCGGGAACTGCCCGAACGTTACAGGGATGACTCGCGCTCATTGGCCTACTTTGACGGAGTGCTGGCCGAGGTTGCCTGGGCGGTCCGTGGATTCTCCGTCGTGCGTGACATCTTCCAAAGGAACGTTCAGGCACAGGAGAAATGCCGAGAGGCAGAACTTCGACACGTAGAATCTCTTCGAAGACTAGCTCCGTTTAGCTCGGACTCTGTCTGGGGGAAGGTCAAGGGCAGCCTTCTCGGAATCGGCGTGGCCGCTCCTCTGGTGGGTCTTGCAATTCAGTTCTTTGGAGCGACGACTCCTGTATTGCTCATTACAAGCGTCGCCGTCATTGCCGCAGGGCTTCTCTCGATGGAGTTCTTCGTCGGGGGATACATTCACAGAAGGTTAAAGTCGATTGAGGCGGCGGCTCCAGAGAAAATTATGACCGCCTGGCAAACCAAGGCAATGGCTGAGTACAGGTGCTTAGCCGAAGTGTTCTTGAGGAAGGTTGACCTCGTGGAGGCTCGACACTATCGAAGCTCAGCGGAGCCGATTCTGACGGACGCGGAAATACAGGTCATCCTCAACCGAGCTTTTGTGCTGGCGCAATCTTTGGGCGCTTAAATAATAAGCCGTGAACTCATTGTCAAGTAAAAGTTCCCGAGCGGGAATATTTTCCACAACATTTTGGAAAATCATGTCATTATTCCCGTACGGGAATAATGACTGCCTGATTCACTAAGCAACATGCGCACGTCCTAACAAAGTACTCGCTGCTCCGAAAACGGACGATGCGCAATATGAACTCTACAAAGTGGGTGCAGGAGGGGACTTTCTCAATGATGGTTCCATTTGCTCGAAACTGTGCAGGTAGTCCGCCGCTCTTTGGGCATGACTGGCGGCGGTGAAGATAGCTTTGGTGTCACCTTTTAGCACTTTGAGCCAGGATTGGATATACGCGGCATTGTCGGTGCGCGGATCCGAAGGGAGTTCAAGATCAGCAGCGATGTAGGCCGCGCCAAGCTCAGCGATCAGTTCTTCAAACGCATAGTTCTCAGAGCCAAAGCGTCCGGCGAGATCGCGGTCTAAACGTGATTTATGCGCTGTCCAGTGAGTGAGTTCATGGGCAAGCGTGGAGTAGTAATAGACATTATCAAAGAACACTTCATAAGGCGGCATTTGAATGAAGTCTTCATATTGCCGGTAGAACGCCTTACTTCCGCCATGACGGATATCGGCGGGGAGTGAAGTGATGAACTGCTCGGCTCGTTCTATCCGCTCCTGAGCAGGGGTTTCTGCGCGCTGTGGCACTACGTAGCCATCAACCTGCGCGCAGTTGAAAAGTGGAAAAGCTCTCGCGATCCATCTGGAATGAGTAGCTTCACCTTCAACCGATTGGTCAGGATCAGAATCAAGGTCAAGAGGTTTCCAAAAAACGCCGATAGATGCTTTCTCGCCTTTATTGACGGAGCATCCTAAATCTGACCACTGTTTGAATGTGCCCCAGATCGGGTCTTTGTAGCCAGAATTGTAACTAGCCGCCCAAAGTGATACGATGTTGACGCCTCGGTATCGTTTCCCAGTTTCCACGTTAACGGGGCAGATCGAGTTGCTGTTTGAATGCCATGGCATTTCCCATGAACCAGCACCCGCTTCAATTGCAGTTATTATCTGCTCGGTCACACGGGTGTAAACATCTACTCGTGAATTTGTTTTTTTGGACATGACTAGTCTCCTTGCCGCTAAGGGCAAATGATAAATAAAAAGAGTTAATATTCCGTAAGGAACGCGGAGCTTCCCATAGAAGAAGCCCCGCGCTGGTGCGCCTTAGGTTTGTTTCTCTTCCGCTTCAGTTTTAGGCGGAAGCATGACGATGTCGCTATCAAGAGCGGCGGGGAAGTAATCCAGGCTCAAACGATATCCGCTTTCATCTTTGGTAGGAAAGGCAGTACCAATCCGTGTCCAGAATGTTCCGCCTTGTCTTTTGATGGCGCATAGGACTTCGAGGTGCTTTGTTTTCATTGTGATCTCCATTTGTTTTAACCAGAAGCGGAATTGCTCCTGGCGTGATAGCGGGAGTAAAAGCTGGTGAGTAGGGAAGTGATGCAAGGCTTAGGGGAGCCGGGACACCATTGTTTGCAGAGAATCGAAAATGAGGGACCTTGTCATCATCTTTACTTCAGCAGCTACAAAGCAATCACTCTCAGCCAGGAAAACATCCGCGAGTAAAACTAGTGGAGAGACCCAAACATCCCCAGAGTGCGAAGCCGGAGAATAGCCGGACTGTGAGGGGCGGTGCTTGCTTGCCGTATAGAGCGGATTGCGGGGCAATTGCGGTTTGCTTTACCGCCCTTGCCAAGGCAAAGAGTCAAGTGCCTGCACCAAAGTCCGAAGGGCGAGGCGAGAGCAAAAGGTATGTTATGGGAAGCTTAAGAAACATTAAAGACGAGGGTGAGTATTGCGCATTGTATAGCAATTTTTGCGTTTTTTCATTTCTTAACAACATTGTTATAATTTTTTCATATATAGTATCGGCATGCAAGCATATTTACGAGGCTTGGTTGTCGCTTTTGCAACGATTTATCTGATCGCAATTTCAGGTGCGGTTAATAACTGGGTGACACACATTGATGTGCTCGTTGGCACTAATACTAACGGCGATCTCAATAGCTTAGTACCAGGGGGAAGTGCATATAGTATTCAGTCTGAATCAGTCAACGGTAATCCGCAGGCGATTGCATTTGAATATGATGTAGACACAGCGGGAATGAATCTTAGCAACGGATTGGACGTTGCAATCTCTAGTGGAATACCCATGAATCCGGCCGCTACATTTTGGGCATGGAATCTAACGACAAGCTCATGGGTAAATGTCGGGACTCCCGCAAGCGACCCTGATTTTATGAGGACACATATTTCCGCTAATGAGTTGCAAGATTATCTTGACGGTGACACAGTTCACTTTCAAGCGCAGGGAAGCACTTGGGGGCCCCCCGGTGGACCGCCTCAGTTTTCAATAGATATTGACTACATTCTTCCCTGGTTCAAAGGAATGCCAGATTCCTCAGTTGAATTAGGAGGCTCTTCTACAGGGAGTAGTGTACTATTAGAAGAGGTTGATAGCCAAGGCGTCGCCGTTCCAGGTGTACAAGGAACGTTACCACCCTACGCTACTGGGGCTACTGCGCAGTGGTTTGCTGCCCTCCGGGGCCACATTTCTACATCGGGTATCGATACTTCTGGTGGATTAGTACTTACTGAGTATGGGTATGTGCAAAGTACATACGATGACACTTACACAATTATTGCAGCGAAAAACGTGTCTACCGGTCAATTCGTGCGATTGAACGCAAGTGCTTTAGTAAATTCTGAAGGTTCAGGTGCAATAAGCAAGTTTTTTATTGACAGTAGCAGTATTTCTCCATTCATCAATAGTGCCAATCAGATTGAACTCATAGTTTTTGCTTACGTGCCATCATTTTCTGGTAGCGGTACGCCTTCTTTCTTGTTCGACCATATAGGTGTCGCGGGTGCAAAAGCAACTCAGACTGTTGGATTTGGGATAGCTCTGCCTAGCTGGGCTGAGAGTGCCAGATTCACAGATCGGGTGCAGTCGGGCGGCAATGGGCCTTCGTCTGCAGACTATGTTGAGCCATCAACTGGTGTATTTGGTCACACTCCTAACCCCGACATTAAGGCGTTTAACCCAGAGTCGCGTCCAGATGTTGCCTATGCTCGTATGTACAGCACTCGAATGGCATATGATGGCATTCAGTCTCCTGGGTTGCCGATGGGGTGGGCACACAGTTACGATTACACGATGGCGTCATCATCGCCTGGAACATGGTCGCCCGTAATTTTTCGTCATCCGAATGGAGCAGAAGAGATATTCACTCCAACTTTGGACCAATTTGGATCACCTACTGGAGCATTCAACGATAGCGGGTCAGCCAAGCCTTACTATTTAACGGGCACTGCAGGTCTAAACCCTGGTGAATGGTCACAGCTTGTACTAACTCATCGAGATCATTCCAAGTGGACTTTTGGTGTACCTGGAAATATCTCCCCGACGCCAAGTGGTGAGGATCCCCCGCCGGGCGCAGAAAGCAAGTTGCCTATAGGTGCCCGTCCTCCCATTGGAGGAGGAACTGGTGGCGGCGGAACACCTCCGCCTGCCCCGCCCTCAGCTATATTGCGTTTAATCAAAATCCAGGCAACGGTTGGTACCCCCGTAGACTTTACATATGACTCTCTAGACCGCCTTTCGATGGTCAAAGTTCTAAATACAAATTTATTAACTGTTAACTACGGATCAAACGGCTTTGTTTCGTACATCCGATCTTGGCTATCCAAAGAAGTGCGTTATAGTTACGCAACTCAAGGAGGTGAAGTCTACTTGGCTTCTGTTACGACGGTTGTGCCACAGTCTCAGCCGTCTGCCCCAACTCGTTGGTCATACGGCTACGAAGTACTTAGCGGCAAGCCGTTTATGAATGCCGTCGCCGCTCCCAATGCGGCAACCGGTTCTGGGCTTGCATCACATCCAATTATTTACGATCCCAGTAGTGGGAAGGTCGATACATTTGAGGATGCCAATGGGAATGAGCGTCTATACGACTATCAAGGCTCTCAAACAGAAGTCACAGTAAAAGATGCTCAAGGTAATACCGATGGTCGCTGGACAGAGACCTTTAATGGACTTGCACTTACTACTGGGGTATTTGATGCTTTCAATAGGCAGTCAGTATTTTCATACGGTGATGCGCTCAATCCCTATAAAGTAACCTCCATACAAGATCGTAATGGTCAAATTACGGAGTATGAGTACGACCTGCGAGGCAATATAAGCAAGGTTAAAGAGCGGGTTGGTCAAGCCCGAGAGCTGCATACTCGCTATTCCTACTCCTATGCAGTTAATGCAAATGGTTTGCTTCAATCGGTTCAAGAAGGCTTTAATCTAGCTGTTCCAAAAACTGCTTCAACCTTTACTTATGATTCTGCTGGCAGATTAACCCAGGTTCGCACCCCGATCCCAGGACAGAGCGGAACTAATCTAACTCAGCTAGCGAAACAGTATTCCTATACGTCAAAGGGGAATATCTCTCAAATCCAGTTAATAGGACCAAGCGGGTCGATGTTGTCGTATGTGTTCAACTACACGAATGATGGAACTTACAATCAGTCTGAAATGAAGGGCCGTCCCTTAACGGTAACAAATCCCCTTGGTGGCATCCAACATTTCAGATATTTTAATGACGGGACAATTTCCCAGCAGTCGACCACTCTGATCGACGGCTCGACCGAGGAACGTACCTCAACATTTACCTACGATTTGGCCGGGCGAATTGCGTCGATTACCCACCCAAGCAAGACAAACGGTGCTCAGCCCGGCTCCACGGATGTTTTGAGTTACACCGAAGGTGGGGATCTGACCGAAGTAGAACACTTAAACGAAGTCGGCGGACTCATGAGATCCGTGTCTTCGGGTAGAGGTCTTGAGGCAGAGGTTAAAACAACCGGAGGAAACACTGTTCCCACGGAACTAGAGAAGGATGCACTCTATCGTCCTACTTCATTCAAGAATGGTAACCAGCAGGTGACTCAAGCCATCTACGATGCCACCGGCAACCTAAATAAAGTAGAAACACCCTTGGGTAATGGGGACGTTGTTACTCAGCGTGACTTTGAAGGTAATCCGACGCAGATTGTTAGGAGGAGTGGAGTCACCATAAATTTGGTCAGGGCCCCTGATGACGCACGGATTTTGCAGGTCACTGCTAATGGAGGAGATACTGTTTTGTACGGATACGATATCTATAATCGTATGACAAGTTTGCAAGATAGTTCCGGGACGACAGCGTATACGTATGATGATAGTGATAATAAACTGACTGTGACATATGCATATACGGGTGTGCCTAATCAAGTAGTCGAATACACTTATAATCCGGATGGCACACGTAATAGAATGTACGTGCCGTCTTCTGGGGCTGGATGGAGCAAAAGCTATTTCCAATATGACTACCTCGCCAATGGTCAGCTGAATTTTATTAGCCCACCATGGCGCCCGGGCTCAGCTATAGATTACACTTGGAGGCAAGATGGAACAATCAAACAACAGCGGAATGCCGATCTTAGGACAATAATTAACTACAATGGTCGTGGGCAAATATCTACGATTACAAACCTAAGTCGTTCAACAGTTTCGAATTTGCTCTATTCAAAATTTACGCTGACTTATGACGATTATGGAAATTTGGCCACCAATACGGCAATTATCAATCAGGCAGGTTCTGCCGCATCTGCAAACTCGACGACTGTATACGGGTATTCGGCAAATGGTCAGCTCTTTAGTGAAGCAAAAGATTTCGCTAATCCTAGCCAGCAAGACTATAGCTATACTTATCAAACGGATGCAAGTGGGTACTACACTTCAGCCCGAGGCACTGCATATCCGAGGGATACCGAAGGAAAAGTCACCTCTCCTAGCTGGAGCCACTTAGGTGGTAACGTGACGTCTAATGATAGATACAGTAATCTGACATACGATAACTACGGTCGTACGCTAGCAGTATATGGTCCTACTAATACACTTCTTTTGACCAACACTTGGAGAGGAGATGGACTTCGTGCATCTCGTAGTGCTCAGAATGGCACCATTTATTACATTTACGATGGGGACTTTGTTGTAGCCGAAGTGCAGCCGAATGGAAATGTGGAGAGTGGCTACGCATATGGCCTGTTGGGCTTAACGGAAGAATGGGATAAGTCAAGAAACGATGAAAATTCTATTTCTTGGGATCCTCATGGAAATCCAGTTTCTCGGCACAATGGACTGACGCCTTGGGATATCAATGTTTACGACGTTTGGGGCCGAATGTACAGTGACGTACTTTCCTCGAACGGGCAAGCTGCAGCTCAACTGGATTCTATTGGTGCGGGTTCGCAGTGGGGTTCCTTGAGAGACCAACAGACTTTCTCAGCTCAAGCAGCTCTAGGAATGAGCAGTGGGAAGTATTTCGATCCTGTAAGTGGGCGAAATCTTTCCTATGAAGATCGCTTTGGAAATTTTTATACCGATGACGGCGGTGCTTCAGATACTCTCTATTGGTTTGAATCGGCAAAATACGTTCCTCTCGTCGGAGCTGGGGTATACGCAATGGAGTCCGCTTACGAGTTCCAAAATGGAAATAATGCGGATGGCTGGTGGAACGTTGCTGGAGCAGCATTAGAAATAATACCGGCGGCTGGCGAAGCTGTCCAACTATCAAGAGCTACCAAAGTAGTGAGACTTGAGGTAGCTCGTAAATTCCGCCAAACGGGTGGAGGAGCTACTTTCGCCGATGACGACGCTGCCTACGAAATCATCCGGAAGCAATCAAATGATGTCAGAGATATCGTTGCCCATACTGGCTTTAGAGAAAAACATATTGCCCGAATTAAGAACCACGTGTTTATGGATGAGCACATTTTGGATCTGTATGCGCATCTGGGAGAACCAGCAAGAATCGGGCGGTTTGAAAGTAGCTTTGAGGCAGCACGAGCCTGGGAGCGGCTTCAACTTGGTAGGCATACAACCCTTGATGTACAATGGCTCAAGCATGAGCTGGCCGAAAGTTTATACATGCGAAGATATTCGACGGGCCCTGGCCCTCAGAGTTATAAGAGAGCCCATGATGCAGCCAATCTTCGATGGAGGTCCCCGTATTAATATGCCGGTGACACGAAGAGGAGAAGGAAGCTACAGTGCTGCACGAATGAGCGGGATGGTGAATCATTACCTGTTTATGACTTTCGAGTCAGATGCAAGTGAAATGGAGGTGGTTGGGGTCGAAAATCCTGGACAAGACCCTACCGCACTTCTTACGCCCATACTCGTTGAAAGGGCGATAAGAGCTGGAATCGATGTTGCGGAACAAGAATGCCACAAAAGGTATATGCCCAAATACGTTGAATACTGCAACAGCGATACATTCACTGAGGCAGAAATTAATTATCAACGTTTAGCCAGGGAAATAATACTTCAATATCATGAAGACCTTCAGTCACTTTCATAAACTATTAATGATTGCCGTTTTGGTTCCTACTTGTCTTACGGCAGGTTGTGGGAAGACTGATTCTAGTGAGAGAGCACCAGCAAGGCAGTCTGCTCTGATCCTAGATGTATCGTCTTTAAATGAGGGTACCGAGTTCTGGATTAGGTTTAGCGGGCCAGCATTTCCCGATGCCGCAGGAAAATATAATGATAAGGAATCCGCTCTTTACAGCATTGAACAATTTTCTCGCTTGATGACGACAAAGCGTTATCAAGAAGGGACTCCAATTAATCCGCCGACTACGCTTAGTGGAGTGTCGGAAATACGGATTGGCTGGAAAGAGAAAGGTGGCACTACCAATGAAACGCGGTTTACATTTAATCATCAACGTCCACATGTTGATGTTCAGCAGCTTAATCAAATACTGAACCATCTAGATCGACGTCACCAATTAGGCTATAAATCGATAGATTAGCGGCGCCATCACATCCATTTGTTGCTTTTTGGAGGTTGCTCGTAACCAGAACCGAATTCTCACGATTTCCTCCAGCTCCAGCCTGTTCGCTCGCCGAGTCTAGAGTTTGGTTATTCTTGGGTCTGCGTGATTGGCCAGTTGCCCGGGCTGTTTCAAGATCACCGCCAATCATTGTGGTAGATCCATACGCATCTTCGTTCCCCTCTTTCAGAAACTCTATTTCGCAATGCTCATTGCTCCCTAGTTTATCTGCGACTGCATATCTTAGGCGAGTAAGAACCTAAATGTCGAGTAGAACTTTTTAACAACCCAATATATATTGCGTGAATAATGAAGTGCACTCCTGTCAGCTGTCTACTGGTCGAGTGAAGACTGGTTGGATCAGGCCACTCTTTTGTAAAGTGGTGAGCTGACTATAGTTACTTCTATTGAACTCTGACATTGGTCAGGTCTGGGCGTGTGGGATATCTATCCTGACATTATGAAATTCGCTTTCAATTAAATAGATTGTCTTTCGTGAAGAGAGATTTGTTACATTCGTGGCGGTCGAACATCCGAGTTCGGTTTGCCAACGCTCGCAATGAATGTTCCCAAAAATATTGAGACGTGCTCGAAAAGTGTGTCTTGTTTTCTGCTAAATCCTTGTTGAGTCTGTGAATGAATGCAAAACGTTGAATCGCCCATCAGCCTATGAGCCATGGCAGGCGTCCCTCAGGTTTTAAAGTCTGAAGAAACACCAGGGGTATTTTTGGCCGTGTAAGCGCAATTGTAAGTGGTCTTCTCTACGCTCACACTACGTAGATAGAATTTAGCTGGATACTATATTCGCCATTATCTCTGTTGACCGGACTTTTGCACCTGACTGAATGAATGGTAAGAGGACTTGAGGAGTTTGTAACATAGCTGATCTAATTCTGGTTGTACACTTATTTGATCTAAAAATTTGCAAATGTGGATACTCTGATTGTATGTTTCTGTTATAGTATCAGGAAGATCATGTTGAAATATCTAACTAAGCGAATGATGGTCTCTCTGCTCTTCCTGAGCGTGAGTCTCTCTTGCCTTGCTGACTTTATGTACTGTCCAAAGCCTGATGGGATTGTTGGATATGAGTCGGAACTTGAAATTGGTAAGTCACTGTTCCCAGACTATGTAAACCGAGAAGACCAAGTCAAGTTGTACATAACTCATAAAATTAGTCCGTCGGATGGGGTTACAGACAGCTTATACGTTCATTCAAATTTCCGGCCAGAAGGTGCAGAATCTGGTATTAAAATTGCTACTGGGGACGAACTATCGCTGACCGAATTACTGTTCCAGATTTTTCGTGACCCGAACAAAACTGATGCCGAGCTCATAAGCTTGCTTAGAAATAACGTTACGGTCATCCTTGAGCCAGCAATTTTCAAAAGTAAATGGGAAGCTGTACTGGACACAACAGTTGTCAACGATATCAAAGTTTTGACAACCTTTGGCGTGAGGGATGTGCTGTATGTAAAAGGATCGAAAGGAAAGTCCGTTAAACTTATCTCGGCAGATGAAACAGTTCCAAACATTTTTGCGCGCGTTGAAGACTTAGAAGCCATTGACAAAATCAGGTCAAACGGGGATAGGCAGCTCAGGAAGGAAAATCTCCGACTTCTTTCCTTGACTGAAAATACTGACGTCAATCGTGATATAGATGCCTCGCTGGGTGGAAGGCGAGTTCAGTTTGACTTTAAGGATGAAAATTCGTTGCGCCAGAGCTTCAAAAATTCAAAAGGCAACATCGTCATTTGCGTTGGTCATGTAGAAAATGGTAAATTTGTTAGCAGAAAGAGAACTGGAGCCTTTACAATCGATATAACTAGATTGGAGGAGATTGCCAAAGAAGAGGGGATTGCGCCCATCATTGTGGGATGCGGCGTCGTAGATTCTACTACTGGTATCGCTACAGTAAAAGAGACACTTCATTCGTCTGAGATACTCCCCCAGCTGTTTAAAGCTATGAACGCTAGAACAGTTTCGGAATTCTATGATTGCCTAGGAGCAGGGGGTACAGGTCTAGTGGTTTCATCAGAATTTACATTGGGTGACCGGATAGTAGCAGATATTGTTAGGGTGAAAGGTGGTGAAGGTAATGGAGGTACTTCAGGCTCTACAGGCAGTGGCGGCGATGCTGGTGAAAATCGTAGACCGACGGTCGGACGCGCGATTACCGGAATTGGAACTTACATTGAGGTAACACCTCTTGTTATTGCACTGGCTTTGATTGAAGAAGAAGACGAAAAGAAAAATAATTCTTCTGTTCGAGACATTGCTTCTCCCGATGGCCCGTCAGCAAATCAAACTTCGTCCGTTGCAAAACAACCATTACCTATATGGTTAATGATTGTCGTTGGATGCACCGGGGGAGCAATACTCATTCTTATCTCGAGGAAATTATGGAAGTAGTAGGCGAAAGCATCAGCGAGATGGTTGGATTCTTACAAGAGAAGAATCCAACTTTATTAGAAAGTCTCAGAATTCAGTTCCCAGGAGCCCAAGAAGTTTTAAGAGTTGGCGAAGGTCTTGGGTTGAGCGAAGACCTAGACAACGATATTTGGAACGCCAAGGTTGAGACATCTCTTTCTGTCCTTCACGAACTCCAATCCGTTATCAAGCCTGAAATAGAGAAGAGGAGAAGTAAGCTCAAGGCAGCTAGGAAGACTATATTTATCGCTCAGGCGTTTACGATTATAGGGGGTTGCAGTGTGTTCGCGACAAAAATGGCTGACGCTATTGAATGGGTTCAATATTTAACTGCAACCGTAACGTTACTCTCCAGCCTTCTGGCTTTGCTAGCTCAGTACCAATCTGGTGACGTGATGCCGGGTGGAACTGGGGCGCTAGGCGAGTACTGGAAGTTAGTTGGGTATCTTTCGGATACCGAAAGATTGATTCCCCAACTTGAAGTCATTCGAAAGCATGGGGTAGTTTCATTGGAAGGGAAATCCCTCATTGAAAATGCTGAGACCATATGTGCTGATCTTAGGAAAATATTATATGCACCGTCGTAAGTCAGGCAGATATTACGCATGTGTGGAATGCGCATGTGGCGAGTTCGAACACACAAATGAAAACGAGCGAGCATAGTTGTAGAAGACATGGAAGTGTGCAACCAACATTCTATGTGTCAGTTCTATCATATAGGAAATGTCGGTTTCTGAATAATCTTTATGACTGGGCCGATGTTGCCCCCTCTACATCTCGCGGTTGAAGCTAAGACATATCCTTATTAGCAATGCTTGTTAGCCCGTAGCTGATCCCGATGGTTTTTCAATGGAAGAGCAGACGAGCAGAAATATGGCCCAGATTATGCTCATAGTTAGAGCCGCTACTTCCTCGTCTGCTTTTGTATTCTAAGCTTTAGAACTTAATCCCAAACCCAACGACAAAACCTGTCAATGGGTTTTCAGTGTCACCCCGAGAAAAGCCATTTTGGTAGCTCAAGAAGATTTTCGAGGAGTCTGGATTTTCTGGATTTGGCCACCAGTTTATACTGGCACCCCAAAGGGAGTTGTATCTTCTTCTGACAAAAGACGCGGGAGCGTAAGTTCCTTCGGCCATGAATTCAATGGTAAATGAAGGCTGATCTTTCGATTTGCTAAAAAATCGTTCGAACTCGGCTCGCCACACTGCACCAGTTTCGGGATAGGCCTCATCACGTTCCCGGATAATCCAAGCTACCAAAACTAACGGATCTGTCGAGTCTCCATCCATACCTTCAAGTGCTGCTTTTTCTTCCGGTGTTAGTTTAAGGGCTCTTTCGACCAATTCATCAATCAGTTTCTTCTTGTTGACTGAACTGACATATCCCAAACCTTTTCCGATGTAGGCGCGGTAGGACACAGTGAAAAAGTCCTTATCTTGATCACCCTCCTCAGAGTGTTTCATTCCAAAAATACCCAGGCGGATATTATTGGTTATTCCCATATCTCCTATGTTAAGGTTTAAAGGCTTCGTTTCAAGACCCACACCAATGTTCAATTCTTGTTCGCCAATCAATCGACCACTAACTTGGAGCGCTCCCCTTAGTCCGCCCAGCGAAGATGTAAATTCGAGGGGCCTGATCCCATATGCCTGATAGACAGGGCTGCTTAAACTCGAAACACCATCGAATATATCCAGTCTAAACTCATCGGTGTCAGATTCAACTTTCGGCCTGTTCCACGCCCCTCCGATTGTGGTCATGGTCAGCATATTCCCGTTCTCATAAACGGTCTCGCCTTCAAAGCTGATTTTGTAGTAGCTCAAATTTTTGACTGACTGGTAATCGCGGCTAAATCCAAAATCAATCTTCCAGCCACTCCAACTCAATCCATTCGGATTCCCTGCAATGGCCTTGTTTTCTGTTTGCCCCATTGCGATTAGACATGTGCACGAAAGCAAGACAGCAGCAAAAAATCTCATTTCGTGGCACCAGCCTTTGTTGCTTTATCTTTCTTCGCTACTCCTGCCTTTGAGGCATTATTCGCGGTCTTGTTTTGCTTTTGGAACTCAAAACCCATCGTTCCGAGCCATGTCTGAAGGCTTAAAGTCAAAACGAAAATTTTTGCTCTGTAACCTGCATCGGTCGCCAATTCACGACTTTGAAGTAGAACCTCATCTGCATCGTTCGCTAGGTTTTGAGACGAAACAAAGAACTGGCTCAAAGGGATACCGGCGACCACGATTGCATTCTCTGGCATCGATACTCCTTCTTCAAACTCTTTGATGTACTTGTTACATTCTTCGCGAACATCTGTGTCACTGCCATTGCTGCCCGAAACGCTTCGAATTGCCTTAAGGACGAAATAAATTGAACTACCAGCTTTTAATGTCTTCATGATTGTCAACTTCGTTTCTTAGCGAAACGCCATATCAGAATATCAAAAACTGGTTGTTCATTGGTCAAATTTTAAGATTAGTTTTCAACACTACTTTCCGCTCTACAATTTGTGACTGAAAGCGTGTTGGGTGGCCAGTAGCGAGGCTTTTCAAAAATTAACTAGGTAGTGCGACGTTGACAACCAGACACCAAAGCCCACAATCAAGTTCTTGACTACACTTTTTATCCAAATGGAAAGTGAATTACAAAATTTGATCCGTCAACAAGAGCTGGCTGGATAAACAACTCTTTCTCTAATGGCAGACTAATTTTATCCGCTGGCATTGGCACGCTGTTTCGGCAATAAACTCCCCTGAAAACAAGATGATAGAGTCTAACTTCAAAAGAATGCCGTTCTTGCACCAACACGGACAGTAACAAGCAGGTTTGGACGAAAAATCTAACTTCATTTTTCATTCATCTTTTTTTGGCACATTGGGGCTTGTTTTGGTGTGCAGGCTCATTGCTTCCTTCTGCAATCGGGCTCGCCAAACATAGATGGAGAAAGAAAAATGATCAAAAAGACACTCATTTTGCTTGCCGCTTTTGGCACAGCGACATCGGTATTCGCGCAAGCGGATACGGTGATAACAAGTCCTTCGGGATCCTTCACAATTGGAGCAAACACCTTCAACCAAGCGTCGGGAAGTTCTTTGAATGGAGCAAGCAACTTTAATGCTGTTGGCATTCTCGGCGACTTTGCAACTCGAAGCTCCTTCATGTACCGGCAAACTGGTGACACGAGGGAACGGGCGATTTCGTCAGCAACCGCTTCATTCTCAAGCACTCCAAACTCTTGGACAGCAGTGATTCAACGGGCCGTGAATAACACCGGGAATGCAACGCTCGAATTCACATTAACCCACAGTATTTCAAATGCAACTGCAACCAGCCCTTTGCTGATTTCAACTGTAAACGTGCGGAACTTAGATACAGTGGCGCGTGGAGTGACGTTGTTCCACTACAACGACTGGGATGTTCCTGCCAGTGCAACTGAGACGGCTAACACAGGAAATTTTGACACCATCGCATCAAATGTAGTTGACGCAAGTGGTATTAGAACACGGCTTGCTGACCAGGCGTCCGGCTACTTTGTGGAAACCTTCGCTCAGGGTGCAACTCGCTATCAGCATGGAGCCACTTATGTTCCACTGTTTACAAACACGGTGATTAACAATCTCAATAACACTATAACACCAGGGACTAGCTTAGCGGCGGCAGGAATTTTTGAGGACTGTGTTGTGGGAATGCAATGGGATGAGATAACGCTAGGCGTTGGTCAGTCGTATAGCTACACGATGATGAGTGCAATCAACGCAACGGCCGCTCCTGTCCCTGAGCCAGCAACATTGAGTGTGCTTGGGATTGGCGCGGTTGTTGCTTTTCTGCGACGAAAGAAGTAATTCATAGAACCTGAAGAGGGCACCTCATATTCGATTGGGGTGCCCTCTTTGAGTTTGAGCCTTAATTTGTTTTATCAGGGCCGTTCTATTTTCAATGCAATTGGCTCTGAATGGTCGCATTGGACTTTTCCACTCTTGAATTCCTTATGAGCATGAAGTTGAACAGCGATCCAGTTGGATCGTAAATCTCTGTAGGGAATCCGGCGGGACTTCTCCAAACCTCACATTCTATTCATTCTTGATTGGCATTATCTGCATCAGGCGAGATTTCCGGCTCAATCAATTTCCCATTGAGTTTGGCCTCGCCCTTTAAAACGGAAACTGTAAATGAAGCCAAAATTCCTCATCATTGCATTCGCCGCCTGTGTCAGTGGTGCTGGCACAGCCCAAGCTCAGACTGACATAGTTCAAAGAGTTGACGATACTGGGTTTGACATCCTAATACCTTTAGAGCCAGATATCAAACTGTTGTTCCTCGACGAGACGAAGAATCGCAAGCCATATGTTCCTCGCTGGGGAGTTGATCTTGGTTCATTCCGCTTTAGCTCGGAGCGGACTCGAAGTCTTTTCGGAAGCAATGCCCTCAGCTTTTCGCCTGGGTTCGGAGCGGTGTCGATCTATAAACCCGGATTTTCTATTCAGCCTGATTTTGATCTGTTCAATGCAAGCAAGTCGATTGCCGGGCAGTCCAACAAGATGTTCCTGCTTTCGGGTGGCGCATCATTTCGATATACTTTTCAACTTGGCCCTGGCGGCCCTCCAGAGGGCGGCCCTGACGATATAGAAGGCGAAGGCGAAGGTGACGGTGGTGGTCGCCCCGGTGGATTGATGGGTTTTTTGACAACTCTCTCACCCTACGCTGAGTTCGGCATGGGCTTAACTTACGCAGACATATCCGCTCGTTCAATAGGAATTTCTGGGAAGCGCGTGACATACGGAGGGTCGTTCACTTTCGGAACATCAATCAGCGACCGGGCTTTTTTGCAGATGAAATACCGCTTCGCTCCAAAGGTCATGAACATTGATACCAACTCACTTAGCTTTGAGTTTGGGATTCGATTTTAGGAGAATCCTATGGAATTGCTCAAGTGCTTATTTTTGCTGAAAACGATCGTAGCAAATCGGGGTCAGAGAACAGGAGTTACAACGTGAACTGGTTACTCCTAAATGGCCTGGGAATGGCGATAGTGGGTTGGCAAGCAATTAGCCTTCCAGGCCCACTGTCGATTGAACAAGCAGCAGATATTGCGGCAAAGAATGCGTTCGAAGTTCGTACCCAATCCTCTCTTGTCGAGCAAAGCCGGCAACGGGTAGGCGAAAGCCGGGCAGCTGCTGGATTGCAGGTCACGGCAAACGGCACATACACAAGGTACTCCAGGCCCCAAGAATCTCAAGGGGGATCTGGAGGTTCACTCAGCGATGCTAGTTCCGCAGTGTTATCAGCACAGATTCCAATCGACATATCGGGGCAATACCGAAACAACAACCGGTTCTTTGAAGCTACTTTAGCGGCTTCAAAGTTGAACTTACTCACAGCAACTCTTGATGCCAAACTCAAGGCGCGAGAAGCATATCTTGCAGTATTGAAAGCGCAGGCCAATGCTGCCGTAGCGGAGATGAGCGTTCGGGATGCTCAGGCTCAGCTGGAGCAAAGTGAGAAGCTCTATGCCGAGCAGTCGATAGCACTCATAGATGTTTCAAGATACAAGGCTCAACTGTCCCGGTTCAAATCTGAGTTGATCGAGCGACAAAACGAACTGCAAATTGCAAAACATGCTTTGAACCAGGAGTTAGCGCTACCAATTGAACAAGAACTTGAACTCGCAGATGTCCCTGATCCTCAAGTCCAAGATGATGACCCAAACGCTTTGATTGATCTGGCCCTAAAACACAGGCCAGAGATACTTGCACTTCAAGAAACAGCTAAAGCTTACGGATATTCAATAGCGGCCCTAAAAGCAGGTTTGCGGCCCAGTATGACCCTTGCGCTAGATTATCAGCCGAAACTCGGAAGCAATTCGAATGTTGGAGCGAATAACCTTGGAACGCTTTCGCTTTCCGTTAGCATTCCACTTCATGATTCGGGAGCCACACGTTCACGAACGGCAAGCGCGCGCCAGGATCAACTCCAAACCCTTGTTGCAATCGAGAAGCAGATGCTCTTGATTTCACAGGAAGTGAGGGATCTCATTGCAACAAAGGAAAGTGCAGTTGCAAAGCTCTCAAATGCGCTTGATCAGCAGAAGTACGCTGAGGAAGTCTACAAAATAGCCCTCATTCGCCAAGAAGCCGGACAAGGCACTTACGTTGATGTAATTGATGCCGCAACGCTTCTGGCCCAGGCCCGCACTGATGTAGTAAGCGCTCGATACGAAGTGCTTTCAACCGCAATGCGGCTCAAGCGAGCACTAGCTGACGACTTGCCGATTGCTTCTCAACCTGACGAGGTAGGCCAGTGAAATTATCTGGAACCATCTTCGTGCTGTTCATCACTTTGCTTTTGAGTGGATGTGTAGATCGAGCCGCCCAGTTGCAAGCGAAGGAAACATCAGAGTTCCTAGATCAGAAGTCGAAAGTCGTTGCGACTACCGTGGCTAAGTCTGAGTTCATTGAGCAGGATTTGGAAATTAGCGGAGAGATGGTGGCCGGACAAGACACGACTGTATCTGCTTTGCAGCCAGGACGGATTGTGCAAGTGTTTGTAAAGGATGGCGATTCTGTCAAAGCTGGCCAAGTCATAGCGAAACAGGACACGAAGGTCGCGTTAGATCAGCTGAGGCAAGCCCGCGCGGCATTGAACCAAGCACTTTCCGCCGAAGACCAGGCACGAGAGGCTCTTGACCAAGCCGAGCGGAGTTTCGCTGTTGGTCCACAGAAGTCGCTTGCTTCATTGAAACAGGCTCAAGCTCGGCTCAGATCAGCGCGGGCAGCTTATGAACTATCTCTTTCGGGTGCTCGCCCTGAAGAACGTCGGCAAGCCGAAGCTGATGTCGAGGCGACACGAATTGCCTTGGACACGGCAGAGAGGGAACTTTCGCGTACACAGCGGCTCGTTGCTTCTGGAGCCGTGCCAGGACGGGAATTGGAAATACAACGAAGCAACGTGGCAGCTGCAAAAGCAACCCATGAAAATGCCGTTCAAAACTTAGCTGTTATTAAAAACGGAAATCGCAAAGAAGATATTGATCAGGCTCTAGAACAGGTTCGGGAGGCGGAGGAAACGGTGAGGATTGCAGAGGCAGACCGGCGGCTTGACCCGATATTGCAAAGTGCTGTGAACTCGGCTATGGCTCAGGTTAGAAATGCCCGTGCGCAAGTTGACTCTGGATTGGCTGGTGTTTCTATGGCGGAGCAAGTTCTTCGCGATACAGATATCAGGTCTCCCTTTGCTGGAAAAGTAAGTGGTCGCCCTGTCCAAGTGGGCACGATAGTCGACGCGAGCACCGCAATCGTCAGAGTGATCGGTGGAGGCGGACTTTACTTTAATGGTCAGTTGCCCAGTACAAAGAGCACGTCTGTACGTATCGGGATGCGAGTGTCTGCGACCGTCGAAGGGCTACCTGGTGTCACTCTCTCCGGGCGAGTTGCTGCGGTTTCCCCCGTGGCCCAAGGATCTGGCCGCCTCTTCGATATTCGAGTTCAGTTCTACCAAACAATTCCTAATCTCAAAGCTGGAATGTTTGTAAAGGGAAAAATCACTTCAAAAGGCTCGGACGTCACAATCGTGCCGGATTACGCTGTGCTCAGTAAGCAGCAGGAGCACTTCGTCTTTGTGGTCGATGACGGGATAGCCAAACAGATCAAAGTGACACTTGGGCAAAAATTCGGTGAGAAACAAAGTGTCGCCGGGATATCGCCGGGCGAGACAATTGTCTCTCATGGTCAACACTTGCTGGTTGACGGTGACAACGTGACAATTGACAATTCATTGATCAAGGAAGCGAGCAAGTGAATCTAACCAAGATCGCGATCACGCGTCATCTTGTTATCGTCATGGCGGCCCTTGCCGCATTGCTTGCTGGATTCATGTCTTACAACAGCATGAGGGTTGAGCTTGATCCAGATATCAGTTTCCCCGTTGTTTCGGTCATGACGGTTTATCCTGGTGCGGGGCCGAATGAGATAGCCACTCTCGTTTCAAAGCCAATCGAAGACACGATTTCTGGGATCGCGAACGTGCGAGAGGTCGCAAGCACGTCACGCGAAGGAACTTCAATTGTATCGGTCACGTTCGCTTTTGGTACCGACCTCAATGTTGCCCTTAATGATGTTAAAAGCCGGGTCGATTCAATTTCTGATCAGCTGCCCACGAACGTCCGGCGACCAACAGTGACGAAGTTCGATTCTTCGTCTCAACCGGTACTGAATCTCTCTTTAACGAGCAACAAGCAATCAAGTGTAGACCTGCGAAACCTGCTCGATACAACATTGCGAGACCGCTTCGCGCAAATCGCAGGGGTTGCCGAAGTCAATGTTGAGGGCGGTGACGTACGAGAAATCCAAATTCAACTGCAAAAAGACAAACTCATCGAGTACGGGGTTGGAATCGCTGATGTGTCGCAACTTGTTCAAAACGCATCCCAGAACGTTCCCGGTGGAACAGTTGTTTCTGGTGAAAGCCAATATGGGCTTCGCGTAGTTGGAGAGTGGAAATCGGTCGATGACGTTAGAGAAACTATTCTTTCAATTCCCAATCGCGGGGAAGGTGGAAAGTCAAATGTGAGAGTGCGGCTCGGCGAGTTGGCGACGGTTAAAGACGGTATTCAAGAACGCACCAGCTATGCAAGGCTCAATGGTCAAGACACAATTGTCCTTGCCATTCAAAAGTTAAAAGAAGGCAACGCTGTCCAGATTTCCAAGGAGGCGGATAAGGTCATTTCTCAGGTCAGTGCCGAATATGAGGATATCAAGATCATCAAAACGTATGAAGATGCGAGAGAGATTTCGCACTCTATGGCGGATCTAACTTTCACCCTTTTCTTCGGCATATTCCTTGTTTCAGTTGTTGTCTACGTGTTCTTGCACGACTTGCGCGGAACGATCATTGTGGCGATCTCAATTCCTGTTTGCGTTGCGGCGGCGATTACAGTTGCCAAGTTGGTCGGATTCTCGATAAACAGCATGACGATGCTTGCACTGATTCTCTCGATTGGTGTTCTGGTTGACGACGCAATTGTCGTATTGGAGAACATCTATCGTCATCTGAAAATGGGAGTTGATCCAAAAGAGGCCGCGATTAGGGGCCGGAGCGAAATTGGGCTCGCTGCAATTGCGATTACACTTGCTGACGTTGTGGTCTTTGTCCCAATGGCATTTATGGGTGGCATTGTGGGCCAGTTCTTCAAGCCGCTCGCACTCACATACTCGATCACAGTTCTCTTTTCCATGCTCGTTTCCTTTACGTTGACCCCGATGTTGGCCGCACGGTGGTACAAGAAAGGCGAGGATATTGAGCATCCCAAAGGGCGGTTTGCCCGCTGGTTCGAGCGAGGCTTCAAATCGCTTGAAAGTCGCTATGGCCGGATGCTCGGATGGTCTCTCGACCATCGCTGGTTTGTATTCACTCTCGGCAACACGGCGTTAATCGCCATCGGACTTTTTATCATTGGCGGGATGCAAGGCGTGGAGGCTCCTCTTGATTCTTTGAGCATTGGCCTTATTCCGATGGTCGTTGCGACTGCGGTTGGAGCATTGATTTTTGCCGTTCATCTGTTGAAAAAGCGATTCCAGCCAAAGTTCATTCTCTATGGCGCATTGTTTGGGCTTCTGTTTCCGGTTGCTTCCTTGGCGGGCGGGTTCTTTGGCTTTTGGAAAAAGGAATCACCGTTTGGATTTGAATTCATCCCCCCAGTTGATAAAGCTCGGGTAAACGTAAGTGTGCGACTACAGGCGGACTCCAGCTTACAAGCGACACAGAGGGTAGTGAGCAAAATCGAAGATGTTTTGATCAAGAATCCAAACGTCAAATATGTAACATCCAATGTTGGCACCCAGGGTTCTGGTGGCGCCGGGGAGGGTAATGCGGGGGCAAATTTCGCTCTTGTCTCTGCCACGCTCTTCGAAAAAGGGGCCCTCCTCGACACTCTCCCTTGGAAAAGTCACACGGAGCCGCTTCGATGGGAGTCTGATTTATCCATCGCAGCAAAAATGCTTAAAGATGTCGGACGTATTCCTGGAGCAGAATTAAAAGTTTCGGCAGCTCGTAGTGACTTTGGGAGCCCTATCCAGTTGTCACTTCGGTCAGCAAACCCTGATCTCCTTATAAACACAGTTAACACCATCAGAGAACGTCTTTTGGATGGAGCAATTCCTGGGATTATCAATCCCGATGTCAGCAGTTCATTGGGCAAACCTGAAATGCGCCTTTACCCAGATCGCGACCGACTATCGGAGGCGGGTTTGAGCGTAGGGGATCTGGGATCGACGATGCGAACTCTGTATCAAGGAGACGACTCAGTACGATACCGTGTCAACGGTCAGGAGTACGTTGTTCGGGTTCAGATGAGTCCGGATGAAAAAAACGACCCTGATTTGGTGGATTCTGTACCAATTGGGTTCAATAACGGTCAGCCGATTTTTCTCGACTCGGTCGCTGATTTACGGATAGAACAGTCTGTTGATCAAATTCAGCGTCGTGACCGGATTCAGGAAGTTCAACTCGCCGCTGATCTGCTACCTGGGGCGGACTCTGGAACCATGCAAGAAAAACTTGAGCAGTGGATCGTTAAGGAGAAATTGCTTCCAACTGGTGTCACCAAGGCTCCAGCCGGGTTGGCGGAGAGTATGGCTGAAGAGATGATTGGGATGTTCATCGCGTTTGGATTAGGGATAACACTCGTTTATATGCTCCTTGTCGCGCTTTACAATAACTACCTCTACCCGTTCATTATTCAGTTGGCTCAGCCGCAGGCAATGACAGGGGCTTTACTCGCGATTGTCCTAGCCGACTCAACCTTTAGCATCGTTGGGTTCATTGGGATCATCGTTCTAGTTGGGCTTGTAGGCAAGAATGCGATCTTACTTGTGGATTATACGAATACCTTGAGAGAAAGAGGTACGGATCGACGTGATGCCATCATTGAAGCTGGCCCAACCCGACTTCGACCAATTCTCATGACAACCTTTGCTTTGATTGTCGGTACCCTTCCCATTGCCATGGCTATTGGACGGGGGTCTGAGTTCCGCGCATCAATTGGAACGATCATCATTGGGGGAATGGCCTTGTCAACATTGCTGACTTTGTTTGTGATTCCCTGCTCATACACGATTTTTGATGATCTGCTTGGTAAGCTCGGTCGCAAGCACCCGGCTCTGCCTGACGAAGAGGTTGTCGTATGAGAAGTCCAAGGGCATACTGCGAAATCGAGTTATGTGAAGAGGATAGCAAGTGAAGATTCTCATTGTCGAAGATGATGTCGAAATCGCTTCTATGATTCGAGAGGGACTTGACGATGCGGGCTACATAACGACGGTGTGCCGGGATGGCGAGCGAGCTTTGAGACTCATAAATTCTCGTCCTTTTTCACTATTCCTTCTTGATATCATGGTTCCTTCTTTGGATGGAATCTCGCTTTGCAAACGGATCCGTGATTCAAAACTCACCACACCGATCCTTATGCTCACGGCAAAGGATACAATTGCCGACCGCGTGGAAGGGCTCGACTCCGGAGCGGACGACTACCTTGTAAAGCCTTTCGACTTTGAAGAACTGCTCGCAAGAGTGCGAGCACTGCTTCGAAGAGAGACTGTGCTCAAGCAATCAGTTCTTCACATTGACGACTTAGTTATTGATACGAAACGAAAATATGTTGAGCGCAGAGGGCAGGAAATCGTGTTGACTGCGAGGGAATACGCACTTCTAGAGGCGATGGTGAGCCGTTATGGCCAAATTTTCACACGGGAGGCTATTCAAGAGCGAATATGGATGGATGAATCAGCATTCTCGAATGTTGTCGATGTAACGATAAAGAACTTGCGAAAAAAGATCGATGGAAGCACCTCGCGTAGGCTGATTCATACGGTGTATGGTCTGGGTTATGTGATCAGAGTCGAGGAGGAGTCATGATCCGAACTCGCCTGAGTCTTTGGAATGCACTGGTCTTTAGTATCGTGCTTGTTTCTCTTGGATTGACCATTTACTTGACAACTCGCTCATTTCTTTACAAGGGTGTTGACGACGACCTGAACCTGCGGACAACAGTGATGGCTCAGAATTGGAAGGAGTTTGCTGATCTTGGGGCGTTGGAACCAAACCGTACTGTCCAACCGCCGATAGTTGCCTTACCGACGAATTTGGGGAACGCGGAGTTGATGCTGGCATTAATTAGCCCAAAAATCGTCTTCAAGCAAGGTCTCAAATGGGAAGCTGATAAAGCACCTTACGACCGCTCATCTTTTGCCAAGTCCTTAGGAGGCGAGTCCGTCCTGAACACAGTGCTTCTTGACGGCAACCGGATTCGAGTAAGTTCTGTTCCACTTAAAGATGGCAACGAGATTGTTGGAGTCGGCCAATTCGCGACAGATCTTCAGCCGGTCGATTCGGCAGTTGCGTTGCTTGGCAAAATATGCCTTCTGTTGCTACCTGTGGGGCTAGGAGTGACTGCCCTTGTAGGATTCTATTTAACGACAAAGGCATTACAACCAATGGTTGCTATGACCGATGCCGCGAGCAGAATCAAAGGAAGCAACTTATCCGAGAGACTGCCGGTGAAAGGCAACGACGAGTTTGCAACTCTCGCCCAAACATTTAATACAATGCTGGCAAGTCTTGAGGACACATTCAACCGCCTCTCGAAGTCTTTGCACACTCAACGCCAATTCGTTGCTGATGCTTCGCATGAGTTGAAGACTCCCTTAACTGCAATAAAGGGAAGAGTTGGGGTTGCGCTGAGGATCCCTCACGCTGCTGAAAAGTACCGAGAGCACTTTCAAGCTGTTGGTCGATCTGCAAATGCAATGAATGCGGTGGTTCAAAATCTAATAATCATAGCTCGATCCGATGAGTCGGCTCTTGAATTGAAGAGTGAGCGAATTGACATTCATGAACTGGTTGAAATAACAATGGGGATGCTTCCAGTAGAGGATGTAAGGAGCGTTCACATTCTAAACCATGTCAATCCTCAACTTGAGGTGAGAGGTGACCCTGAACTTTTGTCGAGGGCGTTGATGAATGTTCTTGAGAATGCACTCCGTCATTCGGCTTCAAATTCTAATGTGGAAGTCAGTGCTATCAAACGTGGCTCTTTTGTTGAACTTCACATAAAAGATCACGGAATTGGAATTGATCCAGTCCACATTCCGTACATTTTTGATCGGTTTTATCGAACTGACTCAGCTCGCGATCGCTCGTCCGGCGGTACAGGTTTGGGCCTCTCGATAGTCAAATCCATTGCGGAGGCTCACGGGGGGTCAGTGTCGCTTTCTAGTTCATTGAATGTGGGAACACAGGTGACTATTGCGCTACCCTCAGACCAGGATCGAAATCCAAACACTACGACAACCGCTACGTGACAATCTAGTGGCCAGTAGCATCTGGCCACTTAGGGAATGGGTGCCTGCTCAGTTTTTTATGCGCTTATACTTAATCTCACTCCTGGCCACATGGAAGCATTTTTATTGGACGCGGTGAGACTCACTGAGCTATTCCCAGATTTCTCCGCAATCTTTGCTAGTAATGCGTCCAATGCAGCCTTCGCTTCCTTAGTTGAGCCTGTTTCAAGGGCCTTCGTCACTGACGCGAGGGGGTCGGATGCGGAGTCGCCGTCAACGTCTGGTCTAAACGAATCGTTCCTGTCCACTCCGGTTGTCGATTGTTTCATCTTTGTCAGAGTTTCTTTAGCCGCCTTTAGATCACCGCTCTCGATTTGCTTCTTTAAGGATTGCAACTCCTTTTTGCCGTTCGCCGCCGCCGATCCGCCAAGGATTGCAGCCGCTGGTCTACTCAATTGGTTTTGTGCTGAGATTTTCATTTTCTCGTTCCTTTTGCTTGATAACGGTCATATGCCGATACTCGCATTCCTAATTTCGGATGTCGCCACGTTGCAACCATGAATGAAATATGAGTTTTCGGACATATTACAATTTCGGGTACGGGCCAGCCGCCCAAAGTAACGTTCTTGAACCTTAGTTCCTCACATGATTGTGGTCTAGAGTAGAGGATCGTAACGGACGTTATGTGGAATAGATATTCAATCTGCCTTAGAATTATGTGAGCCAAAGCCTAGCGTCTCCATATTGACCTCTGGATCATATTCAAGTGCAATATTCCAGCCAGGAAGACCGGTATTGTTAAGTGAGTCCTCTTCCAAACAATCCTCAATAATCGAATTCATTTTCTTCGAGTATCGTTGGCTCTGTGAAGCATTAAGTTTGACACTTAAATTCTGAGTATCAATAAACTGTAGGATTTCTTGCAATGCAGTAGCAAAATGGTAAGGGAGTACACGGCTCTCCGAGAGATCGATTGACTGTTCAACTAGCTTTTCAACTAGAGGAGTTCTTTCAGCGATGTCTTCCTTAAATGCTGTTCCCGACAACAACAGCAGCCTCGTACAACGAATACGATGGAATCGCGCAATTTGATCTGTTACCGTCATTGACAGTATTGTGCCGCCAGCCCGCAGAGTAGAACTCTCGTTCAGACGCATTAACTCTATGGCGCGGTGGAATTCGCCTTTGCCGGATAAAATGTAGAGCCTAGCGATTGTATCACGGAGTTGCAGAAGATCAATATCGTCCGGAAAAATTTCCACCCTTGATGCGAGCCATTGTGCCGAGCATTGTAGTATTTTTTGACCCCCTACCGGCATTTCCTTCGTTCGAATAATTTTTCGGCAAATTAAACGGCTATACTTCATCCGAGTAACGACTTCTAAATAGGTAGCTATTCTTCTGGATATGTATTGGTCTTCATAGAGCGACCTAATGGTTCTAAGTATATTAGATTTTCTTGAGGCAATGTGCTTGAATGAAATATTGGGGTATGCAAAATATTCCGCACACATTTGGTTATTTAGAATACGAATAAAATCGATCCAACTTTTTTGAGTTAGTGGTTCTAAGGACCATCCGGGTTCTTTAATATAAGACACAAATGCTTGAGACACCTCGGAGCAGATAGCTAAAGAGCCTCTATAATCTCCATGAAGGATTCCAATACTTGCCAACTCTATAGCGATAAAGCGCCTTGCATGTCTGTGCACATAACTTGAACGATATGTCGCAAATGCTACATATGAGTGCTTGTAGTGATCTGCACCATCTCGCTTTGAACAGAGCTGTCTCCAGTGTTCTTTTTGTTCTATCATTGCATCTTGGTTATTGTGTGGGTACACAAAGAATCGTAATTGTGGAACAGATTGCAGGAAGCTGTTTCTGACGATGTCTGCTAGATCATTTTGCTGTTCCCATATAAATCGAAGCATGGAAGCTTGAGCATGATTTCCTCTACTTGCCAAAAAGTCGGCAATTTTGGGCAACATCCAGTAAGATGACGGGGGGAGTTCATCATTTCTGTATCGCCGCAGTTGCTCCTTCACAGCCGAAGCCGTTTTGCCAGGAGATTTGATTGTATTGCATAACTCAGCCTGCGTAACACCAAGTTCGTTGAGCATTTCAAAGAGGAATTCTCCAAAACAACGCTGTTTTTTCACACCTTGAGGATTGCCAAGCACAATCTATAATACGATTAAAAGCCACAAAACGTGGCCTTTAAACCAAATTTTGTGGCTCTGTGGAATTTTGTTAACAGAATAGGCCAAAATTTATCGAAACTTATGAATGCGATTGAGATATTCCCTTCCACGTGGTTAGAATTGCTTGTTGCTTGCCGGGCACCTAGTTCGTTTGAACCAAGTTGCTTAAGAGAGAAATTTTTACAGTTCGAGCATGTTGTGCTTAGAAAGGACGCTGCAGCTGCAGGTATTGACCAATTTGGGTTGGCTGCAGCAACAGCCGCACTTTACCTTGGGTTCAAACCCTTTAATGGGGGCGAGCGACTAAACTTGGCTCTTGCCGACCCGCCCTTATTGCTCGCCAATGGCCAAAGCTATGCTAATCATATGCGATTGATTCAAGAATCAAGAAATACAAGTATCAGCTTAGGAAAAGGCTATTTCAAAAAGTTTGAAACCGGTTTTGCATACACTGACGAGATGCACAAGTGCGATTTACAAGGAGTTTTTCCAGACATCATCTTCACTCCCTTGGATTGAGGCTATAGAAATAATTCTCCATTGCTTCGGGCTGGTGATATCAACCGTGGATTTTTCGCAGATTTATTCGCTTTTGCGCTTTCGGACAAATGCTCAACTTCGGCGACGGATGGATACCTATTTTCTGCTTCTATAGGTAACGCTGCAAGCTCATCTAGAAAAGCGTCCATCGATTGCAGATGCTCAACTTCAGCGACAGATGCATACCTGTTTTCTGCTTCAATAGGCAACGCTGCAAGCTCGTCTAGAAAAGCGTCCATCGATTGCAGATGCTCAACTTCAGCGACAGATGCATACCTGTTTTCTGCTTCCATAGGTAACGCTGCAAGCGCATCTAAAAAAGTGTCAAGCGATTGCAGATGCACAACTTCAGCAACGGATGCATACCTGTTTTCTGTTTCCATGGGTAACGCTGCAAGCTCATCTAAAAATGCGTTTATCTCACTTGGGTCTGGTGATACCATATTTCCTCCGACGTGATTGGATGTTCTGTATGAGCCCAAAGTTGAACCATCACCCTTCATTGTTGGAGCTTCCTCAGGAATCTGGAGACTATCACTCGCTCGATGGAAAGGCAATTGAAAAATTGATAAGCATGACACTGTGACCAATAAAACACTTCTGACAATTTTGCTATCAGATTTTTTTGCTTTTCTTTGCAATTTTTCACTAATATTTGAGGTTGTTGGTATTCGTTCCATGTTTTTTTTCGAGTACTTAACTCAAGTTCATTGGCAATGTAGATATCGAATCCTTTCGTACCACAAAGCCACTCTTCAGTGTGCTCGCTCCATCCTTGGAATTGCCAGTTACGACTTTCGTACTGTATCTTGCAAGACTGTCCATATGTAACCTCACAGAGAAAAAGCCACAGATTGTGGCTTTTTTACACGCATTACATAGCATGATCCAGGCAGCATCGTTTGTCTGTATAAATCTGAGTACAAATTGATCAACTCAAGCAGACACGCATGTAGTGGATCATAGCATTCAAAAATGAAAATTAACTCTTCAGTCCTTGATTCATTTTACCCAGGGAGATAGATAGTTTCTCACGGCATTCTATCAACCTGCAAGACTCGCAGTAAAAGAATTGGATTCGCTCCTGCGTGTGACAACCATGTGTAAATCATCGTCAAATGACCGGCATTCGAATTCATCGTCTAGCAGAAGATTCTAATTCAATTGATCCTTCTCCCTTGTTTTGAGCTGACACAAGGGTTAGTTCTTCTGATATTGCTCGTGCTTATCGGTGTCTGCAGATCCATCTCCATCTTTGGTAGGAAAGGCAGTGCCAATCCGTGTCCAGAATGTTCCGCCTTGTCTTTTGATGGCGCAGAGGACTTCGAGGTGCTTTGTTTTCATTGTGATCTCCATTTGTTTTCACCAGAAGCGGAATTGCTCCTGGCGTGATAGCGAAAGTTAAAGCTGGTGAGTAGGGAAGTGATGCAAGGCTCAGGGGAGCCGGGACACCCTCGTTTGCAGAGACACGAAAATGAGGGGCCTTGTCATCATCTTTACTTCAGCAGCTACAAAGCAATCACTCTCAGCCAGGAAAACATCCGCGAGTAAACAAAGGAGAGCCCAAAACATCCCCAGAGTGCGAAGCCGTAGAAAAGCCGGACTGTGAGGGGCGGTGCTTGCTTGCCGAAAAGAGCGGATTGCGGGGTAATGGCGGTTTGCTTCACCGCCCTTGCCAAGGCAAAGAGTCAAGTGCCTGCACCAAAGTCCGAAGGGCGAGGCGAGAGCGCATTCGATACAAGGGAATTGTAACGAAATGTCGCATATGGGCAGTATATTTACATGATGGTAAGGGTTCGCTCGGCAATCTGTGTTCATCGTGACACTCTGTTATTAGGAGCAGTTATCCATGCGTTCAAAACGTATGTCTTTGTCAGTTCTGAGGCATGATCGGGGGAGCCTGGCGATTGGAAGCAGTCGGTGCAGATCGCTAAGGACGCTGGTGCAATTGTCGTTGTTGTCGAGTGGAGTAATGAAAGTTCGCACTGGAGGTGAGCGTACGAACATATGGGGGGAGTAGGGGCGAGCTAGTTTTTCATTCCGGATAGTGATGAGATTCTTGTCCCAAAGCTGCTAAAGAATCTAGGCAGGATTTCCCCGGAAAAGGCTCGCAGACAGTTCGAGTGCGGATTGTGACGTTCTGGAACAAAACATTCGATGATGTTCAGCCGCTGGAACCTGTTCGTTCTTACACGAGTGGAATCGCAAGATGGAGCAGGCTTTGGAACTGGTGGCAGTTCGACTTCTTAGTAGGATAGTGGACTAATGCCGGGCTCGCTAGAACCTGCAAGATCATTTAGTCACTCAAGGAAACCAGGCTATACTATTTACGGTCTATCTGGATTATGTGGTCTGTCTCCGGCCGATTATTTTTTGAAATGTGGAGAATATCTGACAATAAGTCGTCTGAGGAAGACTCCTCATCAAAAGTAGCGACAAAGAGTATAGCGTCACGATGAACGTACATTGCTTGAAAAATATGGAATTTAATTTTCCTTTTATCGTGAGTTTTCATTCAAGATCAGGAACATGGTTTTCTTCCTCTACATTTGAAGGTTTAACTGGATTTGTCCATTCACGAATTTTGTCGAGGTCACGTTGAATGGCCGTGGATTTTTCGTTTGGTTCAGGTGCTGGTTCAGACTCAGACTCAGACTCAGCGTTTTCCAGACTAAGCGTTTTAATCACTTCCTGCTCAATTCGGTGCACTTCATGGCTGATTGCTTCACTTCTCGCCGCCTGGAAGTTTTCTAGTTGTTCCCTGTGGGCTAGATAATCAGGATCGGTAGATGCAGAATCTCTGGTGTTCTGAACTTCGTGTTGCACCCCACTCCAAGCGGCTTCTTTCCCGTTCATTGTATTTTGCAAATCCATTCGCATATATCCTTCTTTGTAGATAGCATCAGTCTTAGCGACCGTATATGAATGGAGGGAATCCTTTTGTTCGAGGAGGTTTGAGACGGCTTGGTGGTCGTGTAACTCGTCTTGAAGGGTGTTGAAACGTTGCTCAATTTCGTGCTTGTTGGCTAGGGGAGAGTCCGATTGAAATTTACATTGACGAGTTTCAGCTGCGAGTTCGTGAGCCTTTGCAATGGCGTCCGCATAGACGTGGTTATTCGGGTGGTCAGTAGCGAAGTTCTCTGGATTGTATGATCGGTAATTTATGTTTGCGTGCACAACCAGAAGTATATGCTTAAGGAAGCGTTTTCTGCATCGAGTATCGAAATGACATGAGGTTTTTGATCTGGGATACAACAAGATTTCGAGGGATTGCATTCCGCATAGCCATATTTTTCCAGAGAGTTGAGTTTGGCTCCGCATCGACGATAAAATTGCTATCGGTAAAGTCTTCAATCATCATTTCAAGTGTCTGGCTATAGCGGTCGGCGCATTCTTGAAGTTCGCACAGTTCAGACTCTGTGAAGATTAAGGGCACGATTTTCAGGCCATGAGTAGGAGACTTATCGCGCTCAGAGCGAATCCATTCCCGGTTCTTTCCTCTCAAAAAGACGTTCACTTCTACTTCATCTGCATAGTTCATTTCCGGCTCCTTTCTAGTTTTCTTAGATTAAACTGTTGAAATAATTATGTCGAATGAAGTTTTTATGACGGTGTAGGGTTAAAATGTAAATCTATGAAGTGTCCTTCCTGTCAGGAAGAGAACGAGTTAGATAGTCCTTTTTGCAATTACTGCGGAACGGTTATCACTAGTAGTTCAATAGATAAGTTCCCTAGTCCAGAACTGGGATCGGAGTCCATACCTGTTGTTGCCTCACTGAAGAAGGATCAAACTGCACCTCCCGGGCATGAGAGAACTCCTCCCGAAGTGAGGCAAAATACTTCGGCGAATGTGGTTGCTGGGAAACCTTTGGTTCCTTCACAACCTATTTCAACTGGCCAGAATTTTTGGGTTGCTCCAGTTGTTATCCTAATCGCTGGGTTAGCAATCTTTGGTGGAATGGTTGCATTTTCGTCAAACTCCCGGAATGCCTCATCAGAAATCGCTACTGATGAGGTGGTAGTCCCGCCTCCTGAACTTCCGGCAATTCCAAATGACGGCGTAGCTCAACCTGAAAGCACTCCACAGCCTATAGAGCCTGAAGAGATTCTAGCCCTTGAAATTGATTCATTTGAAATTGTTCGGCAAACGGATACTGCGTTCGGCTCATTCATAAAACTTCATATTGGTGCGCCATCTAGCTTAAGTCTTGAAATCCACGTTGACCGGGATGTCATAACGGATGTCAGTCCTGGCAGCGATCAGGTCATATTCATTTGTAGACCCACGGTCCTGGAATTAGTCGCCACGAATTCCGATGGGAAGGAAGCTTCCCAAACTCTAAAGGTTGACGGAGGTGATCAAATGCAGGTGGAGCCCAGTAACCGTGATGCTCCTTACTTTGGGGAGATTGAAGCAATCATCGCATCATCCGCAATTTGCGACTACGGCACAATTTCTTCGGAGGATGAAGATCCTCTTTTCGCCTATACAGCCCAAATTCTTGAAAAGGCAAATTTGGAGTCGCTGAGTATCTATCGAAACTCGTTGTTTGCGATTCAGGGTTTCATATTTGAGAGCCACGAGAATGGCCAAATATTCCAGTCGCGGCCTTGGTACGATCCAGTAACTTTCAACGCAGATCTTCTTTATAGTAAGTTATCTCCGGCACAAAAGCAGAACATTGACTACATCAAATTGAAGGAATCTGAAAATTCCAACTAACTATCATGAGCACAATCCAAGACACCGATAAAGCTATTCAGTTCATAACCGAAGTGAGAACCGGAATTCATGCAAACTATGGCGACACTAAGTCAGCCGCGCATTATTGGCAAAACTCAGGACTTGATGCACTCATTTTGTCAACTCCGGATCACTCCGGAAAACCAGAGGAAATCGCCCGAGAGGTATATCACCGGCTTACTGCAAGGCTCATTGCAACCCACATAGTTGCACTTCAAAAATCTGCTCTCATGCGCGGAGTCATTGGTGCTTTTGTCGCTGAAATCCTACTCTTACTGCTTGTTGTTATTGTTGGTCCACTCGCTTTTATTTCTCCAAATCTTGGTAAGTCCATCGCGCCTCTGTTGCCGATCGTATATTTTGCAATTCCAATCGGATTAATAATTTATGCGCGCTCTGTCCTGAGCATGGCTCCGCAACAAATTCAGAGGCTCCCCATTTCAAAAATTAAAGAGGAAGCGCTCGGGGTAGTGCGGCGGTGTTTTCTTCGCGCCATTCCCGCTGGAACGCCAAGCGACCTCGCTGATGTTTGGCGGCATAGCTGGTTCACTAATGAGTGCAGGCCAATATCATCAGAACTCGTTGAAACAGATGCAGCTTCGATGGTGGCAGGGGAAACCGCCTCTGATTGGCGCTCCTGCTATTCAGCACTTCTTTTTTCAGCTGCAGTTGCATTGCTTTGTCCCTGTATCTTCCCGTTCCTAGTGTTTATGCTCTTGAAGAGTAATGGACAAAACCCAGGCGTCGTTCGTTCACAAGAACTCGACCGGCGCAGAGCCGTTGAAGGATCTGCATTAGTTGCCGCCGGAGGAATCCTGTGGGCAAGACATCAAGAGCAGGCCCGGATAAAACAAATTTCCGAATCGATGGATGATAATTCTCCAGTTGTAAGTATTGGAACTTCAACAGGCATTCTTGCCGCTCGGGGAGATTGTTATGCACCTTCAGCGGAATTACCTTTTGACTTGAGCCTTCGGGATTTGCAAAATCACCTCCTTATTTTTGGCGGAACCGGTTCTGGGAAAACGTCTGGAGTACTGCGGCCTCTGGCTCATCAAATAGCGGAATCTGAAAATATTGGTCTCGTTGTTATGGATGGTAAATCCGCACTCCCGTCTGAACTCGCAAATCTGTCCGGGATGCAATTGGTAGACCCTGCAAAGAGCAAATTCTCCCTGGTCGCGGGCCTGAGCCCTGCGGAACTGGTCGATACTTTGGTGGACGTTCTCTTAACGGGAAGCGAGAGCGACCCTTATTGGTCGAATAGTGCGGCTGGGTTGTTGCGGAGGTCGGCGGTGCTTGCCCGGCATGCAGGGGGAGCATGGTGGACGCTCGAAGGGATTGGCAAAATCGCAACGTCCGCAGAGGCATTGGCTGAAATCCAGGAAACGCTAACGGTAGAAATCATTATGAATGACCCCATCCTTGAGGAAGCAGTCCATTTCTTTGCAAATGAATGGATGAATATTGATAGCAAACCGAAATCGAGCGTTGTGTCCCATGCAATGACCTGGATATCAACAATCACTGCGCATCCAGATTTGCTTGCATGGGCGCAAACAGAAAGCGGCTCGGATTCATTCGACCTTTTTACACCTTTGACGGGAGGAAGGATCGGCTTTCTCATTCCCGCTCACCGATACGGCACGGCGGGGGCAGCGGTGACGGCGTTACTCAAAGCGCGGTTGTATTCGAAGATCAAGGAACGTGCTGAACGGAAGCTAGAAGATAGTGAAACACCGATAGTTTTCATTATCGACGAAGCGCAAGAGGTTGCAACAAAAGACGACGCGACGATGTTATCGATTGGCCGCTCACTTGGCCTCGCAATGGTAGCGGCAACACAAACCGTCGAAGGCGTGACTGAAAAGCTCGGCGAAAAAACCTCCGCGAAGTGGCTTGCAGTTTTTGGAAACACGGTTGCGCTAACTAACCGCTCCCGTGCCACTGATGAGTTTATTGCCAAACGTGCTGGTTCATCTTGGAAACCGACTGTGAGATCTGTCCCGGGAATGTCGGTGAAAGATTCTGTTTTGTCAGGCGTATTTAGCGGCTCGTCGGCTGCCGCGCGGAAGCAACCAACGATGCGCCAATTCGCGGTTGCCCCGCCTTCGCCACTGGCTCCTTTTACAGAAAAGGCGCGGACTGCCCCAAAGGAAAGTACACCTATCAATACCGATCCAAGGTACCACCGTGAAACAGATGAGGGCGTTACTTCATCTGTGGAGCCGGTGTCTCTTATCTTTGCCGAAGAACTGCCGACGCTTTTGGCAGAGCCTAATCTTGCGCTGGCGATTACGATCCGTGCTCGTGTTCCGCGAAGGGATGTGATTATGTTAACTCCGAAATTCTAAAAGCCTGCGATCCTTGATATCTAACAGACAGATTGAACCTGGCCCTTTTCGTACTAACGGTCTCGGCTATCCTCGGGATTGGGAGTTGCCCTGAGCCTGTCCATATTCTTTTGAACCCTGGTGGCGTGATTTTCTTTCTGCTGCTGGTCGTCCAGCAGAAACTCTAAATCCGGCGGATTGCCTTTTCGGATGGCATGAGTGGCCCGTTCTACTTGAGTTAGCAGGTCATGGTATTCATAGCTGATCCGGGCAGCTTCTGGAATTGTGATGGCTTCTATCCGCTCTTGGTTTTGCTTTTTCCAAGTTTCAGTAACTGTTGGCCCTAAATCCAGTGGATAGGAACCAGGCGAGTAAGGCTTTTGGGGCTCGGTCAACTTTCCTAAACCGAAATCCTCGTTCAAAAGAACTGAACAGGCGGTGCGGAGAGAGCCCCGAAGTTCGGCGCTTTTTTCGATTTGCAACCTTTCTTCCCAATGGAGATCAAATAGGTCACATTCCATCTCAACTTCGTTTGCGGGCACGTTCATGTCTCTGGACCGCTCAACGCCCTTTTGAAGTTCCCGCAGGTGCTTCTCTAATTCAGCTCGCAATAAAACGTGGTATGACACACTGAAATTATCGCACAGGATCAAACAATTTGTTGCGTTCCGAAGAGAACGATGGCACAGTAATATCTATGTCAAAAGGAATATCTATCACTATAACAAGGCCAATCGAAACCCGTTTGCCAAGGCAGGGAGAATGCCATCACAGGATTTGGACGGGGCAAGCTTGGGTTTCCCTAAGCTCCTTTCCGGTTAGTCCGATTCTTGATTACCTTAAGGGTGAGGCAACAACTATTCGAACCACGACACTCAATTTTCTGCCGCAAGGTGTAGCTCCATTGTCAGCTTATAAATACAAAAACGGACTGGGAAAGAAAATGCGGGCACTTGGAGTTTTGAAATGATCTCCAATTTTTTTGGATAATCGACAATTTCAACCAGATTTTCTGTATCCTATTTATGTAGGGTTCCTATATGACCTGACTGACTCGAAAAAAAACATGCTGCATTGTTATTGAACCGGTAAGCGTTCTTAGATGTGGCAATTCATCATTACCTTGTGCCGAAGAAACCGAAGCTGAGACTTTGACCGATCCAGATTCTGACCAGCCTCCCTGACTGGCTCAATGTAGTTCGCGGACAATTTCGAGGGTGGTGATTTTATGAGCCACCGACCGAACAGTGAAATAGGGGAGACTCCACTTTTGCTTTCTGTGCCCGCGGTATGTCACCTTCTATGTCGGAGTAGGGCACGGGTGTACGAAATGGTGCGAATGCATGAGATCGGACACTTGCGCGACGGCAAGAGCATCTTGATTCCGAGAGACGCTTTGGACGAGTGGATTGCAAAGAGACGGAAAATTTCTGGATGCTAAATCTACTCGTCAGAGGAGTGCTCCAACATGATGCAGTTTGCCCAAAGTTTGGGCAGACTGCAACAGAAAGCATGCGACACACGAGTACCAAACCACAATGGCCTAGGTACAAAAGCCACTTTTGAAGCCTGTTTTTATCTCTTCTGTCTTGTTGCCAACGAGAATGTCGGGAGTTCGAATCTCCTTTCCCGCTCCAAACAAGTTTTATTTTATAGCTTTTCCTTGTTTAGGGCGATTTTGCTGTATTCTCATGGAATGAGATTTAGAAAGTTAGCTCTCTGTGTTGCTTTACCTTCAACAGCGGTATTGGCGGCTTTGGTGATCGGTCAAGTCACCGTTCAACGTAGCGGGTTCAAAGTTGAATATCGTCCATTTATTAGGCATGACTTTCACAATTTGGGATTTCATCACTCGGAACCGACTGATGTCACCCGTGAACTGATGCCTTACAAGGACAAACTTATGTCCATATTGAGCAGTCCCCGGTCGATTGAGTGCAAAACTGATATGACAACCGTTTCTGCTTGGGTTGAAGATGGCAATACAAAGTACTTGATCAATAGCAGTGGATGTGTTTTTACAGGGTCAACTTCTAGCCGGTTATCACCCAAAAATTTCGATGAACTACGACTGGTTTTTGAGCGTGTTTTTCCGGGATCCGAGTCTGGTGCGGACTCTTTGTCAATGAAGGGCCCGAATTTGACAGGCGAAGAAGCACTAGCGATTACTGAAGCGTGGGAGGCGTTTTCGAGCAAATTGAAAGCTGACAAGAGAGATATTCGTTTATTCAGAGTTACTGTCAGCGATCAGTCCGGAGCTATTCGGTACTCACCAAACATTGCACCCAATCGTTTTGCTGAACTTGATAGGGGTCAAAAATGGACGGTTCAATTTTTTCCATTATTAAAATCAGTAGAGGGAGGAAGTGAAGTCTATAAATCGCTGCCTAGGGGAACTTTCCAGATTGACAACCGGTGATTTGAAACGATCATAGAAAAGGCACCTTCACTGAAGGTGCTTTTTTATTGTAAATTACTTACATGAAGAAATTGGCGGTTGTTTTAGGTTCGATTCTTTGCTATACCGGGTTGGCGGGGTCGGTCAACTCTGAATTCCTGGTGACTTATCAGCCGTTTGGGATTAATACATTTGGCGAGACATTTTCTATGGGGAAGACGACGGTGACGGATATTACGAAACTCATTGGTGAGAGGCGGGAGGTGTTTGTTGGATTGATTGACCGGGCTAGTGATTCGGAATGCAAGCTTGATCTGGAAGGGGGATTTTTGAAGATGGTGGATGGTGGCACAACAACGGAGGTTGATAGCACCGGTTGCGCTTCGGATGGCAAGGGTTCAAGAAAGATGTCTCCCGAGGATTTTAAGGCACTGCGTATTCAGTTGGATGAACTGTTGCCTGGTTCGGAGCGTGTAAACGCTTCTCAACTCGGTCGTAAAAGTACTTTTCTTCATGAACCACGCGGGTCGGTGATGGGTCGTGAATTTGAAGCGATGCAACTGGCTTGGGCGCATTTCCAGAAAAATCGTAAAGGTTCACCGGTTGGATTTGATGATGTTGTGATCAGTGCCGAGAGCCTATCGGGCAAGGATAGTTATGGAGGATATTTTGTCATTTTGATTCCGGATGCCGTGCCTGTGATCGTCGTGATGATCGAGCCTCGTTTGATGATTACAAGAGATGATTTGAACATAGTCGACGGGCCAGAAAACAGTGCGACCTATGTTTTCAAAGCCAGTGACTTGAGCCTAATTGGTGCAAAGGGTGAACTTAGGGAGTGAACGACTCCGGATCTTTCGATATCATTTCGAATGCTGATTCGAGTTCTTCGGGTTTGATGGTGCCGGTTATTTGCCAGTGGATTTCGCCGTTTTTGATCATGAAAAACGTGGGGACGGCTTTGACTTTCCAGCGGGACATGGCTTCGAAATTGGGGTCCATGAGTACGGGGTAGTCGGGTTTTTCGGCTTTGAGCCAGGTGCGGAGGTCGGATAGATTTTCGTCGGTGCTGATCGCGAGATAAGTGAATGGTTCATCTTTTTTTGATTTGACAAAATCTTTGATCATTGGGTGCATGGCCCGGCATGAAGTGCACCAGGTAGCCCAGAATTCGACGAGATAGATGTGATCTTTTTTGAGGTCTTTTTTGAGCCAAAGCTGACCTTTTGTATCGCGAAGGTTGAGCTCCGGCATTGCGGCCGGAGCTTGACTTTGGGCGAGGAGAAGAGTGGAGATGAGGGTGGTGATCATGATCGTATTAGAAGGCGTAGTTGACGCTGAAGCCGACGTATTTAGTGCGGGCCAGAATGAAGCTGAAGGCGGCGCGATCCATCATCTTGGTGAGGAGAAGGTGGGTGTAGTCGCCATCGTTGATCGCTTGGAGGACATAGTTGCTGGGGAGGGCATAGTTGACTCCGAACGGGAAGACCGTTTTGCCGTCGTAGCTGTTGGTTTTGATGCTGATGAAGGGCGTGAACTGGGAGTTGGGGATGTGTTTGCTGGCGGTCACGAAGAACGCTTGACCGACGGGGGTGCTGAGTCGATCGGATGCTGATCCGATGAGGAGGCTCGGGTGGTTTTTGCCTTCGGGAGTGATGAACCAACTGAACCGAGGCAGAATGAGGGCGTCACCATCGGAGTAACGGAGATAGTCTCCGGGATTGTCGGTGAACTCGGGGACGGGATTGGGATTTGAATCGCTGCCGCTGCGTTCGAGGCCAATTGTGAGTCGCGGAGTTAGTGCGTAGTCGAGGGTGAATCGGTGGCGGGCGCTTACCTCGTCAATGGCGATGAATCGGTAGCTTGCGGTGAATCGACCGGCGAAGTTGCCGCTGTTGAGGAGTCGGGCTTCGCCCGCGCATCCGGCGCAGGTTGGTGCCATGGTGAGTTGTCCGCTCGTCGGCGCGGCTTTAGTTGATCCGACAAGGATGACTTTTGATTCGACGTTTTTAGCGTAGAGATCGGGGTCATCCTGGAATTTTTGGGGGCATCCGTCGCAGCAGAAGTAGTAACGAACGCCTTTGTGATCCGCATATGCAATGGCGGCGGAGTAGGAGGCAATTTCGTTCTTCATGACGGGGCAGGTCAGGGATTCTTTGGCGGGAGTTTGGGTGAAAAGCCCGGGAAAGGCCATGAATTCGTCGTGGTTTTCTTGGGAGGCAAAGGGGTAGCGGATGCCTTGGAAATCCATGGTGGTGGCGGCTCTATCGAGATCAATCCTTTGTCCGTTGACGGGATCGAAGAGGGATACGGCGACGGTTCGCTTTTCTTCGGTGGCTTGCTGGAGATATTGAGTTGGGTTAGCGATAAACTTTTGATCGCAACCAGGACAGCAGAAAGTGACTTTGAGCCCGGCGTATTCGATGGAAGGCGCGTTGGCGGGGATTGCTTCACCGAGGACGGGGCAGGTGAGCGGGGTGGGAGTTTGTGCGCTGGCGATTGATGCGGCCAGGGCAAGGATGGCGAATAATGTGGTCTTTGTTTGCATTGTTGCGAATCTGTGTTTTGTCAATGGGGGCGTTTGCCCGGGTGGATTTGACGGGTTACAACAGATTTGCAGGTGGTGCGCGGGAGGCGCTTTCTTGAGGCGGTGATCCGGGTGGCGCGTTCGCCTTTGGATCGGGAATTGTTGGTTCAGAAACTGGGTTTAGGGTGGAGAGCTCGGGGGGTGCTTGGGAGAGGATTGCGAACTGGGGAAGCTCAACTTTTGTTGTGAGCGCTATTGATTGAGGATCGGGGGTATCTGACTGTTTGATGCACCCACACCCATCCATTTTGCAGTTGTGGTCGGTCTTGGATTTGCAGCACGGCGCGTTTTCGGGTTGGAGTTGGCACAGATTAGTAATCGCCTGAGCGGGGATGGTGCTAAGGATTATTGTGGTGGCGAGTATCAGCCGAAGGATTAGATGAAAATTTCTCACCCTCTTTCTATGAAGATACCGTTTTGCGGTGGTTAGTTCCAAATTGTTTGATTTGTAGCTGTGCGGGGTGGTCAATTTGACTAAATCGGGAAGTTTTCGCGTATGCTCATTCTATGAAAATGCCTTGGCAAAAGGGGGATGATTCGGGATCACTGGTGAAGATTCGAGCAGCGGTGATGCCGATGACGCCAGGTAGTAGGGTGGTTCGTGGGGTTTCGGAAAGTAATTTGACGGTGAATAGTGTTAGTACGCATATTGTTAATTTACAGCCTCTGCAACCTGGGCAGAAAGCGGAGGATGTGGCGCAGTTTGAGCCGGGGACGATTAATCAGGGGAGCTGGATGATTTCGCCGGAGGATGCGGTGAAGCGGAATTTGCAAAGAGTGCAGTTTAATGCGCCGAACTGGGTTGGGGTATTGGTGGTTTCGAATGCATCAAGCTATGAGCGGCATATTGATATTCCGGTTTGGGCCGATGGGAATGGGAAGATTCAAAGGGTTGATGTGGATGCGCTTTTGGTTGAGCTTGAGCCTCGCCGTAAGAAGGCGAGTGAGATTTGGGGGCAACGGGAAGGGATTTTTTCTGATCTTCATCAGATTGCGGCGGCTCCGAAAGAGATTTTCAAAGCGGTGAAATCGTTGGCGGCCCTTCCGGGTGATCTTATGGATACTTTTCGGGACATTAAGAATAGCGAGGTCAAGGCAGACCCGAATCCAGCAGAACCTGTGCCGAAGGATGAATGGCCTGACTTATCGCAATATCCGCCGGTTGATGGGCTGGATTATCAGACATTGGTTGGCTTTCAGGCGAAGCCTGAAACGATCAAGGGTACGGAGTTTGCTGACAAGAAAAGGATGTTGGCAGCGGGGAAAGTTTGGAACGGAAGGATCATCTCTGATCCGAAATTGGCCAAGCTATTCTTCTGCGATGTGGATCGAGTGAAGAAGGGAGCGACGCCATCTTGGGAGTGGACGGAGTGAAATTTGGGCTGGTTGGGGGCTAGATTTATGTGATCTGTAAAGATCGTTCACGGTCGCATAATGAAAGCGTAAAGGCCAGAACTCGGTGAGTTTTGGGGGCGTCTCTTAGTTCATGAGTACAGCAGAAAAAATCCTGAACTTTGTTGACGACGTAAGAGTGCGAATGATGCCAGAAAAGGCACGACCGAGCGGTTTGAAGAAGACGCTTGCGGTTTTGGGAATCATTGGTTCGACAGCGGCAGTTGGCTACGGACTTTATCGAGCAGTTGCGGCTCATCAGAGCGATCAACGCGAATTAAACATCGACTAAAGGGCTGATTGTCGAATAACGGAACTTTCCCAAGGTACTCCCTCCGTTCCTCCTCTCATGCAAATGGGGGGAGGTTTTAATTTTTTAGGGGGTTGGGATTTCGCCATAGAATGCTTCGGCGGCCATGACCGAGGTGGTCTCTCCGTTTTGAGAACAGAGAAGTTGTCCGTTTGGGCCGATTCCAAGGGCGATGGCGATTTCGCCGGAAGGGAGTTTATATTCTTTGCCGGGAGTGTTATCGAATAGTTGCCAGGCGGGGCGCAGGGATGCCCATGAATCGGGTTCGGGAGCGGTTTGTAAGTTGGTGATGATTTTGCCGGCAAGGATTTCGGCGTTGGTTTCTCGGCCGGAATGGATTTTGATGCTCGTGGCGCGGTGGGTGATTTCTTCGGGGAAACCGGTTTGATTGAGATTGATGCCGATGCCGACGACGGGGATTTTTTTATCTGTGGAATTGGGGAGGAGTTCGATGAGGATGCCACCGACTTTCTTTTCGCCGAAGACGAGGTCGTTGGGCCACTGGAGTTGGCAGTTGATGGTTCCGGCGATGGCGATGGCGGCGGACATCCCGATGAGCCATGGCTCTTTGTGGTCGGCGTAATCAGGAAATGGGATGCTCATGGTAAGCGATTCGCCGGGGCTGCTGTGCCAGGTGCGGTGGAACCGTCCTCGACCTTGGGATTGGTCGAGAGCAAAAATTATGGATGGGGGTTCGCCAGACTTTAAATGGGTGGCGGCGACATCTTGGGTGCTCGTTACAGATGGGTAGACGGCAAACTCGCCTTGCGGAACTTTCATGGTGCGGGGCTAGTTGACTTCGAGATGCATGGCCAGGGACTTTGCGGAGTGGGTGAGGGCTCCGACGGAGATGGCATCGACTCCGGTTTGAGCGACACCGCGGACGGTATCGAGAGTGATTCCTCCACTGGCTTCGAGAACGACTTTGCCTTTGTATTGTTTGACGATATCATGCATAAGGAATGGATCCATGTTATCGAGCATGATGATTTGTGCCCCGGCTTTATAGGCTTCATCAACCATTTCTTGAGACTCGCATTCCACTTCGATGAGGGTCATGTGTCCGGCGACGGATCGGGCTTTGTTTACGGCTTCGGTGATTGATCCAGCAGCGCGGATATGGTTATCTTTGAGCATGATGCCATCGTAGAGGCCCATGCGGTGGTTGGTTCCGCCGCCGCATCGAACGGCGTATTTTTGAAGATAGCGGAGACCGGGGGTGGTTTTTCGGGTGTCGACGATTTTGACGCTGAGGTTGGCGACTTTTTGCACGAACTGATGAGTGAGGGTGGCGACCCCGCTGAGCTGCATGAGGAAATTTAGCCCAGTTCGCTCTTTGGTCAGGAGTTTTGCGGGTGTGAGTCGGCCGGAGAGGATGGTGGTGCCGGGCTTGACGAAATCGCCATCGCGGGCGTGGATATCGACCTGGCAGGATTCGGGTTCATCGGCTTCGGGTTGGAAGAGATAGGCGGCGATTCCGAGACCACAGATGACGCCTTCGGCTTGGGTTTCGATATACCAATTGACAGCCTGATCTTCATCGAAAAGGGCGGTGGTTGGGTCGCCGGAGCCGAGATCCTCGGCGATGGCTGTCCAGAGAATTTCTACCCAGCCTTCGGGTGCAGGTTGTTTGAATCCGTTATTCATTCGGCGATTATTTCGATCCCGCTACGGGCGGAAAGTTCCTCGACCAAAGTGAGAAAAGGAACTTCGATGCCGTTGCGTTGCCAGCCTACCGGAACTCGGTACTTTCCGGCAACTAAGTGGGCAGGGGGTTTGATTGTGATGCTGCCGCCGTTGTAGAGAATTTGATAGCGATCGCCGGCTTTGGCGACGATTTGGCGGACTTGGTTGTAGTCGACTTTTGTTCGACGGGCAAGATCGACGTATTCGAACCCGGTATCGAAGAGGTCGTATCTTGTTTCTTCGGCTTGTTTTTGAACAACAGTGCCGTATGCGCCCTTGGTGATGGAGATTGCGGCGGTGGCGGCTTGCTTGATGCTGGGGATGATGCCTTCTTCGTTGGCGGTTTTTGCGATTTCTTTGGTTTGTGAGCGGGCAATGGCGTTGGTTCGCTTTGATTCGGTGTCGAACCAGTGCATGACTTCGGCGGGTTTGTAGATGGTGAGGGACATGTTGCGGTCTTGGTATTGATACGCTGAATGATCAGCTGAGGTTTTCTAATTTTGAACGAAGATAATCGGCGCGTTGGCGAGCAGCAGTGGTTGCGGATTGGGTGCCGAAGACTTCCATTTCGGTGACCCAGGAATCGACTTGGCGTGGTGAGATTGGGAATTCTGGGAGTTGGATGGCGGCGGCCCAGCGGACATAGCCCAGGACAAGGAGGGCATCGCGCATGGAGACTTGGTTGCTCATGATGGCGAAATCGACGGCGGTTTGGGCTTTTTCGAGTGTTTGGGTTTTTGAAGCTTCTTGGCGAGCAAGTCGCTCTTCTTGAATGAGGTGGTTGCAGGCACCGGCGAAGTCGGTTTCGGATATTTTTGTGCCAGAAACTTGAACAAATGATGCGATTCCGCGAGAGGTTTCGCCGAAGAGTCCGCGTGTGGTTATGCCGATGTGGTGGAGGGATTTGATAAGTCGATTGAGGCGGCCCTGGGTTGAGAGACCAGCAAGATGGAACAATGCTGATCGTCGATTTCCGCCGCCTAGATTGGTTGGACTTGCGGTGAGAAAACCGAATTCGGGTGATGCTTGGAAGTCGAGATTTTTTGTGAGAGCAGCGGTGATTGTTTCGCCTTCGCGGACGGCTTGGCGGATAGACCATCCGGCAGAAACGGCCTGGATTCTGAGATGATCTTCTTCGTTGACCATGATGCTGAGGAGTCGTGGTTCATCCAGGAGAACCATGCGACCAGGTTTGGCGTGTTGGAAATCGTGGGAGATGAGACGGGCGCCGAGGAGGAAATCACGTTCGGCTTCGGTGATTGTATTTATGGGTGATAGAGGTAATTTTTTGGCTGAATCTTTTACCTTATTTGCGATTTCGATGAGTTCGGTTGGTTCGGCGTGGTGGGGGTATCGGTGGCCTTTGAGGTTACGTGCGGTGCGGAATCGGGAGCTGATGACGATGTCGGAATCGGGGGCATCATCGGCGAGCCATGCGGGTGGTTGCATGGATCGGAGAACCATTTTTTTCCAAGATTCGGAGG
>Ga0209066_10000494_pt1 | contig 57758 bp, 48 predicted proteins | sample All_14_2_FD_187198 | JGI IMG/M metagenome (GOLD analysis project Ga0209066, IMG submission 187198) | Freshwater microbial communities in response to fracking from Pennsylvania, USA - Allegheny Zone_MetaG_DW_15 (SPAdes) (version 2) ...
GGAAGGGGGCGCAGGGGCAGGAGGAGGCGCTGCCGCCGCAGGGCCCGGTGTCACCTGAGCGGGTGTCAAAGGGGCTGGAGGGGTAGGTGTGGGCACAATCGTCTGAGCCAGGCCGGGCGTCGCCATTACGGACACGAGCATGGCCGGCAGCGCGCAGCCACACAGCATTCGTTTCATCATCATAAAGTACATCCTAGACTTGATCCCCGCCTTCATCATCTACTATGTAGCGCCACGATGAATGACAACACGGCTGACAGCGCGGACGGACACTTTCGGCTGCTATTTTTGGGTGATGTGGTGGGGGAGCCGGGGCGCAAGGCCGTTGGGCTGCTGCTGCCGGTGCTCAAAGAGGAGCTGAAGCTCGATTTCATCGTGGTGAATGGAGAGAACTCCGCCGGAGGACGGGGCATCACGCCAAAGATCGCCATCAGCCTCATGCGTGCCGGGGCGGCGGTGGTGACGAGCGGAGACCACATCTGGGACCAGCGGGAGATCGTGCCGTATCTGGCCGATGAGCCGCGCATGCTACGGCCGATGAACTATCCGGAGGGCACGCCGGGCAACGGCTTTGTGGTGCTGGAATCGAAGAAGTGCAAAGTGGCCGTGGTGAACCTGCAGGGGCGGACGTTCATGAACCAGCAGCTCGACAATCCTTTCCCGGCCATCTCAGCATGCGTGGAAAAGCTGCGAGAGGAAACGCCGGTGATCTTTGTGGATTTCCATGCCGAGGCCACCAGCGAGAAAGTGGCGATGGGCTGGCACCTTGATGGTAAAGTTTCGGCAGTGGTCGGTACGCACACGCATGTGCCCACTGCGGATGAACGGGTGCTGCCCAAGGGGACGGCGTTTCAAAGTGATGCGGGGATGTGCGGCCCGATGGACAGCGTGATTGGCAGCCAGATCGAGCCGGTGCTGGAGCGCTTTCACACGATGATGCCCACGCGTTTTGGCGTGGGGAGCGGTCCTGTGCGGGTGAATGGCGCATTGATCACGATTGATCCTGCAACGGGCAAGGCGCTCAAGATTGAGCGGATTGCACGGACGTGGCATGAGTGATCTGCTGTGGCGGATTTAGCGACAAGTAGAGGTGAAACGTAAAGGTCTGGTGGTTTGACAGTTCGGGTGGGGGCATCACTTTTTGCAAACCCTTTGGTTAGCGAAAAAATACCCGGCATCCTGATGGCACTCACCAGGATGCTTTTGTTGTCCCCATGCTTTACCCACGCTTCAATGTCACTCTGACCTTCTGCATCGCCCTTGCTGCATGGCTCGCCTCACCTTTGGCACAAGCTGCGGACATCGGCGGCACGACCATCACGACCAACACCACGCTGGCGGACGGCGACACCTGGGATGCGGGCAATCTGGGCATCAACAATGGCGCCGTGGTCAATGTCCCCAATGGAGCCACGCTCCACTTTGTGGCGGCAAACAATCGCAATCTGACGAGCAACTCGACCGGGACTTTGCAGATCGATGCCGGTGGTATTTTCTCCCATGCCACCGCGACCAGCGGCGACAATCTGGTCGTCAGTGGCGCCGTGGCGATCGTGAACAATGGCACCTATGACTTTGCCAGCGGCGGCGACTTGCAGCTGCAAAACTCAGGCTCATCCTTCACCAACGCGGGGCTGATCCTCAAATCGTCCGGCTCGTTGAGCGGGTCCAACGATCCGTCGTACATTTTTCCGGCCAGCGCCTCAAGCGGCGGCACTTTTTCAAACACAGGAAATATCACCGTGAATGCGGGCCACCTGAACATTGCTGGCGGGAGTTCCACCGCAGGCACCTTCACCACGACGACGGGGGGAACGCTGTCATTTTCGGGACGCTGGACGGAACTGACCGCAGTGACGGACACCAGCGCTGGCGGGTCGATCATCATCAGCAACGAGAACCCTGCCGCCACCACCGGGGGCGTGTTTACCGCCGCCGCAGCCACCACGATCCTCAACGTGACCGGCAGCGGGCTGCAACTCGGTTCGTCCGCCTACACGGCAGTCACGCTCGACCTGAACGGCAACACCTTGCGCAATGACGGGCTGCTGCGGCTTGCGGTCAGCACGAGCACCACCACCGTGCAGGGTACGGGCAGTTTTGAAAACGGCAGCGCGGGCACCTTTCAGCTCACCGCTGGAACGCTGGCGCTGACGGGCGGCGATCTGACGAACAATGGACTGATGGCATTCACCAGCGGTACGACGACGGTCAATGGCACGGCATCGGTCATCAACGGCCCCACGGGAACCATCACGCTGAATTCCTCCGGAACGCTGAAAGCAGACACCGCCGTCATCAACAACGGCCAGATGAGCATCTCCGGCACAGCAGCGATCAGCGGGAGTGTGGCGGTCACGAACAGCGCCACGGGCATGCTTTCGCTGAGCGGCGGCACCCTGACTCTCACCGGCAACAACCTGGTCAACAACGGCGTGGCCGAGTTCAGTCCAGTGGACGGCAATGTGACAATCTCAGGGAGCGGGCGGTTCATTAACAACGGCACCTTCAACCACACCTACGGCGGTTCGAATGACAACTTCGTCATTACGGGCAGCGCGACCTTTGAGAACAACGGCACCTTCGACTTGCAGAACCGTGGCGACATCCAGATCACCTCAAATGGCGCTTTTGAGAACCACGGACTCGTCGTCAAATCCGTCGCCGGAGCCGACCCCAGCTTCATCTATCGCGATGCCATAGGTGTCGGCGGCACCTTCGTGGCGGCGGCAGGCAGCGAACTGCGCTCGAACGCCGGCGTCCTGCACGTGGCGTCGGGCGGTACCAGTGATGCTGCGGCGGTTTGGACGGCGGATGGTGGTCAGCTGGGCATCGCCGGCCAGTGGACGGGGACCATTGCGGGCTCGTCTGCCAACGGAGGGCAGGTGCGGGTGAGCAGCAGCGGCAATGGCAGTGTGGCCAGCGACCTGCTGGTGGGTGCAGGAGGTCTGGTCTTTAATATCAGCGGCGATGGCATGTTCTGGGACCAGTCTGCGATCAACACCCAGGCTCATACGCTGACTAATGAGGGGACATTCACGGTGAAGGGTGCCGGGACCAAGACCCTGAGCGGCGGTGGTGAATTCGTGAATGCTGCGGGTGCCACCTTCACCCATCTCGAAGGAACGATCACCTTTGCCGACGGCACCATTCTGCGCAATCAGGGCAGTTTCCTCATCCCCTCGGGAGCTTCAACAACGGGCTACGCGGGCACCGGATCGTTCATCAATGATGCCGGTGGCACCGTGTCATGGACGGGCGGCGCGATTGCCGTGGCGGCACCGGCGGAGTTTCACAACCAGGGCACGCTGAACATCGCAGGTGCCACCACCCACACCCTCAGCGGTGATGGCACCTTTGCCAACGACATTGGCGGCACGACGAACTGGAACGACGGCTCCACCATCAGCATCAGCACAGGAGCCACCTACACCAACAACGGCACCTTCAATGTTGAGAACGCCTTCAACCGCGTGTTCACCGGCGACGGCACTTTTGTCAACAACGGCACTCTCAACGACAACGTCACCGACGACTCTGCGGACAACATGGGCTGGAGCGGTGCCGGGCAGTTCATCAACAACGGCCTGTTCGCGTTCAACGACAACAGTGACTATCAGATGGAAAACGGCACGACGTTCACGAATGCCGCGACCGGTACGGTGCGCGTGAACTCGACGTCGTCCGACCAGGCGCAGTTCTTCAGCTTTTCGGCCGTTGCAGGAGTGGGGACCTTTGACAACCAGGGCACCGTCGAAGTATTGGGAGGCAACTTCCGTCTGACCACCTCGCTGGCTGGCACCTTTGACGACAACGTGCTGGTGCAAAACGACAACGGAGGCACACTCACTGGCGGCACCTGGAAGGCCGATTCCACGAGCACAGGCACCGCCTCGATCGACCTGCAGCCGTTTGGCGCCACCTCTGGCATCTACACCATCGGTCAGGCTGCCGTCGTCGAACTCACGGGTGCCAACGCCAAGCTGGTGCAGCTCTCCTCGCTCAATCAAATCAACGGTGGCCTTTACGTGAATGAAAAGACGTTCACACCTGGCGGACTGCTCAGTGTGGGAAGCACGGGCACACTCGGTGGCAACGGGACGGTTTCGGGAGACATTCTTGTGGACGGTGCCATTCAGCCCGGGGCTGCGCTCGGCAGTGGAGTGGGAACTCTCAGCATCAATGGCAGCATCAGCTTCAACAGCAACTCGCAGATCACTTTCCAGCTCAGCGCACCGCTGGGAGTGGAAGACTCGGTGTTCGTACCCTCTCAAACGCGTGCGTTGATTGATGCACTCCCTGACCAGGATCCCACCACGCAGCATGATTCTCTGGACGTTTCAGGCGCTCTTGAGCTGACCAGTTCGATGACCATTCATGTCACGGACCTGGGTGTCACTTATGCCTACGGCCAGTATTTCGATCTCATCGATTTTGCCACGCTCAGTGGCATCAGTTCCCAGATCGAGGCGGATGCGATCCTTGATCTGCCAGACATCGGCAGCCTCGTCTGGGACACCTCGTTGTTTGTCAGCAAAGGGATCATCTTTGTCGTTCCTGAGCCGTCACGCGGACTGCTGCTGCTGCTGGGGGGTGCGGTGACGATTCTGCGCCGATGCAGGCAGGGAACTGCGCGTGGCGGGGACGTGGCATGAGTAAGAATGGAGAGCTGTGTGCTGTCATATTTTTGATGACAAACCGTGAGGCGCTGGATACAAGCGCGCATGACCGAAGAAACACGTCCGACTCCAGCCATTGTTGATGCCTTGCGCTACCCCTTGGTGCGCATCAGCTGGTTTTTACTCGTGGTACTGTGTGCGGCGGGCTTTCTGGTGCTGGTGGCAATCAGCACTATTCAGAGCGGGCGTGTGCTCATTTCTGGGCGCATCATTTTTGCGGCGCTGGCGCTGGTCGGAGTCATTGTGCGCTGCTATTTCACCATCATTGAACACACGCTGATCGGGTGGGGCAAGGAAGGGTGGCAGAACACTTCGGTGGACACTGATGAGTTGTGGTCCTCGCTGCTGAGCATGGCGGGGCTTGCGTGCATCGCATGGGTGCCGGTTTTTGCTGCTGGTGAACTCATGTCGCCCTATCCCGAATGGCGTGAAGTGATCTGTCAGCTTGTGGCGGCGCTTGGCTGCGAGTACTTCTGCATGGGCACGCTTGCGCTGGTGGTGTTCAACAATTTCTCGCAGGTCCTGCCGCATCGCATTTTTCCAGCGATCGTCAAAAGCGGTGCGTCGTTCATGCTTTGCGGGGCGGCGCTGGTTCTTGTGCCGCTGTCGTTTCAGACGGTGTGGAATGTGCTGCCTGCCACCCAAGCGACGTTTGTGCGCGCTTTGATCGCCAGTTCGGCGTCAGCCTATTTTTTGATCGCCCATGCGCGTTTCATGGGCCTGCTCTATCTGGCGAACCGGGAGAAAATCGGCTGGGAGGAGTGAGGTGCCTCATACGATGCCTTCGCGCCTGCGTTGCTGGAGGAGGAAGTCCATGCCGCAGGCGAGCTTTTTGGCCATGGGGGATTTCAAGTCCACCGCGCGCCAGAAGGGTGTGATCTCTGCAAGCGGTCTGCCGTTTTGATGCTGCTCCCAGGCGAGCTCGGATGCGATGCGCAGGAAAATGCCGGCGGTGAGAGGGCAGGTGAAATCTGCGTGGTGAGCGGCGGCGAGATCCTCGCGCAACTGCGGCATGGTGCGGGATTCTCCCGGGGGAATGTTTGCGACGTAGGCAGCCACCACGGCGGGGGTGGGGATCAGCATCTTTTCACCTTCGCCATGTCCGGCATAGGTCTTTCCCAGCCGGGAGACACTGGGCTTCGGCGGGTGCACAAACTTCGCACTCCAGGTTTTGGGCATGGCTGTATTACTTCAGTTTTTCCAAGGCCTCCCGTGCGAGCTTCTTCGCGCCCGTGGATTGGAACTTCCCGTCAGCTATGGCGATGAAGTCGGTCCTGGCTTTTTCAGTGTCGCCAAGGGCTTGGTAGGCGCGGCCGCGATTGTAGAGAATGTAGGCGTCATCGGGCGTGAGCGGGAGGGCGGCGTTGTAGGCGTCGAGGGCTTCATCTGCACGGCCGAGGAGGAGGAGGGAATCGCCGCGACGGTTCAGAGCCTTGGCGGTGAAGGGGATTTTCTTCTCATGATCGGGCGGCAGGCAGTCGCGCAGGGCCTGGAGGATGAGCTCGCAGGTGGTGGCGGCGGATTCGACCTTGGGAGATGCGGTGGTGGCTTCCTTGAGGTCTTCCTTCACGTGGTCCAGCAGCGTTTCGAGGGGTGGAGAGGCATAATCACCGGGGCCTTTGGACTTGGAGATCTGCTGCAAGGCTTCGACGCATTCGCGGGCTTTGCCTGCGGTGGCGAGTTTCGTGATCTCCTTCAGAGTGGGCAGTGCGGGCGGAGTGACGGACCGAGGAAGTGAGGGCGGTGATTCCGCTGGAGCTGCAGGAACTGGCACCCCGGGAAGTGTGGCGGGAGCCTGACCGGCGAGGAAGATGTCATCGCCGACGAGGCGGGAATATTCGGCGGGAATCTGGCCGCCATTGGAGCGCTCCAGGACGCCGGCACGGGTGCGTTTGAAGACCTGCTCGACGGTCAATCCGGGGGTGCGCAGGTTTCTGAGGAGTTCCTCGGTGTAGAGGCCGTTGGTGCCATCGCCATCAAGGGCAGTTTGTCCGGCATCGGTTGCGAAGGCGATGAGTGATCCTGCGGGTGGCTTCATTTCGCTGAGGCCGCCGGGGCTGGCGGCATCGCGGGTGCGGCCGGTGCGTGCGACGGCTGTGGTGCGGCAAGCATCGAGGATGACGAGATTGCAGAGAGCGCCGGAGGATTTCATGTCGGCCACGGCCTGCTCGACGTTGAAGAGTTTGGTTTCTGCGAGCAGGCGCAGGGTCACATCGTCGGCGCCTTCGGAGGTGTAGCCGGATTTGATGGGGAGCAGGTAGTTTGACCCGGCGACGGAGATGCCGTGACCGGCATAGTAAAAGAGGCCGACTTCGGCATTGGTGAGGGTGGCGCGGAACTCCACCACGGAGCGGAGAAGCTGATCGCGTGTGACGTCGTGTTTTTCGATGACCGCGAAGCCGAGATCGCGCAGGGTTTTGGCCACGGCTTTGGCATCGTTGCCGGTGTTGCGCAGGGGGCCCACGGCGGCTTCATACCTGGCATTGCCAATGACGAGGGCGGTGCGTGCGGAGGGCGCGGCATGCGTTCGCAGGGCGAAGGCGGCCAGCAGCAGGAAGCCAGCGAGGCGGAGGCGGGAGGGCATGGCCGCATTCTGCAATCGAGAACGAAAGGGTCAACCTCATGGAGAGGCGCAATTGGTTGACCTGGCGTGGAGTCCCCGCATCATCCGGCCGATGAAGTTTGCCCTGCCCGCCCTGATGCTCGTCCTCGTGAGTTGCAACGCCACGTTGAAGCCTGACGCTGCTTCTGCGCCGCTGATTCCCGGAGATCCGTCTGCGCCTTCGCAGGTGACGCCGGATGAGGCGATGGCGATAGCGCAGCGGTTTGCCAATCATGCATGGCGGCCGTTTGCGAGAAACATTCTGCACGGGAAGGACAAGGAGGGGGTGCTCGTCAACACGCCGGATGTGACGCATGAACCGCAGCAGGAGCGCAAGGGCTGGTGGGTGCCGGGGGAAATGAACAGCGGCGTGCCGTACAAGTGGGGCGGCTTTGATGATCCGGCTTCGTTTGATCTGGCCATCGCCAATGGCAGCGCGGGCGGAGATGTGTCGTCGCCTGAGAAACGGCGTGCTGACAATGCTGCGGTGAGCGCCCAAGCTGCGGGTGTGGATTGCTCGGGCTTTGTTTCGCGCTGTCTGAAACTGCCGAGCGTGCATGACACCAGCCAGTTGCCGGCGGTCTGCACGGAACTCGGCAGCGCGCAGGAATTGCAGCCCGGGGATGTGCTGAACATCCCGCACCGGCACGTGATCCTCTGCGCCGGATGGTACGACCCGCAGCACACTTGGATTTACTATTATGAAACGGGTGGCGCCCCGGATTATTGGAAGCCGGGACTCAAGCAGGCCCCCTTGGACGCGCTGCTGGCGCTGGGCTACAAGCCGCTGCGCTACAAAGGCATGGCGCATGAGCTGGTGCCCAGCGGCAAGGAGCCCAAGGAAGTGCTGACGCGGGCGGTCAAGGCGAGCGCGATCGTGGTGACGAATCCGACGGTGGGAGAGCCGTGATGGAATGGGTGATGAGTTGACGTTGAGTCAGGCCGCGTGGCAGCATGCGACTTTTCCCAACCCGTTCATGGAATCCACCCTCCGACCTTCCCGCGCCCGTCAGGTGGTGCTGTTGTTTGCCGTCACGCTGGCGGTCATTACTTACATTGACCGGGTGTGCATCTCACAGGCGGCCCCTTTAATGCAGGAGGAGCTGGGGCTGACGAAGACGCAGATGGGTTATGCGTTTGCCGCATTTGGCTGGGCGTACGCGTTGTTTGAAATTCCCGGCGGCTGGCTTGGGGATCGCATCGGGCCGCGGCGGGTGCTGATGCGGGTGGTTTCGATGTGGTCGATCTTTACCGTCGCGACCGGCTGGGCGTGGAATCTTGCTTCGCTGGTGGTGTCGCGGTTTCTTTTTGGGGTGGGCGAGGCGGGGTGTTTTCCGAACCTGACGAAGGCGTTTACGCTCTGGTTCCCGATGTCCGAACGTGTGAAAGCGCAGGGGATTCTCTGGCTGAGCGCACGATGGGGCGGCGCGTTCACGCCTTTGCTGGTCGGATGGATGCTGGCGAACGGTGGTGGGGGAAAAGCGGGCCTTGGGCTGCACTACAAGTGGGTGTTTCTGATTTTCGGGATGCTCGGGGTGGTGTGGGCGCTGTCGTTCTTCCGCTGGTTCCGTGATCACCCCAAGGATCATCCGGCGGTGAACGCCGCGGAGCTGGCGCACATCGGTGAAGCTGAGCCGCCGGGCGCCCATGCGATGCCGTGGGGGCGGCTGGTCGCCTCGCGCACGGTATGGATGCTGTGGGCGCAGTACTTCTGCATGTCGTATGCGTGGTATTTTTACATCACGTGGTTTCCTACTTATCTGAAGGAGCAGTTCACGACGCTCACGGAAATGGAGCGTGCGCTGCTGGCCTGTGTGCCGCTGTTTTTCGGCGGCATTGGCTGCGTGACTGCGGGGATGTTTTCTGCGCGGCTGGATCTCATGCTGGGCAGCATCGCGCGGACGCGGCGCTGGCTGGGTGTGATCGGCCTGACGCTTGCCGGGGTGATGCTGTTGATCTCGATGATGACTCAAGCGCCGGTTGCGTCAGTGCTGGCGATTGGTCTTGCGGCTTTGTGCAATGATCTGGCGATGCCGGGGGCCTGGGGTGCCTGCATGGATGTGGGCGGCCGCCATGCCGGGGCGCTGGCCGGCAGCATGAACATGATGGGCAACGCAGGGGGCGCGATCGCGCCGATGGTGGTGCCGCTGGTGCTTGCCGCGACGAACAACAACTGGAGCGTGAACATCGCGCTGTTTGCGGCGGCCTATTTGATCGGCGGGGTGTGCTGGTTCTTCATCAACTCCGAAGAACGGCTGCATGATTGAGGGTGATGCGGGGCGGGGGAACGCTCTTCAGGACCAACCCAAACTCGTAACTACTTTTTTTCGGTGGCGGGCTTGCCGCCTTTGATTTTCCTCAGTTCATCCTCGATGCGCTTGCGGGCTTTCACGTCCGGCGTCTTGAGAGATTCGGCGCGTTCGAGGTAGCTGAGGGCCTGGGCTTTGTCTCCAAGGGCCTGGTGGGTGAGGCCGATGTGTTCGAGGATCTCGGCATCTTCGGGAGTGACAGGCTCGATAAGGGCTTCAGCGCGCTGCAATTCCTTGAGGGCGCCGGGGTAGTTGCCCTTCTTATAGTGGAACCAGCCGAGGCTGTCGATGTAGGCCGGCTGATCAGGCATCAGTTCGTTGGCCTTGTTGATGAGTTCGCCCGCTTTGTCGAGGTGCGTTCCGACATCAAGCCACATGTAGCCGAGGAAGTTCATGGTGTTGGCGGCGGACCGGGCCTCTTCGCGCGGAGTCAGCGTGATGGATTTCTCCAGCATGCGTGAGGCGTCCTCGTAGCGGGCCAGGCGTTCGAGCGTGATGCCGTACTGATAGTAGAAGAGGTGGTCCAGCAGCTCGCTCTGGGTGGAGCTGGCGAACTGCTCGGCCTCGGCGAAGTGCTGCACGGAAGGGCCCCATTCTTCACGGGCGCGATGGGCGATGGCGAGCTGGTAGTGGACGAGGGGATGATCGGGAAACAGGCGCACGCTGCGCTGGCCCACACGCACCATGTCGTCGAATTTTTGGGTCTGATAGAGCTCCCAGCCAAGCTTGACGTAGTCACCGATCTCACCACCGCCGTTTTGAATGGCTGCTTCGAGGTGGGGGATGGCTTTTTCGGGCTGTTTGAGCCGGTCGTACTCAGCGGCCAGAAGGCGCTGCATTTCGGCGTCGGCCGGGGACTGTTTGACGATTTGCTCCAAGGTGACGAGGGCCTTTTCTTTCTGCTCCGAGGCGACGTAGAGGCGGTAGAGCAGTTTGCGGGCGTCGAGGTTGTTGTATTCGGCGGCCAGTTTTTCGCAGAGCTGCCGGGCGCGCTCGGGATCATTGGTCAGGAGATATTGACGGGCGACTTCGAGGGTGACCTGCTCGGCTTCTGCTTTGGAGGCGGTCTTGAGGGCGTTTTCAAAAAACGGGGCTACGCGCTGGCGGTACTCTGTGGCGAATTCGGCCTGACCGAGCGGCCAGACGCGTTCGGCGGTGTGCCCTGTGGCCAGCCAGTACTGAGGATCGCGGCTGTGCTGGTTGGCGGCCTGGGTCATGACCTCGATGGCCTTGTCACGCTCGTTGTGCGTGAGGTGAAGCATGACCGCCATCTCATAGACCTCGGCATGGGCGGGGAATTTTGCCAGCGCTTCGGCCAAGGCTTTGGCGGGAACCTCGTCTTTTACGAACAGGTCTTCAGGCGGGTAGGTGCTGGCGAAGCGGGCCAGATTGAGCAACGGCCCGGGTGTGCGCGGGCTGGCAGCGACGGCATCCTGGAGGATTTTGATGGCGGCCTCACGCCCTTGGAACTGCATGGCAATCCCGGCGGTATGCGCGGCCAGCTCCGAGTTGCCCGGATCCGCCTTGAACACAGCCAGATAGTGGTCGAGCGCCTGGCGCAGTTTGCCGGAGGCCTCGAACTGGAGCGCTGCGCTGAAATGCGCCAGAACATCCGCCCTGGAGGCGGAATCTGGAGACAATTGGAGGTCTGATGAGTCTGCCGCTCTGGCTCCCAAAGACAAGTCTGCTGAGGGTGCAGCGTGACCTGAGAGGAGGGAGCCGAAGAAGGCGGCAAGACCCATCGTGAGACAGGGCCGCAGAGCCCTGCCAACCGAGCCGTACCCGGGCATGACAAAGCTTCCTGCGTCTCGAAAAGATCGAATCGCACTGCGGAGAGGAGCCATGCCGGGAAGGCTAGCGGTTACGACTTGTAGCGCAAACGCTTCTTGTGACGGTTCGCGCGCATGCGCTTCTTGCGCTTGTGCTTGTTGATCTTCGTTTTTCTCCGCTTTTTGAGCGATCCCATGTTCGTGTTCTCCTGTGTGTTGGCGTTGACTAGTGGACGACTTTGTTCAGTGGGTATTCCACAATACCCTCGGCCCCCAGCGACTTCAGTCGTGGGATGATTACCCGCACGGTGGCTTCGTCGATGACCGTTTCCACGGCCACCCATTCCTGGCTGGCGAGTGTAGAAACGGTGGGCGAGCGCTGAGACGGCAGGCATGCGACCACCTCCTGCAGCTGTTTCGCGGGTACGTTCATTTTGAGACCGACCTTGTGGCGGGCCTCGAGCGCACCTTTGAGCAGCAGCACGAGAGTCTCCATCTTCTGCCGCTTCCATTCATCACGGGCGGCGGGTCGGCTGGAGACAAATTGGGGGTAGCTTTCCATCAGCGTGTCCACAATGCGCAGCTTGTTCGCGCGCAGGGACGAGCCGGTTTCGGTGATGTCCACGATGGCATCCACCATTTCGGGCACCTTCACTTCGGTGGCACCCCAGCTAAATTCGACTTCGGCCTCGACACCGTGTTTGGCGAGGTACTTTTTGGTCATCTCCACGGCTTCGGTGGCGATGCGCTTGCCCTGAAGATCTTTCACCGTCTTCACGGGGGAGTCGTTCGGCACCACGAGCACCCAGCGGGTGGGCCAGGAAGTGGCCTTGCTGTAGCGGAGATCGGTGATGACTTCGACATCGGCCCCGTTTTCCACGATCCAGTCGCGGCCGGTGATGCCGCAGTCCAGGAAGCCGTGATCGACATAGCGGCCGATTTCCTGGGCGCGCAGCAGGCGGAGTTCCAATTCGGAGTCATCCACCGAAGGGCGGTAGGAGCGGGAGGAGACGACGATGTTGAACCCCGCGCGCTTGAACAGTTCAAGCGTCGGCTCCTGCAGACTGCCTTTGGGCAGCCCGAGGCGGAGGATGTTCTTGGGTTCGGACATGGTTGGGGGAAGGGGGCGCGCATCCTAGTGGCATTTTTTCGGCTGGCGAGGGGAAATTTCACGGCAATGCAGCTCGCCAGCGCAAAGCGGCTTTTTTCAGGCGCTCGGCGGTGGCATTTTCGGTCTCGGCGAGGTTGGTGGTTTCGTTTGGGTCTTTGTGGAGGTTGTAGAGCTCGGGCTGGGTGCCGTCGGCATTGATGAGGAGTTTCCAGTCGCCGTCGCGAATGGCGACGTTGGGAGACTTGGAATCTGGCTCTTTGGGATAGGGGAAGCCGTTTTTGACTTTTCCTGCTTCACCGGGTTTGCGGCCGTATTCCCATAGGAGCGACTTGTGGCGCAGCACTTTTTCGCCACGCAGGGCGGCGCTCATGTCTTCGCCATCTTGATCGGCCACGGGAGCTTTGATCTGAGCCAGGGCGCAGAGGGTGGGCATGAAATCGACGCTGCTGAAGACGGTGGTGTCATTCACTGCGCCTGCCGGCACTGTGCCGGGCCAGCGGACGATGAGAGGTGTGCGGATACCGCCTTCGTAGAGACTCCATTTCATGCCGCGCAGGCCTTTGGTGCGGGTGTGGTCGAGGGTGGGTTCCGGGCCGTTGTCGCCGCAGAGGAGGATGAAGGTGTTTGGGGGCATTGCATCGATGAGACGGCCGATCTGGCGATCTGTTTCGACGAGGACGTCGCGGTATTTCGCCGGAAGGCCGCGCTCATCCCTGCCATCGACGGGACGGTAGGGTGTGTGAACGTCATCAAACCATAGATTCACGAAGCGGGGCTGATTTGATTGCTGTTGCATGAACTTCAGCGTTTCATCCACCATCCAGCGTGTGCGTTCGTGGCGTGGCACCTGCTGGGGTTCGCGCTGGGTTTCCCAAGGCCTCGTCTTCAAACCGAGTGCTGGAGCGGGTTCCGGGCTTTCATAGGTGCCCAGGCCCAGATCGTAGCCATAGGCGGCGAATTTGGGCGCATCGGTCACGTCGCGCCCGCCGCCGAGGTGCCATTTGCCGATGTGGGCGGTGACGTAGCCGAAATCTTTGAAGACACGTGGCAGGGAAGGCGCTTTGGGATCGAGGAAATCGGCCTGCTCACATTCGCGATTGCCCGCCTGCGTTTGCAGATAGCTGGTGATGCGCCATCGAGCGGGGAACTGGCCAGTGATCATGCCGCAGCGGGAGGCCGAGCAGATGGGTGAGGCGACATAGAACTGCCGGAACTGCATGCCTTCTTGGGCCAGCCGGTCCATGTTTGGCGTGGGTACCTGCCCACCAAAGCAGGAGACATCTCCCCAGCCCATGTCATCGACGACAATGCAGAGGACGTTGGGTCTTTCGGCGGCGGAGGAGCCGAGAAAAGCAGTGACGAGCACGGAGAAGAGGAAACAACGCATGATGGGGGGATCTAAACGAGGTCTGGCGGCGACCTTATCCTGTACAATCCACGGGCACCTATCCAGCCCCCACGGGCAAGCCGGAGGCTTGCTCTACGATGAAATCCACATTGACGCCCCCGGTTTGGGGAATACTCTCCAGGCTTTCCAGGACGCATCATCAAATCATGATTCGTCCATATAACCCACACGACCACTATCATGTCCCGTAGCTACATCTTCTCGTCCGAGTCCGTCGGCGAAGGCCATCCTGACAAAGTTTGCGACACCATTTCTGACGCCATCCTCGACGCATGCCTTGCGATCGACCCGAAGAGCCGCGTCGCCTGCGAAACCTTTGCGAAGAGCAATGTGGTCGTCGTGGGTGGTGAAATCACCATCCCCAAGCTGCAGAACAAGAAGGCCGGCACCACCAAGCCGATCGACGAAGTGATCAACGTCGGCAAGGTCATCCGTGACGCTGTGCGCGGCATTGGCTACATCAATGACGACGACGTGTTCCACGCCGACAAGCTTTTCATCAACAACTACCTCACCATTCAGAGCCCGGACATCGCCCAGGGCGTGGACGCTGCGGAAGCCGAAGGCAAGAAGCACGGTGAACAGGGCGCTGGTGACCAGGGCATCATGTTTGGCTTTGCCTGTGACGACACGCCGGAACTCATGCCTGCGCCGATCATGTATGCTCATCGCCTTGGTCGTGAGCTGACCCGCATCCGCAAGGCTGGCAAGCTGGCCAAGTGGCTGCGCCCTGACGCCAAGAGCCAGGTGTCCGTGGAATACGTGGACGGCAAGCCGACACGCATCGTGAACGTCGTCATCTCCACGCAGCACGCTGCGGATGTGAGCCACGCCGAGATCGAGAAGTTCTGCATCGAGCAGGTCATCAAGAAGGTGCTGCCAAAGGACATGCTCACGAAGGAGACTGAGTATCTCATCAATCCGACCGGCAAGTTCGTCGTCGGTGGTCCTCAGGGCGACAGCGGCCTGACCGGACGCAAGATCATCGTGGACAGCTACGGCGGCATGGGCCGTCATGGTGGTGGTGCTTTCTCCGGCAAGGACCCCTCCAAAGTGGACCGCAGCGCCGCCTACATGGGCCGCTGGGTGGCCAAGAACGTGGTGGCCTCCGGCCTTGCCACACGCTGCGAGGTGCAGTTTGCCTACGCCATCGGCCATCCTGAGCCTGTGAGCGTGCACATCGACACCTTCGGCACCGGCACCATGGGTGACGAGAAGATTCTTGCGGCAGTTCTGAAGGTCTTCTCCTTCAAGCCTGCGGACATTGTGAAGCAGCTCAACCTGCTGCGCCCGATCTATTCGAAGAGCACCAACTATGGTCACTTCGGCAAGATCGACGATCCTGACCTTACCTGGGAACTCACCAACAAGGCTGAGGCGCTCAAGAAGGCTGCGAAGTAAGCTGCCATTAGGCCCTTTGCCCAAGCATCCATAAAGACGAAAGCCGCGCAGGGAAACCTGCGCGGTTTTTTTCTGCCAGCCCGGAGAAGTCCGTGCGTTAGAGCAGATCCAATCCATCTGTGCCCCATGTCTGAAATGCGTTTCAATCCCATCACTCTGGACTGGGTTGTCATGGCTCCTGATCGTGCGCTGAGGCCGGATGATTTTCATCGAGGAGGTGCGGAGCATCCGGCGCGAGCGCCGCATCGAGACAATTGCCCCTTCTGCCCGGGAAACGAGCAAATGACGCCTGGAGAAATTGCGCGCACGAGCGCCCCGGACGGCTCCTGGCTGGTGAGGGTGGTGCCCAACAAGTTCTCTGTCTTTGACCCCGCGCTCGATCTGCAGCGGAAGAAGCAGGGCACGTTTCGCTCCATGGCCGCGGCGGGGGTGCATGAAGTGGTGGTGGAGCATCCGAGGCATGATCTGGACCCCAGTGAGATGGATCCGGCGCATCTGGCGCTGGTGCTGCGGATGTACCGGGAGCGATATCAGGTGCTGCGCAGCCATCCTTTGGTGGAGAGCATCGTCATTTTCAAAAACCAGGGGCAGCGCGCGGGCAGCTCGCTGGAGCATGCGCATTCCCAGATCACCGCAGCGCCGGTTCTCTCGTCCCAGGTGATCATGCGGCTGCAGGAGGCGCGGCGGTTTCACGAGCTGGAGGGCGGCTGCCTGTACTGCACGGTGATGCATGACGAACTGCTGGCGGAAGAACGCATCATCGAGGCCGGGAAATCGTTTGTCTCCTTCATGCCATACGCTGCGCTGTCGCCCTACCACACCTGGATTTTTCCGCGCAAGCATGAGTCCGCATTTGATGAGATCAGCGACGCGGACATTGAGGAACTGGCTGGCGTGCTGAGCCGGCTGCTGCGGCGGCTGAAGGCTGCCGCAGGTGCGCCGGACTACAACATCACCATCCGGTCCGGACCTGTGGGCGAGGTGTCATCCGGTTGCTTTCACTGGTATCTTTCGGTGGTTTCTCGTATCTCCCAGCTTGCCGGATTCGAGCTCGGCAGCGGCACTTACATCAACAGCATGAGACCGGAGCGATGCGCCGAGCTTTTGCGGAGCATCGTGCTCTAGCGGGGCACCAGCCATGTGTGTGCAAGGCGGTCATGCAAACCGCGCCGACCTGGGGCGACGCAGGCGAGGCCGAGCGCGAGCGCCAGTCCTGCCAGAATGCCCAGGCCGGTGCCGGAGATCATTTCCTGACCGCTGGATCCTGCCATGCGCGGCATGACAGAAAAGAACCAAACAGGCGCCAGGAGGACTGGCGCCCAAGCGATCAAACCGCGCCACAGCATGTGCAGCCGTGAAGCCGGGGCGCCACGGCTGCCCACCACCGCGATGCCGAGGATGCGCATCATCAGGCCACCGCGAAAAGCGATTGCGCAGAAGAGGCTCAGGAATGCCGTGAGCAGAAGATAGACGCACATGACCGAGGCGCTGATGAAGTCTGCCGTGGGATTCTTGCCGGCAAGGCTCAGTTCCTTGGTCCGCTGTGCGATTCGTGTGTCCAGCAACGGCTGCAGCAGGGCCCTGGACTTGCTCACTTCCTCGGGCGTCGGCTGTGGATGCTCCTTGACCATCTGCTCCGCAGTGGTGCGCATATTGGGAGTGATCAGGCTTTGGGCAAAGGGGGACTCCCACAGCCGGGAATCTCGCACGATTGGGCCGTAAGTGCCGCTGATGTAAGTCTCCATGGCGGCTCTGGCCTCGGGCAGCGGGATGTTTTTGAGACCCGGTTCCTTCACTCCTTTGAGCATCGCCTCGTAGGACATGAGGCAGCCGCGCAGCCGGGGGAAGTCGGGGTTTTGGGCCGTCCAGTTTTGATAGTACCACAGGCCCAGCGCCATGAACGAGGTCATAAACAACGAGGGGGCGATGGTGCCGGACATGAGCACAAAGCGCCGCCAGCGCGAAATCTCCGCCGGCTGCTGAGTCAAGATTTGCAGTCGCGTGGCTGCGCTGCGCAGATCGGTTGTGTTCTTCAAGCCGAGCAAGGTTTCACGTGACGGCAAAGGCAGAGGCCCGGCGATGGAGTGACGGGCCGAGTCCTCTGCCGAACACATGCGGCCTTCGAGTGCGGCGATGGCGACCTGATGCAGGAAGGCCTGCGCCGCCACAGGGGTGTGTTCAGCGGTGCAGCGGACACTGCCGGGAGCGGTGAAGTCAAACAGCTTGGTCCGACCATCCGCCGTGATCCAAACGCGGTCGAGCGCGAGGATGCCGGGCAGTGAGCCTGTTGGGATGGAGGCATCCAACTCCACCGCGAGATCATGCAGCCAATGACGGACCATGCGCCAGGGCTGCCCGGTGGACAGAAGGCTTGTCAGCGGGGCACCGCTAACGGCTTCATAGGCATCCCAAGACTCATGATCTGTGCGCTCTCCCTGCAGCCAGCGCAGACGGCCGGGCCGTGAGATGTTGCGCTGAGCCTGCGGCACTGGAGGGGAGCCGGGAGGTGTCTGGCGGATCCATACCTTGCGCAGCAAACGTGTGTCATAGCCGAGAAGGATCTCCTGATCACCGGTGTCTGAGAGCGTGGCGATGACATGAAAGGGGCCGACCTTGCGCAAGCCGTCCGTGGCAGGGGCGGAGTCTTCGGCCTGGGCCATGGCGACACGCGGCTGATAGGCCGCCTGCTGAATCACGCGTGTGCCGGTCCACAGGTCATGCAGGCCAGCGAAGCCGTTTTCGCGGCGTGCCTTGACGAAGAACAGCATGAAAAACAGGATCTGAACAGCCAGCCAGGCATAACTCCATGAGGTGACCTTTGTCACATCGGTCACATTGAACCGGACGATTTCGATGATCATGATCGCCTGGAGCAGCACCGAACGCAGCAGGGCCCGCGGAATGCCCGGTGCACTGCGGTTCAGCGTGGCCACTCTCAGGCCGACGAGCGCCTTGCCGACGGATGCACCCCAGATGCCTTCGAGGAAGCCAAAATACAGATGCCGCGCCACGAACATTCCCACCATGAGTTGAAAAAAGGGCCGGCTCTGGAGGGCTTTGGGGTTGATGAAATCAAGTGGTGAATCCAGGAAAAACAGCAGCACGATGAAATGCACTGCGGATAGGAAGAAGTGATCGATCACAGCGGCTCCGAAGCGCAGGCCGAGTGTCGCGGGTGTGGGAGCGGTGGATGCAAAAGGTCGCAGCGCCTGCTGCAGCTCATCGTAGCTGCCAAAACGTTCGGTGGGTTGTTTGTGCAGACAACGCAGCACGATGCGGGCGAGCCCTTTTGGCATGTCCGGCCGGAATTGCAGAGGGGACGGCGCGGCTTTCTCCAGAGAGTTGGCCAGTTGCTGCACCATGTTTCTGCCTTCGAATGGTGTGCGCCCGGTGAGCAGGTAGAACAAGGTGACACCCACGGAATACATGTCCGAGCGAACGTTCAGCTCCTCGCCACGCAACTGCTCTGGCGAGCAAAACGCCGGGGTGCCGAGAAAGGTGCCGTCGATTGTTTGCATGGAATCACCCCGGCCGGCGGTGGAGATGGAGAGGCCGAAGTCACCGATCTTCACGGTGCCATCCATGTCTTCGAAGCAGTTCGCCGGTTTGATGTCGCGGTGCAGGATGCCGACGGAATGCGCGGCCTCCAGGCCGGCGATGATTTGCAGCACGGCGTCCACGGCAGCGCCGACGGGCAAGGGGCCGAAGCGCTGAATGCGATCCTGCAAGGTGCCCCCCGCGATGAGCTCCATGGCAATGACGGGCGTGTCACCGATTTCCTCCGTGCCGAAGACGTAGACGCTGTTGGGGTGATTGATGGAGGCTGCCAGCCGACCTTCGCGCAAGAAGCGCGCACGTGCGTCGGGCGAGTCGAGCTGGTGGCTCAGCACCTTCAAGGCCACGCGGCGTCCGCTGGACAGCTGCTCTGCGGCATACACCGCGCCCATGCCACCGCGGCCAAGCTCACGCTCGATGCGGTAGCCGCCAAAGACTTCGCCAATCTGCGGCAGAGCATGGGGTTTCGGCTGGGCGATGAGCAGGGTCGCTCCTGGATCCGTGGGCAGAGCGCTGCTGAGAAGACAGGCTGGGCAAAGGGACGCGGGGGCATCGGCAGGCAAGGTGGCGCCGCATTGGGGGCAGGTTTGGACAGGAGTCATGGTGGGAGGAGTGGCGGGTTCACTGACTTCCTGAAAGCTTGGGGCCGGCGGGTTACAAAAAAACTTCAACTCCGCAGCACCTGCACCAGATGCCGCATCTCGGCATCGACGTCCTCCGGAGAATCCACCGTCTCCGCGATCTCCGCCCGCAGAACTTCGCGATAGCTTTGGCGCAGGCGATGAATGGCGACCTTCAGTGCGCCCTCGCTCATGCCGAGCTGCTGCGAGATCTGACCGCGATCCGGGCCTGCGCCGCTGAGCGTGCCTTTGAGCACCTCGAAAGTTTCGGCTTCACCCTTGGCGGCGAATTCGGCGCGGAGTTTTTCCACTGCGCGAGCCAGCAGCTCCATGGCCCAGCGGCGGTCGTAAAGCGTATCGGCGTCGGACTGTCCGGCAGGTTCCAGGGCATAGCGGGCTTCTGCATCCAGAGCGTCCCATTCCACCAGCCGCTGTCCGCCGCCGCGTTTCTGCGTCTGCCCCCGATGCCAGTCATTGGCGAGGAAGTTTTTCAGCGCACCGAGCAGGTAGGAGCGAAATTTTCCGCGTGCCGGGTCGGCGGCGGCATGTATTTCCAGGAGCGAAAGGAAAAAGGCCTGGGTCAGGTCCTGGGCATCATGCGGGGCATGGCCGCGCCTGCGCACAAAGGCATAGAGCGGGTACCAGTAGTCCTGGCAGAGGGCGGACATGGCCCGGTGCATGCGGGTGGGATTGCCATCCTGCTGGGCGGCGAGGACGAGGCTCCAGCGGGTGGTGTGAAACTCGCGCGCGCCGGGGGCGATGGAGTCGTTCATGCTGAGTCATACCACGCCGGACAGGCTGAGCACAAGACGTTCACCGATATTTGGCATTTTTTTGAATCCAGAGGAAGGGGGCAGACGCAATAGGAGGCGTGAAAAGTGAAGTCCCTGCGAATAAACCCCAAAATCGGAACCTCCTCTGGCAGATTGCCGTGATGATGAGGCAGTGGTTTGATTCCGACTACCGCCCGCCAGGCTGGGAGGGGGACGACAAGCTGATGGACGGGATCGACTGGCGGCGCTGCCTGCCGTTCATCGTGCTGCACCTAGGGTGCCTGAGCGTACTTTGGGTGGGATTTAGCTGGGCGGCGTTGGTGGCGGCGCTGCTGCTATACGCAGTGCGGATGTTTGCCATCACGGCTTTTTATCACCGCTATTTTTCGCACCGGAGCTACCGCACCTCGCGCGGGATGCAGTTCCTGTTTGCGGTGCTGGGGAACACCTCCTGCCAGCGCGGGGCTTTGTGGTGGGCCTCAGTGCATCGCCACCATCATCAGCATTCGGATGAAGAGCCGGATGCGCATTCGCCACGGGTTCGTGGTTTCATCTGGTCTCACATCGGCTGGCTGACGAGCCCCAAAAACTTCCCCACGGACTACAGCCGGATTCGCGATCTGGAGCAGTTCCCAGAGCTGGTGTATCTCAATCGGCATGATCAGATCGTGCCGCTGCTCTATGGGGCGTTTCTTTGGTTCACAGGATGGCTGCTGGAGCGCTTTGCGCCCGGACTCGGGACCAATGGGGCGCAGATGTTTGTGTGGGGCTTTTTCGTCAGCACGGTAATTCTGCTGCATGCGACATTTTTCATCAATTCGCTGGCCCACGTGTTTGGCTCCAAGCGGTTCAAGACCGATGACGACAGCCGCAACAGCCTGCTGTTGGCGCTGCTGACGCTGGGGGAAGGCTGGCATAACAATCACCACCGCTATGCGGGCTCTGCGCGGCAGGGGTTCTTCTGGTGGGAGATCGATGTGTCCTACTACCTGCTCAAGATGCTTTCCTGGATGGGACTGATCTGGGATCTGAAGGCCGTGCCGCCGAGTGTGTATCGTGAGGCTGCGCAGCTCAAACAATCAGCCCAAACACCCAGCGCATGAAACCTCGACTGGCCATCATTGGAACAGGTGTCGCGGGTCTGGGCTGCGCACACTTTCTGCATCCGCATTTTGATCTGACGATCTTTGAGCAGAACGATTACGCCGGTGGCCACACCAACACGGTGACGGTGAACGAGGCGGGGCGCGAGCTGCCGGTGGACACGGGATTCATGGTGTTCAACTACGTGACGTATCCGCTGCTGAGCCGCTTGTTTAAGGAGCTGGACGTGGCGACGAAGCCGACCTCGATGTCCTTCAGTGTGTCGCATCTGCAAAGCGGCATCGAATACAATGGCACGTCGCTGAACCATCTTTTTGGACAGCGCCGCAATCTGATCAGCCCACGATTTTGGAAATTCATTCTTCAGATCAACCGCTTCAATGCGGAGGCCGTGGAGGCCCTGAATGAGGCGCGCTTTGCCCGCATGACGCTGCGCGAATACGTGGAGGTGCGGGGTTATGGCAGTGACTTCCTCAATCTCTACATTATTCCGATGGGATCCGCCGTGTGGTCCACACCGCCGGAGCTGATGCTGGAATTTCCTGCACTCACGCTGATCCACTTCTGGCACAATCATGGATTCCTTGGACTGAACACGCAGCATCCGTGGCGGACGGTGACTGACGGGGCGCGTTCCTATGTTAAGAAACTGACGGCGCCATTCAAGGATCGCATCCGGCTGGGTGCGCCCGTCGTGAAGGTGGAGCGGGATGAGGATGGCGTGAAGGTGTTTCCTCGTGATGGCGGCGCTGAGGTTTTCGACAAGGTCATCTTTGCGAGCCATGCGGATCAATCGCTGCGCATGCTGGCGAGACCGACGGATCTCGAAAGCAAGCTGCTGGGTTGTTTCAAATATCAGCCCAACATTGCCACGCTGCACACGGATGAGAGCTTCATGCCCAAATCGAAAAAGTGCTGGGCATCGTGGAACTACCGCATCAAGCCGACGGCGGGCGGCGGCATCGATCCGAGCACTCATTACTGGATGAACAGCCTGCAGGGTGTGTCGGACAAAACAAACTATTTTGTTGCGATCAACGCTGCGGATGAAATCGCCTCGGACAAGGTGCTGAAGCGGATCAACTACGAGCATCCGCTGTTTGATCTGGCCGCCATTGATGCGCAGAAGAGACTGCCTGACCTGAACAGGCTATCTCCTGACCAGAGCACGTATTTCTGTGGCAGTTACTTTCGTCATGGGTTCCATGAGGATGCCTTTGGCTCGGCGGTGGCGTTGTGCCGTGACCTTCTCGGAAAGGAGCCATGGTGATGCCAACCGAATCCGCCATCTATGAATGTGCGGTGATGCACCACCGGCTGCAGCCGAAGGTGCATCGGTTCAATTACAATGTGTTTTACCTGTGGCTGGATCTTGATGCCATCGACGACCTCGCTTCGAAGCTGCGCTGTTTCAGCCGCAACCGCTTCAATTTGTTCTCCTTTTATGATCGTGATCACCTCGATCTCGGTGCGGGAGATGTGAAGGCGAACATCTTGAAATATCTGGCGGATAATGAAGTGGATACCGGACGCATCGCCAGCATACGCCTGCTCACTTTTCCAAGGGTGATGGGGTATATTTTCAACCCCGTGTGTTTCTATTATGCCTTCGATGCCGCCGGAGAGCCGGTGTGTGCGGTGGCGGAGGTGACCAATACCTTCCATGAGCAGAAGCCGTACCTTTTGAAGGAGTGTGACCGGGCTCAACGCTTTCGCCTCATCACGCCAAAGCACTTCTATGTGTCGCCGTTCTTTGCGCTGGATCTGAGCTTTGATTTCAAACTGCAGGTGCCGGGTGAAAAGCTGGAGATTCACATCGACGACCGGAAGGAGGATGAGCGCACGCTGCTCACCTCGCTGGCCGGCAGGCAGCGGCCGCTGACAGATGCGGGGCTGCTGCTCTGTGCGGTGAAATATCCGCTGCTCACGCTGCGCGTCATTTTTCTCATCCACTGGCATGCGCTGCGGCTGTGGCTGAAGCGCATTCCCTGGCACCGCAAATCAGCGAATGCCGGGCTGCAGCTCGGAGTCCTGCGTCCTCACGAATCCATCGCCCCCACCAAACAATGAACGACACCATCACCTGCGACACCGACATCTCCGTCTCCACCCCTGAGGCGGCGAAGCCTGGATTTTATGAGCGGCTTTTCATGCTGTCGCTTAAACCCTTCATTCACGGGGGGCTTCGAATGGTGCACCCCGACGGTCGTGCGCATGTGCTGGGGGAGCATGGCGCCCCGGTCACGGCCGAGATGCGCATTCGCAGCCGCGACTTTTTCAAACGCTGCGCCTTGTTTGGAAATGTGGGATTTGGCGAGGCCTATGTCGATGGTGACTGGGAGACCGATGACATCGCGGCGGTGATTGAGTGGTTCATCTTGAATCTCTCCAAGACCCAGGGCTCGCGCAGTTCCTCCGGAAAGGTGGCGTTTGTGAATCTGCTGAACTTTGTCAATCGCGTGCAGCATCTGCTGCGGCCCAACAGTGTGAGCACCAGCCGCCGGAACATCGCCGAGCACTACGATTTGGGGAATGAGTTCTACTCGCTCTGGCTTGATGAGACGATGACATATTCGGCGGCGCGCTTTGAGCATCCTGGGCAGCCGCTGGCGGAGGCGCAGTATTCCAAATATGAGGCGCTGTGTCAGAAACTGCAGCTCAAGCCGGGAGACCATGTGCTGGAAATTGGCTGTGGATGGGGTGGATTTTCATGCCATGCGGCCAAACACCATGGCTGCCGCGTCACTGCTGTGACAATTTCGCAGGAACAGCTCAAGTATGCCACCGAGCGTGTGGCGCGTGAAGGGCTGGCCGATCAGGTGGAAATTCGCCTGCAGGACTACCGACATATCACCGGCCAGTTCGACAAGATCGCTTCCATCGAAATGCTGGAGGCTGTGGGTGACAAGTATCTGGAAACGTACTTTGCGAAGTGCGCTGAAGTTTTGAAGCCTGAGGGGCTGCTGGCCTTCCAGATGATCACGGTGGCGGACTGCCAGCACAAAGATCTGCGCAAGGGGGTGGACTGGATTCAGAAGCACATTTTCCCGGGATCGCTCCTGCTCAGCGTGGGCCGTGTCAACGAAGCCATCAACCGTACCAGCGAGCTCTTCATGCACGGTTTGGAAGATCTCGGCGCTTCGTATGCCAAGACACTGCGGGTTTGGTTTGAGCGCTTCAACGCCCGGATCACCGAGGTGAAGGCGCTCGGATTTGACGACCGCTTTGTCCGCAAATGGAACTTCTACCTGCAATACTGCGAGGCCGCTTTTGCCTCGCGGAACATCAGTGTCGTGCAGGCCGTGTACACCCGCCCGAACAACGCTGCGCTGCATCGCACTTTCTGAAAATCATGATCTGGTTTCTTCGATTCTTTTTTGTCGTTGTGCTGGTGTCCATGCTTGGCGTCACGAGCTGGGCTTCGCAGCAATGTGCGCTATGGGCCATTCCGGGTTCGGTGGGAGGTCATCCATGGTTCATCGCCACGCTGTTTGACACCTACTGGGCCTTTCTCACCTTCTACTGCTGGGTCGCTTACAAGGAGCGCTCGTGGATTGGCCGCATCGGCTGGCTGCTGGGCATTCTGCTGCTCGGCAACATCGCGATGGCGGTGTACATGCTCATCCTGCTTTTCCGTGTGCCATCGAATGCGCGCATGGAAGACATCCTGCTTCGAAAGGCATGACGGAACCCATCCAGCGAGAATCGTTGTGGCGCCGCTGGGTGGTGAAGCCTGTCGTTGCGCAGCTCGCGCAGGGGACGACGCCTGCCAAAATCGCGCAGGCCATTGCCTTTGGTGTCACGACAGGAGTCTTTCCGCTGCTGGGCACCACGACCATTCTGGCGCTGGGAGTGGGTGTTGTTCTGAAGCTGAACCAGCCGGTGCTGCAGGTGTTTCGGGAGCTGACGTATCCGCTGCACCTGGCCAGCATTCTCCTCTTCATGCGTGCCGGGGAGTCGCTCTTCGGTGCGGAGCATGTGCCGCTTTCCATTCCCATGATGATGGAGCGGTTCTTTGCCAGCCCGGGGCAGTTCCTCGCTGAATTCGGCATGATCGGGCTTTACGGCGTGGTCGTGTGGCTGCTGCTGTCACCACTGCTCATTGGCGTGGTCTTTTTCGTCAGCAAACCCCTCGTGGAGAAACTCTCCAAACACCTCAAATTTTCAAAACATGATGCATGATTTCTGGTTCCTGATGGGCGTGGGCACGGCGGTGGCATTTGTGCTGTTTGCTCTTACGTGGCTGTTCAGCTTGAAACTGAACAACTTCAGCTTTGTCGATGTGACGTGGTCTTATGCGCTTGCTGTGATTGCCCCTCTTTACGCGTGGCTGGGGGGAGGATTCACAGAGCGCAAAATCATTGCGGTGACGATGGGTGTCTTGTGGAGTGTGCGGCTTGGGACGTATCTCTTAATCCGAGTCAAAGGCCACCATCCCCATGAGGACGTGCGCTACGCTGTGCTGCGTGAGAAATGGAAGGACGGACTGGCGAAGAACTTCTTCTTTTTCTTTCAGGCGCAGGCTTTGCTGATCGTGCTGCTGGCGGTGCCTGTGCTGCTCGCGTGTTTGAACTCCGCTCCGCAGTTGAACCTCATCGAAATGGCAGGAGCGTTTGTGTGGCTGATCGGTCTGAGTGGCGAGGCCTTGAGCGATGCGCAGATGAAGAAGTTCAAGTCGGATGCGAGCAGCAAAGGCAAAGTGTGTCAGGTTGGGCTCTGGCGCTACTCACGGCATCCGAACTACTTCTTTGAGTCCGTCGTGTGGTGGGGGTTCTGGCTGTTTGCCTGCGGTTCACCGTGGGGCTGGGTCACGGTGTATGCCCCGGCGCTGATCCTGTATTTTCTGCTGCGCGTCACCGGCATCCCGCTCACGGAAGAATGCGCCGTGAAGAGCAAGGGTGACGCCTACCGTGAGTATCAGCGCACCACGAGCGCCTTCGTGCCGTGGCCGCCGAAAAGTTGAATCCAGTCTGTTTCCAAGATCGCACAATTCCCCAAACCGCATGAGCACCATCAACGCCATCCTCGCCAAGAACATCCTCCCGGACAGCATGATCCGGATCGGCATCCGCCAGCGGCTGGCCGAGACGCTGAAGGAGAACAAGCAGCCCACCGCCGAAGCCCAGCGAGCCGCCCTGATGCGCTACGTGCAGGATCTCAAGCAGATGCCCGTGGCCATCGCAACGGATGAGGCCAATGAGCAGCACTATGAAGTGCCCACGCGGTTCTATCAGCTCGTGCTTGGCAAGCATCTGAAGTACAGTTCGGGTTACTGGCCGGATGAGAAAACCACCTTCGATGAATCCGAAGCGGCGATGCTGCAGCTGACCTGCGAGCGGGCTGAGCTGCAGGATGGACAGCGCATTCTTGAGCTGGGCTGCGGCTGGGGTTCGCTGTCGCTGTGGATGGCGGAGAATTATCCGAATGCACAGATCACCAGCGTTTCCAATTCGCGAACGCAGAAGCTTTTCATTGATGCGGAGGCGGCGAAGAGGGGATTGAAGAACCTGACCATCATCACGGCGAACATGATTCACTTTGAAGGTGTTGGCGCAGGCATCTTCGACCGCTGTGTCTCGGTGGAGATGTTCGAGCACATGAAGAACTACCAGGAGCTGTTGCGCCGAGTTTCCAACTGGCTCAAGCCGCGGGGCAAGCTCTTCGTTCACATTTTCACTCACCGCGAATACGCCTACCACTACGAGGTGCGCAGCGATGACGACTGGATGGCGAAATACTTCTTCACAGGCGGGCAGATGCCCAGCGATGACCTGCTGCTCTATTTTCAAGACGACTTGAAAATCGAAGATCACTGGTGTGTGAGCGGTCAGCATTACTCCAAGACGAGCGAGGCCTGGCTGGCGAACATGGACAAGCACAAGGCGGAGATCCTGCCGCTGTTTGCCGAGACGTATGGCAAAGACCAGGTGACCAAGTGGTGGGTCTGGTGGCGTCTGTTTTTCCTCGCCTGCGCCGAGCTGTGGGGATACCGCGGCGGTGAGGAATGGATCGTTTCACACTATCGCTTCATCAAACCATGAAATCGACATTCACCCTTTTAACTGCCTTGCTCATGGCAGGACATGCATTTGGCGATTTCACGGAACTCGTGAAGCAGGGCGATGCAGCAGATGCCAGGTTTAAGCCGGACGTGGCGCTGGAGTCCTATCTGCCTGCTGAAAAGCTGAATCCGAATGACGCATCTCTGCTGGTGAAGATCGCGCGGCAGTATGCCTACCGAATGGCGGATTTGTCCTCCAAGGCCGAGCAGCTCAAGTCAGGGCGCACCGCGCTGGCCTATGCTGAACGTGCGGTGAAACTGGCTCCCAAGGAGGCAGATCCGCATCTCGCGGTCGCCATCTGTCTTGGCAAGCTTTCGACTTTGGTCAGCAACAAGGAAGGCATTGAAGCATCCCACAAGATCAAGACAGAGGCGGAAATGGCAACGAGGCTCAATCCAAAAGACGACTTCGCCTGGCACATGCTGGGGCGCTGGCATCAGGAGCTGGCGCAGATCGGTGGTGTGACACGTGCCGTGGCCAGGGTCGTGTATGGTTCACTGCCGAATGCGTCCTATGATGAGGCGGTGAAGTGTTTTCAAAAGGCCATCGCGCTCAATCCAAACCGCCTCCTCCACTATGTGGAGCTGGGCCGCACCTACGCCCTGATGGGGCGCAAAGAGGAGGCCAGGAAGTTCATCGAAAAAGGACTCGCGATGCCGAACCACGACCGGGATGACCCGGAGACCAAGGATCGTGGAAGAAAGACACTGAACAGCCTGTAGCCACTTCGTCATTCTCCTGCTTTTGACGGTGCTGTTCGGTGTTCTCCTTCCACATCGGGCAGGAACATGGTCAGCAGGCCCAGCAGGGGCAGGAAGGCGCAGAAGTGGAAGACGAAGTTGATGCCCTGGTGGTCTGCGATTTTCCCCAGCACTGCGGCGCCGATGCCGGCGATGCCGAAGGCAAGGCCAAAGAACAGGCCTGCGATCATGCCGACTTTTCCGGGCATGAGCTCCTGAGCGTACACCAGAATGGCTGAGAAGGCGGAGGCGAGGATCAGGCCGATGATGACTGTGAGCACCGCGGTGAGGACCAGCCCGGCATGCGGCAGCCAGAGTGAGAAGGGAGCGGCACCTAGAATGGAAAACCAGATGACGCGCTTGCGGCCAATGCGATCTCCGACCGGGCCGCCCACAATGGTGCCGACGGCAACGGCAAAGAGGAACAGAAAGAGGTAATACTGCGAGGTCTGCACCGAGACATGGAAGCGCTCGATGAGGTAGAAGGTGTAGTAGTTGCTCAGGCTGACGAGGTACACGTACTTGGAAAAGATCAGCATGACGAGGATGGCCATGGCAAAGGCAATTTTTCCGGATGTCGGGTGGGCTTGAGCGGTGGCTGAGCGCGCTTGTTTGCGCTGAATGCGGTGCAGATTTCGCGCCTGCCAAAGGCCGACCTGCCACAGCACGAAGACGCCCAGCATCGCGATGATGGAGAACCACGACAGGGCTGCCTGACCATGGGGCACAATGAACCACGCCGCCAGCAAGGGGCCGATGGAAGAGCCCGCATTCCCACCCACCTGAAACAGGGACTGCGCCAGACCCCGCCGCCTGCCTGCCGCCATGTGGGCGATGCGGGATGCCTCAGGATGGAAGATCGCAGAGCCGGAACCCACGAGCCCGGAGGCGAGGAGGATGGCCGGGTAGCTGTGAGCTCTGGAGAGGGCCAGCAGGCCGATCAGGGTCAGTCCCATGCCGACCGGCAGCGAGTAGGGCAGGGGTCGTTTGTCCGTGATGTAACCCACCAGAGGCTGCAGCAGGGAGGCGGTGACCTGGAACGTCAGCGTGATGTATCCGAGCTGTGCAAAGCTCAGTGCGTATGTCTCTTTGAGCACCGGATAGATCGCAGGCAGCAGGGCCTGGATGGTGTCATTGAGCATGTGGGAAAAGCTGATGGCGAAGAGCAGCGCAAAGACGGTCTCTTTGGCTTCCGGGGCTGAGGCGGGGGAGATCGCGTGAGGTGGTTGGTCCTCGATCATCGTGTCATTCATAAGGACCGCGACCTTTCGCCTGAAGGCAGGCGGGCACAATCTGGCAGGCTGGTGCTAGTCGGCCTCTGGCTGGTATTTTTCTCGGATTGCATCGCGGAACTCGCCCGGTGTCTGCCTTGCATGACGGCGGAAAAAACGGGTGAAGTAGGAGGGGTCCTGGAAGCCCGTCTGGTAGCCGATTTCGGAGACGCTGAGGTCGGAGTGCAGCAGCAGGCGCTTGGCATCCAGCAGGCGGCGCTGGCGGATGAGCTCTCCGGCGGCATGACCGGTCTCCTGATGGATGACGTCGTTGAGATGATTGACGGTGATGCCCAGCTCTTTGGCATAGGGTGCCAGAGTCTGCCATTCCCGGAAGTGATGCTCCAATGACAAGTGGAACTGGCGGGCGAGCAGAGCGGCACGCGAGGTCTCCTTGACCTGATGCTTCTGCGCGTAGAGACGACCGGCCTGAATGAAGAGGATGCGCAGTGTGGCGCGCAGCACCTCCTGCACGCCGGATTGAGCGGAGTCGTATTCCTGCTGCATTTCGGCAAACAGCGCGGTGATGCGTGCGGCTTCCTTCGCGCTCACTGTCAGCCAAGGCGTGACGCCGGAGCTGAAGAAAAACGGGAGATCAAAGAGCATGCTGGGCGGCGGTGCGTGATGATCAAAGAACTCCTGCGTGAAGGAGGCCACCGTGCCCTGCGTCTGCGGTGCGGGGCGGATGGTGTGCACCTGCCCCGGGCTGAGGAAAAACAGCGTCACGCCGGTGACGTCATGATCTCGGAAATCGTGCATGAGCCTGCCTGCGCCGGTGATCAGGAAGATCTGGAAGAAATCATGGAAATGCGGGATGAGACGCTGGGGCTCCTGCCTCATGGAGAATTCAAGCGGCATGACCACAAAGCCCTCTGAGCGCAGCCGGTCCTGGCCATACACGCTCATCTGCAGAGAGGGGATGGTGCGGCGGTGCATGGGGCGAAAACTGAGTCCAGTACGAATCAGTTATTCCGCCAGAAGCGGAGCGATCCATGCGGGCTGGATGGGCGGTGCCGTGGGGTCATGGAGTTTTTCTTTCCATTCTACATCGGTCAGCGTCGTCATTTCGTACCGTTCCAGATAGGGCAGCACTGCGCCACGGCACAGCACCTCTTTTCCCTTCCAGGGATGGAGCACATACAGAAAACGAGGCCGCCCAATGCCCACCGTCAGCGCCTTGCCCAGTTCGGGGTTGGTGAACACCCGCACGGCTTTGGGCACATTGTCCAAAGGCGATGTGAAGTGGCAGTCGCTGAAATCAGACAACCTCGCGCCAAACGCGAGCAGCCATTGAGATTCGTCGTCCGTCGGCGGCAGCTCCCGCGCCTGCTTGTGGGCCAGCACGGCCAGCCGCAGGCAGGTTTTTTCCAATTCATCAAAGGGCGCTTCGCGGTCCTTGGTCAGTCGAGCGCGCAGTGTCTCTGCCACGGGGTGCCGTGCCAGGCCTTCTCCCCGCGCAATCACCTCCGCGCTTTCACGCAGGATGCCGGTGAATTTCGCCACGGTGGCCGCGTCGTTGAAATTTTCCTCCTGTTTGACTCCAGCATCCAGCAGTATCTCGAGTGTGGTCATCCACGCCTCCTGAGCCACGTTTTCCGGGCTCTTCAGTTGAGACGCATAGTTGTCCGCCATCTGGCGCAGCCTGCGGGCGATGCGTTCATTGACCACCGCCTCAGACTCCGCCACCTCCATCTGCCACGCGGCTTTCCGGCACAGATCGGCCAGGCCTACGAAGAAGTCCGGCGTACGCTCAACGAAGGCGGGCCATTCTCGCATCCCGGCACCCACGCTGTACTGCGGTTGCGCTTGCAGCGCCCATACATGCCGGCTTTGCGCCCAGGCTGCGAGCATGGTCTGACATGACTTCGCCTGCCAGGCCCGGCTCTTCATGTAGGCAGGTGCATCCGCTGGCGGCGGTTGGGCCAGCCGTTGCAGCAGCAGCAGTCCATCCTCGTGCAGGCTGCGGTGGCCCCGCTTTTCATCCAACGACCACCGATTCACATCTTCGCGGATTTTTGACATCTTGGGATCTGCTTTTTCCCATTCGACCGCATAGGGGGACCTCAGCCAGGCTGCGATGCTGAGCGCATTCGGGAAATACTTCGGGCCTTCTGCCTGCGAGAGTTTCTCAAACAGCACGGCATCGGCAAGTGCGGAGGCCAGGACCACATGGGCTGCCGCTTCACGCGCAGGCTCCAGCCTGGGGGAGGACGTGAGGGCCACGCCGTCCGTGTCCGCCGTGGGCCTGCTTCGCTGTATCACCGTTTCACGTGCCTCTTGAATCCACTCTGTCACTTTCTTGGCAGGTTTGTCCGGAGGCCCCGCAAAAACGCAGCCTCGAACCTGCGCCCCATGGAGGGGACCTGCCAGACTGCTCAGCCGGTTTTCGCGTTCTTCAAACTGCCGGATCGCGGTTTCATCCAGCTTGAGCCGGCGCAGATGCGAAGGTGTGTGAGAAAGCGCCAGCATGGCCGCGGCGAGCATTTGCTCGTCCGAAGAGGTGCGAAAGGAGGCCAGTTGCAGCCAGCGCACGGCCTGGAAGTACTGTTCCATCAGGCTGTCGCCGGCATAAAGGCCCACGGGTTTGAACAGGGTGTAATCCATGCTGGTGGAGTCCTTGGCGGAGACCTTCAGCCGCACTGGCCAGCCTGTTCCCTGCGCCTGGCGTATCCGCGCCGCCTCCTGCTCCATCTCGCGGCGCAGGGCTTCGGGCTTGTTTTCGACCGGCACCTGCATCAGCACCGCCGCCACGCCCAGCACAAACTGGGCTGTCTCCTTCGACTTTTGAATCTGCGCCGCATCGCCTACCATCAGCGCATCCACCTGGCTCAGGGAGGCCATGAGCACCCCAAGATACTCCCGCATCTGTCCGGCATGCGCCGTCTCCATTCTGGTCATTCCCTTCTGCAGACACCACGCATAGGCCTGAAATAGGGCATCTGTGGTGATGAAGAAGGGCAGGTCGGGCGGTCCGGCTTCGTCGTCATGCCGTGTCATGTAACCTGGCAGATAAGCCTGATAGCATTGCAGAAACTCGTCTTTGGTCATGAGCACCTTCTCCTGCTCCAGATGCTTGATTGCTGCCGGGCTCAGTTTGGCCTTCGCGGCTTCAGCCTGCCACCCGCGCTCCAGCACTTCGGCAGGATCTTCCCGGCCAAAAGATGTGAAGTTGAGCAGAGCAACAACCAGACAGATGAACCAAGGCTTCATGGTCACACCAATCAACAGGATCAGCCCTGGCAATACAAGCCTGGAAAGACAGGGCCACGCCAATAAAAAAGAGAGGCTGTTGCCAGCCTCTCTTCGTGGGTTTTCAGACTCGATCGTGGTGGTCAGCTCATGCGAGCGCCTTGGCGACGGCTTCGGCGGTGATGCCGAGCTGCTTGAAGACGGTGTTGCCCGGGGCGCTCATGCCGAAGCGGTCGATGCCGATGATCTGGCCCTGGGTTCCGACGTATTTCCACCAGAGGCCGGAGACGCCGGCTTCGATGGCGATGCGCTTGGTGCAGGCGGCCGGAAGAACGGACTCGCGGTAGGCGGCGTCCTGGCGGTCAAAACGCTCGAAGCATGGCATGCTGACGACGCGGACGCCGGGCTTGTCCTTGGCACCAGCGACGGCCCACTGGACTTCAGAGCCGGTGGCGATGACGATGGCTTCGAGGGGGGCGGTTTCCTTCACGAGGATGTAGCCGCCCTTGAGGGTGCCTTCGCGGCGGGTGGCGGCGCTGGCGATGCCCTGATGGGGGAGGTCCTGACGGCTCAGAGCGAGCAGTGTGGGACCATCGGCGCGGCTGAAGGCTGCAGCAAAGGCACCGGCGGTTTCTTCGGCATCGCCGGGGCGGATGACGTCGAGATTTGGGATCACGCGCAGGCCGCTGACGGTTTCCACGGGCTGATGGGTCGGACCGTCTTCACCGACACCGACGGAGTCGTGGGTGAAGATGTAGGTGACAGGCAGGCGGGAAAGCGCGGCGAGGCGGATGCTCGGGCGGCAGTAGTCGGCGAAGACGAGGAAGGTCGCGCCGCTGGGGAGGAAGAGGCCGTCATAGGCGATGCCGTTGCAGATGGCGCCCATGGCGTGCTCGCGAATGCCGAACCAAATGTTGCGGCCGGTCGGGTTGGTGGGACCGAAGTCGCCCATGCCGGTGAGGTAGTTCTTGGTGGAGCCGAAGAGGTCGGCGCTGCCGGTGATGATGTGAGGCACCGCCTTGGCGATGTGATTGAAGATCTCGCCGCCGCTGTTGCGGGTGGCGGCCTTGCCTTCCGCCGGATACTCGGGGACGAGCTTGAGCAGGTCTTCGGCTTTCAGCGTGCCATGACGTGCGGCGTCGAGCTGCTTGGCCAGCTCAGGGTTGGCAGCGCCCCAGGCGAGGAAGACTTTGTTCCATTCGCCATGGATCGCGGCGCGCTTGTTTTTCAGGTCGGCGAAATAGGCTTTCACTTCGTCGCTGACGTAGAAATGCTTGCCCTCGGGCAGGCCGAGGCCTTTTTTGGCGGCATCGACGAACTTGGCGCCGCCTTCGCCGTGGGCCTTGGCGGTGCCGGCCACTTCGGGAATGCCTTTGCCGATGAGCGTGCGTGCAATGATGATCTTGGGTTTGCCATTGTCGCCCTTTTTGGCGTTTTCGATGGCGGTGTGGATGGCGTCGAGGTCGTTGCCCTCGATGACCACGGCGTCCCAGCCCAGGGCGGAGTAAATCGCCAGAGTGTCCTCGTCCTGCGTGACCTTGGCCATCGCATCCAGCGTCACATCGTTGGAATCATAGATGAGGATCAGGTTGTCGAGGCGGTTGTGACCGGCGAAGGCCACGGCTTCACGGGCCACGCCTTCCTGCAGGCAGCCGTCGCCGGCGAGCACGATGATGTGATTGTCGATGATCTTGTGCTCGGCGGTGTTGTACTTTGCCGCTGCCATTTTGCCGCTGAGGGCAAAGCCCACCGCATTGCCAATGCCCTGGCCGAGGGGGCCGGTGGTGCACTCGACGCCGACGGTTTCAAAGGATTCCGGATGACCCGGCGTGTGGCTGCCCAGCACACGGAAATTGGACACTTCCTCAATGGAAAGGTCGTAGCCGCTGAGGTGCAGCCAGGAGTAGAGGAACATGGAGCCATGACCGGCGCTGAGGATGAAGCGGTCGCGGTTCAGCCATTTGGGATCGGCGGGATCGCACTGGAGGGTTTCGCCGAAGAGGACGGCGCCGATTTCGGCACAGCCGAGGGGCAGGCCAAGGTGGCCGGAGGAGCACTTGTGCACGGCATCCATGGCGAGACCACGGGCTTCGTTGGCAGCTTGAGCGAGGAGGGTGTTGTTCATGTCGAGGGTTTCTGGGTCAATAAGGGTCAAAAAGCGCAAGATGCGGCCAAGCGCGGGACGCCTTCCTTACTGGCGCAGGGGTCGGTTTCAAGGTCGAAAACTGGGGCGAATCGGACGCCGGGGCGCGTGCTCCTGCCTGTAACGTAACGTGAAAAACCTTGCCCAAACGCCTGGTGGCATGCCACAAGGAGGAAAATGAAAGCCTTTATCAATCGTCTGACCTCAAACTGGAATTGGGCCGCCCTCTTGCTGGGGATGCATGCCTGGGCCTGGGCGATGGTGGGGATCTGGATGCATAATCCGCTGGCCAGGATCGTGGCAGCCGTGCTGGCAGTCACGGCGGTGGGACTGCTCTTCCGGCTGCGGTGGACGCGTCTGGCGGGCACGGCGATGCTGCTGTGGATTGCAGGCACGAAGGCCTATGGGCTTGTGGCCCGCGAATTCACGTGGAAGCAGGCGATGTTCAGCGCCATCTATGGTCTGGCCGCCTATCTCCTGTGGACCAAGCCTGAGAGTGGCCTCATGGATGATTTCACCGCTGATGATGAACCTGAAGGGGGAGGCAAGAGCGAGGAGTCGGATGAGGAAGAAGACAAGCCCATCATCTCCCTCGTTCATCTGCGCCGCCAGCAGCGTTATCTGGAACCGCAGGTGCTGGCCAACGCGCTTTCCGAAGCCTGGAGATTGAAGATCACCGGCGGGGAGGGAGACGCGGAGGATGCGGACGGGTTTGTCGCGGGGGACAATCCGCTGTTCATCGTCATGGTGAAAAAGCCCACCTTCGCGATGTTCATGGTGCACAACCGTGACGTCAGCTATTTTGAGGATCCGGAGAAGCTGGCCGGGAATGTGCCGAACCTGCGCTTTGCGGAAATCATCCGTGATCACAGCGCCTGGCTGGCGGTGGATCTGATGCAGGTGAAGGCCACGAAGCTGGATCAGGATGAAGCCTATCGACTGATTGGCAAAGCCGTCTCCATGCTGGCGGATGACGACGTCATGGCCATCCTGTGCCCTCAGCATCAGTTTTTCAATCTTTGGTCACCAGAGCTGGAGACGATGCTGTGTGGTGAGAATCCGCTGGAGGCATTGCAGGAAGAGGTCAAAGCGCCCGTGATTGGCGTGCCGGATGGCGACACGATCGAAAATGCCATTGCTGAGGCACGGCGGCGCTGGCCGGAGTTTGTCGCGACCTTTAAGAATCGCGAGCCCGATGATGATCGCTTCATCGTGAAAGCGCCTTTCACCGGGGAGGACGGCCATGTGGAGCACATGTGGCTGCAGGTCTTTGGGCTGGAGCCTGAATACGTGCATGGTCATCTGGCCAACCACCCGATGCATACGACGAAGCTGAAGCAGGGATCGCAGGTGGAAGTGGCTGTGGCCGAGGTCTCCGACTGGGTTTGTCCAGATCCCGAAGGCAATCCGCTGGGAAACTTCACGCAGCAGGCCATTGCACAGGCGGCAAAGCAGAAGCGCGAGGCCTGAACGGTCCTGACAATTGAATTCATCCGGGCTTGCCAGATCGTGGTCTGGCGGGATGGTACTGCGTGATGAACAAAGGAAACCTCCCCTTCTGGATTGCCGGAGCCGTCCTGCTGTACATCGGCTGGATCGCGTTCGACATGCTTCGTCCGGCCTCAGGCGGGGGTATGGGCAGCACCACCACGATCAGCGCCGTGCGTCTGGCGAAGGTGCCCGTGCTGGTGGAATTTTATGCCGACTGGTGCGGCCCGTGCAAGGTGGTGGGGCCGATGGTGGATGAACTGGCGCTGGAGCTGAAAGGCAAGGCCGTGGTGATCCGCATCAATGTTGATGAGGATCCCAAGCTGGCGCGTGAGCACGGTGTGGGACCCATCCCCACCTTCATCGCTTTTAAATCGGGACGCGAAATCGGGCGGCAGATCGGGGGCATTCCGAAGGAGCAGATGAGGCATTTGCTGGGGCTGTGAGGCGAGGTGGTGGCACAAATGACGGGCTGTAAAGAGGGGGGGTGTTGAAAAATCAACATGCGGACTTGACGAATGCACAAAGGTGTTGAAAAATCAGCATCCATGTGGGACGACAAACATTCCAATGAGTTCAGCCGCCGCGAGCGGCAGGTGATTGAGATCGTGATGAAGCATGGGCGGGTGTCCGCCCGTGAGATTGAAGAAAAGCTGCCGGATGCGCCAACATACTCGGCGGTGAGGTCCATCCTGCGGCTGCTGGTGGAGCGCGGGATGCTCATCAAAACACAGGCGGACGGGCGCGACTGGTTCTCGCTGCCGGTGTCGCCCAAAAAAGCACGGGTGAACGCACTGCAGAGCTTTGTGAGCCGGTTCTTTGAGAATTCTGCGGGAGAGGCGGCGCTGGCGCTGCTGGGGCAGAAAAACGTGAAGCTCTCCAAGGAAGAAGCGGAAAAACTGATTCAACTCATTGAGGAGGCGCGCGAATCATGAACGATTTCATGGAAGACCTGCTGCGCTTTCTTGCGCGTAACCCCAATCTGGGTCTGGTGGTGTCGGCACTCCTCACCAGCACAGCGGTGGTGTGTGTGGCCTGGGCCGTGGTGCTGCAATTGCAACGGCGCTCCGCGCGTGCCCGCAGCCTAGTGTGGAGAATCACGATGGTGATGCTGCTGGTGGTGGCGGTATGGCGTTTAACGCCAGAAGCAGCCCCGCCTGTTGCCGTGATGGAGTGGCGGGTGACCATGCAGGAACCTCCGATGAATGCGGCACCGCCCGTTCTGCCGGATGTGCCCGCGCTGATAATGCCAGAGAAAAGCTTGTCGCAGCGTGGGTTGATGTGGCTGGAGAGTTGGGGGCTGGAGCTTTGGCTGGATGTGGCCGTGGCTCTGCTGCTGTGGAAACTGGCCAGGGCGTTCGCGGGGTTGGTTTGGTTGAGGAAGCACAGTGATGAAGCGCCATGGCTGATCGATCAGCAGGCAGAAAGGGCAGGGGCGCCCTCCAGCATGCGCTGCCGTCTGGCGCAGAGGTTGCATTCACCCATGCTGACAGGGTGGCGCAGGCCGGTGATCTGGCTGCCGCAGGAGGCCGCTGGCTGGGACGAGAAACGCCTGAGTGCCGTGCTGTGCCATGAGCTGGCACATTATCAGCGTTCGGACGTGCTCTGGAAATGGCTGGCGCAATGGACTGTGTGTCTCTGGTGGTGGCAGCCGCTGGCCTGGCTGGCACAGCGCAGACTGCGAGTCGAAACGGAGCATGCGGCAGATGATGTGGCGGTCCTGGCAAGTGGTGATACGCGTGAGTATGCCCGCGCACTGGTGGAGATTGCCGCCGGCATTCCTGGTCGGCTGCGTCCTACGGCAGGCGTCACCATGTTCGGTGGGGAGTCCATCCAAAAGCGGGTGCGGGAGCTGATGAAGACAAATCAATGGCGAGGGCGCATCGGCATTGGCGCGATGAGTTTGATAGCCGTCGTGGCGATCATCTTGGCGGTGCTTGCGGCGACGAAGGTTGAGTTCAAGCCGAAGGCACCGTTGTATCAGAGTGAGGCCAAGCTGGTGGCGGGAACATTCGAAGAAGCTGGTGCCTGGCAGGTCCGACAGGCGGATTTTTACGGCACGATCATTGAAACCCTTGAGTCGGCCGAAATGAAGCGCCGGGCTTTGGAACGAGTCAGGGCTTTGTATCCGGATCTAAAAGACAAGGAAGTCGAGATCCATGCGGCACAGGTCGAGGGTTCGTCCATGTTTGCCGTTCAGGCGGTCAGCACCGACGGCAAATACGCCAAAGTGTTCCTTGATGCGCTGCTGGACGAATTCATCTCCTTCCGGCAAATGGTGCGTGAGCAGGCAGTAGGAAGGGCTGTTCAAAAATTTGTCCAGGAGACAAAAAGCAAGCGAACTTTGATGGAGGAAAAAGATGCGAAGCTAGTAGAGTTTCAGAAGTCCAACAATGTGGTTGTATTGAACAATGCGAACAACAAAGGCTCTATGTTGCTGGATACGCTTTACACGCAGCTCCAGGAAAACCAGATGATCGCAGCAGATCTGGAGCTGGCTTTGCAGAGCATTCCTGCCGCAGTCACAAATAACCAGGTCAAAGCCAGCGACTCGCATCCACTGACCCAGACGGAAAGGGATTATGTTCAAACCCAAAGCGAGCTGCGTCGCTTGGAGAATGAGCTGAAGTACCTGCTTGAGACTCATAAATCTGATGATCCTCTGGTGATCGAGGCAAAGGGGAAGGTCGCCAAAGAACGCTTTCTGCTCAATGCACTTGTTGAGCCCATCAGGGAGGAAATGAGCACACGGGCGGAAACAGCCAGGCGGAGGGTCGTCGTGCTGCAAAAGGCGATCGCCGAGCGCCAGAAGGAGGTTCTCGAATGGGGGGCAAAAATCGCCGAGTATGAAAACCTGAAAACGGAGGCTGAGCTTGGCAGAAAAGACTTTGAAAAGCTGGGCGAACAAGTTACGCAGATTCAGCAGAGCTTGGAAGCCCATTCAGGCAAAGATTATGTGGCGATCCAGGAGCGCGCCAGACCTGCCACAGAGCTTGTGCAAAGCGGCTGGATCCCCGTCTGGAGGCTTTGGAAGAGCGAGTCGAAACCGGCTGTCGAAGAAACTCCGATGAAGCCGGTGACGACTCAGAAGAAGGAGCCGGTCAAAGCTGCGAGCTGATCTCACCTCGGCCCCGGAGCATTCACGTGGCTGGCGTCTTTGTCCCAGCCAGCGGGAGTGCGGCGGTAGTCCTGCTCTTTGAGTTTGAGCTTGTCGCCGGTTTCACGATCGAAGGAGTCTTTGGAAAGATCGGCGGGGGCGGAATCGCCGGTGGCTTCGGTCCATTCGGCCATCGCTTTGGCGAGGCGGGCTTTGACGGAGGCGTAGTTGGGATCGTTGATGAGATTGTGAAGCTGGAGCGGATCGGCGTCGGTGCGGTAGAGTTCCGCGATGGGGCGTGGGGCGAGGAAGACGTCTGCCTGGGCCGGGGTGAGCTTTCCGGCATCGCGCACTGCGCGCAGGCTTTGAAATGAGGGCGAGTGCACGGAGTCTGCGGGGCCCTGCCATGCGAGGTTGGGGCGTGCGTTGACGATGTAGAGGAAGCCCTCCGAGCGCACGGAGCGGCCATGGGCTTCGTAGTCGTGCCAGTTGTGTTCGGAAAAGGCGTATTTCCGAGTCGTGGCGTTGGGATCGGTGAGGATGGGGGCAAAGCTGAGGCCCTGCATCGTTGGAGGCACGGCGACACCGGCGAGGGAGAGAACGGTGGGTGCGATGTCGATGGAGCTGATAAGACTCTGCGTGGCCGTGCCTGGTTTGGCGATGCCTTTGGGCCAGTGCGCGACAAACGGGGTCTTCATGCCGGAGTCATGCAGACGTGTTTTGGCGCGGGGGAAGGGGCGGCCGTTGTCGGCCATGATCAAGATGAGCGTGTCATCCAGCGTGCCTTCCTGCTTCAACTCGGCGACGACACGACCGATGAAGTAATCCCACCGAGTGATCTCGTTGTAGTAGGAGGCGAGGTCGTCGCGGGTTTCTGTATCGTCGTTCAAATAGGGCGGCACGATGACTTTGGCGGGGTCGTGTTTGGGACCGTAAAGATTTGCCTCCCAGTCTTTGTCGGCATCCCAGCCGCGATGCGCATCGAGCGAGGAGAACCAGAAGAAGAACGGCTTGTCCTTCGGGCGCTCCTGCACGGTCTTCACCCAGGTGGCGTGGCCGCCTTTGTTGCCGGGGGCGTTGCCGCTGTCCACGAGATCAAAGGGGACAGGCTGCGGCTGCTCTCCTGCGGCCGGTGTGTCAGAGGTCATGTGGTGCTTGCCAACCAGCGCGGTGTACCAGCCCGCCTCGCGCAGCAGACGTGGAAACCATGGCAGATGCGCGGCGATGGGCTGGTGCAGTTCGGAAGCACGTCCGTTGTTGTGCGGATAGCGCCCGGTGATGATGCTGGAGCGGCTCGGGCTGCAACTGCTGGCCACGAGAATGGCTTCGTCAAAGCGGCGGCCTTTCGCTGCGAGCTTGTCGATATTTGGCGTGCGTGCTGCTGCGTTGCCGTAGCATCCCAGGTCATCAAAACTCACATCATCGGCAATGAAGAGGATGACGTTGGGAGCTGCGGACAAGGAGCTGAGGGTGAGCAGGAGGCAGGCGAGGAATCGAGCAGGCAAGGACATGAGGCGCGGATGGGAGGAGACGGAGTGCTCTAAAAGAGCGGGCTTACTTTTTCTTGTTCTTCTTTTTGTTCTTGGCTGGGGCTTCACCGGCATCATCTGCGGCAGGCTTGGTGCCATTCAGATCTGCGAGCAGACGTGCGACGTAGCCGTTGAAGCGCCCATCGGGAGACTCGCCCTTGGCGGGCAGCGCTTTGATCTGCTCCGCAATCGGCTTCGCCTTGTCGCCGAGATCACCGATAGCGTTCAGGGCGCTCATGGAGGTGAAGACATCGTGCTGGCTCCAGTTGGCAAGACCTACGAGGACGGGCAGCGCGGCGGCGCGCTCGGCATCGCTGCCGTACTTCGCCAGCGCCCAGTTCGCCACCACCTGCACGTAGGTGGAGCTGTCTTTGGCGGCTTGGGTGATTTCATCGTGGGCTGCGCTCAGGCCCTCGCTGCCGCGCATGAGAATGCCCATCGCGGACCAGTAGCGGATGGCGCTGTCTTTGTCGGCAAATCCGGCTTTGAGGTCCGCCACCGCAGCCGGCTTCATGGAGGAGGCTTCGCCAGCGGCTTTCAGGATGCGAGTGAGGGGATACATTTTCTCATCGTGCGCCATGTCGTAGGGCGTGGTGCCTTCGGAGCGGAGGTGCATCTCGCCTTCGGCGATCATGCCGGCGTCGCGGATTTTCAACGCGAGGTTTTCCTGCGCGGCGCGCATCTTGGCGAGGGTGGCGGCGTGTTCAGGTTTAGCGGCGAGGTTGTGCACTTCATCGGGGTCGCTGTGCAGGTCGTAGAGTTCTTCGGAGTCCTTCGGTGTCTTCCAGAAGATGGACTGTTCAGGCGTGAGCTTGCCCGCGTCATACATCTCACGCCACACGCGGGTGCTGGGTGTTTCAAACTGGTAGTTCACATGCTGGCCCTGGGAGAGGTGGGGCATGTAGTTGCGCAGATAGACGAAGCGGCCATCGGTGACGCTGCGCACGCAGTCGTAGCGTTCATCCATGCGGCCGCGGAAGCCATAGACGAAGGGCTGAGGCTCGGTTTGAAACTTGCCCGCAAAGGCATACCCCTGCATCCATTCGGGAGGCTGCACGCCGATGATGCTGAGCAGCGTGGGGGCGAGATCGACAAAGCTGACGAGGCGGTCTGACTTCACGCCTGCACCGTATTCTTTGGGCGCGAGGTGTTTCCACTTCGGCGGGAAATAAACGACCATGGGCACCTGCAGGCCGGAGTTGCAGGGCCAGCGCTTGTTGCGTGCCATGCCGCTGCCGTGGTCGGCGTAGTAGAAGACGATGGTGTCTGCTGCGAGGCCTGCTTCTTCGAGTTCTTTCAGACGTCGGCCTGCGGAGGCATCGGCCAGTGTGACCTGATCATAATACTGCGCCCAGTCCTGGCGCACTTCCGGAGTGTCGGGATGGTAGGCGGGCACGCGGGCTTTGGCAGGATCATGGATGGCCACGTGCGGGCGCTTGCGGATCTGGCTTTCGTGGCTGCAGGTTTCGTTGAAGATGGCGAAGAAGGGCTGGCCCTCCTTGCGGTTCTTCCAGTGCGCGTTTCCGGCGGAGACATCCCACACGCCCTCGGGCTTTTTGAGGTTGTAGTCCTCCTTGCTGCAGTTCGTGCAGTAGTAGCCGGCCTCGCGGAGGAACTGCGGGTACATCTTTGTGCCCTTCGGCATCGGCGCCATGCTGCGCATGTGCTCACCGCCGGTGGAAGGGGAGTACATGCCCGCGATGATCGTGGTGCGCGCTGCGGCGCAGACGGGCCCGCAGGACCAGACGTGCTTGAAGAGCATGCCCCTGGCAGCCAGCGCATCGACGTTTGGCGTGTCGGCATAGGTGTCGCCGTAGCAGCCCATGTGCGGTCCGTGGTCCTCGCTGGTGAGCCAGAGGATGTTGGGCCGGTCGGCGGCGAATGAGGGAGCTAAAATTGCGAATGTGGCAAAGAAGAGGCTGAGGAGCTTCATGGAGGCGGGTGGAACGATGGCGGGAGCAGTGATCCTTCATTTCAATGTATCTGCATGGAGAAAGCCGCCGCCGGGATTGTGCTGCGCAACCCATGCGGATAGACATCATCGCCAGCGGGCGATTTCTATGCGTCAATCCCTGCCATGACTCTCCGCCACGAACTTCAGGCTGAATACGCCCGCTACAAGACCCGCCGCTGGTTTTTCAAAGACTGCGGCGTGGGTTTGGCGAGCATCGCGGCGATGGATCTGATGTCGCGCACGGCCAGTGCTGCGGCGCCGGTGAGTCCGCTGGCGTTGAAGAAGCCGCATTATCCTGCGAAGGCGAAGCGGGTGATCTACCTTTTCATGGGCGGGGCGCCGAGCCATCTGGAGCTGTTTGACAACAAGCCGGAACTTTCGAAATGGGACGGCAAGCTGCCGCCGCCGGATCTGCTGAAAGGCTATCGTGCGGCGTTCATCAATCCGAACAGCAAGCTGCTGGGGCCGAAGTTCAAGTTTGCGCGGCATGGTCAGAGCGGCGCGGAACTGAGCGAGCTGCTGCCGCACACGGCGAAGATGGCGGATGATCTCACAATTGTGCGGTCGATGAAGACGGACGCCTTCAATCATGCGCCGGGGCAGATATTGATGAGCACGGGCTCGCAGATTTTTGGCAGGCCGAGCTTTGGGGCGTGGACGTTGTACGGCCTTGGCACGGAGAATCAGGACCTGCCGGGCTATGTGGTGATGCAGAGCGGCCAGAAAGGGCCCAGCGGCGGCATGAGCAACTTTGGCTGCGGCTTCCTGCCCACGGTGTATCAAGGCGTGCCCTTCCGCAGCAGTGGGGAGCCGGTTTTGTTTTTGAGCAATCCGGAGGGTGTCAATGATGCAACACAGAGGGACACGCTGGATGTGCTGAAGCAGCTCAACGAGGAGCGGCTCAGCGTGGTGGGTGATCCGGAGATCGCCAGCCGCATCAACAGCTTTGAACTGGCCTATCGCATGCAGCAGACGGCGCCGGAGCTGATGGACATCAGCCAGGAGCCCAAGCACATCCTCGACATGTATGGCGCGAAGCCGGGCGAGGCCTCCTTTGCCAACAACTGCCTGCTCGCGCGTCGGCTCGTGGAAAGCGGCGTGCGCTTTGTGCAGCTCTTCCATGAGGCGTGGGATCATCATGGCGGTCTGGTGAATGGCTTGAAGACGCAGTGCGGCCTCACGGATCAGCCTTGTGCTGCGCTGCTGCGGGATTTGAAGCAGCGCGGGCTGCTGGAGGACACGCTGGTGATCTGGGGCGGGGAATTTGGCCGAACGCCGATGGTGCAGGGTGGCAACGACGGGCGCGATCACCATCCGAACTGCTTCAGCATGTGGTTTGCCGGCGGCGGCATGAAGCCCGGTCTCACGCTGGGTCAGAGCGATGAGTTTGGGTTCAATGTGACGGAAGACCCGGTGCATGTGCATGATCTGCATGCCACGCTGCTGCACGTGCTGGGGTTTGAGCACACGAAGCTCAATCAGCGCTTCCAGGGCCTGGATATGAGGCTTACGGGAGTGGCTGGGGAGCTGGTGACGAAGATGCTGGCGTGAAATCGGAGGTCGGTCTTCAGGCTGATTAGATCGAGGTGTTTGGCCTTCGATCTACCAGACGAAGGCGGGACGCCTCGATCCGCTGACAGCCGGGACGGCTCTCCTCCGATCAGATGCCGTAGCCGGCGCGATAGGCTTTGTGGATGATGGCGTCGGCTTCGGGGGTGTTGGGGGATTTCATGGCTTGGGTGTCCCATTCGACGCGTTTGCCGAAGCGAACGGCGAGGAGGCCGACGAGGAGGGATTCGGTGAAGGGGGCGGAGTACCAGAAGCCGGACTTGGCATCCTGCGGGTTGCCGGTTTTGCAGGCTTCGAGGAATTCTTTGCGGTGGCCGCTGAGGCAGCGGGGGATGGTTTTGGCGGGGATGACGAACTGCTGCATCTTGGTCTCGGGCACGATGCGCGGGGTGCCGGACCAGCCGCCGGCGAGGATGCAGCCTTTGTCTCCGACGAAGTAGATGCCGTTGTCGCCGAGGTTGCGCGTTTCTTCGAGACCTTCCGGGCGGGGTGGCAGCTTGCCGCCGTCATACCAGACCATTTTCACCGCAGGGCGGTCGCCTTTGGCGGGGAAGTGGTAGGTGATGATGCTCCACACGGGGTAGGACTGGTTGTTGTTGGGGCCGTTCTCTGCCTCGACCCAGTCGGGGGCGTCGAGATCGAGTGCGTAGAAGGCGGGGTCGGCGTTGTGCACGGCCATGTCGCCCAGTGCACCGCAGCCGAAGTCCCACCAGCCGCGCCATTTGCGTGGGCAGAAGTCGGGATGGTAGGCGCGTGCTTTGGCGGGGCCGAGCCAGAGGTCCCAGTCGAGATTCTTGGGCACAGGCGGTGTGTCGGTGGGGTAGGCCTTGCCTTGGGAATCCCAGAATTTGCCCGGGCGGTCAGACCACACATGCACCTCGGTGACTTTGCCGATGGCACCGGCCTGAATCCACTCGCGGGTGAGGCGGATGCCTTCGCCGGCGTGGCCCTGATTGCCCATCTGCGTGACGCGTTTGGTCTCGGCAGCCACATCCCGCATGGCGCGCGCTTCGGCGATGGTGTGGGCCAGCGGCTTTTCCACATAGACGTGGCGACCGGCGCGCATGGCCATGATGCTGGCGGGGGCGTGCACGTGGTCCGGTGTGGCAACGAGCACGGCGTCGAGGTCCTTCTGCTTGTCGATCAGCTCGCGGTAGTCGCGGTAGAGCTTCGCATTCGGGTATTTTTTGATGGTGCCGGCGGAGTGATCGAGATCGACATCGCAAAGGGCGACGATATTAGCGAGTCCTGAGTCATCCAGGTCCCTGATGTCTCCGCCACCCTGCCCCCCGATGCCGATGCAGCCGAGATTGACCTTTTCACTGGGCGGAGTGAAACCGGGACCGCCAATGACGTGGCGAGGCACGATTTGAAAGCCGAATACTGCGGCGGTGGTGGATTTAATGAACTGACGACGAGGAAGCTGAGACATCTCTAGAAAACGTAAAATAAAAACAAGCTCTTGCGTAGAGTCTGCCCGCAGGCTCGTATTAGTCCTTATGAAACGACCTTGGAAAGACGTCTCCGTTCCGCTGCGCGACGGGATGATTCACTGGCCCGGCGACCCCGAGTGCCACATCAAACGCGTGGTCAGCATGGACGACGGTGCCGTGTGCAATCTGACGCATCTGAGCATGAGCGCCCACACGGGAACTCATATGGATGCACCGCGACATTTCATCGCCGATGGTTTGACGATGGAGCAGATGCCGCTGGAGCCGGTGATCGGCCGCTGCCGGGTGTTTGAACTCGACTGCGAGGACCAGATCACCGTGGATGACCTGAAGAAGCTCAAAATCGCCCCGCGGCAGCGCGTGCTCTTCAAGACACGCAATTCGACGCGAAGCTGGGCGATGAACGAGTTCGACAAGGACTTCGTCTCGATCCGCGCGGACGCCGCACAGTATCTCGTCGATCAGGGTGTGGTGACCGTGGGTGTTGATTATCTCAGCATCGGCGGCTTCAACAAGGACGGCGTGGAAACGCATCAGATCATGCTTGGTGCTGGTATCTGGGTGATCGAAGGCCTCAATCTGGCGGAGATCAAACCGGGCTACTACGAGCTGATCTGCCTGCCGCTCAAGCTTGAGGGGGCGGATGGCGCTCCGTGCCGGGTGGTGCTGCGGTAGGCGGTTTTTGATCCAGCTTTGAAGGGGCCGGATGAGCGGCTTTGTGAATGTGCACCCGCACGCCGGGCCTGCACAGCTTCCAGCATTTCCGCTGTGGCGCCTCGGGGCAGCGCACGCAGCCATGGCTGGTGCAGCGGCCGCGCTCAAAGCCGCCCACATGAACGCCCACGCCATCGTCGGTGAGCCGCAGCCAGAAAGGCATGGCGATGCCGAGATACTTCGTGCCTGCGGGCTTTGGTCCGCTGTGCTCCCAGGTGCGCGCGACCACGACCTCGCCGGTGTCATGGCGGACATACTGTCCATAGAGATCCGAGCGCTTGAGCGGCAGCTTTTCCTTCACCACGAAGTCGCCCGCAGGTGTCTCGTGGCCGGGCAGGCCGGGCGAGACATCCATCTCCACCAGCACGCAGGAGTTCTCGTCCAGAAGCTGCGCCGTGTGGCTCGCGAGCGAGATGTCCATGCGCACCTTGCCCGGTTTCGCTGCGGCGCAGCGTTCCTCATCAATGTGCCAGCGAGGATGCTGGAACGGCAGGGCGGCGGGGTGCTTTTTTCCGGACTGGCAGGAGACAGCCGCGAGGGAAAACAAAATCAGCGCGATTGGAACGGCGGCAGAGTGTTTCATGAGAGGTCAACCCGCGCGCCGCTTCATCTCTTCGCTCGCCTTGTCCAGGATACGGCGCTCTTCGGGCGTGAGGCTGTGCATGCCCTGATGGCTGATTTTGTCGAGGATGTCATCGACGGTTGGAGTGCTGCTTTTTTTCGCGGTCTTTCGGGTTTGCGGTGGTGAACGTTTGGGGCGGGAGGGGAGCTTCAACTCGCCGGTTTCAAAGCGGATGAAAGCGTAGGCGGTGCCGACGTTGGCGGCGAGCAGGAGGAGTGAGGACCAGTCGCGCGCGCCGAGACTGCCGAGGGCGTTGATGCCGACGAAGACAGCGGCGAGCACCCAGGCATCGATTGTCAGGATGATGACGCTGAGCTTGGCGTGAGGATAGAGCGTGGCAAAGGCAATGAAGACGCCAAAGGTAAGCGGTGCGATGCCTGCGCAGGCAAAGGCACGTCCGCCGAAAAGACCGAACAGCGTGATGACCAGCGGTGAAACCAGCAGCAGCATCAGCACCAGTCGGACAAACGCCCGGCGGCCCAGGTGCCGCTCCACAGCTTCACCAAAATTCCACAGCAGCATGCAGCCGATGATGGCCCAGAATCCAGGAGGATTGACGAAGACATACGTCAGCGGAGCCCAGAAATGATACTCATGAAAGGTGCTCTTGAACGTGAAAATCAAATGCCCCAGGTGGGCGTAGCCGATCAGCGCGGTGAGGATCATGCTCGCCAAGCCGCCCAGGGCGATGATCGCTGCCAGATAAACAGGGCGCTGCCTCCACCACGTGAGCGGCAGGTGGTCTTTGGATTCGGGGAGCCAGGAGTTGAACATGAATGTTTGATCTATTTACGCACACGATCGACGAGAACAGCGCCCAGAATGACAAGTCCAAGGACGATTTTCTGCGTGTTGCTTTCGACGTTGGTGAGGTTCATGCCGTTTTGGATGACGGCGATGATGAAGGCACCGACCAGTGTACCGGGCATGGTGCCGCGCCCCCCGCTGAGGCTGGTGCCGCCGACCACGACAGCGGCGATGACATACAGCTCGTACATCTGGCCGTAGGTGGGTGAGCCGCTTTTGAGCAGCGATGCGGTGACCACACCGCCGAGGCCGGCAAGCACTCCGCTCAGAATGTAGGCGATGAGGATGACCCGCTGGACGGGCACACCGGAAAGGTTCGCGGCTTCCACATTGCCACCGACGGCGTAGAGGTTTCTGCCAAGGCGGGTCTGGGTCATCACCACATGGGCGGCGGCGTAGAGCAGCAGCATGAGGACCACGGCATTGGGCAGGCCGAATAAGTCCGCGCCACGCCCCAGCCACACAAAGGAGTCCGGCACCTGATAGACGGATTGATTCTCCGCGAGACGATAGGCCAGACCGCTGCCCACGAGCATCATCGCCAGGGTGACGATGAACGGAGGCATGCGCAGGCGGGTGATGAAGGCGCCTGAGAGCAGGCCGCAAGCTCCGCACAGGGCGATGCCACCGAGGGCTGCGGCGAACATGCCGGCGGCTCCGGCCTGCGCACCGTCGAAGCAGTCGCGCACGATCATCGTGGTGACGACTGCGGAGAGGGCAATGAGGCTGCCGACGCTGAGATCGATGCCGCCGGTGATGATGACCAGTGTCATGCCGATGGCGAGGATGGCGATGACGGCGATCTGATTGGCGATGTTGAGCAGGTTGTCGGTCTTGAGGAAAACGGGCCAGGCGTGGGCACGGGGCTGCACGATGCGGGTGCCTTTCAGCACGGGGAAATCACGCGCCAGATCCTCAAACACCAGCCAGGACGCCGTGGCCTTGTTGCAGGCGATCACCTCCACGCCGCCGGCCGCCGCAGCACGTTCCAGCGCCGCACGGGCATCCTTGGGCTCGCCCTTCACCATCTCGGCACGCGGGCCGAGTTCCGCCTTGAGAGCCTCGGCAAATGCGCCATCGGCCGCTGTCGGCCGCACCACGATGAGCACTTTCGTCTGCGGAGAAATCTGCCCGGCCACATCCCTCACGGCCGCTGCATCCTGCGGATACTGCCGGGTCCAGGTGGCGATGCTGAAAAAGGCGCAGAGCAGCAGCAGCGCGACGAGCATGCCGGAACCGGCGAGGTGATGGCGGATGAAGGCTGGGATGCGGCTCATGCGGAGAGAACGAGCATGCGGGGCGGAACCATGCAGTTCAAGGCCGGAGACGTTCATGATTGACCCCGGGCTGCGTTTTGAGGTAACCTGAGGCATCTATGAAATCGCGCATACTTTCTTTAATGGTCCTGCTGCTGGGTGTCACACTTGCCCGGGCCGACTGGGTGCTGGTGCAGAAGACTGACGCGGATGGCAAGGAGACCGTGATAACCACGAAAATCAAAGGAGAGCAGGCGCGGGTGGACATGGGAGACAAGATGTCCGCCATCCTGGGGGCAGAGGGCATGGTCATGATGATGCATCCGCAAAAAATGATGATGAAGATGGATCTGGCGACGCTGAAGGCGTCCCTGGAAAAGACGGGAAAGGGCCCGGGAGGTCAGCCCGCAGCCAAGCCCGTGGCGACGGGGCAGAAGGAGAAAGTTGGCGAGTGGGACGCGGAGATCTACACCTGGGAAGGCACGCTGGGCAAAGGCCGCTTCTGGGTGGCCAAGGATTTCCCGAAACACGCGGAGATCAGCGCCATCAGCGACAAGCTGGGCAAGGTGATGGGCGGCGCAGTGTCCGGCCTCTCACCGCAGGCTTCAGATTTCGACGGAATGGTGGTGAAATCCGAGATGACGATGATGGGCAAGAGCGTGGTCTCCCATCTGGTCTCCGCCAAAGAAGAGACGGTGGCACCGGAGGAACTGGTGCCGCCTGCCGGTTACAACGAAATGAAAATGCCGGGAGCGCCGAAATGAGCTACGGAGTCAGCACGCAGGAATAGGCGGCGGTGTTGGAGCCGGGCAGGGAGATGACCACAGGCTGCTGCGTCTGCCGCACGGCCAGTGTTCCCAGCACGAGCTGCAGGGCGCTGCTGGCCCCCATGCTTTCGCCAAGAACGTACTTCGGGCTGAGCACGGCATCCCAAGGCCTCGCCGACCACGCGGCAATCTCGGCTTGGTCGAGCTTGTGAATGCCCGTGCGATCATTGATCAGCGTGGCCGGACCCTGGACTTGGGCGAGGGTTTGGGCGGCGAGCTGGGGCAGCAGCTCGCAGCGTTCCTGCCAGGACAAATAACCCAGCGGACCGATGATTTCGCGGACGCGGGGGCCGCCGCCGCTGGCGGAAAGCAGAAGGGCGCCGGCACCTTCGGAGGCGATGAGCTTGGGGTGATAGTAAGTGAGCCCCTCGGCGCTGAGCCAGTCGCACTCTTCAGCGGCGATGAGCAGGCACTCCTGCGCGATGCCGCTGCCGATCCAGAAGGCGGCGGTGTCCAGCGCCTCCATGATGGAATTTGGGCTGCCCAGCAGGGTGCTGACCGCACCATCGACCCCGAGGAAGGAGGCGACATGCGAGGCGGGCGCGTTGAACACGGTCTCAGGAAAGATCAAGGGGCTGGCCTGGGCGGGGTTTTGCAGCACCTCGTCGTAAAACCGGCCGGTGTAGTTCACGCAGCCGTTCATCATGACAAACAGAATGCCCAGACCAGCGGGTGGTGACGCTGGATCGTGCCCGGCATCTGTCAGGGCCTCCAAGGCTGCCGCCACCGAGTAGCGTGTGATGGCGCTGGAGCGGCGCAGGCGGGGATGCCGTGCGACCTTTTCCGGAGGTGCGGCGGGGGCAAAGCGGGATTCGCAGGGCCATTTGCGCACGTTTCCAGGGCGGGCGCAGGGGCGGGATGGAAGGGGCTCGCCCGCCAGCACGGCCTCATGCTTGGCGGCGGCGCTCCAGCCGGCGGAGCTGACGGCACCGACTCCACGGATGCAAATATCGCGCGCGTTCATGCGGACCTCCTTTGCAACACCAGGGTCGCGTTGGTGCCGCCAAATCCGAAGGAATTGGTCAGCGCGTAATCGAGAGAGGCGCGCCTGAACTGGCGCACCAGATCAAAGCGCACGGCAGGATCGACCTCGCGGACGTTCAGGCTCGCGGGGAGCCACTGGCCTTGGAGGGCCATGAGGCAGATGACGGCCTCAACGGCACCTGCGCCACCTAGGAGGTGACCCATGGAGGATTTGGTGGAACTGACGGGGATCCCAGCCACGGCCTCCCCCGCCCAGGCGGCGATGGCGGCGGCTTCGGCCACGTCGTTGAAGGGCGTGCCGGTGCCGTGGGAGTTGATGTAGCCGATTTGCGCGGGAGAAACCCCGGCCTGGGCACAGGCGGTGGTCATGGTGCGGATGGCGGCTTTGCCTGCGGGATCGGGCTGGGTGAGGTGGTGCAAATCGGTGGCGGTGGAATAGCCGGAGACCTCCCCCAGTGCGGCGCTTTGGCGCACTTCCTCGGCTTCGAGGAGCATGACGGCGGCGCCTTCACCGAGGGCCAGCCCGTCGCGTTGCGCATCAAAAGGGCGGGGAATGCCGCTGGGGGCGAGGGCGTGCAGTGTGTCGAATCCGGCAAAAACGAGCCGCGCCAGAGCATCATAACCGCCCGCGAGGACCCGTTTGGCACGGCCGGAGCGGATCATTTCAGCCGCCCAGCCGATGGCGTTGGCCCCGGAGGCGCAGGCATTGGAGACGATGATGATGGGTCCGCGCCAGTCAAACTCGGCCGCGATGCTGCTCATCTGGCGCTGGGGCTGGTAGTGCTCCGCGCGTGAAAGCTGTGCGGGGACGCGGGCGGCATCATGGTGCGCGTGCTCAAAATAGGACTCGCCCAGGGGCATCGCCCCGGCGGAGGTGCCGACGACGATGGCGTCGATGCCTTCCAGGCCGCTCCGGCCAGCCTGCGCGAGCGCTTCACGGATCGCCATGAGCAGCATGTGCGTGCCGCGATCGATGAATGACTGCTTGTGCGGGGGGCAGCGGCGAAAGAGGTTTTCTGCGGGCAGATCGACGACGCCTGCGGTTTTCGCGATGAGTTCGCGGGTGTCGAACAACTCGACGGGCTTGAAGGCGGTGCGGTCTGCGGCCAGCGACTGCTCATTCGCCTGCCAGCCAGAGCCGAGCGGCGAAACGATGCCGGCTCCTGTGATGGCGATGCGTTGGCTTGAAGGGGGAGGCACTAGGAAGACAGGATGAGATTCGTTGTGTGGGGGGTTGAACTGCTAACGCAAGTGTTCATTCTACCGCACGGCGCGGCCTATGGTTTACGCTTCGCCACAAGGACTGCAAATGTTTGGTGAACGCTGGGATCGTATTGTGGCTGAGCGCGGCGCGCAGGCGGCTTTGTATCTTGCTGATGGTCGTGCAATCACGTTCCACCAACTGGATGCCGAGGCGCGTGCTGCCAGGCCGAACGGTGATTACGTGCTGGTGCAGGGGGAGGTGCCACAAATTTTGCGGCAACTGCTTGCCGGATTCCTGCATGGCGTTCCGGTGCAGCTGGTGGAAAAAGACCGTGAGCGCCGCATCCCCGCCTGCCCGCCGCCCGCGGGCACGGCGCTGATCAAGCAGGCCGTGGGGGGCTCCGGGGTGCGCCGCTGCCAGTTTTTCACGTTTGACCAGATCGCCGCTGATGTGGACCGGCTGCATGCGGCGCTGGATCTCGGCTCACGCGGGGCGGGTGTGGCGGCGATCTCCTGCGCGCATTCCTTTGGGCTGACGATGACAGTGCTGCAGACTTTGCTCAACGGTGTGCCCACCTGCTTTGCCCCGCAGCCCTTTGCGCAGCCGCTGATGGAAGCCATGAAGCACCACGCGCGGGTGTTTCTGCCGGGGGTTCCTGCGCTGTGGAAGGCCTGGCTGATGGGTGACGTACGCTTCGCCAACGTCAGTCTGGCAATTTCCGCCGGAGCGCCGCTCACGCCTGCTTTGGAACGCATGGCGTTTGAGAATCACGGACTGAAGCTGCACAACCTCTACGGCGCGAGCGAGTGCGGTGCGGTGTCCTGGGATGAGACGCCTGGGCTCCGTGCGGATGGGAGCGATCTTGGCACCCTGCTGCCCGGCGTGCAGGTGCAGACCGATGCCGAGGGCCGGCTGATCGTGATCAGCAGCTCGGTGGGGCTGGGATATGACGAATCTTTGCCGGCGGATCGCTACGGTGCGGGGAGCTTCACCACGAGCGATCAGGTCGAACTGCAGGGGGATCGAATGAGGTTCCAGCAATGCGTGGGGGCAGGCATCAACGTCGCGGGGCGCAAGCTCAGCCCAGGTGAGATTGGCGAAAAAATCAGGCGGGCGGCACACCTGGAGCGGGTGACCATCTACGGCACACGCAGCCGCGATGCCGAGCGCTGCCAGGACATTGTGGCGGAAGTGGGGCTGCCGCAGGCTGAGATCGACGGCCCTTTTAAAATTAGGGCCTGTTCATTGCTGGCACCTTGGGAAGTGCCGCGTAAATGGATCGGCAGACCATGAACGCATCCCTGCCTGTCGCCGTCTTGAAGCGCATTGCCCGGCTCAGCCCAAGCCGGCATGAGCGCTTTTACACAGTGGCGAAGCTGCGTTCTGATCCGGTTTATACAGCGGTGACCCGGGAGCTGGCGGGTTCATCCCTTCCGGTCCTCGACATCGGCTGCGGCATCGGCCTGCTGGCCTTGTACCTGCGTGAGTCAGGTTTCACGCCAGACATCACCGGATTTGATTACGACGTGAGAAAAGTCGCCAGCGCGCATGCCTTGGTGAAGCGCGGCGGCTACACCGGGCTGACCTACCTGAACGGCGATGCACGCACCGGCCTGCCAGACTTCAGCGGGAATGTGGTGATCCTCGACATCCTGCAGTTCTTCACCCGGGAAGAACAGGCGGCGCTGCTAAATTCTGCGGCCTCACGTGTCGCTCAGGGGGGCAAGATCATCATCCGCACCGGCCTGCGGGATCACTCCCTGCGGTTCCGAATCACTGTGGCGGGAGACTGGTTTGCCAAACTGACTTTCTGGATGAAGGACGCGCCGGTATGTTACCCGGACAGCGCCCTGTTTGAGTCTGTGCTCAGCGCCGCCGGACTGCGGGTGCGGGTTCAGCCGCTATGGGGCGGCACGCCGTTCAACAACCACCTCGTCGTCGCGGAACGCGAGTGAGGCGGGCGGCTCACAGGTGAGGCCGCTTTCCGCGAGCAAGGCGGTCACGGCCTCCGCCACTTCCACGGCCACGGGCGTGCCTTCATGGATCAGCAAGATGGCGCCTGGCTGGAGGCGCAGGGCGATGCGGCGGGTGATGGCGGGCACATCGGTCAGCACGCCGTCAAACCCCCGAGCGCTCCACATCATCATGCGCAGGCCCAGGGAACGCGCGATCAGGGCGGTGACCAGGTTGTGATGGCCGGCGGGCGGGCGGAAAAAACGCGGCGGCGGCCCGGGGCAGAGGGCGGCCAGCGTCTCCTGACATCCGGCGATCTCGCGCCACAGCCGGGCAGGGCGCAGCATCCAGAAGGTGGCGGCGGGGTGTGTCTGCGTGTGGTTGCCGATCTCGTGGCCGCGCGCGAGGATGTCGCGCACCAGTTGCGGATGCTGTGCGGCGCGCGCTCCGACGAGAAAAAACAGGGCTTTGATCTTATGACGATCCAGGATGTCGAGAATCGCCGGGGTATGGACGGGGTGCGGGCCGTCATCAATGGTGAGCAGCGCCTGGTCACCAGCCTGGGGCAGTCGTTTGATCATGCGGCCAAACAGGGCGCAGCGGGGGACCAGCGTGCCGATGGTCATGGTGGTGAGGACGGTGCAAAACAGCAGTGCGGCGGCCAGGGGCTGCCCGCGCCAGACCAGCCAGACCACCACGGGCACAGGGCTGAGGGCCAGTGCAAAGCGCGCATACGCATGCCGCAGGGTGCTGGCACGGAGGGCTGTATTCATGCCGGGTCACGGGTGACGAGCGGTTCAAAGACAAACCACTGGTCCCAGTGCTGCCGGAGGAATGAGTGCATCACCGGGAGCCATGCGGCGCTGATCTCAGCGGCCTTGGCCTTGCGGCCGCCTTCGAAAAAGGGGCGGCCGATCTCAATGCGGTAGGAAAGACGGCCCTTCCGGGTGAGAAAGACCGGATAGCAGGGCACCCCGGTGACTTCGGCCAGGGCGAGGGGACCGCGCGGGATCTGGTAGGTAACACCGTCAATAGTGGCCTGCGCAGGGCTCATGTCCCCCATCACACGGTCGCCCTGTACGCAGACGACTTCTCCGGCGAGGAGGATTCGGCAGAGCTCGATGCCGAGGTGGCCGCCGGGTTCATTGTAATGAATGTGCAGATTCGGCTCACGGCGCTCCTCGTCACAGAGCTCCTTCCCGCGCAGTTTTTGCAGGGAGGCGGAGGCCTCCGGCATGCGGACAGTGTGGACGGGCCGGGTGAACTTGTGCGCGAAGAGGCTGGCGCCGATGTCGTAGTTGCCCGAGTGCACGGTGAAGATCAGCGCGCCGCCCGGGTGTTTTTCCAAGTTCTCAAAGTCCCCTTCGCCGACGATCTCCCATTCGATCTCGCGGCGGAAGTGCAGGTGCCAGAGGCGGTCGAGGTAGGTCAGCGAAAACTGAAGGAACACCTGAAACCCGGCCAGAGAGCTGGAGCCTTTGCCGGGGAGCAGGGCGCTGAGATTGGCGCGGATGGCCTCACGCGGCTTCACCGCCAGGATGTAGGCGATCGCGGAAAGGGGATAGGCGAGAAGGGTGAATAGGGGCGCGGGCACCCAGTGCATGCAGAACAAAATTGCCTGAGTCCAGCATGCGTCATGGAGACCCAGGCGGGAGGGAGGGGTCGGCGCGTTCGGCTCGTGGGTTGCAGAATCAGCGGACAGCATTATTTAAAGGCAGACTAAGAACAAAGGGAGACGTTCTGTTTCGACCGTCACACCGCCTCCGACAACTGACTTTTTCACCACTTGCATGCATGACCCCAAATAGCACCGATTACGACGTGGTCATCATGGGCGGTTCCTTTTCCGGCGCATCGGCGGGAATGATGCTGAAGCGGGAGAATCCGGCCATGCGGATTCTGATCGTGGAGCGCACCGTGCAGTTTGACCGAAAAGTGGGGGAAAGCACCTCCGAGGTGGCGGCGTGCTTCCTCACCCGTGTGCTGCATCAGGGGCACCACCTGAGCGCGCATCACTATCAAAAACACGGCCTGCGCATGTGGTTTTGCAAGACGCCTGAGGATGATGTGGGCTGCCTCACCGAGGTCGGGCCGCGCTATCAGTCCCGGCTTCCGACCTTCCAGCTGGACCGGGCCATCCTCGACGAGCATCTGCTGAAGGAGGCCTGTGATTTTGGCTGCGAGCTGCTGCGGCCTGCCACGATCAAGACCATCTCGCTTTCGGAGGACGAGGCGCCGCACACGCTGGAGATCATGCCGCAGGAGGGGCAGATGCGCACGGTGACCACGCGCTGGCTGATCGACACCTCAGGCAAGGCCGCCGTGCTTTCCAAGAAGCTCGGGCTGCACCGCAGCCTGGAGGAGGAGCACCCCACCTCGTCCATCTGGTGCCGCTTTCGCAATGTGAACGGACTGGACAGCTTCAAGAGCCGCAAGATGCACCCGAAGCTGATGGAAAACGTGCATCAGCTCCGCACGACGGCCACAAACCACCTCATGGGACACGGCTGGTGGTGCTGGATCATTCCGCTTTCGGATGGCAGCTACAGCGCCGGCGTCACCTGGGACCGGCGGTTTTTCACCCTGCCGGAAGGCCCGAGCCTGCTGGCACGCCTGCAGGCGCATCTGATGACCCACCCCATCGGCCGCCTGATGTTTGAGAATGCGGTGCCGGATGAGGACGACACCTTTTACTACAAAAATCTGGCTTACCGCTCCGAGCGCATCGCGGGGAACCGCTGGGTGATGGCGGGGGATGCCGCCGGGTTCATGGATCCCCTGTACAGTCATGGGCTCGATTACTGCGGACATACGGTGTCTGCTGCGGTGGATCTGGTAGGGAGGAACCTCGCGGGAGAAAACACGCAGAAGATCACCGACTACCTGAACACGGCCTACCCGCGCAGCTACCGCCTGTGGTTCAACTCCCTCTACAAGGACAAATACTCCTACATGGGCGATGCGGAGCTGATCAATGCGACGTTTCTGCTCGACCTCTCCGCGTACTTCCTCGGGCCGGTGCGGGGGGTGTATCTGAATCCGGACACTGAGTGGAAGAGCATGCCGTACGAAGGGCGCGCTGGCGCGACGTTCGGCGCGTTCATGGCGTTCTACAACCGGCGCCTGGTGCACCTCGGGCAGGAGCGCCGGCGCAAGGGCATCTACGGCCGCTGCAACAACGGGCACGTCTGGATGCCGCACATGAGCCTGTCTCCGGACACCACGGCGGCGCGGCTGCTGTGGGCGGGGATCAAGGTCTGGATTAAGGCGGAGATCACCACCTGGCTGGCGCCGACCCCTGCCATCGCACCGGTGATGATGGCGGAGAAAAAGCCTGTGGAGGCATAGTAGTCCTCTCGCTCCGCGAGAGGTACTGGAGTTTGGCCCTATCATAGGAGGTGGCAGATGGGATATTTTTCGGACTTTCTTCCTGTCACGCTGCGGCAAAGAGCATGCCTGGCAGGCTCAGTTGCGGCTGCGGTGGAGGTTTCTCGCAGGTCTTGCGCTGCGCATCCGATGTCACGAAGTGGTATAAACCACCCGGACGCAGCGCCCCCGCCCAGG